>Ga0180438_10002315_pt1 | contig 31523 bp, 30 predicted proteins | sample SS_ome_12_FD_132455 | JGI IMG/M metagenome (GOLD analysis project Ga0180438, IMG submission 132455) | Hypersaline lake sediment archaeal communities from the Salton Sea, California, USA - SS_3_D_2 metaG | ecosystem: Environmental > Aquatic > Non-marine Saline and Alkaline > Hypersaline >... | reverse complement strand
GGCGCGCCTTTGCGAATTTTACTGGCTGAGGATAACGCCAACAACCAGAAGTTGGCGACGCTCATATTGAAACGGCTCGGTTACCAGGCTGACCTGGCAGGTAATGGTTTAGAAGCGCTGCAATCCCTGAAACGGCAGGTATATGATGTAGTGTTGATGGATGTGCAGATGCCGGAGATGGACGGTCTTGAAGCGACCAGGCGTATCCGGTCTGAAATAGCGCTTGAACGCCAGCCAAGAATTATTGCAATGACAGCCAACGCTATGCAGGGAGATCGCGAAATGTGCCTGGAAGCCGGCATGGATGATTACATCAGCAAACCCATCCGCATTGAAGAACTCGTGCGCGGATTGAGTAAAACTCTGCCGCTCGAGGAAGACCAACAGGTAGAACTTCCGCCGGCGGTTAACGAATCGGCGGATACCAAAATAGAGGCGAATGTGGGAACGGCGACCCAGGCGAGTGGCGGACAGATTCTTGATGAGCAGGCACTGAACAGCTTGCTCAATACGCTGGGCGGGGAATTCGCATATCTTGAGGAATTGATTGACTTATTCCTGGAGGATACCCCACAATTAATCGAAGATTTGAATACCGCGGTTGAGGCACAAGACATCCCGGAAGTGCACCGGCTTGCTCACAGTCTAAAATCAAACGGCGCTGATTACGGGGCTGTAAAATTCTCCAATCTCTGCAAAGAATTGGAAATGGAGTCGAAATCAGGCCGGCTAAATGGAGCAACTAAGCTGGCAGCCGAGATCACCCGGGAATACGCAAAAATGGAAGGCGCATTGCGGGAATTGAGAGCAAGAGGTAGTATTTGATTTACTGGTTTTATAAAATGATAATTCTAATGGAATTTTTTATTTAAAGGAAGAAAGCGATAAATGGAAGAGGGAAAAGGGCATATTCTGGTCGTAGACGACAATAAAATGAACCGATTAAAACTGTCCCGCAGCCTGGAAATTCAGGGGTTTACGGTTGGATTGGCGGAAGGCGGACAGCAGGCAATAGACTCGCTGAAGACGGAATCGTTCGATGTGGTCCTGCTCGATATTGTCATGCCGGGGATGGACGGCTACCAGGTGCTTGAACGCATAAAGAGTGACCCCCAGCTGCGGGATATCCCGGTGATTGTTATATCTGCCCTGGATGAAACCGAGTCTGCCGTACGCTGTATTGAAATGGGGGCGGAGGATTATTTGCCGAAGTCGTTTGACCCGGTACTGCTGCGGGCGCGCCTGAATGCCAGTCTGCAGAAGAAGAATCTGCGAGACCTGGAGGTAGCCTACCTTGAGCAGGAGATGACCTTGCGGCAGAATGAAAAACTGGCAACCATCGGCCGGCTGAGCGCAGGCATGGCGCACGAGTTAAATAACCCGACCGCGGCAGCCAAGCGCGGCGCGGAAAACCTGGTCGATACGCTGTCCCGGCTGGGTAATATTTACTTGCAGATGTTTGAAATGGGGCTTTCCGAAGAACAGCGCCGAGAATTGGCGCGCCTGGACAATCTGGCAAAAGAGAGGGCCAGGGAGCCACTGGATATGGATCCGCTCACCCGAAGCGATCTTGAGGCGGATGTAGAAGCGTGGTTGGATAACATGCTGGTTGAAGATCCGTGGGATATTTCTCCCAAGCTGGTTACTTTTGGTTGTAACCCCAGCGAACTGGATAAGATGGCGCGGGATTTCAACCCTGACCAATTTCAAATTATCCTGAAGTGGCTGGACAGCACCTGCGAAGCATATAGAATTTTAGCGAGCATCGCGGGGACAACTACCCGCATTGCTGATATTGTGAGCGCCCTTAAAGTTTATACTTATCTGGACCAGGCGCCCATCCAGAATGTTGATATCAATGCCGGACTGGAAAGTACAATTGCCGTCCTCCGGAACAAGCTGAACGGAATAGAAATCATTCGCAGTTATGAAGCAGACCTGCCCGAGATCGAAGCTTACGGTAGTGAGCTAAACCAGGTCTGGACGAATATCATCGAAAATGCGATCGATGGCGTGAACGGGCAGGGAGAAATACGTGTGCAGACCCGCCAGGATGACGGCTGGGTGGTGGTCGAAATCGAGGACAACGGGACTGGGATTCCGCCGGATATCCAGGCTCATATCTTTGACCCGTTCTTCACCACCAAACCTCCAGGGCAGGGGACCGGTCTGGGCCTAAATGTTTCCCATAACATTGTCGTTCAAAAACATAAAGGCAGCATCGAAGTGCACTCACAACCAGGCAGGACACGCTTCGAAGTACGGCTTCCGTTGAATCTGAATTAAGCAATAAACATTCAAAATCAACTGACATGGGTCTTCAACGGCCACCCAGAATTATTTTTTGACCAAATTTTGTTTTTATCAAGCGGATACCATTTACCCATAAGTCCGCATTATATGCAGCCAAAGGAGAACGATGAGGAAAATCATCTGTGTGTTCGGGTTGTTATTAATCAGCGCGTGTGGAACGGGCCAGACTCATGTTGATGAATTGGATTTTGCGAATATTGTTACAGGGACAGTCCAGGGTATGGAAACCTGGGGGACGTCCTGGGGACCAGGCGCCTTCCAATCGAATGGGGAACGGATATTTTTCACGACCATCAACCAGGACGAGAGGTTTCTGGCTTATACGGGAGGGCCGGAATCGGATATGATGATGGGAGGCGTCCTCGCCTGCGCATCCTGCCACGGTCCGGATGGGAAAGGCGGCTCCCATGTAATGTATAACTATACAATGAATGCGCCCGATATCCGCTATGCAACCCTGCTGAAGCAAAAGCTTGAAATGGTTGAAAGCGGCAGCCTACACTTGGCGAAAGAGAATGTGGAATATGATCTTGATGACTTGGCTCAGGCGCTTACTCATGGAAAACGTCCCGACGGCAGCAGCCTCGACCGTTATATGCCGCGCTGGGAGATCGAGGATGGAGATCTGGCAGATGTACTGGATTATCTAAAATCTTTGCCCTGAATCAGGACTTAACAAACTTCGCCAGTTTGTGTGCAGCACAATCTGGCGAAGTATTACTCAAATTTTTTCATTTTCACCCCGTAATGATTTTGATTTATTTTTTGGGTGTATTTACATACCTTCCTTGACTTCGAAGATCTCATCGGCGACCAGTCCATGGGCTTCGCGATGCACTACCTCAGCGGCTTCTTTACTTGGAGCATCAACGAGGCAGAATACTGTACCATCGTCTTCATTGAACCAATACTGCTGGTAATGCACGCCGTACTGCTCTTGAGTTTCGAGGTCTTTTTTGTGCGCTTCAATAACCGCTTCGGCCGTCAATCCTTCCACACCTTTGTGTATATCTAAATATGTTGGCATCTACCTGTATCCTCCGTTTTTTTTCGTTTTTCGAGGGTGAAAATCAACAGCCATATATATGCTGAAATGGGACATTTCACCAGTCAATATGCTCAAACTATAAAGCCCAATTGAGACGAAGAACCCCGAATGATCGAGGGTTCTGGACAACAAAGTGGATATATATTACCAAAATATACCAAAAAAGACCAAATATGCCAAGAAAGAAAATAAAGGTCCTTATTATCAGATGTTTAATGATTATAAATTCTCGTAATTGACAGGGATATCAGAAAATATAGTGCGGTTTTTCGTATCTGCGGATTTTTCGCATTTGTATAATCATCCCCAGACAAGGATGTCTTAGTGCATGGAATTTAAATCTGAGCAGTATAAAACACAGTATGATCGGTATAAAAATTTTGATACATCTTTGTTTTCTGTATACATCAATAGCCTTTCACAAGTAAGTTCATCCCTTTTCATGCTTCATGCAATTTGTTACAATCCACAGTTGATTGTGTGAAACTATTTATCCAGATGTGGGTTAATGTAAATATGGAGGATACAAATGCCTAATATTAGAATCGTAACAGACAGTACCGGAAATATATCACAAGCGTATGTAGAAGCTAACAAAATCAAAGTCGTTCCTTTGAACATTCACTGGGGTGACGAAAATTTTAAAGACGGGGTGGATATCACGCCCACCGAATTTTACGAGCGACTGGCGAAATCATCCCACAATCCAAAAACCTCGCAGCCTGCCATGCAGGACTTCCTGAACGCGTATGAAGAAGTCGCGCCGGGGTGCGAAGCCATCATCGCGCCGGTTATTTCATCGGGGATCAGCGGAACTTATTCATCGGCAGAATCCGCTAAAAACGAATTTTCAGAAGTTCCCGTAGAAGTGGTTGATACAAAAGCTACCGCTTCAGGATTGGCTTTGATTGTCATGGCGGTCAACCAGGCGATCCAGGAAGGCAAAAGCCTGGAAGAGGTCAAGAAGATCACTGAAGATGTTTCCAGCCGGGTGAAATTCTATTTCATGGTCGATACGCTGGAGTACCTGCATCGCGGCGGACGTATCGGCGGCGGCAGGCGATTCTTAGGCACCGCGTTGAACATCAAGCCGATCCTGCTGTTGGATGATGAGGGCAAGATTGGGGCGCTGGAGCAGGTGCGCACCAGGAAAAAGGCCCTGGCGAGACTGGTCGAGCTGGCCCAGGAAATTGCAGGCGGCAAGCCCGCCCATGTGGGTGTTTTCCATGCCAATGTGCCTGATGTGGCAGCCCAGTTCCGTGATATGGTCGAAGATGCAGTGGAATGCAAGTTTGTAGAGATATTTGAGCTCAGTCCGGTGATCGGCGTGCATGTCGGTCCCGGTACGGTAGGCTTTGGCATGTATGCGGAACGGTAATCGCGTTAATTTTCATAAATTGAGAAATTTGGCTGTCCATAAATGAATTTATGTTCTGATCAATAAAATCCGTTGAAACGAATTAATCAAGAGAATTCAATTCCTATTATCTTGAGAACCCGCGATAGATTTTTCAATCGCGGGTTACTTTTATGAATTCGGGAGTAATAACCATGAACGTTTTCTTCGCGTTAGGATCTATTTTTGGCGGGCTGGCGGTCGCGCTGGGGGCTTTTGGAGCACATGCCTTAACCGGCCGTTTAACCCCCGAGCGGCTGGCGAACTTCGAAACGGGAGCTCGCTACCAGATGTACCACGCTTTAGCGCTGCTGGCGCTTGCGCTGGCGATGGCTTACATCCCGGCAGGGACGAAACTGCTGACCGCTGGCGGCTGGCTGTTCACTGCGGGGATTTTCCTGTTTTCGGGCAGCCTGTATATCCTATCGTTAACCGGGATCCGCTGGCTGGGGGCGGTTACCCCGTTGGGCGGTGTGGCCTTTACGGCTGGTTGGTTGATGCTGCTCCTGGCTGCCTGGCAGGCTAAATGATTGTACTGGCGCCTGGATGCTCATTTCATCACACCGGTATAAAAATCGGGGGATGGGTGGTGAAAAATTTGCCGAAGATTTGATACTGTTACATATTTAATATGCAGTGTGGTATATATTTTGATTATGTGTGTTTAAATCCTATTTCCAAAGGAAAATCATCATGAAGAACCGCCATATCCTGACGCCTTACTTTTTAGACCAGCAAGAACCTGGTTTGCAGCCGCTGGCCCAAGGCGACTGGTACCTGAATAAACCAGAACTTCCTGAAGGGGAAACGCAAATCCGAATGGGGACCCTGTATCAAGGGATTGCGGATTTTGTTGCGGATGCATCCGCGGAAGGGGAACGACCGATCAGTATTGCGGGTGACTGCTGCACAACGATCGGGGTGCTGGCTGGATTACAGCGAGCCGGTTTGGATGTGACTTTAATCTGGTTCGACGCCCACGGCGATTTTAACACCTGGGAAACGTCTCCCAGCGGCTTTCTGGGCGGTATGCCGCTGGCGATGATTACCGGGCGGGGTGAGCAAACGATTACAGGAGCAGTCGGATTGAAATCGCTCGATGATCACAATGTGATCCTGACCGACGGACGTGACCTGGATCCGGGTGAGCGTGAGGCGCTTGAGCGTTCATCCGTGACCCACTTGGAAGATCCATTGATGCTGCTCGAGCGGGCACTGCCGGCAGGGTCGCTGTACGTGCACTTCGATACGGATATCCTCGACCCGGTTGAAGCGCCGGCGATGAATTACCTGGCGGAGGGAGGACCTTCATCGCACCAACTGGCGCGTGTTTTCAAATACCTGGCGGACTCCTCGCAGGTTGCTGCGGTTTCTATGTCATCCTGGAACCCGGAGATGGATAAGGGTGGGAAAACGGAACAGTTGTGTATGCGTTTATTTGGTACGTTGGCGGGGTGGTAAGAGATTAGTTATGTTATTCGACCGGTGGGAGAACTCCCTTAGAAGTAAAGATCCCCTCGGCTCAGCGCATGGATTTGTGAAATTCAAGGGAAGTCCGGTTTCTCCGAAATAAAGCGCGCCCGGTGAACAGCGCTCCGCACGTGATCAAACCCCAGCCGATTACCGAAAGCTGGGAATGCCATGCATCCGCATAGTTAATCCCATTCCATGTATGCGTGTTCCCAGCCCATAAATGCGCGGTCAGGGTTAATAATCCGCCCATGATCAGCGCTGCGCCGGCTGTGTAATCCCCATCCGAATCGTCTGGCTTGCCTTCAAAATCCACATTACTCCGGATTCCCGGTATCCGGAATATCAGGAATACCAGCAGCGTAATGGCGTTGATATATACAATAAAATTTACGGGCGCAGCAGAGCCCCGCAGCGATAACGAAACGAACATATGTATTCCGCCGATCAAAAAACCTGCAGTCAGGGCGATCAACGCCTGGCGGTAGGCGTTCTTTCCCTTACGGACCAGGTTCACGGTTGCGCGCATGGCAAAAATCCCCACCAGGACTGTTAGCACCACGAATACCTGGTAAAGCCATTTGTAATCCACCAGGCTGACCATCGAGGGATATTTTTCCGCGCCGAATGCTACACAGGTGGTGCCGATGCCTGCCAGGAGCAGTAAGGCGGCGGTAAGTCCCATTAATAGGGTCCCGATAAAACGCAAAAAATTCGAAGGTTTTTTTTCTTCGCTCATATTTTTTACTCCATGTATGAGTATGTATATTCAATCGCCTGGAACGCCCGGTGTGTAATGCATACTTCTATGCCAGTATCAAACCCGCCGCAAAGGCGGCGGTTGTCAGCAGCATTAATACCGGCAGGACCCTCAAGATGGTTTCCTGGGAGAGGATCGGCCGGCCTGCTCTCAGAAAGGAGAGCAGGATGCCGCCCAGGCCGAAGAATGCCCCACCGATGCCGACCAGGATAAATCCAGGGTTAGCCGCGCCGGTCAGAGATTGGAGAACCGGCACACAGAAGATCAACAACCCGGATACCCCGTGGACGATGATCAAAACAAAGGCCGCGGCTCTTCCGGGCGCGTAAAACCGGGTCAGCGCCACCGCAGTCAACCCGGATAGAACAAGTGCCAGGTACCAAGTTGTGTAACCGGGATAGTACTCGGCGACCAGACCCAGGGAGATGCTCAGAGGGATGATGGTGGAGATAACCACGACCAGCGGATTGGCCAGGACTTCAAAGCCCATAATCACCAGGAGCAGCGAAGCGACCATAAGGATACCGAAACCAATGGTATAGCTGGTGGTCGCCAATGGGCTGGAACCCTCAACGCCGTACAGGATCTGGAAAGCAGCCAGGAGCGCGCATAACGACAACAGGATACGGTCAATTGTGGAGAGAGGTCCCATTAAAAGATCACTGCCGCCATCAAGATCATGGCGAACAGCATGTACAGGGATGCGTATTTAAACAATCCAAAATTTACCCGGTCGGAAGGTTTCACCATGCTCACGCCTGCCAGGAATAACAACCCGGCTGACAGCACGGCTAACAGGCGCATTTGACCGGCTTCAAGGTTGATCCCCACTGCGGCTGATCCTAACGAGAGCGCGGCCAGGATGCTGGAGATGGATATGATGCGCAGGGTGGTCGGGATGCCGTACAGGGAGGGGAAGGTGGGTAATCCGGCACGGTTATAATCATCCAGATTGCGAATGTTGAAGGTGAGGATGTGGGTGGGGATCCAGAATAAGACCGCCAGACCCATCAAAATTCCAACCCATTCGATCCTGCCTGCTCCGAAGGACCGTCCCGCCAGGACAGGCATGGCGCCTGCCAGGCCTCCCCACACAATTGACCAGGCTGTGCGGCGTTTGAGCCACATGGTATAGATGATCACGTCGATCAATAATCCTGCCAATATGATTACACCGAACAAAACATCGATCACCAGCGCCCAGCCGACACCGAGTACAGAAAGCAATAATCCAAACAGCAGCCCATCCGCTGGCTTGACTTGCCCTGAAGGGATCGCTCTGCATATTGTGCGCGACATTTTGGAATCAATATCGCGGTCGTACCACATGTTAAGCACGGTGCTGCCGCTGATAGCGAGGAACAGGCTGCCAGCCACTGCCATCAAGGTAGGAAAATTGAACCAGGGGCAGCGCGAGCTCATGAACCCGGCTAGACCCGTGACCAGCAGCAGAAACGTTTGCGGACTTTTAATCAACGACCAGTAAAGCTTGGTTGCTCTACGAATTCGTTTCCAGGAGAGGTGTGTGTTCATCGTTTGCTGGCTGAAATTGTAATTTATGTTCTTGGATATCGTACATAATACTATGGCGCTGCATCCCGAACGCAGCGGAAGCCGACGTTGGGACTGGAGTACCCCGGGCTGGCGTTATTGCGCGTCCATGTTCGCAAATTATACTCGTAATTTTCTTTGCTGCCGCCGCGCATATAACGCAGGTGGGTATCTTCGTAGATATCGCCTGCCCACTGCCATACGTTGCCGGCCATGTCATACAGGCCGAATGGGCTGGGCGAGTCGAGCGTCTGGTAGCCTTCGTATGTATCCCCGTTGTAGAACCCGACCGGCGTGGTATCGCCTAACCCGCCGGCGATCTTCTCGAAAAGATCATGGCTGCTGTAATAATTGGCGTTGTTGCGGGCGATTTCATCGCCCCAGGGATAGGCGCGGCCGTCAGTGCCGCGGGCAGCCTTCTCCCATTCAAATTCAAGCGGCAGCCGCCAATCGTAGAACTCACAGAAGGCTTTTGCGCCAAACCAGGAGACCAGAACGACCGGGTGGTACGCATAGCCGTCTTTTGGGTAGAAACTCGACCCATCGAATTCGATCCTGACCCCAGGGTCGCTCAGCGGCATGTGCAGGTAATCGCCTGCAGGTATCTCCACTTCATGGTTGTAGCTGTGGAAGGGGTCGCCAGGGTAGTGCGCCAGGATATTTCCGTCCCTGAGTTTCAGTTCTCCTGTTTGCAGCGCCTGGTTGAGATACCGTGCAAATTGCGCGTTGGTGACATCCGTTAGCATGATCTCGTAATCGTAATCGATCATCACTTCGTGGTGGTTCAAGCCTTCCAGGAATTCGCCAGCGGGGACCCGAGCCCAATCTTCAGGGTCTATCCCGGTATCGATAACCGGAGGCGGTGTTCGGCTTGAGGCCTGCCCTGATGCGCATCCTGTTACGGCTAAAATTAAGATGATGCAAAAAAGGATTTTACCCATTTTAAACACCTTCATCCAATTCCGGTCTGACTGCAGATAGTGCCGTACTGGAATGCACAGGTTTGCACGGTTCGATTTGCAAGCCCTGCTCATCAAGTTCGCGCATCCAGCGTCCGTCATTTTTGAATAGATCGAACAGACGCCAGAGTAAGAACATGGCTATCGCCACCAGCACTAGTGCCAGCGCCGCATCTGCGATCAGCATGCTCCAATTCACCAGCATTTGCTGCTCGGATTCGCCCACAAACAGGCGTTTTATGGCGAAAATGGTCACCGCTGCAAAAGCGATATCCGAGAATACGATCACGCTCCATCCAAACCATATTCGGGCGCGTCCTTTCAGCCCGGCCAGATCAGCAAAATACAACAGGATGATCGTAGCGATAATGCCGGACAGGATATGCCAGTGCCCTGTGAGCACGATGCGCTCTTCCCGGGCTGGCCACACCCGGAAGATTTCATCCAGTTTGACTGCCATGAAGATCCCGATTCCGGAAACCGTGAAGTTCATGAATACCATCTGCCATGTAGCGCCAAACGGCAGCGGGTCGTACACTAAGGCTTTAACATTCTGCCAGAAATTACCTTTCTGGATGCCTTTCTTTTCCAGACCGGTCTGAATTAATTTATTCCAGGTGAAGATCACCAGCATCAGCGCTGCCAGCATAACCAGGACGGATCCCGCGTAGATAATGGTGTGGGCGATCGGCTCAAAAGGCACCACTGCCCACACGCCCAGGGTGATGATGATCGTCCCCACAATCATCAATGGCATGGCGACCTTGTGCAGGATCCCTTTAAAATCTACCCACCTGCCGATGATCAACGTCAGGGCAACCGCGATCAGGGTCAGCATAATATGCAGGTGCCCGATGATCGCCAGCTGCAGCGGGTTCTTGTGCGGTTCGCGGATCAGGTCTTCGGCCAAAAAAGTCTCATGCCCATTCCCCCAGTAGGAACCGGTGACAGCCCCGAACAGCGCTGATCCCAGGGTGGCGGCAGCCATGATAAAAAATGCCACCCTTTCCAGGCTGACTCCTCCGCGGGTCTGTGAATAGCTATTATCATGTATGCGGTATTTTTTCTTCCAGGGCCACAGGGCGGCTGCCAGGAGAATTCCGGAGAAGAACATCAGCGACAAACCAAAAAGGTACAATCCGTGGAAAACGAAGTTATGCCCGAAATAGGCGAATGCCAGACCGAAGAACATAGAGATAATATAACCGGCGGTTACAGTAGCGTTGATGGTGGACTGCTGGTGTCCTTCCATGTCCATCTTGCCGGTGATGAAGTACACTTCAATCGCGACCACCGCCATGGCGATGGAGTGGTACAGCATGATGATGCGCCCCTCACGCTCAGCCGGGTGCAGCTGCATTCCAAGAAATCGCACCACAATGTCTCTTACACCCCATTCAACCATCGGTCCCGAGAGCATGCCCCAGATGGCGGTGACGATGGCGATCAGCGAGATGGCTACCAGCGCCAGTCCAATGGTGGAACGGAAAAGATAATTAAACCGGTATTTCAATGCATGCATGAATTATCTCCAGCGGAAGGCATAAAATCACCAGTCCAAAGGGGTGGTGAATGGATGAAACGCATAAATGGACCGGCAGCATTTTCTAATTAATTTTGTTCCTATCATCTCCTTGGAACCCATTGAATCAAATGTGGGCCGGATTAAAAGTTATGAGGCGCAAGGTTGTTATCCGCATATCCAGTGCATATTATTTCACAGATGCGAGGTTTTATCTGTGACATATGTCACATTCTGCAGGGGAAACCCGATACTAAACGATTGAAATCACCACAGAAATTATTTTCAACGGTCCCCAACCTGCAATCTTTATACCCCCGTTGTCGATCAGGGTAATAGAAAGAGGCACATCGCCCTGGTGAAAAACCATCTCACCCGCGGCGAATGTCTTTACCTTCATGTGCTCGCGCAGTCCGGTTTCCAGGTTTGGGGGTATTTTTCGAACGAATGCAGGAAACCGATCTTGTTTTTATGTGATGAAATCATGTTGGGTACAGCCATTAAATAGCCGACCCGGAACGGATGCTCAGTTTTTTTGAAGGTTTCTGCGCTACGGACAAAGCGAAACCGGCAAACAATAATGATTTGTCGGGTGGAAATCTCAGTCTACAAGGTTAATGTATCCGAAACGTCTTCATAAGCATAGTAGGGCGGACATCTCTGTCCGCAATGTTGGCATGTCCGCCCCCGGGAAAAGGATTTACCACTGCGGTGGATTAAAATCTGGACTGCATGTGTATTGAGGTACATTGCCTCCCTGTCTGGGATTGCAATTCTTGAGAATAAAAATTTATGCGATTTTTTCATCAAAATATTCGGTTTAATGTCAATATTTTGACGATTTGGCATGGTCGAATGTTGACAATCCAACAAATAATCTCTATAATATAACAAAGTTAGAACATTAGGGGGAATTGTCGGTTTTGGGTCCTGAGAAGCTGGAGGCGCATCATAAATGCGTGATCCAGAGGAGGTGTTGAACAGATGCTCCCAGAAGAACGCCACCGTAAAATCCTGGACATTATTGCCCGCGACGGTAATATCATGGTCGCGGAAATTTGTGAGATGTTTGAAGTATCCGAGATGACCGCCCGCCGCGACCTGCGCATATTGGACCGGCAAGGCTTGCTCAGGCGCGTCCACGGCGGGGCTGTCAGCAGCTTGGGGCGCAGCTACGAACCGCCTTATAACCTGCGGGTTACCCACGCGGTAGACGTAAAACAGGCTATCGGTAAGAAAGCAGCCGAGATGGTGATTGACGGCGACAGCATCGCGCTGGATGTGGGCACCACAACCCTTGAAGTTGCGCGCGCGCTGCACGGCAAGCGCAACCTGACCATCATCACCGCCAGCCTGACGATCGCAAACGAGGTCGCTAGCAATTTTTCGTTGGATTCGGATGTCAGGTTGATCTTAACCGGCGGGATCGTACGACCGAGCGAATTTTCCATGATCGGCCATATCGCCGAAGAGGCATACCGTGGTTTTCACGTCGACAAAGCCTTCATCGGCATTGGCGGTGTCAGCTTGGCGGAAGGTTTGACTGAATATAACCTGGAAGACGCGCTGGTGAAAAGGGCGCTGCTTCACAGCGCCCGGGAAAAGTTTGTCGTGGCGGGAGGCGCCAAACTTGGCCGGGTGACATTCGCTACAGTCGGCCCGCTGTCTGAAGTCCAATATTTGATCACCGACCGGACCGCGCCGGAGGATATTCTGGAGGACATATCAAAACTGGGTATTGAAGTATTCGTTGTGGGCAATTAGGTGGTTACAATACCCACCTCATTATTGCCCGCGGCTGTATACGCGTGATGTAATACGAATTGAACGATAAATAAAATCATTTTGGAGGAAGTTATGTCAGAACATGAAGCAATTAAAACAATTGTCAGGCGAGTCCACACGGATGATATTGGCGGCGCAGCGGATACCGCCATCGAAGTTATCCAGGCTATGGCGGAATTGGTAAACGACAGCCGCGCGTCCAGCGCGCAGGCATTATCCAGCGAAGTGCTGGAGGCTGCCACCGATATCATGCGCGTCATGCCTTCATTAGCGCCGCCGATCAATGCGCTGCACAGGTACCTGGGCGCGATGGAAATTGGGCTTGAAAATAATCCCTCCGTCCAGGAATTAAAAGCGGCATTGGGGAAAGCCAGCGAAGATTTTTATGCCTGGGCAGAAAGCGCTCTTTCCAATGTTGCCCAGTACGGCGCGGAAAAGATAAAAGACGGAGATACCGTTTTTACCTACAGCATGAGTTCCACGGTTTGGCGAATTTTCAAAACCGCGAAGAACCAGGGTAAAAACTTCAGCGTGATTGTAACGGAATCGCGCCCGGCAAACGAAGGTTTGTGGACGATTGACGAAATGCTCAAATATGATGTGCCGGTATCGGTGAGCATCGATGCCAACGTGGGTGAACTTGTACCGCAGTGTGATTCGGTTATGGTCGGTGTGGATGCCGTATCTTCCAGCGGGGATTTGCTCTGTAAAGTCGGAACTTACCCGACCGCCCTGGTTGCCAAAGCGCATGCGGTCCCGTTCTATGCAGCCGCCGATTCACTTAAATTTGATCCGACCACGCTGATTGGACTGCCATGGAAAGCTGAGTTCATCCACCGGCATGAAGTTATCGACGACAAATATCCGGATTCAGTAAAAGTGATCGGCAGCGTGTTCGACGTGACGCCGCCCGCTCTGGTTGAGGCGCTGATCACTGAAATCGGATTCCTGAACCCAGTAGCTTGCTTTAATGTGATGCAGTCCATGAATCTAAGTGAAAAGCTGAATGAAATGCTGGGTTTGTGGGCGCGCGGTAAGCTTTAAAACAATCGATAAACAATCATTGAAAGGAAATAAAATGATCGATCAACGCTGGGAACAATTAGCGGACATACTGATAAATTATTCTACTGGAACAAAACCGGGCGATAAAGTACTGATCACAATGATGGAAATTGACACTTTTCCACTGGCGCGCGCAGTGCATGCCAAGGCTGTGAAAGCCGGAGGGCTGCCGCACATCGAGTTTCAGTCTGCATATCTTGAACGTGACTTGATGCTGCACGGCAATAAAGAACAGCTGGATTGGATTCCGGAAATGATGGCGAAGGGTATGGAATGGGCGGATGTGTACGTGGGTTTGAGAGGCGCCAGCAATCCGAGTGAGTCTGCTGGAATTCCGCCTGAAAATATCACCGCCCGAAAGCGCGGCCTGGGAGTGGTTTCTGGGATGCGGACTGAACTGACACGCTGGGTATTATGCCGGGTTCCAAACGCATCCTTCGCCCAGCAGGCGAAAATGAGCCTGGACGAGATGATGGACTTTTTCTTCAATGCCACCCTGAGGGATTGGAGTGAGGAAACTGCGCGCTACAAGGAAATCCAGGAGGTATTCCAGGCGGCGGAAAATGTGCAAATTATCGGTGAAGGCACCGATATTCGCTTTTCCACGAATGGCAGGAATTACGTGATCGCCGATGGAGAATTTAATATGCCGGACGGTGAAATCTTCACCGCGCCGGTGGATGATTCTGCCGAGGGTGTGGTCTATTTTGAATTTCCGGGAGTGTATGTCGGTCAGCTGATCGAGGGGATTCAGCTGGAGTTTTCCGAAGGGAAAGTTGTGAAGGCCAGCGCCAAAACGAATGAAAATCTGCTGCAGGACCTGGTGGACATGGACGAAGGCGCCAGCCGGATCGGGGAGTTCGGGGTTGGAATCAATTTCGGGATTGACCGCTTCTGTTACGACATCCTGTTTGATGAAAAAATTGGCGGAACGGTCCACCTGGCATTAGGCAGAGCTTATAAAGAGTGCGGCGGGGATAACCAATCCGCGCTGCATTGGGACATTGTGAAGGATTTACGCCAAAAGGGGCAAATTATTCTGGACGGTAAGGTAGTCCTGGAAAATGGGAAATTTTTATTCTAATGAGAAAGATGTGCAGGAGGTGACTCGACCAGCGATTTTAATGGAAAACATACAAATGCCTGACGATTGGATGATAGATATGGAAAAACTTTCGTTAATGGCGAAATATCAAAAAAGGTAATTTAAATTAGAACTTTGGAGGAAAAGATGGATAGAAAACTGCACCCAATTTTGATTTTTGTTTCACTGTTGGTGTTACTCAGCCTTGTGTTGAGCGGCTGTGCACAACCGACACAAGCCCCGGCGCCAGAAGAACCGGCTGCGCCGGCTGAAGAAGTCGAAGATGTTGAAGAAGTAGAAGAGCCAGCTGAACCCGCAGAACAAGAAGATGCTGAAGAACCTGCAGAAGAACCTGCGGAGGAGGAGATGGCGGAAGAAGCTGAAGAAGCCCCGGAAACTGAAGAACCGGCTGAAGAAGCGCCGCCCCCCGCAGATGCAGGCGGTCCAATTGTGGTTACCTGGTGGTCGGAACCCAACAATGTCGACCCGCATACCTTCGGAACCGACGGTGACAGTGATGCCCGTTTACAGGGTTTCTCGACTTTGATCGCTAAAAAAATGGAGCCAGGTCCATATCCGGATACCTGGGTTGGCATCACCGGCGATTACGAGCCTGTTATGGCTGAATCCTGGGAAGAAAATGATGACGGTTCGTGGACATTTAAACTTAAAGAAGACATTGTGTTCTCCAACGGTGAAAAATTAACCGCTTCGGATGTTGCCTATACGGTTGAGCGCGGTATGCTGTCGCCAACATCATATATGGCTGGTTTGCTCACATTGGCGGGTATTGATGACCCGGCCCAGGTAGAAGTGATTGATGACTACACCGTAAAGTTCAATATCAAACCTGGCGCATCGCCGATTTTCCTCGAACTGCTGTCCGAGTTAAATATGGTGATCCTGGATAAGGAAACTCTGGACGCCCAAGCGACGGAAGAGGACCCATGGGCAACTGAATGGGCGCCGCTGAACATGGTTGGAACGGGTCCTTATGTGTTGGAGAAGGTTGAGCCGGGTGTGGAATTCATCTACGGTCCAAGCCCCACCCATTACGACGCTGCAAACTATCCCAAAAACGACGGTATCGTTATCAAGGTGATCCCGACTGCGGCAGACCGTATCCTGCTGCTCAAACAGGGTGAGGTTGATGTGCTGCGCGGTATCCCTTATTCGGAGATTGAGGATCTTGAAGCAGATCCAAACATCGATGTTCTGATCTATCCAAGTATCGACACCCGCAATATCGCGTTAAACCACAACGTGGCGCCATTCGATGATGTTGCGGTACGCCAGGCGGTTTCGTATGCTATTCCTTATGACGATATCCTGGATGTCGTGTGGGCGGGTCATGCCACCCAGTTGAAGAGCGTCATTCCGGAAGGAATGCCAACCAGCGATTCCAGCTTCTATCCCTTTGAATATGATCCTGAAAAGGCGAAGACACTGCTGGCGGAGGCTGGTTATCCAGATGGATTCGAGACCACGTTGTTCGCACGTGCGGACAACCAGGATGATCAGGATATTGCAGTCATCGTGCAGGATGCACTGCGCGAGATTGGCGTTACAGTCAACATCGAATCGCTGCTCAGCGCAGCGTATGCTGAACGTCAAACCAGCCAGCGCGATATGCCGATGTTTTTCTTCGACCTGATCATGTATGTGAATGATCCCTTCTACACCGTTTACTGGCAGGCTACATGCGGCGGTTTTATCAATTACGCTAATTCATGTGACCCGGAGATTGATAGACTGTACCAGGAAGGTCTGTTTGAACCCGATCCAGCCCGCCGTGAAGAAATCAGTAAAGAAATCCAAAAACTGCACGTTGAATCAGCCCCATGGCTGTTCCTGGCGCAGCCTGATTCGGTTACGGCAGTACGTTCAGATATTAAGGGTTGGGCGGAATTCCCGGACAGGATTGCCCGCTACTGGACGTTGTACAGAGTTGAATAGAAACCAATAATTAATCTGGGGGCTGTCGAAAAATAGCAAGTTGTCATGCTGAGCGGAGCGAAGCATCTTGATTTCACCGAGAGACACTTCACTTCGTTCACACCGTCCCGGTATCCTTCGGGAGCGTGACACAATCTTTTGGGACAGCCCCCCAATTCTTGCATGACACTTTAAGTGTTTATGAATAATGAGGCTGTTTAAGTTTTACGCCCAACGGACGGGTTTATCGCTGCTATCTTTGTTTGGCGCGATAACTTTCATATTTTTCCTGACCCACCTGATGCCCGGGAATCCCATCATCGCGAAAGTGACGATGGCGACACCAGATTACATCGAACAGGTCACTCGCCAGCTTGGTTTGGATAAACCGCTGCACGAGCAGTATATTGATTATATGAGCAACCTGGTTCAGGGGGATTTGGGAAAATCATGGGTAACCAACCGCCAGGTGGCGGATGACTTTCGTGACCGGCTTCCAGCCAGCCTGGAACTGGCGATTTACGGCACCATCCTTTCGTTGGCGATTGGAATACCGCTCGGCATCCTGGCTGCAGTTAATCAGGATTCCTGGCTCGACCATATTACCCGCGTGATCGGAAGCATCGGTGTATCCACACCTGCCTTCTGGTTAGGACTTATCCTTATCTATTTTTTCTTCTTTAAATTAGAATGGGCAGCCGCGCCGCTGGGCAGGCTGAGCATGAAATTCACTTCCCCGCAGGAAGTGACCGGGATGATGACCATCGATACCCTGCTGGCAGGTGATTTGGCGGCTTTTAAAAATTCTGTAGCCCATGTGGTGCTGCCGGCTATAACGCTGGCATTTATCGAGATGCCGATTATACTGCGCATCACGCGTGCCACCATGGTGGATGTGCTCAACCAGGATTACATAACCACAGCCAGGGCGGTCGGTTTGCCGTACCGGCGCATCGTATTGCAGGATGGGCTTAAAAATTCATTGATATCCATACTCACCATTGCCGGGTTGATCTTCGCTTATCTGGTGGCGGGCAGCCTGCTGGTAGAGCGGGTATTCTCCTGGCCGGGAATCGGTCTGTACACTTTCCAGGCGCTAACCAACAACGATTATGCTGCCATCCAGGCTTTCATTATATTGACCACGCTGCTGTATATTTCAATAAATTGGATTGTTGATATTTTATACGGCGTGGTCGATCCCAGGGTGAGGACTTAAGGTGAATCAGAGCGAAGCTTTGGGCATGGGCGGTGGGAAGGGTTCGGGTGCCGCGCGGGACCTCAAAACTCATTCTTCTGCGCCTGAGTGGTGGTTGACATTGCGCTCACACAGGACTGTGATGCTCGGAATTGTGATATTAACGATCATGGTCCTGATTGCAGTCATCGGTCCATTTGTGGTGGAGGGCGACCCTTTAAAGACGAACTTAAAAGCCAACCGCACGCCTCCAAATGCAGAATACTGGTTCGGTACAGATGAAGTCGGACGGGACATTTTCGTCAGGGTGATCTATGCAATCCGCTTGGACCTGATGCTGGTATTGGTGATTGCTGGGATCGCCACGGTTTTAGGGGCTGGTTTGGGATTGTTGTCGGGATATGTGGGGGGTACGCTGGACCAGGTGATTATGCGGATTACAGATATTATGATGGCTTTCCCCGGATTCCTTCTGGCGATTGCCGTCACTGCGGTGCTCGGGAACAACCTGCGCACGGTAGTCCTGGCTTTGGGTTTCGCGTATGCGCCTGTGGCTATCCGGCTGGTCAGAGCGCAGGTGCTGACCATGCGCGATTCGCAATTTGTGGAAGCCTCTCGGGCGATCGGTACGCCAGGCTGGCAAATTATGAGCTACCATTTATTTCCGCTCACACTTTCAATCCTGCTGGCGCAGGCTTCCCTTTTCCTGGCCTGGTCAGTATTGGACGTGGCTGGGTTGAGTTTCTTAGGGTTAGGTATCCGACCGCCGACTCCTGAACTTGGTTCGATGACGGCGGAAGGCGCTGAGTTTATCGTTACTGGAGAGTGGTGGATATCGGTATTTCCTGGCCTGGTCATCATGCTGATGGCGCTGGCTTTCACATTATTGGGTGATGGTTTGCGGGATATCTTTGATCCCCGGCATAAAGGATGATGGTGGATAACAACGGAAAGCTTCTGGAACTGCAGAACCTGTCCATCTGTCTGGATACACAGCGCGGGAAGGTGGATGTTGTCGACCGGATAAATTTTACTGTTCCGCGCGGCGTTTCTGTAGGTCTGGTGGGAGAGTCCGGCAGCGGTAAATCAATGACAGCCCTGGCGGTTATGCAGCTGCTGCCCAAAGCGGCCAGCATTGCAGGCGGACGTATTCTATTTCAAGGTGAGGACCTGACCGCCAAGAACGACGATGAGATGCAGAAAGTGCGCGGTTTTAAAATATCGCTCATCTTTCAAACTTCAAAAACTGCATTGAATCCTTTAATGAGGGTCGGTGATCAGATCGCGCGTGTGTACGTACAGCGCCTGGGACTTTCCAAGAAAGATGCCTGGGAAAAAACCGTCGAACTGCTGGGAGCGGTCGGTATAGCCCAACCGGACCGCAGAGCGCGCAGTTTCCCACACCACCTGAGCGGCGGTATGGCGCAGCGGGTGATGATCGGCATGATGCTGGCCTGTAATCCCAGGTTGTTGATCGCCGATGAACCGACTACAGGATTGGATGTGACCACCGAAGCCCAGATCCTGGATTTGATCCGCGATATGAGAGCGGAGCAGGGCATTACATTAATGTTGATCACGCATGACCTGGGTTTGGTGGCAGCCAACTGCGAACAGGTTGGCGTCATGCACGCCGGGCATATTGTCGAATACAGCCCGGTGAGAGCGTTGTTCTACGATCCCAAGCACCCCTATACTCGCATGTTCCTGTCCTCCATCCCCAGACCAGACCGGGCTGAGTTATCCGAATCGAGCATGGTGGGGCAGGCGCCTGACCCTTACCACCTGCCAACAGAAGGCTGCCGTTTTATTTCGCGCTGTCCGGAACGGATGGAGCGCTGCAGCCAGCCAGTACCGTGGGTGAAGGTGGATGAAGAACACCAGGTGTTTTGCCACCTGTACCAGGAGGCGGCATGACGGAACCCCTGGTGGCTGTAAAGGATCTGACCAAGACCTTCGAAGCGCCGACGGCGGTGGGTACGTCGACCAGCCTGGCAAGCCGGGTGGGAGGATTTCTGGAGCAGACTAACGTTGAAGAAACCGGGATTGAAGAGGCGGCGGTCAAAGAAGGGGTGATCAGGGCTGTGGATGACCTGGATTTCAACATCCTGGATGGTGAGATTTTAGGTCTGGTCGGGGAAAGCGGCTGCGGCAAATCGACCGTAGCGCGCTGCATGCTGCGGTTAATTGAACCGGATAGGGGAGAGATCCGTTTTGACGCTCGACCGATTTTGGATTTGAATGGGAAGGATCTGAAAGCCTTCCGGCAGCAAGCCCAGATGGTTTTTCAGGATCCGATGGCATCCCTTAACCCGCGTTTCACCGTCGAAAAAACGCTTGCCGAACCGCTGCGAGTGCATAACCTGCCTGTAAACGGCTCCAGGAAAAAACGCATCCTTGAATTGGTGGATGCTGTTCACCTGCGGAAGGATCATTTAAACCGCTACCCGCACCAACTGAGCGGCGGCGAGCGCCAGCGCACGGTCATTGCCAGGGCGCTGGCGACCAATCCGCGCTTCCTGATCCTGGATGAACCCACTTCTGCGCTGGATGCATCCGCCCGGGTGCGCATCATTAAACTGCTGTTGGAGTTGAAGTCCCGTTTCGATATGACCTACCTGGTTATTTCGCACGATATCAGTATTATCCGGCATATGTGCGACCGGGTTATTGTGATGTACCTGGGAAGAGCGGTGGAAGTCGCCCGCACAGCGGAATTGATTGAAACGCCGCGCCATCCTTACACGCAGGCATTGATGTCTGCATTGCCCATACCAGACCCGGATTACGAATCGCCGCGGATTCGACTGCGCGGCGAAGTCATGGACATGCCCGGCACAGGCAGCAGGTGCTCGCTGGCATCGCGCTGCCATATGGCGATCGAAGAATGCTCGCATACCCCGCAGGAGCTGGCGCAGATTGAGGAAAATCGCTGGGTGGCGTGCCACCGGGTGAGTGGGGGGCAGATATGAAGGATGTGGGAGCGGTGGAAGTCCCAGTAGAAATGGGCAATTCAGTTGGATACAGGTTGCAGATGTTCCGCAGGTATCCTTACCCGCGGAGGAAACAAGGCGCAAGCACGGCTTGCACACTCTAAAAAGTGGACAAACGCAAGGAGTTGGATACGGGAGCGGTCTAAAAAGCACTTATTGTCATGCTGAACGGAGTGAGGCACCCGGTTATCATCGAGGGAGACTCTTCACTTCGTTCACACCGTCCCGGTATCCTTCGGGAGCGTGACACCACGCTTTGGGAAAGCCCCACTCCAAATTAATAATTATTTTTGAGGAGGTTTAAAATGACGAAAGAAGAAATAAATATGGAAGTTGTTCGCAGGGCGATACAGGCGCTGAACGATCGGGATGTGGAGGGTTTCCTGTCAAGCTTCACAGAAGACGGGACATCACACGAGGTGTTTTTCCCCGAACCGCTGAACCTGGAAGAATTTCGCCCGTTTCTGGAGGAATGGCTGAACGCCTATCCGGATGCCAAAATTGATACCCAGAATATGGTGGCTGAAGGAGATAAAGTGGCAGTCGAGAATGTCGTCAGCGGGACGTTCAAGAACGACCTGAGCGGAAATAAAGCCACGGGGAAGTCCTATCAAGCCCGGGAGGGTGTATTCTTCGACCTTTCCGATGGGAAAATCAAGGCAGAACGTATCTATCTGGATCAAAAACATATCGAAGAACAGCTTGGAATTTCATAACCGGGAGATTATTCATCATGGGTGCCAAAGAAGAAATGAATAAGGAGACTGTACGCAAGGCGATTGAGGCGTTCAACGTGCGGGATCTGGAAGCATATTGGGACTGCCATACAGAGGACACCACTTATCACGAGGTCTATTTTACTGAGCCGCAGACGAAAGAACAAATGTCAAAGTTTATGCTTGACCTGTGGGATTCCTATCCTGATTGGATCATTGAAAACAAGAATATGATCGCATGTGGAGATAAAGTTGCGATCGAAAACGAGATGTCGGCAACTTTTGAAAACGATCAGGCGCATCTAAAAGCTACCGGAAAGAAGTTCATCATATGGGAAGGCGTGTTTTTTGACATGAAAGACGGCAAGATCCAACACATGCGCATGTATATGGACCGTAAATCACAGGAGAGTCAGTTAGGCTTATCTTGACGAACAATCGTCCAAACAGTACGTGGTCAACTATACAGGTAAGGATAAGCGATTCTGTCTGAATCAAAAATAAATCGAAGAGCAGCTCGGAATATCAAAATTGGGAGATTATTAAAAATGGGTGTAAAAGAAGAAAAGAACAAGGAAACCGTACGAAAAGCGATCGCGGCATTCAACCGGCAGGATATGGAAGCATACTGGAGCTACCACACGGAGGACACCACTTCCCACGAGGTGTATTTTCCGGAACCGCTGGGAAAAGATGAGATGTCTAAATTTGTACCCGAACTGTGGCATTCATATCCTGATTGGTTAATCGAAACCAAGAATATGATTGCTTCCGGAGATACTGTGGCAATCGAAAATGTGATGTCGGCGACCTTTGTAAATGACCAGGGTGATATCAAAGCGACCGGCAAAAAATTTGTCGTGCCGGAAGGCGTATTCTTTGATATGAAAGATGGGAAGATCCAGCATGTAAGAGTCTATCTGGACCGTAAATCACAGGAAGAGCAGTTAGGTTTGTCCTGATCAGGATCAAGCTTCAACTTTCTTGGTGACCGATGGGGATTACCTGCGTGCTGCTTGATCTTCCATAACATGTTTTGATCTGAAGCGGTATCCCGGGTAAAGAGTATTTGAATGGAGCGTTAATAATGGAGTTGGTAGAAAAAAGACCAGAAAACCTGCCTCCCGATTACTCCCGGGTGGAGACGATATCTTTCGCATCACCTGCGGATGGTTGTCAGGTGAAGGTGGATATACATTCGCCTTCAAAGAATATGGGGAAGGCGTTCCCGCTGGTAATCGGACCGCACCCGATTTCATGGTCAGCGCAGGATGATTATCACGGCGGAATGCCCGGGCTGATGCGGGAATACCACCGCGGCTATTACGGCCTGCCGGATAAATACCAGGTGATCGTCGCCCTGCCGCACGGGCACGAACACAGGGAGCAGTACACCTCGCTGGCGGGACCTGGACAGATCGCGGATATGGCGTACCTGATCGACGGTCTGGTGGAATTTGGATATACGGTCGATAAGGAGCGCGTCTACGCCTGCGGTTTGAGCATGGGCGCCCAGGAAGCCCTGGTGCTGGCAGGCAAACACCCGGCACGCATTGCTGCGACTTGTGTTTTTAATCCGATCGTCGACCTGGCAGCCTGGTATGAAGACCTGGCAAATATGGATGTGCCCGAGATCAAGGAGTATGATACTGCCAGCCGAATCGCCAACGAAGTTGGCGGGCTGCCGGGGGATGTGCCCGAGTTGTACGCCGAAAGAAGTGCCAATCAATATATTGAAGGACTGTCGCAGGTGCCAACCCTGATGTTTTGGAGCGAAATGGATTTTATCGTACCGCGCCAGATTTCACACCATGCTATTTTGCTGTACAGGATGGTCAAATTGGTAGGTCTCACCTGTCCGATAGCGGAATACAACCATACGGAGATTCACGGTCAAATTGAAATGGACCAGCTCACGCGCTGGCAGCTTCATGAATGGTGCGATTACGAGCTCGCCCTGCGCTGGCTGTTGAACCACAAGAAGGAGCAGTGAAAAACTGAGGGAAAAATGCAATTTGGTGCGCTGATCGAACCGCTTTACAAGCCGCAGGAACTGGCGGTTGTCGCCCAGCGGGTGGAGCAGCTGGGTTTTTCTTCCTTCTGGTATCCGGACGAAAAATTCTTCCGTGATCCTTATGTAGGGTTGACGCTGGCTGCACACCACACGCAGCGAATGGATGTCGGGGTGTGCGTGACAGATCCTTACTCCCGGCATCCGATTATGACCGCCCAGGCGATCGCCAGCCTGGCGGAGGTGGCGCCAGGACGCACCTGGCTGGGGTTAGGAGCCGGCGGAAGGGGCTTCACCGCCATGGGGATTAACCGTGAACGCCCGGCAGTTGCGCTGCGGGAAGCGGTCCAGGTGATCCGGCGGCTGCTCGCCGGGGAAACGGTCGATTATCGCGGCGATGTGATTAGCCTGATCGATAGAAAATTAGATTTTGAACCGACAGAAGGTGTGTCCATAATGATTGCGACCGGTTCCGGCAGGCTGGTGCAGCGCCTGGCAGGTGAGATTGGGGATGCCGCCATGCTGGCGAACTATGCCACCCCGCAAGCTCTCAAAAACGGCTTGGACCGGATTGAAGAAGGCGCCCGGCGGGCAGGCCGGGCGATAGGCGACTTTCGTTTGATATCCAGGGTGGATGTAGCCCTCCATGAGGACCGGGCATCTGCGCGCAAGGCGGTCGCTCCGGTGGTCCTGTCCGATTTCCGTTCCAGTTTCCCGGCGCTGGCTTATTTGGATGACCTGCCAGAATTCAAACTTTCCTCCGGTTTTTTAAATCTTCTCAAAAGGAAAGATTACCGCACCCGCAGCCAGTATCGTGATCCGGAACACAGCGCAAGCCTGGTACCTGAGGCGTTGGTAGATCATATGTCCATCGCCGGAACACCGCAGGAAGTGAAAGACCGCATCCGCGCGATCATCGATATGGGAGTGTTTGACGAAATCACCATCCATCCGGTGCCGTGTAAAGACCAAACATTGTTGGAATGTCTTTCAATGCTCTCAAAAATTTTAAAACCTTTTTTAAGTGAAAGGCGATAATTATTTTATAAAGGTAAAGGATATGAGCGAAACGACCGTTCAGGATGTAATACAGGGGGATATGCCCCAAAATCGTTTAAGAAAATTTTTCACCAGCCGGCGAACCCACCGCAAACTGTCAGTAGCCTTTGCCTACCTGATATTGACCGCGGCTATGCTGTTGATATTGCTGCCGTTGTTGTGGATATTTCTGACATCTATCAAGACGGCAAACCTGGCTTACAAACTTCCACCGGTTTGGATTTTTACGCCGACGTTAGAAAATTACAAACATTTAGTGACAGAAGTAGAATTTCCGCGTTTCTTTTTAAATTCCACCATCGTCGCTCTGGCGACGACCTTTCTAGCGTTAGTGCTTGGTTCTTTTACGGCGTACTCGATCGCCAGGTTTAGAACCGGCGGGGATACTTTCAGGGGTTGGATCTTTAACAACCGCACCATGCCGCCGATCGCTATTCTGATCCCGTTATTCCTGCTTTCCAAAAGTTTTGGATTGTTTGATACACACGCCGTGTTGATTATTCCATATCTCTCGTTTCTGCTGCCCTTTGCCATCTGGATGCTGATTGGTTTTTTCGATGGGGTGCCGCGTGAAATGGAGGAAGCCGCATTGGTGGATGGAGCGACGCGCCTGCAGGCGCTTCGATATGTCACTATGCCGATTGCAGCGCCAGGCATCGCTGCGACTGGAATATTGTGCTTCCTGTTTTCCTGGAATGAGTTTCTGCTGGCTTTGATTTTAACAGGAAATAATACCCGCACTCTACCAGTTGCGGTCGCCAATTTCCTGACCCATGTTGGCGTATATATCGGCGGTTTGAGCGCAGCAACGATGGTAATGATTATCCCGGTGATGATCTTGGCTTTTTCGATCCGCGGTTACCTTGTCCGGGGACTCAGCCTAGGCGCAGTGAAGTAGTCATTATGGCTGCTTAATATTCGTAAGATTCATTGGAGAAAAAGGAGGCCATTATTGGAACAAATGGTAATTGCATTGAAACCATCAGAAAAATTAAACAAAAGGAAAATTTAGGGAGATGAAAAAAATGAATAAGCAAAGAATGCTTTGGCTGCTACTCAGCGTGGTGCTTGTGATGAGCCTGCTCCTGGCTGCCTGCCAGCCGGCAGCCCCCCAGGCGCCCGCGGAAGAACCAGCCGCAGAAGAACCTGCCGAAGAACCGGCTGCAGAAGAACCTGCAGAAGAGCCGGCCATGGACGAAAAACCATTCGCAGGTGTGGAGCTCAATCTGCTTCAAGAGACGGTACCGGACCTGGATTATTTCAGGGAGTTCATTCCTGAATTCGAGGAACAGACCGGCATGAAAGTCAATATTGAGGAAGTCACTTACACCGCCATGCATGAAAAACTTGTCCCGCAGCTTTCTCTGGGCGAAGGGCAGGGGTCATATGATGTGATCGAAGTCGACAAGCAGTGGGTGGGCGAATTCATGTGCGCCGATTGGCTGCTCCCGCTGGATGATTATATTGAAAGAGATGGTTTCGACACCAGCGTTTACGTCCCAGCCCTGTTCGACATGATCGGTCAGGTAAACGGCGTCACGTATATGCTGCCGTACTACAACTACACAACGGGTCTGGTTTACCGGACGGACATCTTCGAAGATCCGGAGATCCAGGCTGCCTATGAGGAAGAATTTGGACAACCGTTAAAAGTTCCAGAAACCCTGGATGAATACGTCGAGACAGCCAAATTCCTGACGATGGATACGGATGGCGATGGTGAAATCGACCAGTACGGCGCAGCTATGCAGCTTGCCAGGTTCCCCTCCTATGGGGAGTTCGCGCACTTGCTGTTTGTACAGGACGGCTGGTACTACGACGATGAATGGAACGCAGCCGTAAACGACGAGAAGGGTATGAAAGCGATCAACTCCCTCATCGATATGTATAAGAATGCTACCACTGAAGCCGCCACCGGCTATTTCTTCAACGAGCAGCTGGAGTTCTTCAACCAGGGCAACGCGGCTATGATCATTACGTACAGCGTGATGCCTGCGTTAATCGATAATCCGGAATTCTCTGAAGTTGCCGGAAAGATCGACCTGTCCACAGCCCCGTTCGGAATGCAGGGAGGCTGGGGTTGGGCAATCCCCAAGAGTGCGCCCAATCCGGATGCCGCCTGGGAATTCATCAAATGGGTTGAGTCCCCGGAAATCGCCAAAAAGCGAGCGATGCTGGGCGGCGCTGCGACCCGGTTGGATGTGCTTGAAGATCCTGAGGTTCTTGCAGCCTTCCCATTCCAGGAAACGATCCGAGAGTGGCTCAAGACCGGAAAACCCTTCCCGATCGTGTGCCGTTCGCAGGAGATCATCGACACACTGTCTTTGAATGTATCTGAAGCGCTGGCGGGCACCAAAGACCCGCAAGCCGCAATGGACGAAGCCGCAGAAGTATTAAACGATATTGTTGCAGAAGATCCATTGGTTAATAAATAATCTTTTATAAATACCTGGAGCGGTGTATGCTGAAGATTAAATTTAGAACCATCGCTCCAGGTTCTATGGCAACAAATACTTGCAGGTGAATAATCCTAAGTTACGGAAATTATAAAAATGCGCCGAGTTCAATACAAACATCTGCTCATCATTCCGGCGGTAATCGCCATGCTGGTTGTATTAATCTTTCCATTAATTTATTCATTTGGGACCAGTATGTCGCGTTATATGCTTAACCGGCCGGACTTGCGCGGTTTCTACTGGTTCAACAACTACAAAGAAGTGCTGCTCGATCCACGCATCCGCAGCACAATGTGGGTGACGATAAAGCTGACGGTATCCGCACTGACATTGGAACTAATTGTCGGATATATCCTGGCTTCATCCCTGACCAAAATCACCAAGTTCCGCAACGTAATTATTTCTATTTTAATGGTGCCAATGATGATCTCTCCCATCGCAGTCGGTTTACTGTGGAGGTTGTTATTACATCCGGATTTAGGAATCGTGAATTATATCCTCGACATCATCGGAATAGGAGGCAGGCACTGGCTGGCTGTATCATCAACAGCGCTGGCAACCATTGTGTTTATCGAAGTCTGGCAGTGGACTCCGTTTGTTATGATTCTTATCTTCGCAGGTTTGCTTTCCATGCCTGAAGAACCTTTCGAGGCTGCCACAATTGACGGCGCCAGTAACTGGCAAAAATTCCGCTACCTGACGCTGCCCTTCCTGCGGTATGTACTGGTTGTGGTGATCATGCTGCGCATGATCGACCTCTTTAAAACATACGACCTGATTTTTATTTTGACGCGCGGCGGGCCGGGGTCTTCGACAGAGACCTTCGCATTTTATGTTTTTTACCTGGGATATATCAAACTCAACCTGGGGCAGGCAGCCGCGGCATCCTATCTGTTTGTTTTCATCGTAGCTATTGCGACAGCATTCCTTTTCAGCCGTTTAAGACTGGAGCAGGAATGACGGAAACCATTAATTATTAAAGACAGGGAACCGGATATATGAATTCTGGTCAAAATTGTGTGCTCTCTTTAGACATCGGAACGACCGGGCTAAAGGTGGGTTTGTTCTCATCCGCGGGTGAACTGATGGCGTCTGCAGCGCGCGAACAGGAACTGATCCTGAAAGATAACGACCGCTTTGAACAATCGCCGCAAGTGACCTGGAGTAATATTTGCGCAGCCGTGCGGCAGGTGATAAAAGGGTACGATCCTGACTGTGTGAAAGCGATCGCGCTCAGCCTGCAGCGCGGCACGGTCATCCCATTGTCCAGCGATGGGGAAGCGCTTTCAGATTTTATCGTTTGGATGGACAAGCGCGGCCTGCCGTATGCACATAAGGTGAATGAAATCATTGGCAGGCAGAATTATTACCGCATTTCAGGGCACCCGCTGACATATATCGGAGGCGCGAGCAAGGTATTGTGGTTGGCGAATGAAGCCCGGGATATCTTGTCTGAAGGCGCTAAGATTTCCCCTCCGGAAAGTTACTTTTTATCCAGACTGGGTTGTGAGGAATTGGTTTGCTCCGATTCGACCGGCACCTATTTGTTCCCATTTGAAATCGAGAAAAAGGTTTGGAGTGAAGAACTGGCCGGCAAGCTGGATTTTGACCTGACCAGATTACCCAGGCTTGCGCAGTCAACGGAAATCGTGGGTCAACTTTCTATAGGCGCGGCGGAAGAACTTGGTCTGGTGCCTGGAATTCCACTGGTACCCGGAGGTGGAGATGGTCAGTGCGCGGCGGCGGGATGCGGCGTTGTGCAGAGCGGATTGTGCATGATCAATATCGGCACAGCCACCGGTGTACAGACTTACCTGCCAGAGCCGCTGCTTGACCCGGGATGCGTACTGAACTGCGCGGCGCATGTAGTACCGGATGCCTGGGAAATGGAAGGGCATACGCAGTGTTCCGGGGCTGTCTTCCGCTGGATGCGTGATGAATTCGGCGCGGCCGAATTGGAGTTGGAGCGAAAATCGGATCTTGACGCCTTTGACCTGCTGATCGATGAGGCTGTTAAAGCTCCGCCTGGTTCGGATGGGCTATTATTCCTGCCCACATTTAACGGCAGCACCGCGCCGGTTATCGACCAGGAGGCGCGCGGCGCATACCTCGGGCTGGGGCTCAACCATTCGCGCAGTCACGTTATCCGGGCGCTGCTGGAAGGCATTTCGCTGGAAATACGCTGGATGCTGGATGCCATCAACCAGAGCGGCGCGGCGGTTAATGAAGTCCGCCTGGTCGGCGGCGGGTCAAAAAATCAACATTGGAACCAGATACATGCCGATATCCTGGGCAGACCGGTGGTAACCCTGCACGTGACCGATTCAGCCCTGGTCGGCGCAGCCATGTGCGCGGCGGTTGCGGCCGGTTTTTATGAAGATTTTTACGAAGCGTCCAATCATTTCGTCCGGATCAAGGAAACGATAGAACCAAACCCGGTAAATGTCCCTGTTTACAATAAGTCATTTGAAAATTACCGCCGGGCATTCAGCCTGCTGAGTGAGAGCGGCATATTCGGCGATTTGCGAGGATAAGTATGCGGTTATATTGGAGGTGGGAATGAATTCAAGAGAGCGGGTGCTGCTGGCATTGAACCACAAGGAACCCGACCGGGTGCCGATTGATTTCTCCGCGACGACCGTGAGCGGAATCTGCTGGCTGGCGTATGATGACCTGCGTGAAAAGATCGGTTTGAAAAGAACAGGTCGCAGTATATTTGATCTGGGCGGCGCAGCGATCATGGGGTTCGCTTTTCCTGATGCAGATGTGATCGACAGGCTGCATTCCGATACGGTGATCGCTAACCTGGGCGATCCTGACACGTATGAAGTCAATTTTGAACGCGGCGAATTATATGATACGTATCTCGACCAGTGGGGGACCCGGCTGCACCATCCAAATGGCGGACACTATTTTGATTTCCGGGAATTTCCAATAGCGGAAGGCACCCTGGAAGCTCTGGAAAAATATGAGGGCTGGCCGGACCCATTGGACCCGGGGCGCTTCCGCAACTTTCGTGACGAGGTATCGAAAGCCAGAGCGACCGGAAAAGCGGTAGCAGCCTGCCCGTTGTACGGAGGCGGGTTGTTCGAGCAGCCGGCCAGGATTATGCCCATGGATGAATGGTTCATGGGGATCGGTTCTGATCCAAAATTTACGGAAGCTCTCCTGGAGAAGATGTTCGAATTGTATTACACAACCACGGTTAAAATGCTGGAAGAAGCCGGGGATATCCTGGATGTGTGGGTTTATTGGGATGACCTGAGCGGCCAGAATGGTCCGCTGGTCAGCGAGGAGTGGTATCTGCAGTATCTGCAGCCCTTATATGTAAAGCTGTTTGATAAAGTTAAATCCATGACAGAAGCGAAGATCTTTTTCCACTGCTGCGGCGCGGCGCGGCCCTGGATACCGCACTTGATCCAGGCTGGTGTGGATATCATCAACCCGGTGCAAACATCCGCGGCGGGCATGGATACTGCCCAGTTAAAAAAGGATTTCGGGAATGATGTCGTTTTCTGGGGCGCGGCTTGCGACCCCCAACATATCCTGCCTTTTGGAAGCCCGGCGCAAGTCGCGGAGGATGTAAAACGAAATATTGACAACCTGGCTCCGGGTGGAGGGTACGTGTTTGCCAACGTGCATAATATTCAGAACCTGGTTCCTCCGGAAAACATCCTCGCCATGTACGATACGTGTTATGAATACGGCGTTTATTAAAAATCAATCACTCTGTCGTTGAGGTTGACACTCACCCGAAGGATACCGGGAAGGTAAGAGCGCTGCGCAGCGTGTTGAATACTAGCGAAGCGTCTAGATTCTTCCCGGCAACGGGCGCTCTGCAGCGCTTCCTGTGAAGCAGGGATGAAAATCCGCTCAGGGTGACATTCTTTATTATCTTTATAACTGGACAACAAAGAAAAATATTGTAAAAATAAAGGGAGCCTACTCAAGTTTGAATAATATAAAAATTGCTATCCTGTCCGATTTTGACGGAACCATCACACCTACTCAAGTACTGAATACGATCTATGAAAAGTTCGCCGCGCCTTCCTACAAAGAGACTCTAGCGCGCTGGGATAAGGGTGAGATCAGCACAATGGAGGAAGTTGAAACGGTGTTCAAAACCATCACTTCAAGCAAGCAGGATATAGAGGAATATCTCGATACGGTAGCGTTAGATCCGGGTTTTCAAGCGCTGCGCC
>Ga0180438_10002314_pt1 | contig 31545 bp, 19 predicted proteins | sample SS_ome_12_FD_132455 | JGI IMG/M metagenome (GOLD analysis project Ga0180438, IMG submission 132455) | Hypersaline lake sediment archaeal communities from the Salton Sea, California, USA - SS_3_D_2 metaG | ecosystem: Environmental > Aquatic > Non-marine Saline and Alkaline > Hypersaline >... | reverse complement strand
CGATTTGATGTTGTGATAAGTAAAGTTCCTTTCAGTTTTAGAAGAAAATGTGTGTTGAGAAAAGTTGGATGAAGAATAATCTGTATAAAGGAAAACACTGACTTTTTCAACAGCCCCACTGTCAATAAAATCCAAGAAATGGAGGTATCCCATGAAAAACTCTTGGCAGAATATCTTCACTGTCGTCATAGGTTTGTATATCTTTATGTCTGTTATGATATTTGCACCTTATTATAATTGGAATTATGCAAAGACACACGGCTTCGTAAAATGGATTTGGTTTGGTGAGATAGTAGCAACAGCTAAAGCCGCAGTTTGGCCATATTATGTTTTTTTTGCTACTCCTGATAATCATTATGATTCACCTGATGCTAACCATTTCCGTAATTCAAAAAAGGCTTTCGACGAAGCACTAAATATTGTAGATAGAGTTGGTGATGTTACAAAATTGCCATCAGACCTAAAAGCAAAATTTGCTGATCTACTAAGGCTCGCGATTGCCGAAGCAAATCAGGTACAATCCTCATATTTACATGAGGCACATTCCGATTATCCAAGGATGTATGAAGAGAAATATAAACATGGAATGAGTCTTATGTTGCAAGGAATAGAAACTGACAATACCGCAAAAATTTTATCTGGAGCATATGAATTCAACGAGTTTTCAGATTGGATTCAAGCACACAAAAGCGAATTTTCGCTTTAATAATTTAGATCTGTTGACACCATTAAAAACTAGGGCCCTTTTCATTGATGATAGCTAAGCCATAAATTGACTATTTTCTATTATTTTTTTGCGATGAGTCCGAGAAATTCTGTTTTATGAAGTCGTCTAATTAAATTGTGAAAAAATATAGAAAAATTCACAGATTTTTCTTGAACTATTATCGCAAATTTGCGATATTATATAAAGAGGCAAAGGATGGCCAAAACAGAAGTAGTAATATATCAAGAGCAAAAGGGACAAGTTCCGCTATTGAGCTGGTTGGACAGCTTGCCCTCAATTGTTCAGGACAAATGTATCGCATTAGTAGAAAAATTGGCCGAAATGGGATACGAGCTAAGAAGGCCGCATTGTGATATTTTGAGAGACGGTATCTATGAGTTGAGAGCAAGGCACAGGAATGTTCATTACCGCATACTCTATGCGTTTATCGGCCAAAATATCGTGCTGCTTTCACACGGCTTTACGAAGGAAAAGAAAGTGCCGGATAAAGAAATAAACAGGGCTATCAGAAACCGCGACTGCTATATTCAAGACGCAAAAGCTCATACGTACATTGGAGAGCTATGATTATGACAAAGAAAAAAACCACAAAAGACGCCGTAAAGATTTTGCACAATAGATATATCAAAGGAAACAAAAAGCGGCTTGAATCTCTGCAGCGACAGCGCGAGAATCTCAATATTGCAGAATTGATTTACAATCTTAGGATAGAGGCGGGATTGAGCCAGAAGCAATTGGCCGATCTTGTAGGAACTACTCAGTCTGTTATCAGCCGGTTGGAGGATGCCGATTACAATGGGCACAGTCTTGCAATGTTGAGAAAAATCGCTTCAGCTTTCCAGCGAAAGGTACAAGTCAAATTCGTTCCTGAAACCGCGGATTCTGTGTAGAGAAAAAAAGGGCCATTTTAATTTACGACGCCTGCTCTCGCGGGCAAAATATTGAATTGGTGCAATTCATTGCACCCTACAAATTCTACTTTATGGGGGTAACCTCTACGTTTCTAAAGTGTATCTCATCTCCTTCGCAGGTCAGGCATATTTTGCCTGGATTGAGATCGCAATTAACAGCTTTGTTGACTTGCCGACTGGTGGTGATAAATCTCGAACTACTTAAAATTGTTGTTTGAGGTATTATGCTTTGTAGCAGGAGCCGTTCAATGTTAAAATGTACGAGATAACAAACATCAAAAGATATTGATAATGGAGATTCGAAATGACACAACATATAAAACAACTCATATCCATAATCTTAATTATTGCTGCAGTTCTGTGCTTAACATCCTATGCAGGGCCGACGAACGGGCCGTTGCGAGTTTGCCCCGACAACCCGAGATACTTCGCGGACGCCGACGGAAAAGCAATCCTGCTCGTCGGTTCGCATGTCTGGTATAACCTCGTTGACATGGGGCCGGAAGACCCACCCAAACCGTTCGATTACAGGGCGTATCTCGAATGGATGGGCAAGTACGGCCACAACTTCATGCGCATGTGGGCGTGGGAAATGACCCAGTGGGATACGAAACCGAACGGCGCCCACGCCCGCAAAGACGTGACCCGGTTTTACGTCAAGCCCCATCCCTGGCTGCGCTGCGGCGACGGCAATGCACTGGACGGCAAGCCGAAATTCGATTTGACGAAATATGACCCGGTCTATTTCAAACGACTGCGGCAAAGAATCGAGGCGGCACGGCAAAAGGGAATATACGTCTCGATTATGCTGTTCGAGGGCTGGGCGATGCAGAATATCGAGGGCGGCTTTAAACTGCATCCGTTTCAACCCGAAAATAACGTTAACGGCATAAACGGCGATGCGAACGCCGACGGCAGGGGACTGGAAGTGCACGAACTGGTTATTGATGCTGTGACAGATATCCAGAAGGCATATATCCGAAAAGTTGTCGATACGGTCAACGATCTGGATAATGTGCTGTACGAGATTTCCAACGAGAACCATCCCGAATCTACGCAGTGGCAATACGCGATGATACGCTATATTCACGAGTACGAAAAAGGCAAACCTGTGCAGCATCCGGTCGGAATGACGTTCCAATACCGCGGCGGAAAAAACCAGGACTTGTTCGACAGCCCTGCCGACTGGATATCCCCGAATCCGGAGGGCGGCTATAGAGATAATCCGCCGGCAAACAACGGCGAGAAAGTAATCCTCACCGATACCGACCATCTCTGGGGCATCGGCGGCAACCAGGGGTGGCTATGGAAGAGTCTGGCGCGAGGTCTGAATCCGATTTTCATGGACCCGTATGACGGCGTAGTATTGGGCAAGAAATTCGATCCCAAATACGAGCCGATTCGGCGCAGCATGGGATATGCTTTGGGATTTACAAAGCGGATGAATCTGAACAAATGCAAACCAGCAGCTAAGGGCTACTGCCTTTCAAATCCGCCCAGACAATATCTGGCCTATCAACCGAAGGCAGGTGAACCAGTCAAACTAAAGCTCCGCCCGAGAGAATACAGCTTCGAATGGTTCGATCCCAATTCAGGTAAAACCGTTGCCAAGGGTAAAATCCACGGTGACAAAAATAAGGAAACAACCTTCCCGAATCCAGTAGGATCTGATGCCGTGTTGTTTGTACATCTGGCCAAATCCAGGTAATTACAACAACCTCATAGATAATTATACTCGTTTCAGCTTTTCAATACCTGGAAATATTCGACCATCCGGGCGGAAACATCTTTGAATTGAAGCCCCTCTATGAGTTCCAAAATTTTATCGAGAGAAACGTTGCCGGCATCCAGCATGAAATCCAGCGCATTCAGTGCGGCAACAGTTGCGAATCCTTCTTTGCCCCTGATGATGGGTTTCATTGTCTGTAGTGCAATGTCTGTCTCGCCGAGGTAACTAAGGGCTTCGGCAGCAACCACGCGAACATCCATCCATTCATCTTCGAGCAGGGCTTTAAGCTGCTCTTTGGCCGGTGCGGCTTTCTTTTGCAGTATCAGACAGCCCGTCGCCGCCCAGTAGCGAATAACCGGATGCGAATCATTGCATGCTGCAATTAACTTATCGAGCGAGGATGAATCACGCGAAGCGGCAAGGTTTGCCACATCGACGATTCGCTCAATGGGATATTCATCGCTTTGCGCGTATTCGTAAAGCGTCCTGTCCGCCGCCAGCCGCTCGAACATCCCTTCGGGAATAAAGCCAATGTCCCGCGTCTTGATAATGTCCTGCTTGAGAATATTTCGCATCCGCGCAATCTGACCGGCATACTTCGGGTTATCGATAAGATTTTTAATCTCATACGGATCGGACTCGATGTCGTAGAATTCCTCCGAAGGCTTGGGCCGCCAGTAACGGGCCTGGACGGGATTGCACTTGCCGTCAAGATATGCTCTGTACCATGAGCCCATACTCGGCATTACGCGGAAGGGATACGAATATTGCTGGCCCCACGGACGATGCGGGCTGTAGTTCTGCACATAACGATACCGGCGGTCTCGAACGGCGCGTACCGTGTCGTAGCGTTCGTCCATCCGGCCGCGGAAGAGGAAAACGTGGTCCAGCAGCTTGGCTTTCCGGTCACCAAGAAATGCGCGCCCCTCAAAATGCTTCGGAACCGGAACGCCCGCGAGACTAAACACCGTAGCAGGAAAATCCACGAAGCTGACCGGCTGATCGACCCACTCGCCGGGCCCGGCGGGCGCAAGATGCGCCCATTTCTTCGGGAAACGCATAATGAACGGCACGCGAGTTCCTGAATCGTGGATATTGCGTTTGCCGCGAGGCAGCGCGCCGCCGTGGTCGGAATAGTAAAATACAATCGTATCGTCAGCGAGACCTTTTTCGTCCAACTCACGGAGCAGCCGGCCGACTTCCTTGTCCATCAGTGTCACGTTGTCGTAATAGACAGACCAATCCCTGCGAACCACCGGTGTATCGGCGTGATAAGGAGGAAATTTAACATCCTCCGGAGCGATCCGCGTCTTTGGAGGCAAAATTCCCCGCTTGCGACGGTTGGCGACTGTCTTTTCCTGAAGCTGGCCTTCATGGCTGAGCGTAATATTAAAAATAGCAAAGAACGGCTGGCCCGGCTTGCGATTGTCGTAATGGGCCTTTCTGCTGCTTTCGTCCCAGGGCTTGTTCGGATTGCCGATATAATTGTAGTCCGTTTTCGAATTGTTGGTACAATAATAGCCAGCTTCGCGCATGTATTCGGGATATGGGCGGAACGAAGCGGGGATCGTTGCTTTGCTTCGGTGGTTGTGTATTCCCAGCGAGCACGCGTACATGCCGGTAATCAATGTAGAACGTGCCGCCGAGCAGACAGGTGCATTCGCAAAGGCATTCCGGTAACGGACGCCCTCGGAGGCCAGCCTGTCAAGGTTAGGTGTATACGCTTGCTTGTCACCGTAGCAGCCCAATAGGGGGCTGTTGTCCTCACTGGTAATCCACAGAATGTTGGGGCGATCCTGCTTAGCTTGCCGGCGTCCAGCGAAAATTGGTTTACCCATAATTCCGGCAAAACCCGCCGCCAGACCCGCTGCTTTAAGAAATTGTCTCCTTGTCTGTTCGTTCATTCATGCCCCCTTTCGGGTTTAAACCGTTTCGTTTCATGCGAGCTACCAATGCTAATGATAGGGGGCAAATCCGAAAAATTCAAGTTCTCTTATCCAGCGAGCGCACAATCCAAGAACATTAGGACAAAATGCGCAACAAACCGTTTTATATTGAGCACGATATAAGAATCATCGTCTTTCGGTAAACAGGACAAATGACATGTCCTCGGATTTACCGGTCTGGTCATGCAGCTCTTCCCATCGCCAAACGCCGCTGGGATCTATATGTCCCGCGACGGCATCATCCTGGAACACATGCTCGTGGTTCGTCCAGCCCCACGGATATTTGATAATCTCATCGCCTGTGTAAACCGCCACTACGCTAAACCAATAGATCTCATCAAGAGTCTCCTGGAAGAACCAATTGTCTTTCGGCAGCCTCACCGAGTAGCGGAACACCGGCTCATACCCAATCTTTGCCGGATCATCGGAACCATGAGGATGCTTGTCATACCCGACCAGCACTTCGTCATAATCGAAGACCTCACATTCCCAAATCTTCTCGCGCGGATGGCTAAATGGATTGTTCAACGTTCTTGGGGCATCCGTCCAGATCGACAGCATGAAATAGTCGGGCCTGACCGGCAGTGGTTCGTTCGGACATTCACACCCCTGGTATGTATATCCTATATAGGAACCCCACCACGCCGCAGCCGTGACCGGCGTTTGTGTATCGCACAGCCAATCGTCGGCAACGAGACGTCGAACGGAAAGCCCTTTCTGCGTTTCGCCCTGCGTCGATACTTCAAACGCCAGATCGATATTGTCACGCGCTAACGTATGACCGCTCGGATATCGTAATTCATTCCACACGCCGGTGTCAGAACCGGAAGGAACATCCTCGCCCAAAGCCCAGACGCCACCATCGTTCCAGTGGTCCGGAGAAGTTTTCCATCCGAATCGAGTCGCTTCGGCTCCGGGCGGGTGTACAATAAAGGCCTGAACAGCCAGCCAGTACACAACCGGATTGTCGGGCGTTCCCTGCTGGATGAATGCGTCGTTCGCATCGATTGTAAAGTCGTACCTCCTGCAAACCGTATCGCCAAAAGGCTGATAATTGGGAAGCTGACGGGCGGGCGCGTACCAGCCTTCGGTCAGGTTCTCGGCAACTACACTTGAGCTATACTCACCAGTCCGGTACTGGCGCGTCCATAGCAATTCTCCGGGCGTGCTGGAACCGGTATTAACGGGGTACGTAGAGAGGCTCCTGAAAATACTCAGGGTGAATCTCATCGAGTCCACGCCGTTGCCGGGCGGCTGGTCATCAAAGAACGAACTCCAGATGGAAATACCTGTCAGCGGGCCGGTTGTCGTGCATATAAAATCATCCGCCACGGTCACCGGCGGCCATGTTTCAGGAAAGTCTGCTGTTGCGTCAATATCTAAACCTCTTTCGCTCAGGTCGGGCTGCTGGGTCCACTTGGTCCCTCCGTCTGCTCCGCCGCCTTCGGCAATCATTGATTCTTCATCCTCATAGTGAGGCCAGTGCCGGATACCGGTAAACGGCTGCTGCCATTTGACGTAATTCGGATCAGTGTCCAGCTCGAAAGCCATGTCGTAGCTTTCCGGCTCGCCGCAGATTGCCGAACTCGACAGCGGGCTGACAGTACTTGGCGGTATCGATAAGCCAGGCTCGAGCCCGCCTTCCAATTCAAACGTTACAGCATCGTCCATCCAGGGCCACGGTCGGGTTTTCCATCCCCACGTGTATTTCGACAAAGTCGGATTCGAATAGACCGCTACGATACTAATCCAGAAGATGTCGTCCCTGGTAAAATCAAGATAATCGGCCTGCCGGAAATACTCTCTCGGCTGCAGCTCGACAAAATACTGAAAACACGAATCCGGGAACTTATCGGGGAATTTGTCAATGCCCACAGGTTCTTCGCTAACCCTCTCAGCAGAAACCTCAAATTGCCAGAGCAGTTTTCGCGGATGACTGAAATCAGGATCAGCATTCGGCAGGGCGGGAACGTTGCTCCAGAAACCAATCAGCCATGAGGTGGGCCTGACCTTCGGCAGATCAAACGAATCCCAACCTTCATACGAACCCCACCAGTGGATTGATGTTATAGGCATAGTGCCGAGACAGCGGAAATCGTCGGCCACAATCTTGCGGAATTGATGCTTCGTTGTAGCAACGGGTACGGAATACGAAGATTCATCCCAGCCGCAATAAACGGGTGTAGGTAACTTAGGATCAATTTCAACAGGGGGCTGAGACCATTTCAAATTCTCAACCGGAGGTTTATGCTCTGTCGGCTGCCCGATTCGAACTTTATAGTCCTCGACCTCACCATCACGTGCCTGGCCGTTATATGACAGGCCGCCGGCAGTGCTGAACCTGAAACGAGCGAACGTTGATATGTTGGGTGCCGCAGAAGATGGGACCGTAAAGTTCAGGGAATTAACCGTCGGGGGAAACGGCGCTATCGGTACAGCCGCGAAAATCTGGTCCCCCGGCTGGGCCCAACTGCCGTCACCACCGAAGTCAATCCACGCATCCAAACGCCCGGTGAATGTGGCTGTTACATCAACGGTTGCCTGCTGGCCCGGTATCAGCGCAGTGGTGAAAACCACGCCGTCCTCATCATCGCTGCCGTCTGTGTCGTCGCCCGTGGCCGTTGTATTGGGCTGGCCGTTCGCCTCCGCATCTACACTGAAACCCAGGGCCATAGACGGCAAAATTACATGGCGGGCGCCGTTGTTTGCCAGCAGGGTCGGATAAGGCCGGTCGGGCGCATCGCCATAGTCGAGCTTCGGGCTGGGCTCGCGCACGATTTCAACACTGTAGTCCTCGACCTCACCGTCCCGTGCAGGACCGTCAAATGACAATCCGCCAATTGTGCTGAATCGAAAACGAGCGAAGGTAGTAATGTTTGTCGTAGCAGAAGCCGGCACAACGAAAGAGATAATGCTGATTCCCTGCCCCAAAGAAAGGGCTGCAAATATCTGGTCGGAAGGCTGCGCCCAACTGCCGTCGCCGTTAAAGTCAATCCACGCATCCAGCGTACCGGCAGCATTGGCGGTGACGGCGATCGATGCGAGCTGGCCGGGCACAAGCGTGCTGGTGAAAACGACGCCGTCCTCATCATCGTTGCCGTCATTATCATCGCCTGTGGCAGCCGCATTAGGCTGGCCATCGACCTCAGAATCTATGTTAAAACCCAAGTGAACGGGCGGCACAATTACATGCCGGGCGCCGTTGCTTGCCAACAGAGTCGGGTAATTCGGATCGGGCGCATCGCCAAAATCTAATGCTCCTTCATGTGGCGGGTGGGCCTGATGAACGTGCCAGAACCAGCGAAAGTCGGGCTGCCCTGAATTGTTCGTATAGCGAATCAGCGCCCGAGTTATCAGGAAATCATCAGGGAGAATCCTGAAAGGCTTAGACGGATGTGTGCCTAAAGCGACATCAACGAATACATCGAAGAAGCTGTCTGGTGACAGTAGAACAGTATTCCTCTCGCTTATGATGCCCTTTTCATTCTCCACCGACGTCCATGGCAGCTCTGCTTGCGCGCCATTGACCTGCAGGTGCTCGAAGGCTCCGGGAACAGGACCGAGGTGAACCTCTAATTCATCCCGGGACATCCCCACCAGATCCATTTGCATGATTTCGATCTGGATGCCACCGGTGCCGGTTTCAGAACGATCAGAAGATATGTTGGAATCGTTGCGGATCCTGACTACCTGTGGCTCCTGTTCGGGCGGGCGGTCTTCTACTTCAAAGCCGGGGATTGGTATCATCCCGCCATTCAATAGCCCCGTACGGACAGGGAAAGAACTCGAGACAGGCATACCGTCAATAGTCCACCACCCGACCAGATCAATGACAATATTGTGACAAGTAACGTCAAAAAACAAGCCCAGATGGATAACATCACAATATGCGTAAGTCTCTCCATACCAGTCCGCTCTGAAAATGAACGAATTCTGCTCCGGGTCGTCAAAATCCGGCTGGATAGAATGTTTAAAGATGGGGAATCCACCATCGATATGGCCAATCAACGTCGGCGGTTGCGAAAACTTTCCACCCGGCACGCCTGATTTGATGCGCCCCTCGATGTGGAAGTCGTTGGCTGCTAAACCCGGGATGTCAATGTCCATATGGATGTCTTGATTGAAGCCGGCTATTATAGCCCAGGACTGCGATTCAAGAGCAACTAATAAAACGACCACGCTGATAAGTAAAACTTTTAGCCTGAGTGTCTTCATGATCCGCTCCTTTCGAAATAGTTGCACTCTTGCTCTGACAGAGCGCTATGCCAATAGAAATATAGGCTATCTTGCAATCTGATGTTCTTGTACGAAATTACTTTTGTCAAGTCATAATTTTTTAAAATTTGGAGTGGAATCTTCGGGCCTTTTGCGTTTGGAGCTCTGCTATGCTCAAGTTCTCAAGTTTGACCTTTAAGACTGTTGTTGCTTTTCTTATACCAAAGCATCGAATAGGTCAAAGCTGTCATTTTCTTCTTGTACCCATACCAGTATCTCTTGCCGTTATCGCTTTATCCAGAATTGGTTGTGAAATGGGCCCGGTAGGATTCGAACCCATGACCAATGTATTATGGGTGTAATTTGTACCATCGTTAGTATTAACTACTTCCAAGGATCATCCTTGGATTGGGACGACGGCCACGACAAATGACAATGGAGAGCCCAAGTACATAATTGATAATCTAATCTCTACGAAATTCTGAAGGCTAATGAAGAAGGTTGGAATTAAAGCACCGAAGGGAACGGGCTTTTATGTTCTTAGGAGAACAGCCGGCACAATAGCGGCAAGATCTGGAGAACCGTTTGCAGTTCAAAGGCTTCTCGGCCATATTGATTTGACGATACAACACGATATGTACAAGATGTTTCGGAACAAACTGATAAGGTGATTGAAAATAGCAGAAAGCACTTCATTGGCAAAGAAGGTGTTGCATGATTTATAGGTAACGAAGGCCGACAGTGTTTCAAGCCGCCATCCGTATAGGATTCCTGTCAAGAGAAAAAATACTTTCTCAGGATCGAAAAATTAAATCCTATAAAATCCCGGATAGAAGGACAGTAGCACACCAGCAATCCCGAACTGAGAGGATACGAAAGCTTAAAGGTCTCTTATACGGATCTGTAATATCTCTGGATAAATCTCAAAGAATCCTTTATCCTGTTGATAAATAATAGTCGACGACTAAGACACGAATAACCTGCTGGATTCTTATATAGAACCATAATATTATTATTTTGAATTAAAAGAAGTCAAATGAGAAAGCCCATAGTACATCTTGTCTGCAATGCACATCTTGATCCGGTCTGGCAATGGGAATGGGAGGAAGGGGCCAGTGAAGCGATATCCACATTCCGCACGGCTGCCGATCTATGTGAAGAATTCGAAAGCTTTATCTTCAATCATAACGAAGTAATTCTCTACAAATGGGTTGAGCAATATGAGCCCGAGCTGTTCAACCGGATTCGCAGGCTTGTTAAAGCCGGAAAGTGGCATATCATGGGTGGATGGTATCTTCAGCCCGATTGTAATATGCCGTCGGGCGAAGGATTCGTCCGCCAGATTCTGACAGGAAGGAAATATTTCCATGAGAAGTTCGGTGTCCGGCCGACTACCGCCATCAATTTCGATCCCTTTGGTCATACGAGAGGCCTCGTGCAAATCCTCGCCAAGAGCGGTTATGATTCCTATGTCCACTGTCGGCCCTTGAGAGAGGAATGCGGTCAGCAGGCCGATGATTACATCTGGGTTGGCTACGACGGCTCGGAGATCATCTGCACGCGCCCGCGCCTGTTCTACAATTCGCGACTGGGCAAAGCGGGCGATAAACTCAGAACTCAGCTTGAAGAAATCCCCGACCTCGGCGTCTCCCTGATGCTTTGGGGTGTTGGAAATCACGGTGGAGGGCCCAGTCGAAAAGATATTCGAGACCTCAATCGAATCATAGCCCATGAAAAGAATTGGAAGATTGTGCACTCTACGCCAGAAACATATTTCAAGGATCTTAAGAAACGCAAAAGCGAATTACCGCGCTGGGCGAAAGACCTGAATCCCTGGGCGGTAGGATGCTACACCTCGATGATTCGTATCAAACAGGGATACCGCGCGCTGGAAAATGCGCTCTTCATGACGGAGAAGATGGCATCGACAGCCGCAGCGCAGCGGCTGATGCCATATCCCGGCGCCCAGCTGAAAGCCGCTGAGGAGGATTTGCTCTGGACGGCTTTCCACGATGTTCTCCCCGGCAGTTCAATACCTGCTGTAGAACAACACGCCCTGCAGAAGATCAGCCATGGAATGGAACTGTTGTCACGGATCAGGGCAAAAGCATTCTTCTGTCTGGCAAGCGGGCAATCTAAGGCGAAAGCAAACACATTCCCGGTATTTGTGTACAATCCACATCCCTGGGAAATAGAGACAACAGTAGTTGGCGAGTTCAACCTGCCGGATATCATTTTCTGTCCGGATACGTTCTGGATTCCGAGCCTGCTTCACAAGGGCAAGAAAATTCCAATTCAGGCAGAACGTCCGGACAGCAACCTGCCTATGGATTGGCGTAAACGTGTTTGCTTCAAGGCCACACTAGCACCCGGGATCGTGAATCGCTTTGACGTCACGCTGACTCGCAAGTCCAAACGTCCGACAATCAATAGCAGGGAGAAGGAAGGAGTGATTCGTTTTCGCGGAAAGAATATTGACTGGGCCATTAACACCCGAACCGGGCTGATCGAGCACTTTCGAGTTGACCGAAGAGATATTCTCCACAAAGGCGCTTTCAAAGCTCTGGTTATGCGCGACACACCCGATCCGTGGGGTATGACAACAGACAGGTTTGACACTATTGTTGGTCGTTTCCACATTCTCTCACACGCTAAGAGCGCAGAAGTGTCAGGAGTATCCGCCAAACGTCTCAAGCCCGTCCGGATTATTGAAGATGGTCCTGTACGAACCGTTGCTGAGGCACTGTATGGCTACAATGACTCCTTCCTGATACTGACATGGAAATTACCTAAAGTGGGGACTGAGATCGAGCTTAATGTGCGGGTTTTGTGGAATGAAAAGGACAAGATGCTGAAACTGGCGGTGCCTACATTGCTACAAAACACTGAGTATATCGGTGATGTAGCCTATGGGCGCGATGTATTGCCGGCTACGGGTCGTGAAGTGGTTGCCCAGAAATGGACCGCCGTTGTCTCAGAACAAGATGATCTGGCCCTGACCATAGTGAACGATGGCACCTATGCTTCATCGTTCACAAAAGGACAGATGCGTATTACTCTTCTGCGTGGCCCTGCGTACGTTGCCCACCCGGTCAAGGATTGGGCCATCCTGCCGGACAACATGTTTCGCCCCCGGATTGATCAGGGCGAAAGATTGTTCAGATTCTGGATGAATGCCGGGGCGGTCGGCGAGCGAATGTGTGCAGTTGCCCGGGAAGCACAGATACATAACGAAAAACCGATGGCCCAATGGTTCAGTCCTTCGGGATGCGGCGTCCGCCCAAAACCCTTTGCTGTATTGTCCAACAGGAATGTTCAAATAACAGCTATCAAGCAGGCAGAGAACGGCAAAGGCTGGATCATCCGCCTGTTCGAACCGACTGGCAGGCGACAAAAGACTCAATTACGTATTCTGGTTGGTAAACCTATTCGGAAAATAGTGTCCTTACAGCCATTCGAGATTAAAACGCTGAAGATTGACGCCGCTTTCCGCAGTGTGGTCGAGACAAATCTGATGGAAGAAACTAAATAACAAATCATAGGAGTTATAAAAGTGAACTATAATGCAGCCGAAACACGATACGAGAACATGACTTACCGCCGCTGTGGGCGAAGCGGGCTGAAATTACCTGCTATTGCTTTGGGACTTTGGTACAACTTCGGCGGCATAGATTCATTCGAAAATGCCCGGGCCATGGCTCATCGTGCATTTGATTTGGGCATCACCCACTTCGACTTAGCAAACAATTACGGTCCGCCGCCGGGTTCGGCCGAGGAAAACTTCGGCAGACTTCTTTCGCAGGATTTGGGGCCTTATCGAGATGAACTGATAATATCTTCAAAAGCCGGATACCTGATGTGGCCGGGACCTTATGGAGAATGGGGCTCTCGAAAATATCTCGTAGCAAGTCTTGACCAGAGTTTGAAGCGGATGGGCCTGGAATATGTCGACATTTTCTATAGTCATAGACCGGACCCGGAAACACCGCTGGAAGAAACCATGGGGGCGCTCGATTTCATTGTTAGAAGCGGCCGGGCTTTGTACGTGGGTATATCGTCCTACAATCCTGAGCAAACAAGGCAGGCAGCGACAATCTTACGGAATATGGGTACGCCCTGCATCATTCACCAGCCTCGCTACAATATGTTCGATCGCTGGATAGAAGACGGCCTGCTGGATGTCCTTTCAGAGCAGGGTATTGGCTGCATCGGATTCTCGCCCTTATGCCAGGGTATTCTGACAGGCAAATATCTCAAGGACATCCCCGAAGATTCGCGAGCCGGTAAGTGGAAAGACCAATTGACCTGGGGCGATGCTGTAAACAATGAACGCATTGCCAGGGTCGCAAAGCTTAATGAACTGGCGAAAGCCCGCGGTCAGAGCATGGCCCAAATGGCAGTTGCATGGACATTGCGGCACAAAGAGATGACCAGCGCACTCATTGGCGCAAGTCGTGTGAACCATGTAGAAGAAGCTGTAGCTGCTTTGACCAATCTGGACTTCACCGCCGAAGAGCTTAAGGCAATCGACTCGATCCTTGAGTGATACAACTGAGAACAAGTTGAATCTCTTGCTTCATATGGTCCTAATCTATCTCATCCGTCTGCACGTAGTGATACAAAAGCCCCCAGGCCTTGGCTGCTATCTTTTTGTCCGATGCCAGCAGTTCTCTAATCCCCTCGACATCCAGCAACAAAACCTCGATATCTTCGGATTTATCCAGCCATTTATCTGATACCTGTCCCCGGGCATCAACAAGAACCATGTGGCAAGATTCATCGGTAAGGCCGGCAGATGAGAATACCGGTGAGCTGATGTGTCTTATTTGCACAAGCTCCAGACCGGTCTCTTCTTTCAATTCCCTTGATACTGTTGTTTCGACATCTTCACCATCGTCAATAAGTCCTGCCGGAAAACCGTACTCGAAATCCCAGATCGGTACCCTGAACTCTTTGGTGACTACCAGCTTCTTTTCACCGTTAGTATCGACCGTTGCTACGATTACCACTGCATCAGCTCGAGATGCACTCGCCACAGGGTCATCATTCCTCGAACACATTATCCAGCTTTTCCGCGGCTGATTCTTGCGCGTGTAGTCAACTTTAAATAGATTGGCCCATGTGCAGTCTGTCAACTTGCTGAGACGATAGGAATCACTCATAACGATTCTCCGGAAATGCTCTTTTAATCTAAAAAAAACTTTGCCGGGTAATGATGCCCGTTCTGCCACCTTTGCCCAAACTAATCACTTCAATCATATCGCCCTTAAAGTCACGATTGATGAGTTCCTTTTGAGAGCCTGCTTTGATTATCCTACTTCGAGCGGTATAAATGTACAATTGGATTTCTTTCTACTTTGTAAATCAAAATCTTAGCAACTAAAATTATACACAAATGTAATACCATTTGAAAAGTACAAACCAGTTCTGTTTGCATAATGTACCGGAATTATTTCGAGATCGAGAAGGAAATATTGTATTATGAAGCGCGAAGTTTGCTGGATCGTTTTCTGTTAAGTTCAAATGGCAAATACCGGCTTTAAGAATGATAAGGTATATGTAATGAGCAAAGCAAAAGCTGTCTTATGGACATTACTGGTAATTTTGATATCGGTGCCGGTGTTCTCTCAGGAGAAGCCAAATATCGTTTTTATCCCGGCCGATGACTTCGGATATGCCAGTCTGAAATCATACGGAGCGGATAAGAAATGATCAGTCAACCAGGTAAACAAACACGGGCAGGTACGGACAAATATAAGGAGAAACTTCAATAATGCCCAAAAAAAAGCTACGTCAACCTGATAATAAAGATAAGGAAAAGATACAGTGTCATTTTATTTCCAACACGCACTGGGACCGCGAGTGGCGATACTCGATGCAGCGAACGCGTTATATGCTCGTTTACATGATGGACATGCTGCTCGATATCCTTGAAAATTATCCGGAATTCGGCTCATTCCATCTTGATTCTCAGACGGTGCCGATCCGTGATTATATTGAAATCCGGCCTGAGAAGGAAGAGGTGATAAAGAAGCTGGTAGCTGAAAAGCGGCTTTTCATCGGTCCATGGTTCTGCCTGCCCGATGAGTTCTGCGTATCAGGCGAGTCACTAATCCGAAATTTGCTGCTGGGTCATAAAATCGCCAGGCAGTTCGGTCACGTAAGTAAGACGGGTTACTCACCATTTTCATGGGGCCAAATCTCGCAGATGCCCCAGATATATAAAGGTTTCGGAATCGAATTTGCCGCCTTCTACAGGGGCATCAATACGCTGGTGGCGCCGAAATCGGAAATCTACTGGCAAGGCGCGGACGGGACAAAAATCGTGGCTTCGAGATTGGGGTGCCGGCCAAGATACAATGTCTGGTACGTTTTGCAGCGGCCGGCCTACTGGAACATGCTGGACATAGATGAAAGACTTATCCCGTGGCAGAACGGTCATGGCACCTTTAAGATGATCGATGCCGGTCACCACCTTTTGGATGCCCAATACGCCCATCCGAAATTTACATATAATGCCGAAACGATCGCCGATAAAGCAAAGCAGGCGATAGAAGAGCAGGACAATGACTGGACGACGGTTCATCGCTTTTGGAGCTGCGGGCATGACTCATCGTGTCCCGACATAAGAGAGATCGAGATGATCAGGGACGCTAACGCCGCTCTTCAAGGGACGGCTGAAGTTTTTCATGGTAATTTCTTCGACTTCCAGAAAAGCGTTCTGGAATCGGTCAGCGATGATTTGCCTACGGCCAAAGGTGAAATGAGAAACCTTTACACCAAGGGAAGTGCCAGCGTATTATATGGCTGGATAATCTCTGCAAGAATGGATGTCAAGCAGGACAACTTCCGCACTGAGCGGGACCTGATCAGTTATGCTGAGCCTTTGGCAGTATTTTCAGCAATGCTGGGTTCGGCGTATCCGCAGGCTTTCATAGATGAGGCGTACAACTGGATGCTTCAGAATCACGGACACGACTCAATCGGCGGATGCAGCAGGGACATTATCAGTGAAGATATGTTCTATCGCAGCAGGCAATCTCGCGAGATATCGGCTTGCGTGACGGAGAACGCATTAAAAGAGATCACCAGTTCGATAAAAATAGACGAAGATAAATGCCGTGACGTCGCAATGATCGCATATAATCCTTCGGCTTTTAAACGCTCAGAGATCACGAGGGCATACTTGCTGGTGCCGAACGACTGGGAAGGTGAAGCCATAGAAATCACTGACGCCCAGGGCAATAAAATCGAATTCGATATCGTCGGCAAGAATGATTCTTACTATCAGATCGTGCAGTCGCCCAACGATTGTGCGAATTCATTCCTGATGAGCAGATACAAACTTGACCTCAGGCTCGAAGATATTCCCTCGATGGGCTATAAGACATTCTTTGTAAAGTCTGCCAGTGTGAAAAGAAAGGCGACGGATTCGATGGTCACCGGGCCGACGATGATGGAGAATGAGTTTCTCTGTGTAACGGTTAAACTTAACGGCACCCTGACCATTCTCGATAAAGAAACGGGTAAAACTTACGATAACCAGGGATATTTCAAAGATACCAGCGAGATAGGTAATCCATGGGAGCATGAAGCGGTTGAAAACGAACAGGTTCTCTCGACGCTCGATGCGGCGGCAAATATTGAACTTATCAAAGATACGGCCTTCGAAGCTTCATACGAAGTTGCGATCGACTGGAAACTTCCCATCGGCAGAAGCGAGGATGAAAAGAATCGAAGCACAGAACTCATCGATCACAGGATAATTAATACTGTCAGCCTTAAACAGGGCCAGCGGTGGGTCGAGATTGAGACTAAATTCGAAAATAAGGCCGAAGATCATTATCTTCAGGTCTGCTTCGATTCCGGAATCGATACCGATAAGGTGCACGTGCAGGGGCAGTTCGATGTTGTTGAAAGAACGCTGGAGAAGATCGATTACTCGATATTCGATGAGCCCCCGCAGCCGGAACACCCGATGAACTCTTTCATCGATCTGAGTAACAGCGATACCGGCCTTGCTCTTTTGAATGAGGGGCTCAAAGCGTACGAAATCGTGGGCGATAAAGACAAAACAATGTGCCTGACGCTGCTTCGATCTTTCCCGCTGAGAATTTGTGTCACGCCGTTGGAGATGACCGACTATAGCAACATCGATAAAAGCTCGCAGTGCCTGGGCAAACACACTTTCCGTTATGCGGTTATGCCCCACAGGGGCGATTGGCAGGAGGCGAATCTCTGGCAGGCAAGTGAAAAATTCAACCTTCCGATGTTGTTGGCACAAATCGCTCCAACCGAGCACGGTATGGGGCCTCTGGAAAAATCTTTCCTTGAACTGGAAGTTGAAAATCTGCACGTAAGTGCCGTCAAGAAAAGCGAAAGCGGCGATGGGTGGATTGTCAGGCTGTTCAATCAGGGTGATAAAACAATTAAAAATAAGATAAGATTAAACAGCGGCAACGCAAATCCAGCAAAAACAAAATCACCTGTAGAAGCGATCAAGAGCGAATTTACCCTGACACCTACGGAAAACAAATGGAGCAGAGCAAGGGAGGTAACGCTTGAGGAGCTGGCCATAAAAGTTCTGAGTATCGATTCGGTGGGATGGATTGATTTCGAGATTTGCGCCAAACAAATACTAACCATTGAGTTTTTGCCGTAACTGTGTAAAATCTGCTGAATCATGTTTATCGATAAAATGAAGGAGAATTTATGGGCAGTCTAAACTCCGTCGACTATACGGTAATTCTTGTTTATTTTGGATTTCTGGTCGCCCTGGGTTTGTTTCTTAGAAAGAAAGCTTCCAAAAGCCTTGAAGATTATTTCCTTGGTGGACGCAAGCTGCCATGGTGGGCACTGGGTTTATCCGGTATGGCTACCTGGTTAGATGTGACAGGGACGATGATTATAACATCTTTTTTATTTATTCTTGGTCCACGAGGCCTTTTTATTGAGTTTCGCGGCGGGGCGGTATTGATAGCGGCTGTTGCCATGTTGTGGATTGGGAAGTGGCACCGACGGAGCAGGTGTATTACAGGTGCCGAGTGGATGAGTTATCGTTTCGGAAATGGTCTGGGTGGTAATTTTGCACGTATGACGATGGCCGTTGCAATGATCATCTTCACCCTCGGCATGCTGTTATACATGATCAAAGGTGTTAGTCTTTTTCTGTCTATGTTTGTTCCGATTGCACCCTTTTGGTGTGCTGTTATTATGATTACCATTGCTATGATTTATACAATGATGTCCGGTTTTTACGGTGTAGTATTTACGGATGTTTTACAGTCGGGCATTGTATTAATTGCCGTAATTGTTATTTCATTAATGGCTGTTGTCAAGATTGGCAATGTTGAAAGTATTTCCCAGTTCGCAAATCAGATTACCGGCAGTGAAGCCTGGGGCAGTTCGATTCCTCACTGGAAAACTCCGATGCCGGAAGGGTACAAAGCCTACGAAGATCTGTTTATGTTTGCACTATTTTATCTGATTCGAATGGTCATTGGCGGCATGGGCGAAGGTGCCGAGCCAAAATATTTTGGTGCCCGCAACGACAGAGAATGTGGAAAGCTGACCGCCCTGACGATATCAACTATTATGTTCCGATGGCCTATGATGCTCGGATTTGCGATTCTGGGTTTGTTTCTGGTAAATGATCTATTTCCGGATCAGTCAATCCTTGCAGAGGCCGCCGTCATGATAAAACAGCAAGCCGGCGATCCCAGTAAGGCTGAATGGGCGGATATTCTGGCAGGCATCATGAATCACCCTGAGCAGTATTCATCGGAGCTTATTACGAATCTGCAGGAATTAATGGGCGAAAGCTGGAGAACAAAGCTACATCTCGTCAGTTATGAAGGTACTGTAAATGCCGAACGAATTCTGCCGGCGGTTATTTTATTTAATATTCCGACGGGGATGAGAGGGCTTCTCCTCATTGCGTTAATCGCCGCTTCCATGTCCACATTTGATACTAATATAAACGTGGGAGTCAGTTTCTTCGTCAGGGATCTTTATCAACGATTCCTCCGGCCTGCAGCAAAAAATAAAGAATTAATAATGGCCTCATATTTATGTATTTTGGTCTTCGTGATTATTGGATTTATTGCCTATTATACCGTCGATAATATCAATGATATCTGGGGCTGGGTCATGATGGGGCTGGGAACCGGATTAATGGTTCCAAAGATTATTCGTTTTTACTGGTGGCGATATAACGGCAGCGGTTTTGCCATCGGAATGCTTTCGGGTGTGGTCGCTGCAGTTATTCAACGTTTTGTCTATCCGGATCTGGATGAACGTCTTCAATTTACGTTTATGTTGCTGATTGGATTAATTGGTTCAATTATTGGGACGTATTTATCCTCTCCAACAGACCGCAAAACACTGACTCATTTCTACAGAACAACACGGCCTTTCGGTTTTTGGAAGCCTCTCGAATCGACTTTGCCGGATGATGTATTTAAGCGAATGAAAAGGGAACACTTCTACGATCTTGTGTCCCTTCCGTTTGCCGTCATGTGGCAAATTACTATTTTCCTTCTGCCAATGCAGTTAATTATTAAGTCATATCAAGCCCTCCTTATTACCGGGATTATCTTTTTGGTCAGTACTGTTGGTTTATATTTATTCTGGTACACGAAATTACCGGAGGCAAATTTTGAGGAAGAATATGAAAGAACTATTTGAAAATAGCAAAATGAAGCCTACCAGACGAGATTTCGTCAAATACTCTCTTGGAGGTATTCTGGCTGCAAGTGCTGCCGAGCCATTAACGGCAAAAGGATCAGTTAGAAAGACTACTTCCGGCAGGAAAAAGAACGTTTTATTCATTATCGTCGAGGATCTCAAAAACATCATGGGCTGTTACGGAAACCCGCTGGTCCGAACTCCGAATATGGATCGGTTGGCGCAAATGGGCTTGAAGTTCGACCACGCTTATTGTCAATTCCCGGTTTGCAATCCGAGCAGATCTTCCTTTATGACGGGTCTTCGTGTTGATACCATCGGAATTTATGAAAACGTTACTCCATGGACAAAAAACGTAGGCCATGTCATGACCATGCCGAGGTTCTTCAAAGATAACGGCTACCATACAATCCGTCTGAACAAGGTTTTCCACGGTTCCAAACATCATGACGATCCCGAAGGCTGGAGTGAAGTATATAATATTGGCTCAAGCAAGATAGGCAAAACAGGTGAAAAAAGAAATCTGACCGGCGGGGAAGTATCCTGGTGTTACTGGCAGGCGGCAAACGGAACTGACGAGGACCAGCAGGACGGCACAATGACGAAAAAAGCAGTAGAACTGCTGAAGACAAAAAGAGACAGGCCATTCTTCATGGCAATGGGCCTGGCAAAGCCTCACGATCCATTTGTTGCCCCTAAGAAATATTTCGATATGTATAACCTGGAGGAATTGATGCCGCCGGTGCTGCCTGAGAACAGGTATCCGGAACAAAAATATACAATTCAGAGCGGCTGGAAGGACTCGTTCGACAAATTCACGCTGCGGGACAAGAGAGAATACCTCCGTGCATACTACGCCTGCACAACCTTTGCCGATGCGCAGATCGGAAAAGTCATGAAGGCGATGGATGATGAGAATCTTTGGAAAGACACAATCGTTCTGTTCATAGGTGATCACGGCTACAACCTCGGCGAACACGAGTGGTGGAACAAGAACGTCTTATTCGAGGATTCCTGCAGGGTTCCGATGATCGCTGTAATTGACGGACAGACAAAAGCGGGCACTACGTGCAGTGAGCTTGTCGAACTTATCGATATCTTTCAGACCTTCGCAGACTTATGCGGCTTAAAGGCGCCAAAAGGTCTTGAAGGGCTAAGCTTCAGACCGCTATTGAGCAAGCCGTACCAAAAATGGAAAAAGGGCGCCTACTCGCAGGTCAGAAGAGGGGGCGAACTTCATGGGAGGAGTGTCAGGACAAAACGCTTCAGGTACATCGAGTGGCAGCAAAAAAGCAAGGTAGTCGCTCGCGAGCTATACGACCACGCAAGCGACGCAGGTGAATATCGAAACCTGGCGGAAGAAAATGAATTTGCCGGAATCTGTAAGGAACATAGCAGACTTCTGAAGACCGGACATAACCAACTCGGATAAAATTGTAAGTTGAGGATATTTCTTATCAATGAGCTACATACCAGGCATCGGGCAAATAAATGAAAACAGCGGCCTGATAACAATTGATCAATGCAGTGACGGCTTTTACAAGACCGGCGACAAAGGCGTCAGACAGATTCTCTCAACAGGTGATAATAAAGTTGAATTCATCATCTTCGAAGACAAAACCATCGCGTATGTGAAAAGCCTGATGGGTTATCCGGCATATTATCCGGTACCCAATGTGAAGATCGACAAGCCGATAAAGGCCGTGCTGATGGACCTTGACGGCACGACCGTTAAAAGCGAGAATTTCTGGATATGGATCATTCAGCTAACTACCGCATCGCTGCTGGGAAAGCCTGAATTTGAGCTTGAAGAAGAAGACATTTCCTTTGTTTCGGGGCACAGTGTCTCGGAGCACCTGAAGTATTGCGTAGAAAAATACTGCCCCGACAAGACCGTCGAAGAAGCCAGGAATTTTTACTTCGAGCACACACACCGCGAGATGGAGGCCATAATGCAGGGCAAGGGGAGGAAAGACGCTTTCACGCCATCAGCGGGGATCAGGGAATTTTTACTCGAACTAAAATCAAAAGGCGTAAAGCTGGGCCTTGTCACCTCGGGGCTCTACGAAAAAGCCTATCCCGAAATACTGTCCGCCTTTGAAACGCTGGGCCTTGGAAAACCAGATGATTTTTATGATGCTATCATTACGGCGGGATTTCCGCTTCGAAAAGGTTCGTGTGGAACTTTGGGCGAGCTTTCTCCAAAGCCTCATCCGTGGTTGTACGCCGAAGTCTGCCGGGTTGGTTTGGGGCTGGAATTCAGCGAGCGTCACCACATCGTGGGTATCGAAGATTCAAGTGCGGGAATCGCATCCATCCGGCTCGCCGGTTTTGCGGCGATAGGAATAAGAGACGGTAACATTATCGAAGGCGGCACGCTTGGTCTGTGTAATCACTTTTGCGACAATTTCGATGAAATCCTGAAGATACTTTTCTAAAAAAGGAAGGACAAAATGAAAAATTTACTGCTGGTATATGTAACGATCTCACTTATCTTGATCGTCGGCTGTGAATCGTCATTCGGAAGCGGCATCGAAGAATTCAAACTCTCTTACGACGAAGTAATCGCCGCAACAATGCGCCCGTACACAGGCCCATCGAATCCGGGCGTTGACACTTCAACGTTGAAGGGAAAAGTAGTGTGCGGATACCAGGGCTGGTTCACAACGCCGGGTGACGGTTCGGGCATGGGATGGTTCCACTGGGGAAAGCCGTTCGCCGCCCCCAGCGATAAATTCGAGCCGGGCGTCTGCTCGATCGATATGTGGCCCGACATGAGAGAATATAAGGAAGAGGACAAGGTTGCAACGCCCTTTAAGCATGCTGACGGCTCGACCGCTTATGTTTATAGCTCAATGAGTCCGGGCGTGGCGGACCTGCACTTTAAATGGATGAAAGAATACGGCATCGACGGAGCATTCATCCAGAGATTCGCTGCCAATACTTTCAAGCCCTTCGAATTTAATAATGTAAACGTCGTCTTTGCCAACTGCCGGGCGGCCGCCAATAAGTACGGAAGGACATATATACTGATGTACGATCTGACCGGTACCACGGCAGCGCAGGTGGATCACATCATCAATGATATAAAACTGCTTGTGGACAAAATGGGGCTTGCCAAAGATCCCGCTTATCTGCACCACAGGGGAAAGCCGCTAATCGCACTATGGGGCTGTGGCTTTAATAAAAGAAAATACGACTCACTTGATGTTGCCAGAATAATTAAGTTTCTAAAAGGGGATCCCACTTACGGCAAATTTTCTGTCATGCTGGGCATTCCTACATATTGGCGAATAGGTAAGAACGACGCACTGGAGGACAAGAATCTAAAAGAAGTTATGAAGATGGCTGACGTGGTTTCTCCCTGGTCGATCGGGCGGTTCAGGACGGTCGATGATGCCTCCAAAAAAGCGCAGCCAATGTGGGCCCAGGACATTAAATGGTGCAAACAGAACAATCTGGACTTCCTGCCCGTGGTATTTCCCGGATTTAGCTGGTTCAACATGCACGGCAATAACTGGAATTCCATTCCGAGATTAAAAGGCGAATTTTACTGGAGCATGTTTTTGGCAGCGAAAAGAGCCGGTGCGGAAATGGCTTATGTAGCGATGTTCGATGAGTTCGATGAATCGACCAATATCCTGAAATGCACAAATGATCCACCGGTCGGTGAATCGAAATTTCTTACTTATGAGGGCCTGTCAACCGACCACTATCTTTGGCTGACTGCTCAGGGTACAAAACTCATAAGAGGCCAGATCAAGGACATTGACAAAATGCCGAAAAGAAAATAATCTTTTTTACGCTGAGTAAATTTGAAGATTTAACAGAGAGATTAAAAATGAGTCAATCAACAATGGGGCATAGAATCATTAAACTAACGTATGAGTTGATATGTGCGGTTGCGATTAGTTGCGGCTCAGTAATGGCGGATGAGCGCCCTAATTTTATTCTTTTAATGGGTGATGACCATGGCTGGGATGAGGTGGCATACAACGGCCATCCTCATTTAAAGACGCCGGTCCTGGATACGATGGCTGCTCAGGGATTAAGGTTTGACCGTTTTTATTCGGCACACCCTTCTTGCTCGCCTACACGCGGCAGTGTGATGACAGGGCGACATCCGAATCGATACGGCACGTTTTCACCCAATTGGTCGATTCGTCCCGAGGAAATCAGCATCGCTCATATTCTAAGTAAAGTCGGCTATGCTTGTGGTCACTTTGGAAAATGGCACTTGGGACCGGTGAAGGCTGAGTCTCCTACCAATCCGGGAGCTATGGGTTTCGAGCAATGGCTTTCTCACGATAACTTTTTCGAGCTCGATCCGACTCTTTCACGCAATGGCGGCCCTCCCGAGAAATTTCACGGTGAGAGTTCACAAATAGTCGTTGATGAGACAATTCGGTTCATCAAAAAAGCGAAAGAGAAGAAAAAACCTTTTTTGGCAGTTGTTTGGTTCGGCTCGCCTCATGAACCATATAGCGGTTTAGCTGAAGACCTCGCCCTATACGACAATCTGCCCGCCGAATATGGAAAGCGTATGGTCAAGCTCACTTCGAACGAAACTGGACGCTCCGTAGATCGGCCTTTGAGAGATGTGTTGCGTGAACGATATGCCGAGATAACGGCAATGGATCGTGCGATCGGTAATTTACGCGATTACCTCGAAGCGGAGAATCTGAGGCAAAATACGCTGCTTTGGTATTGTGGCGATAACGGCGTGCCCTCAAGCGGGCGAATCACTACACCTTTCCGCGGGCAAAAAGGTACGATGTACGAAGGTGGAATTCGAGTTCCCGGTATAATTGAATGGCCGGCACGGATTCGAAAACCATGCATCTCCAACGTTAACTCGGTTACCAGCGACATGCTCCCGACATTATGCGAGTTAGCGGGTCAACCCTTGCCGGATCGACCTTTGGATGGCATCAGCTTGAAACCTTTAATCGATGGAGATATGCTGGAGCGTCCGAGCCCGATTTTCTTCTGGAGCTTTAATGCCGGCAGGGCCTTCACACGTGATTCCAAGCCGTATATCGACCTTGAATTGCAGGAAGGTACAACGCCGCTGGTCAAAATGATGGCGGGCAAATATACTCGTACATTCCGAAATCTTCATTATCCGGAAATATCAGAAAGAGATTTTGGCGGAGCACGCGTGGTTTTGGACAATCGATACAAGTTAGTTATTGATGCTCAGTCGGGGAAAAAATCAACTATTGAATTGTTCGATCTAATAGAAGATCCCGCTGAAAAACAAAACCTGATTGAATCGTACAAAAAGGTCGCTGATAGTATGAAAAATCAACTTCGAGACTGGCAGCAATCAGTACTTGAAAGTTTAACCGGCACGGATTATCAGGACCAAGAATAAGGAAGTGGAAATTCAAACTGAAAAAGTTCGTCTCCACTATCATTACTGTTCATTTAGCTGTAATGCTTACGAGTACCAAAGCAAATGAACGCCCCAACATAATTCTCATCATGGCGGACGACCTTGGTTTCTCCGATTTGGGATGTTATGGCTCCGAGATCAAAACCCCGAGATTGGATACTCTTGCAGCGAACGAATTACGGTTTACCCAGTTCTATAATACGGCCAAGTGCCACTCTTCGAGGGTATCACTGTTGACTGGACTTTACTGTGACCAGACCGGCAGCACCAAGCTGAGCCGCTATGGTCGATGTTGTCGATCAAAGCGTCGGCCGGCTGATTGATTTCTTAAACGACAAGGGTATTTTCGATAATACATTGATTCTATTCTGTTCTGATAACGGTGGCTGTCCTTTCGAACGCACCTCCGGCCGTTATCTCAAGCCGTGGGATTCGAAATCCTACTGGACCTACGACGCCAGTTGGGCCCATGCCTGCAATACGCCTTTCAGACTCTACAAACAGAATCAGCACGAGGGCGACATTTCTTCGCCCTTAGTTGTTCACTGGCCAGATGGAATTAAAGCCAAACGCGGATCTATCACTAATCAGCCCACACATCAGATCGACTTTATGGCAACCTTTATCGAACTGACCGGCGCTACCTATCCTAAACAGATTGGAGCCCGCCGTTTGGATCCGTCAAGAAGAAAAAGTGAATAGCACACATAAGTTTTCGTATCTATGGCTCTTGCTTTAGTCTAAACAAGGCGGTCCCGAAAGAATCTCTTTCTTGTTGCGTAAGGTTCATGTTACGATAGGCTGAAGAATAAACATCGATAGCCTTGTCCGGCTCTTCTGTTTGTGTGTAAATTGTAGCCAGCAGAACATAAGCATCGGCATACGGAACGTTTCGTTTGACCATGTCAGCGAGGACTGTTATAGCCTCTTCGACCTGGCCTTTCTGGAACAAATAGAACGCATACGTATAGCCATATCTTCCTTCATTGGGTTCCAGTAGATAAGCCTTTCGGCACCATTGTAGCGATTCGGAAGGCTGATCCGATGCCAGGAGGACACACAGATTATAAGCGGCAACAGCCGAGTTAGGATCGACCGTCAATGCAGAGCGGAAGGCTTTCTCCGCATCTTCCGGTCGATTCATCTCCCCGAGCAGCATCCCGAGATTGAGGTGCGAGACTGCATTGTTCGGATCAAGTGCGATGGCTTTGCGAAAAGATGCTTCTGCTTTGTCGTTATGTCCCATAGAATTATGGACAAATGCAATATTCACGTATGGCGGCAAGAAATCCGGTCGAAGTTTTATGGCCGTCTGAAATGAACTCAGAGCCTTTTCATTATCGCCGCGTCGCATGTGAAAATTTCCCAGGTTATAGTGGGACGCGTAATCATCGGGGTGTGCTTCGAGCGATTTCAGCAGTTCTATGGTAGCGAGTTTAACTGCAGCTTGATACTCACCTGGAATGTGTTCGGTACCAATAGCAGACAAACCTGAGGCCGCTCTTACGCGCACCAGACGATACTCATCGCATGTTGCCTTAGCCAATGCATCTACGGATTCAGTGGTGTTATATACATCCAGCGCCTGGGCAGCAGCGGCCCTAACTAACGGGGAAACATCATTTTGAAGGACATCGATAATCACCGGCCATTTTGCCAGTGATTCACAACTGCTCAGCAAGCGAAGCAGCGTTGCGGCAACAACTTCATCACGGTTTTGTGAACTTATGTAACCGAGGATTGTATCCAGTTGCTCCCAATTTCCACGCCGGGCTTTATCCACGAGACTTGCCTGCTCCAGCGTAGAGCGTTGGTAGTCTTTCTCATGCCATTTTCTCACATGATCATCCGCCCACTTAGCATCTTTGTCTTTATGACAAATATTACAAGCGTTGGGAGATTCGAACTTAAGAGTTGCCGCCGGAGAGGGAGGACGCATGGAATGATCGCTGCGAGCCATACGGGCAAAGTCCGTCGCAGGCATATGGCAGGAAACACATTTACTGCCTGTGCTGTCTGCTTCATGATGTGTGTGCTCCGAAACGTTCTCCACCTTTTCCCGATGACACGGCAGGCAGGCGACATTAGGATTCTCTGTACTTTTGAAACGATATCGTCCGCTTGATGTGTGACAATGAGTACAATCCAACTGTCCTGATTTGACACACGGGCTCATTAGCCAACCAGTCATTGTATAGTTCTCACCCAGGTCTCGTCCGTCCGGATAGAAATCAGGATGTTCCAGGGTTATCAAATCGAAGTGATCAAAGAACCGGTCGCCCGGTTCGAACGAAGCACTGACCGGGCTCATCTTTGCATGACAGGAATTGCACATTGCATTTATCTGCTCAGTCGTAAAGCTATTTGTACTGATGATCCGGAGGTCTTCGGGCACTTGATCTGCTTTGGCCAATCGGCAGACATTCACGTGCTCTTGTCCCGGGCCGTGACAGGCCTCGCAGTTGATACCCGGCTCGGCCCATCTTGTGCGATAAGTGTCGGTATTCAAGTCATAATTTTTGGCAAGTTGACTTACATGGCAACTGTAGCAGGATGTATTGAAGGTGTACGCCGGATCTGTCCAGTGTAAGGATTCATCGCTTTCAGTGCCCGGAAAATGGCGAACGCCGCTGGCTGCCGTGTCGAACCACTCTTTTGCCCGAACGTCATAAGCTACAGGCAAAGTCTGGAGACGCCCCCGTTCCAACTGAGTCAAAAAATAGTAGACATTTTTGCCGCCCATGACATGCGCAATGCCATGCCGCTTCTGGCTATCGGATTTATGTTCAAGAATCCAGCCTTCATCTATTCCTATACAAGGGACGTAAGTATTTTCGCCGATCCTGACAGGAGCCTGGGATTGTGTTAGGTTCTGATGTGCGAATTCAAAAGTGTAGGGCTGCATCGCCAGGCCATGATGTGATGTCGACCATAATTCATAGAACTGCTCGTGACATTCACGGCAGCTTCTTGATCCTGCAAGGCCCTCATTTGCCGGTGATGAGAAATACAGTAGCACACCGGCCAAAACAATCAGTCCCGTCAGCCCCAAACCTGTCCATAAGGATACAGCCAGTCTTTTCATTACTGATTCCAATTTTAATTAACTGATATTATATCTATCAGGGATTGGTAAGATTCGGCGCCCACATAGCAGGCCGAAGTTCAGGTGTCTTACCGGAAGCTGGAAATGTCTGGTTGACAGCTTTGCGCAATTGCCTGGATAAGCGGGTGATTGTCTCTGCGTATTTGGGCTTTCCGGCAAGATTCTTCAGTTCGCGCGGATCAACATCATGGTCGTAGAGTTCCCGGCCCAGCTTGCCCTGTGCCCATTCCGTGTAGCGCCATCGCGGCGTGCGCAGACTATAACCAAAGAAACGCCCCCCTCGTTTTTGACTGCGGTTACGTGAGACTTGAGTTACAGCCCAGCCGCGCCCCGTAGCCGATGGATCTTTTAGCATCGGCACCAGGCTCTGGCCCTGAAGGTTCCCCGGCGTCTTGACGCCGCACAGTTCGGTAAGTGTCGGATACAGATCAATCAGTCCAACCGGATCTTTGGCAACGCCACCTTTTACTCCTGTCTTCGGAGCGGCAATAATTAACGGCACTCGTGCACTTTCCTCGAAAACACTCATTTTCTGCCAAAGTCCGTGTTCACCCAGGTGATAGCCATGATCGCTGGTGAATACAACAATCGTGTTTTCCGCCAGCCCTAAGCTGTCCAGCGTATCGAGCACACGACCGACCTGGGCGTCCATGAAAGTGACGCTGGCATAATAAGCCTGAACGCACTGCCGGCGTAAGTCGTCCGTCAGCTTGTCCTGCTCTTTCTTATAGCTGCCTAGCGCAGGCGCAGGCAGGTCGGCCTGGTCCTCTTTCACGCCCTTCACCACAGGCATACCTTTTTCCGGATAGCGATCAAAGTATGGCTTTGGCGATACGTACGGAGTATGCGGACGATAGAAACCGACGGCAAGGAAAAATGGGCGGTCTTTTCGCCTTGCACAACGCTCCAAAACCCACTCGGCATCGGCGGCAAGCAATCCGTCCGTATGGTACTTATCGCTTTTGGGCGATGCATACCAGCTTAATGTCCCGCCGAACTGCCCGGGTTTAAGACTGAAGATGTGCGGCTCCTCCTCCAAACGGTCACAGCCTGCCGGATTCAGCTCCAGTTCCCATGAGCCCGGGTCATCATGTCCGTTTGTGCCAACGGATTTCGGAACGTTATAGTGATATAGTTTGCCGATACGACTTGCAAAATATCCTTCGAGCCGGAAGGCCTGTGGCAAACTATGATGCGAGGGAATTGTCTGACGAAAAATCTGTGAGTTCCTTAATATCCCTGTAGTATTGGGATGCAAGCCCGTTAGCATCGAGTTCCTGCTGGGACCGCAGAGCGGGAACTGGCAGTAGGCCCGTTCGAATTTCACGCCACGTTCTGCCAGCCTGTCAAGATTGGGCGTCTTGACAAGTGGATGACCATAGCAGCCAATTGAATTGTTAAGATCATCGGAGATCAGAAAAAGTACGTTCGGTCGATCAGCCGCCCAGGCATGGCCGTGTATCACCGAGAGAATTACAATTAATATCAAAAACCATTGAGAAAAAATCGGGCTTTTGGAAGAAATTAATTGAATAAGAATTTTGGATTCAACGTTAGCAATTTGCATCCGGATTTCTAAGCTTTTCGTCATAATTAACTCTCCTTTGTTTCTCTGCATTCACTATATTTTAATAATGCCTGGTTAGAATAATTAACTCAAAATAGTATCTGTCGTCAAGAGCATAAGTGATAAGTGAAACTTTTGGCCAGACTGGATTGCCCGGATTATTCGGTGTAATTTATCTTTGCTCACTCTTTAGAATGTCTTTAGTGCATGTTATGTGAAATGCCGTAGTGAGGATGCTACTAAACAAAATTCTCTTTGTGAAACACGCTATACGCTTCGGTGATGTCAGGCTTGATAAATTACTCGTATAATTCCCTCGGGAAATAGTAAACTTGTCCTGAGCTTGTCGAACGGATCTGTGGTTTCTTGCGGCCTTGATATGCACATTTCAGGATGAAGATTTCTCCAGTTGTTCTTCGAGTATTTTTACCTGGGCGGTCATATCCTTACTGAGGGCCGATCGGGCTGCCCATTCTACAGGCTAACGGATCTTACCTCTTGTCAAACCATTGTTTCTCTCGGCCGCCCTTCTTCTTGCCCTGTCGCAGCGTCTCGACCACGATACCAAGCGGAATGCCGCCCAGTCGTGCCGATTTCTCAAAACATTCCCGTGATTCATTATATCTTTCAGCCATATGCAAGACCATACCTTTTTGCCACCAAAGCTCATGGCTGTCAGGACTTTCCTTAAGCTCTTCATCTATTCGTGCAAGCTGGGCTTCCCATTTTCCGAGCTTCTGCGTAACGGAAACCCATTGTCCGCAGTGCCTGCATTTCACCTCCGCTCTTCTCGTTTGGCCGCTTAGCTTATAAGCGTCTTGATCAAATTCTAATGGCCGGTGACACCAGGGACACCACTTCATGTATTTCAAATACTCTAGTCCAGGAGGATTGCACAGTTGCTTTATCTTATCTGCCACAAAAGCGATAACAATTCCAATAATTGGCAATGCAACGATGACGAAGACAACAATCGAAAACGCAGTGCTAAGCCAGCCAGGAAGCTTCATTATCAAAATCTCCTTCTTTCTACTGACATTTCCCATTTGACTTCATAAACTTTTCCTTTGCATCCTCCGATCTTCATAATATCCTCTTATAGGTTCAGTTTCAACGATTTTTAAAAAAATAGGGATAGTGGGGCTGTTGAAAAAGTCCCTTAATTCTGGTATATATATATTATCAGTTTTGGGGGCTAACTTCAAGCATGGAGGCTTAGTTTTGATAGGTAATCAGAAACGCTGGCAAGAAGATTTATTT
>Ga0180438_10002313_pt1 | contig 31549 bp, 20 predicted proteins | sample SS_ome_12_FD_132455 | JGI IMG/M metagenome (GOLD analysis project Ga0180438, IMG submission 132455) | Hypersaline lake sediment archaeal communities from the Salton Sea, California, USA - SS_3_D_2 metaG | ecosystem: Environmental > Aquatic > Non-marine Saline and Alkaline > Hypersaline >... | reverse complement strand
GAGACGTTCGAGTGGGGAGGATTGCGCTTCGAGACGCTGCCCTCCGTCGGGCACACCAAAGACCCCGGTCTGACGTGCCTTGCGGAGGTAGATGGCAAGAAAGTGGCTTTCACGGGCGATCTGATCCACTCTCCGGGGAAGCTGTGGACGTATTACGATCTTCAGTGGCGCTACAACCAGCATCAGGGCGCACAGGCAGGAATCGAGTCGCTCGAGGCCGTGAAGAACGCGAAGCCGGACCTGCTGCTTCCCTCGCACGGCGTGGTGATGGACAACCCGCAGGAAGCCATCGACCAGACCGTAGCCCATATCAGAGAGGTGGTTGATCTGCTCCGCTGGCAGCCGGCCCACGATCAATCGAAGCGAAACCAGCAGATATTCCCGCACGTGGTGCATCAGAGAACCTCGTTCATAATCGTCGCCGACGACGGGCACGCGCTCTTCTACGATTCGAGCATACCCGAGCCAGAGGTGGAGCAGCTGGTGCGCGACCACGGCATCAAGCAGATCGACATGATCATTCTCAGCCATTACCACGACGACCACGTCGGCGGGATCCCCACACTTAAGGAGAAGTACGGCGCTGAGCTGTGGGCGCACGAGTCCATGGTCGACATCATCGAGACCCCCTACCGCTACAACATTCCCTGCCTTGGCGTGGGCAGGTATCCGGATGAGGCAGGGCCGAAGGTGGATAGGGTTCTCAAGGACGGCGACACGTTCGAGTGGGAGGGGTGGACGTTCAAGGTCTTCCACTTCCCCGGCCAGACGGAGTACCACATGGGGATGTACGCGGAGATCGACGGGCACAGGATGGTGTTCATGGGCGACTCGACCTACCGGCCGCAGCCCGGGACCATCTTCCGAGGCGAGAATTTCAACTGCCGCAACTACTGCCGGCTGGGAGAAGGAGCCGGGTATCTCGGATGCGGTGAGATACTGAAGGAGTACAATCCCGACATGGCAATGGCCGCGCACTTCGGCGCGATTCCACTGGACGAGGGGCGCATCGACGAGTACTACCAGTGGGCGAAGAAGCTTGAGCCGACGTTCGCAAAAGTGGTCGCGCGAAGCGACCCCAACTTCGGCACAGACCCCAATTGGGTGAGCTTCTATCCTTACCGCGTATTCGCCGAGGCAGGAGAGACAGTGGTGACGGAAGTTCGCATTCGCAACCACTCGGACCATCAGGCAGAGGCCGTCGTCCGCCCCCTCCTTCCCGCAGGGTGGCGATCGAACCCGGAGGAACGTAGGATCACCATCGCGGCCAAAGAAACAGGGGGCGCAGATTTCCGAATCGTGCTTTCCAAAGATGCGCCCATCTCTTTGCGAACCGTCATCACCGCCAATGTTGTCTTCGACGGAATTGATTACGGCGAGTTCCCCGAGATGATCATCGACAACCGGTCCGAGAAGGACAAGTGGAGAGAGTGGTACCTCGAGAAAGCCAAAGCCGCGAGGATTTCGCCGAGTCGCTGAAGGGAGTTCTCTCAGAGCCGCCGGAATGTTTCGGGCTGCACGCCTGTCGTCCCGGCGAGGGGAAGCTGTGGCTCTACTGCCCGGACCGGCTGAAGTAGATCGACGTGCTCAGGTATCACCGCGACCGGCTCGAGCGAGCCGCCGCAGAGAGGAAGGGAATGCCCGTCCAGATAAAGCTCTTGCCGCGTGCAGCCGAGCGGGTAGAGGCGGAGGTGCCCAAGGCCGAGCAGCCGTGCACAGTCAGCGGGCCGCCCGCTGGATTCCCCTCCCGAGCTGCGCATTGCTCACCGCCCCCAGTTTCTTGTGCCCACTTTCCCCATGCGCGTTGACAACCTAAACCATTGGCATTCGCCGCTTTTTCGACCTCACTCATCCCCCTGAGTCAAACGGGCGTCAAATAGGCTTGGCAAGCCGTGTGCCCAATATCTGGTACGTGCGTCGCCGGGTAACCCTGTATATTGTGCCCAAAGACGCCCAGGCCAAATCGGTCGCAAATAGCCAGCAAATAAGCCCCTCGCCATCCTCAGCCGTGCTTCTAGGCCCAGTAAGGAACGTAACGTGCATGCCTTTTCGACTCGCTTTCGGGATCGTATGGCCGGACAGAGCCCGCCTGGACGGCGTCCCTGATCACCCGTGACACCTGTGCCCGGTTCTTCTCGTCAATCCCAAATCGGTTCCGCAGCGTAGTGTTGGTCATCTGCTTCCGTTGCACGTACTGGAGGCAGGCATGCAGGTAGCACGCCCGAATCCGATCGGACTTGTCCATCTCAGCGAACGGCTTGTGGGCAAAGAGGACCGCCCGCGTATGCCCCCCAACCACCTCAAACAGTGGCGCGGGCAACTGGTAGAACTCCGTCTGGAAGACCACCTTGTCCACACCGGTGCCACGCTCCTCGCAGATGCCGACTCGCCGGAGAAAGGACGCCAGCGTCTCATTTCGCGACTGCGGCGGCGTGTCCAGAAATCGGCGAGTGTCCATTAGCGGCATCCCAGGGTTGGAAATCTCCAGCCGTCCCTCGAACACCTCGACCATCGGTCCCGTGCCGGTCATGGTGAAATCCTGATGGATAATCGCATTTGCTACCAGTTCACGAATAGCCAGCTCCGGGTACATCGGAACTGTCCTGCGAAGCGCCTCCCCGATCACCTCGTTCTCCGGCAGCATGCCCCTGAGGAATCCAATCAACCCTTCGAAGCCAGTCGCATACCCTTTGTGTCCCTGGTACTCTCGCTTGGTGCGGACCCGACCCTCACCCTCGTACTCGACAACACGCACAGCCTTTCGGGAAACGTGTCGGAACTGTCTCAGGTCGGCCGCAAACAGTATTGCCCCCAGCTTGAGGATGTCCCATCCCCCATCTTGGCGGGCCTCGATCATGTGATCGCTCGCAAGGCGTTCCAGAATCCCGTCACGTGTCTCCGGCAGCGACGCGTCAAGCAGTTTGAAGTAAGCTGGGTAGTCCAGGAGCTTCAGCACATCCGAACTACTGACACGTTCGCTCGCTACCTGCTGCTCGATGGGCGTTACACTGAAGATCCGCCACAGCTCGCGTTCCTTCTCCGGATGCTCCTTGAGTTTCTTCTTGTATGACCCGACCCGGATGTACTTCTCGCCCTGGAACTGCACCGGCTGGTGCCCTGCGCGCGGAATCTCGACGATAGAGATCAACTTGCCGTCCGCCTCGAACTCAACGAAACGGAAGTGCAATCGTGGATTCAGCAGCCGGACCAGCCAGTTCTCCAGCTCCTCGTTGCCCTTCTTCGCCTGGGTCGGCCGGAACGTTGTGCCGACGACTTCGTGCGTTTCGTCGGCCACGCCCCAGATCAGGTAGGCATTAGCCTTGCCGATCAGGGCAGCGGAGTTCGACAACGCTGAGATGTACTCACCGATAGCCTGCGGGTTGGCATTGTTGCACTTGAACTCAACCCACTCCGTCTCTTTGGGGAGCTGACACAGCTCGTGTAGCAGGCCTACCAGGTACTCCTGACCATCAATCGTCGGCATCAACGACCTCCTCGAGAAGTCTGGCTCTCAGTCCATGCAAGCGCTGCTCCAGCGGCTCGTAGCCTCTGCCCACATGATACACGCGATCTGACTCGGCGGTTCCTCCGCCAGCAATGGCCGCAGGTACGAGAGCTGGCCCCCAGCGTGCACGCACATTTGCTCGGCAAGTAGTCCGCTTTCCCGGCTGTCGCCTCACGTTCTAGCCTGAGCAACGCCTATTCCCGAGCCCCGGTTTCCCTCGCTCGGCCCTGCGGCCGATTCTGAAGGACCTCGAAGACCATGTACTCAGGGTGCTCGTCCGCCAGAGTTACCTCGCCCAAGAGCGCTCGTTCCTTTTCGGTCTCCATGTCGAGGATGGTTCCGTCGCGGTCCACTATCAGCGACTCGCTCTCCGGGTGGCCGCACGGCGCGACGATGGGAACGCCGTATCGCTTCGCCATGGCCGGAAGGTCGGCTCCGTACTTCATTATCGAACTGCGCAAGTTCGGCTGAAGAATAATTCGCGGGTCCTGGCTCAACAGGCGTCCCCACGCCCAGGCGGTCGCGCTATCCCGGCATATCATGATCCCCACGCGCTCGATTTCTCCCATGGAATGCATCTCGAAATCGCGCCCGGCCCAAGCGCCGCAGTCGGTCCGCGGACTGCCTTCCTTCCACGCGCGGGCTTGCGGGCTTATCACTATGTCCACCTTGCGGTGGACGCTGAGCACTCCCTCGGGGCCCACAACCACGGCGCTCAGGAACTTGTCCCACGATTCGCGGAAGCTGCTCTTGCGGCTCTCTATAATTCCAGCGCAGATGTAGACGTTGTTCTTGCGCGCCACGTCGACGACGAGGTCGGTGAGTCTTCCGGGGATTTGCTGATCGGCGGGGTTCTTCGAGTGAAGGAAGTTCTCGGGCAACACTATGTACCTCGCGCCCTTCTCGGCCGCCTCCTCGGCCATCAAGAGACCGCGCTGGACCGTCTTTCCCGGCGGCTCGTTTTTCCCGTGCCCCCACACCACCCGGATCGCAGCCACTTTGACCTTCATCGGTTCCCCCTTCGTTTCGCCGGCGAACACCGGCAGCGCAGCCGCCAGGCACAGCGCCACAATCATGCCACGAATTCTCATCAAACGGACTCCTATTGCTGTGACTCCTGCAGCCCGCGCAGTCCGGCGATTATACCAGCTCGGCCTCGGGACGGCATTCGCCCTGCGAGCCCAACGGATGGCCGCTGAACACTCCAAGGAAGCACCGCGGCTTGAGGGTACGACCCGAATAGGCCAAAATTGACTGAGGGCACGAACTACCCCGAAGCATCGCCTGGAGGACTTGAAGCTGCAACCTCCGGATTGAGGATTGGAGTTCTGGCCCTCTACCTCTGCTGGGTAAATCCCGCCTTGCGCCAGGTGTGGATGCACCGCCGCAGGTGGTGCGCTTGCTATGCTGGACGGCTAGTGTCCGTTAGTCTTCTTTCGCCAGCTGCTGTCGGCGCTTCCGTGCGGGGGCAAGGATGCCTATCAGCATCGCAGCGGCGACGGCGACGGCGGCGATCTCGACGGCGGTTCGCGGGGCGTCTGAGCGGATGGACATTTGCGAGATGTGCGCTACGAGCCCAAGCCTATCGCGCATAGCCTGGTTCACCTCGGGCGGGGCGAATATGAGGCCACGCCCCACTGATTTCGTCAGCCGGGTAGGTGCTTCGCTTTTGACCGCGGAAGCCGAAACGCCCCCGCGTGAACCCATTCTGGCATCCTCCATCGCGCGAGACGACGGGTACTCGATCACCCAAAGGGGATACAGAGTAACACAGACCAACAACAACAGGGCCAGGAACAAAACGATCTGCTGCCCGGTATTCATCTTCCCACCTCCGCTTCTGGAACTCGCTTGCGATCCAGGGCAACCAATTGCCGGATAAAAAGTACCCCCTGGAGGACTCGGACCTCCAACCTCCGGATTAAGAATCCGCTGCTCTACCGATTGAGCTAAGGGGGCGTGTTCTGAGTCGGGGTGTCCGAGCGCTTTCGCCGAACGCAACGGGAGAGCGCCACGGGATTGAACCGACTTTTCACAATGCTACGCCGCACCGGCAATTATGTCAACACCCATGTAACGTCACTGCACGCTGCCGAAACCATCTTCTGCCGCACGCTGTTCCAGGTCTTCCAGCGTGCCGCGCATGAAGTACAGGCGGCCGCGGCGCGCGGCGGATTCACGCGGCTCGATAGCGCCGAAGTGTGGCTCGGAGTGAATGCACGAGTACTCGGCGTTGCTCATGAGCATGACGCCGTCCTCGGCTGCAACGGCGATGGTCCATTCCCCGTCGATGGAAGTTATCGCGAGGAGATCGTTCTTCGCCTTGGTAACCGCTTCGTACATGCCGAGGGCGGGATGGGCCCGGTCGTATTCGGTGCCGGCGATGCGGTACTTGCGGTATAGGTTCCGCACGCCTTCTCCCCGATTAACCTTGGACAGGGGGGTCCATCCTTCATCGATCACTACGGACGTGCGGCGCTGCTCGGGGTCGCGGAAGAGGGGCTCGCCGCCGGCCGCGAGGCACGAGCTGGCAACCACGCTGCCCAGCGGCTGCTCTCCGTTATTGATAACAGTGAGTTCGTAATCCACGTAGTCGGCGCCAACGCGGACGACACCGGTGACGCCCGCCTCCCCTGCCTCGCTGTAATCCAGTATCGCCTCACTGGCATCAGGGGAGACCCGCCAGCCGCTGCCGCGCATCTTGTGGCCGATGAAGACAGCGCCTCGGTCGGAGAAAACGACTTCAGGAACCTGGAACGAAAAGCTCGAGCCTCCCATGGCCGGCACGGTGATGGAGATGAAGGTTCCCTTGCCGCTGGAGCCGAGTCGAATTGGGTGCTTGGAGGGAGCGTGCACTTCCGCCACGGGCCTCACAGGCTGCGAACGAGGGGCTGCAAGCAACGGATTCGGATGTTCGGCCACCCATTGCGCGGCTTTGTCCGCGTCGAGAGCGCAGCGGAATCCCTGGAAGGCAAGGCGGTTGTTGCGCATTTGCGTGAAGGCCCGGGTCGCGCAGCGGAAGTTGTAGGGCTCGGTGAAGACGAAGGACCCACCCATGCTCCAGGAGATATTGGGATTTGGGCCGCCCGTCCATGAGAGGTCACTCGCGGTCCACTCCACAACGCCGCCGGCACAGCCACACACGCCGTATGGACTTTCGTCCTTGGGGAAGTATCCGACCGGCTTGGGAAGATCCGGGATCTCACCGACGATCGCGTGGTCGCAAGCTTCGGGGTCCCACTCGTCTCCCCAAGGATAGCGCCGCCCGTCAGTTCCACGCGCGGCTTTCTCCCACTCCAGAGGAGTCGGCAATCGCTTGCCCGCCCATTTGGTGTAGGCGATGGCCATGTCGTAACTCACGCCGCAGACCGGCAAGCTCTCGAATCCCTCCGGCCGATCGCCCGGCCAGATTAGCGGCGTGGTCATGCGACCGGTGGAGTCAAGATAAGTTCTGAACTGCGCGTTGGTGACCTCGTACTTGTCTATGTAGAAGGCGTCGGTGGTCTGACGGGTCCGAGGCGGCTCGCCCTGAAACCAACTCGGGTGCACGTCGCACTCCCGGGCCAGCTCTTCCTTCTCTCCGTCCGAGGTCCCACTGATGAACTCCCTAGCCGCGATGTAGACCATCCCCGGCACAGGCATAATCTCGGGGTTTCGACCTGATCGATTAGCCGCCGCGGGCATGGCGTTCCTCGCCTCTTCAGCGCCGTAACACCTAGACACGGCCCCCAAGACCACGCCGAGCGTTGCGGCCACGATGGCAAGAGCACGTAGGGCTGCTGTGGCAGTAGCGTTTACCCTGCGCTGCCAAGCGGGCCGAGAAGCATCCACCGACTGGGAGCTTATCGTCCCCTCCCCCCGGACGAAGACGGGGTCACCTTCATCAGCACAGGCTTACCCGTATCCTTCTCGGGAAGAGTCCTGTGCGCAACGTTGTTGAAGGTGGTGATCTCGTCCTCTATCTCATCGTTCGGGTCTACTACCACGTATATCTCGTGCGCCTCCTGAGTCGGGCTCCAGCCGATGCCCACGGTGACGGAACGCGGCTCCAGGTCGTTGGGCGCTTCGATGTTCGGAATGACCGAGGTGCCGAGAGGAGTGCCGCCCTCATCCGGATTCCCGTCGTAGAAGGCCACTTCCACGCCGCGGACCGCTTCGCCACCGACGTTGTGGATTCTTGCGAGCAGGAAGCCCCCTCTATGGCCCAACCTTATGTCACCGGCGGAAAGCGCCGGGTCGGGTGCCCGCTCTGCTATCCGCCCGCGCTCGGTCTGATCCAGTTCCACAACATAGGTCACCTTGGGGTCAACCGTTATGTAGATCGGCGTCCCCGCCTGCGGGAACACGAACTCCCGCTTCTCGGTGACACGGTCCATCACTTCATCCTCGTCCGCGTCCGGCCCGTATTTCAGAACGTAGCGGCCGTTGGGTTCTAGTTCCCACGGGACAATCCCGATCTCGCGGGCGTCTGGGGTCATGCTGTGATAGAGGATTCGGAAGCCCTGTGAGTCGGCGGCCATCACCGCCGCCGCGAAGTACTTGGTGGTGTTCACGTAGGTTATGGGCACCCTGAGCAGCGGCCCTCCGAAGCTCCCTCCGGTCATCGTGAAGATCGTAGGCAGCAGACCGTTGATTGGAACCCGGTCGGTCGCCGAAGACTGGGTTGTCATCAGCGGCCAGGTTATCTTCCGCATTTCCTTTTCGAACATCAGATGGTCCACGATCTGCTGCTTCGTTATGTCGTTCTTCAAACCTTCCTTACGCCCCTCAAGCATGCGCTTGGCAACCAGCCATGCCTCTGCCAGCTTGAGGTTGCTTGCGACCCAGCGCTCGCTTCCTTCTTCCGCCGGCGGTTCCTCGGCCGCGGGCTTCGCTGCCGGGGCTGGAGATCCTCTGCCAGCGGGCGCGGCTTCGGCCTGCTCGCGTTTCGGCGGCGTCCACCTCTCCAGCAGCAGATCCTGGCCGCCACGGGTCGGGATTTCCACGGTGAGCCAAGGCGCTTTGCCCAGCCTGACGCCGCCGTGGACCTCGGGAGTGTATCCGTAACGATCGGTCAACTCGTACTCGAGCCGCAATGGCTTCAGGTACTTTTCGTCTCCCGTCTGCCTATAGGCGGTCATGAGCAAGTCCTGAATGTAACCTTTGTAGCTCTGGCCGCCCGTCCCTGCCCAGTTGTAGTTGACGGTGCCCGGCGGATGACTGGCCGTGTACCAGTTGGGCGAATCGACGCCGCCGAGTATTCCCTCAGGGAAAGAGACCTGAGCCGGTATCACGCCTTGTGGCTTGCCCCTTTCGGTGGACATTGCGGCGGCGAGCCAAGCGTCTCCCATCTCGACAAACCACTGCGAGATCTCCGGGTTCTGGTTGTACGCCAGCACTGCGGCCCCGGGCCTGATGGCGCGATAGTTGATCCACGAGTCATTGGCCTGGTCGGGGCCGCCGATTTGCGAAGCGCCAAAGAAATTGGCCCTGAAGTGACGGTGGCGGTTGTCGTCGTAGTCGGTCCACAGATCGCGCATCAGCTTCGCCGTTTTCAGGCTGCGTTCAATCCAAAGGGGATTGCCGTGGTCGATCTGCACCATCATCCCCAAGGTGTTGCCGGTCCACTCAGCCGTATGCTCGGCGTCGGCCAAGGGCAGGCAGTAGCCGAGGTCGGGATCCACTTCGGAAAGCGTCCACATGCCTTCCACCATATTTCGGGTCCCCTGAACCGAAAGGTCCGACACACCCTTGGCGATATACCCCATGTATCCGAACGCGCCGATGATCTCGACGTCGTCCCCCCAACCGCCTCCAATATTTCCTTCCGGCCGCTGCTTGAACTTAATCCACCACTCCGACCAATCGACCATCCTTGCATAGGTCTCTTGGAGGAGCCTTGCCCACTCCGGCGACCCTTCCGTCTTGCTGTAGTAGTCGGCCACGTACCAGTCCGTCGGGTGCGTCCCGTCGCCGTAGGGCTCCCACACGAAGTTGCGGTAGTACTTCACAAAACGGTTGTTGGGGAATTTATTCTCCAGCTCCTTAAATATCTCGCCCTCCGTATATAGCGCCGGGATGTAGGGCCTGAGCATGTGTGCTGCGATCGCAAGGCGCAGCTGGGACTTGTAATAGAGCGGAGAGCCTTCATTGATAAGCCACCACCAGCCGATGGCCTTGTCGTTCTCGATGAAGTGGTTCTTCTGTACGGCCTTGCCGTCGACCATGCCTATTTGTCCGCGAGTGAGGTGGATGGTCAGGGCCTTCTGGAAGATCTCCGCATCCTGGAGCACCTCGGCGACGCCGTTATCCTCGGGACGCGCGGCAACGTGCTTCCGCAGGACCTTGATTGCCGCGGGAACGAGCGTGTCCTCCGTCTCGAGGTCCATGCGACCCGCGAGCCACACCTGGACGATCGCTTTGGCCACCTGCGCCTCGGGTTCTTTGACCCCTTCCAGCGCCTTGACGGCGGCAGCAGGATCGCCGCTGTTGTACTTGGAAATGGCATCGTGCAGCGCCGGGCATTGAATCTTCTTGGTCAGCGTAAGCGTATCGTGATCACCAACTACCGGCGGGGCCACGTACGGAAGAATCTCTATCGCCATCACGCTGTTGTGGACAAACGGATAGCCGATGTAGTAGTAAGGCGGCTCCTTCTTGTTCCAGCTTGCCCGCCAGTGGATGCCCGTCGGGTTTTCCCAGGCGCTCTGCTCCTCCATCTGCTGGTCGTAGTACGATTGGTCTTTCGTCAACGATATCCGGACAGTTCCGTTCTTGACTTTCACGGTGCTGCGCACGTACGCCCACCACCCGACGGGAGTATTATGCATCTGTCGATAGACTCCCGGCGTCCAGGCGGCAACCCGCTCGTCCGCAACCTTCCCGTTCATCCGCACGGTCATCGACCCTATTGCTTGGCTGAGGTCGCCGAGCGTCAGCGAGACACGGTAGGTGCCGTCAGGAACGTCGGCGCGGAAGACCAGTTCCTCCTCGCTCGTGACGGCATCTTGGTTGAGAGCGTTCCGATTCTCGTCGATATAGACCTGCTCCCAGCCTATCCCCCGGTCATCACGCCCCTTCAGCGAGCCGAATACAAGATCGCTGGGCTTCGCCCCTTCCCAACCGTACCCCTTCGCCGCGGTGTACAGGTCGCTGCCTGTCAGACGCTGGTAGCCTGCCATGACAGGCGAATCCGCCGTCCCGCAATCGAAGCGCAATGCGCTTTGCGCATGCGGGGCAGCCGCGACAGTTTTTGCTCCTTCGCTCTGGCAGCCCCAAAGCAGAAGGCCCACAAAGCATACAGACAGAACTGCGATGCTCAATCGGGCACCCGTTCGCACTCTACGATTGATGCTCACGGCTTCCTCCCTGGTATAAGGGTTAGAGTAATTCGTGCGACATTGAGCTGATCCACACCATCGTATATTACCTACTGGGCCGTTCCGAGGCGAGTGCGCACAAGTAAAAGTTTGTAACTTCTCGGACGATGCCAGGCAGGCACGCCTAACATGTCAGCAGAGGGGGCCCTCACGCCGAGCAGCCGCGGCCCGGAGCTTGAAGCGCACGTGCCGTGAGAATAGAATTGTTTAGGTCAACTTGCACTCACCGACTCCCATGGCGAATCACTTGGACGCTCACCTCAACGACGGCGCACGTCGCCATGCACGAAGGAGCATAGTCGCCATGGAGTTCATGGCCTCCGCAGCAGGAGCCCTGCTTGCGCTCTCATTCGCCGTTTGCTCGCTCTCCGTTGCCGCCGATTCTGGAGACCTCGCCGAGCTGCCCGTCGTAGGCTCGTGGCCGTACGGAACCGCGTCGGCCGTCGCAGTTGCCGATGGGCGCATGTACGTCGGAGCCGCGGGAGGAATCGTCGTGTTTGACCTCTCCGAAGACGAGTTGAAAGAACTGGTGAGATTCCCTACCCCCGGACACGTTGGGAGGGTGGTCGTATCGGACGGTGGGCTGGTTGTGGCGAACGGCAGCCGCGGCCTGCGCGTGTACGACATTTCCGATCTGTCCTCTATCAGAGAGATCGCGGCATGGGAGGGTGCACATACGGTTCCCGATGTTGTGCTCAAAGACGCGTACGCATACGTGGCCGCGGGAAAGGCGGGGATTCTCGCAATCGACCTGAACACAATGAAGGAAGTGGCGTCGTGGGAACCTGCGGAAGGGAGCGCCAAGGCCGTACGTCTGGTCGAGGACACGCTGTACGTGCTCCTTGATGGAACGACGCGCAACGTTGCCGTTCTGGATATGAGTGACGCACCGGCGCTGAGTTACGTGACGTCGCTTGAGTGTCGTGGAATCGTCTTCGACCTCGCTTCCGCACCCCCTCGCGCGCACGTCTTGCACAACGTGATCGAGCGGCAGCCCACCAGGCCTTTCCCCACCGACACGTACCTGACCGAGTTGGACGTTACAGATCCCAGGTCCCCCAAGGTTATCAGAACGCTTGGACCTGAGCCGCATCTAGGCGAGTTGATTGCGCTGGGCGGCGAGTACGCCTACCTCTCCTCCAGAATCACCGGGCTGAACGTGGTTGACCTGAGTCTCGATGGCCTGGAGGCAGTTGGACGGATGCGCGTGGGTTCAGGGACCGGGCCGCTCCTTCTCATGGACTCCAGACTATACCTGTCCGTTCCGGCAAAGGATCCGAAAGGTGTGTGGATCTTGGATGTGTCCGAGCCGACGAGGCCCAAGCGCGTTGCCAACGCGCCACTCCCCCACCAGGCCGAAGGGGTTTTCGTCTCGGGCGACCATGCCTACATCGCAGACGGCCATGACGGGTTGTACATCATCGACGTCTCGGACCCTCGACATCCGCAGGAAGCCGGGCACCTGGAGGAGCCGCGGATGGGGCTGGCTGAGGACCTGTGGGTGTCGGGAACCGAGGTCTACATGGCAGACGGCACCGGGCTTGCGATCATCGACGCAAGCGACCCCGCGCACCCGGTCATGGATACGTATATCGACGACCGCCCGAAGACAATGGGGCACTGGGTGGAAGGATGCATGCGGTCCGGCGACTACCTCTACGTTGCGGCGGCAAGCGAACTGCGCGTGCTCAACGTGGCCGATCCTAGCAACGTTTCGGAAGTGGCCACTGTCGCGATGCCGAGGGCGCGTGAGGTATGGGTCGACGGGGACTACCTTTACGTCGTTGACGTCAAGCATGCCCTGCGCATACTTGATATCTCCAAGCCGGATGCACCCGTCGAGGTCAGCGTCGTCGAGACCGTCGGGGAACCCTACGACGTTGTGGTCAAGGACGGCTACGCCTACTTGACCGACAGCGGAAGCCGTGGGGGCAAGCCGGGGCTTGGCCTCGTCATTATTGACGTCAGCGTTCCGGAAGAAGCAAAAATCATTTCAAACCTCTACGGGCCAATGGTCGGCAAGGCGACAAAGGTCCAGGGACTGGATATCCAGGGAGACACCGTGTACATGGGGACGGTTTACGAAGACGGCGTATGGGAGATAGACGTCAGCGACCCGCACCACCCCACCAAGATCGGGCATCGCGACACGCCGGGAGCCGCGCTCAACGTCAAGGTCCGCGGAAATCTCATCTACGTGGCCGACTACGGCCACGGCCTCGTCATACTGGGCACACGCTCTCACGCCGGAGCCCCGTAGCCTGCGCTTGGGCAGGATGCGCCGATCCCTGCGGAGGCTTGACTTTGGCCCGCGAGTCGGATAGATTTTGGGTGTAGATGCGGGTAGGCCCGTTGGGCCTCAAGAGGGAAGACGGTGAGAATCCGTCGCGGACCCGCCGCTGTGACCGGGTACGAAAGCCGCAACAACGCCACTGTCCGAAAGGACGGGAAGGCGCGGCCGGTAGGATGATCCGGAAGCCAGAAGACCTGCCCGCACGGCATCGGCACATCTAAGGCTCCCGTGGACTGGGGCCGTGTCTTGATGGCCGCAGAAAGAGGATGGAAAACGGCATCCCCGAGCCCGCCAAGGCGGGTTCGGGGATTCTTTTTTGGAGAAGGAGTGGGTTTGAATGCTTCGCAGACATAGATTCGCATCGGTTGTCGGGTTTCTGCTTCTGATCACATCCATCCAGGCGATTTGCCTGGGATTTGACGGTGAGATCGACGAAGCCGAGCGGGAGCCCGACGAGGAGATCATCATAACGGCAACGCGTCTCGAGACACCTTCGCGCGAAGTGGCAAGCTCCAGCACCGTGATCAGTGCGACTGACATTCAGGACAGCCAGCAGAGGACCGTGGGTGAGGTACTCAGAAGCGTTCCGGCGCTGGATATCGTGCGCAGCGGCGGGGCAGGTCAGCCCACGTCCGTGTTCATCAGAGGAGCGAAAAGCGAGCACACGCTGGTACTTATCGACGGCGTGGAGGTGAACGACCCCATCACTCCGGCGCGGACCTTCGATTTCGCCAATCTGACCACCCACGAGGTCGAGCGCATCGAGATCATCCGCGGTCCCCAAAGCACCCTTTACGGCTCGGACGCGATCGGCGGGGTGATCAACATCATTACGAAGAAGGGAGAGGGCGCGCCGCGGCTTTGGGCACAGATAGAGGGCGGGTCCTTCGAGACCTACAGGGAGAGCGCCGGCCTCAGTGGCGGCAACGCTTTCGCGAATCTCGCCTTCAGCATTTCCCGAACGGACACCGGCGGGATATCGGCCGCGGCCGAAGATGACGGTAACCGCGAAGAGGACGGCTACGAAAATACCTCCGTCTCGACGAGGTTCGGGCTTACGCCTTCAGAGGACTTCTCCGTCGATTTCATCTTCCGATACATAGACGGCAAGGCCGACATCGACAACTTCGGCGGCCCCTTCGGCGACGACCCGAACAACGTTCTTGACACCGAGCAGGTGTTCCTCAGAGCTCAGGCCGACCTCACTATGCTTGACGACCTATGGGAGCAGAGGATCGGCGCGTCGCTCACAACCCACGATCGGCGCAACGACAACGATCCCGACCCGGACCACCCGCTCGACCTCGTGCGAAGCTCCTTCGAGAGTCAGTTGATGGGATTTAACTGGCAGCACAGCTTCTATTTGCACGAGGATAACATCCTCACGTTCGGGTTCGAGGCCGAGGAGGAAGAGGGTGCGTCCGACTACTACTCGGAAAGCATGTTCGGCCCGTATTCCAGCACGTTCGACAAGGAGACCGCGACCACCTACGGCTACTACTTGCAGGACCAGATCAAGTTGTGGGACCGCCTGTTCACGACGCTGGGCGTCCGGCTCGACGATCACAGCCGGTTCGGCTCGGAGACGACCTATCGGATAGCCCCAGCATATCTGATCGAGGCCACGGGCACGAAGCTCAAGGGAACTTACGGGACGGGGTTCAAGGCGCCGACACTGTTTCAGCTCTTCTCCGACTATGGAGATCCGTCCCTCGACCCCGAGACCAGCCAGGGCTGGGATGCAGGTGTCGAGCAGCACTTGCTGGGCGAGAAGCTCACCTGCGGTGTGACGTACTTCCAAAACGAGTTCGACGACCTCATCGACTATGACTTCGTCACGTCAACGTACAACAACATCGCCGAGGCAGAGTCGAATGGTGTCGAAGCGTTCGTCACAGCACAGGCGAACGAGCACCTGACGGTGGGAGCGTCTTACACCTATACCGACACGGAGGACAAGACCACGGGGAAGGACCTGCTTCGACGGGCAGACCACAAGTGCTCCCTCGCCGTAACCTATCGCTTCCCTGACGACGGAAACATAACGTGCGAGGTCATCTACGTGGGGAAGAGAATGGACGTGGACACATCCACCTACCCAGCCCCGCGCGTCGAACTTGATGAATACACCCTCCTCAATCTCGCCGGCTCCTACCCGATAGCTGAGAACCTGGAGGTCTTCGGCCGCGTGGAAAACCTCGCCGACCAGAATTACGAGGAGGTCAAAGGATTCGGCACGCCCGGCGTTGCCGGATACGTGGGCCTGAGGCTCTCCCTCTAAGAGGGATCGTCGCAACGGCGAAGTCTAGGACACTAAGAGGTAGATGAATGCGTGAACTCTTCGTCAGAGGCGGGCCGGTCATGTGGCCGCTGGTCTTGCTGTCGGTCGCGTCGGTCACAATCACCATCGAGAGAGTGATCTTCTGGTGCTGCGCAGCACGGAGGAAAGCCCATGCCGCCGTCGAGGCCATCCTCCGTCTCACCGAGAGGGGGAACTTCGAAGGGGCCGCCGACGCCGGCAGGAAGACCTCAGACTTTTCAGCGGCAGTTCTCGTCTCAGGACTTGAAAACCGCGAACACGGCCTCTCGGAGGCCATGCAGGTGGCTGCCGAGGAGGAGATCGCCCGGATGAGGCGAGGTCTCAACGTGCTCGACACCGTTGTGACTTTGGCGCCGCTGCTTGGGATACTGGGCACCGTCTTGGGGATAATCGAGTCCTTCGATCTCCTGGGTGCCGGCGGCATCGAGGATCCAAAGGCGGTAACCGGCGGTATCGCCCAGGCTTTGCTCACCACCGCCGCCGGCCTCTCCATCGCAATTCTCACGCTGATCCCGCTCAACTACTTCGCTGCGCGAGTGCAGAAGGCCACGAAACACCTGGAAAGTCTTGCGACCCGTTTCGAGGTGGCATACCGGAAGGGAGCAGAGCAGAAGAATGCATCTCACCAGCGGATATGAAAGTAGAAGGCCGCGGATCGAGATGGTGCCGCTCATCGACATCGTCTTCCTGCTGCTGGTCTTTTTTATCTACGCCATGCTTTCGATGGTCGTTCATCGCGGCCTCAAGGTGGAGCTTCCCGTCGCAGGGACGGCTCAGGTGGACCGGCGGGAGTTCGTAAGCGTCACAATCACCCGGGACAACGTGATCTACGTCGATGACGAGCCGGTTTCTCTAAATCAACTTCCCGACCGTGTCGCGAGTAGCGCCAATGCCGGGAGCGGCGAGAGCCTGCCGATATTCATAGACGGCGACCGGGGAGCCGACTTCGGCGTTGCCGTTCAAGCGCTTGACCGGCTGCGGGGGGCCGGATTCGGCGAAGTTTTCATCACCTCGACGGAAGAGGAGAAATGAAGCGCGCGGACCTGCTGATACCATTCTTGATCTCGGCCGTCATCCATCTCGCGCTGTTCCTGCCGGGAGCGTCCGGCACTGATGCAACCATCGTACTCGACAAGGGCGCATCGGCGGTCGCGCTCAACTTCATCCCTTCGGTGGCAAGCAGCTCTCCCAAGCCGACCACCCAGGAATCACAGCCGGCACACATTGAAGTCGAGGAGTGGAGCGAAGCTGTCGCCTCGAGAACTCCCGAACCGACGCCGCTGCCCGAACCGCCGGCCCAAGAGACGCCCCCGCTGAACGAGAGCCCGCTCCCCGCGCTGACTCCCAAGGACCTACCTGCTGCCGACGTCGGGTACAAGGACGTCGGCCAAGAGGCAGCTCAGCGGCCTCCTCTTGAATTGCCTGCACCTCCGATGAGTAATCTTGCCGGTGAGGAGCAAATGGTCGCAGCGAAACCGGACGGCAACAGGCCGGAAGGCCGGTCAGCAGCAATAAACTCAACGGACTCCGAGGGCGACCTTGGTGAGAAGGGAGTGACGGCACCCGCCCAAATCGAGGGACTGACCAAGCCACGCTATCCCAGCTATTCGCGTCGCCACGGCGAAGAGGGCACAGTCGTTCTCTCTATCGAAGTCCTGCCGAACGGGAAGCACGGGGGAATCCAGCTCGTACGCTCAAGCGGGTACTCCCGCTTGGACGAAGCCGCCATTCAAGCCACACGCCAGGCGACCTTCATTCCCGCCACGGCCAACGGAGACGCTATCGCTTCGGAAAAACGGATCTCATTCACCTTCAGACTGAAGGATGCCCTGCAATAGAAAAGAGGGCGGGCTGTCAACCCTTGTCGCCATCTCGCGGCAGCGTGAAAATGAAGCTGACCCAGCTCTTACCGTCTGACTCAACGCATATCCGTCCACCGTGCTCCTCGACGATGCTCTTCGTTATGAACAGCCCCAGACCCGTCCCCCGGTTCATCTGCCTGCGTCCGTCCCTTAGCCGCACGAACTTGCCGAACAGCGTCTCAATGTCTTCCCGCGAGATGCCGTCCCCCTCGTTCCACACTTCGAGCCTGTAGTAGCCGCCCTCTTCACCAACACCCAGCCGTATCTTCCCACCCTGTCGACCGTAATTCAGTGCATTGCCGATCAGATTGCCGTAAACGATCCGCAGCAGCGCAGGATCGCCTGTGACCGCCAGCGAATCGCCCAATCCGTTTTCTACACCGACCTCCCTGTCCGCAATTGCCTGCCCGAGCTCATCAAGGACAGGGGCAACGACGTCGCAGACGAGGTCGGTCTCTTGCTTCTCTACCCTCAACTCGCCTTTCTCTATCCGGGCGAGGTCGAGATAATTCCGAGTCATTCCCACAGCGGTCACTATGCTCCGCTTGATGCTGCCGACGAGCTTCGCCTGCGCTTCGGCAAGCTCCCCAACCATCCCCGCATCCAGCGCGCGAGCGGCGGTGAACACAACGCCAAGCTTGTTCTTAAGCTCGTGCGACACAAATCCCAACATATCCAAGTAATTCGAATTGAGCTGTTCCAGCTCCGCGTTCGCCAGCTTCAGCTTCTCCTCCCGGTCGTGCAGACTGGTCGCCATGGCGTTGAACGCCCGTGTGAGGTCGCGCACCTCATCGTCCGAGGCGGGCTCGGCAACCTTGTAGGTCAGGTTGCCTTCGGCTATGCGTCCCGCTCCCTGCGCCAACCGTGCCAGCGAACCCGTCAGTCGGTGGGCAAAAACCAATCCCAAGACAAGCACCACCGCAGCAGCCGCCAGCGCAAGTCCCCCGTAAATCTGCCACATCCTCCTCGTCATGTCGTCATACTTCTTCGCAAGGACCCCTACGTAAAGCATCCCGACGATCTTGCCCTCGACGTCGCGGATCGGGTCGTACGCCGTTATGTACCAATCATCGACCACGAACGCCCTGTCGTGCCAGCTCTCGCCGCTTCCCAGAACTCTGTCGTAGACTTCCTCGCTTACGCGAGTACCTATGGCCCGGTTGCCGTTGGGCCTGATCACGTTGGTCGCCACACGAACGTCCCACTGGAACACCGTCACGGTCCCCAGTTGTTTCCCACCGTACAGCTCGTCCTCAAAGACCGTGGAGCGTACGTGGTCGACGAGCGCGTCATCCCGGTTGAGAAGCAGCCCCGCATACAGGACACCTCTCAGGTCGCCGTTCTGGTCAATCACCGGTGATGCCGCCATCAGCACCATCCCGGCAGACTCAGCATCCTTGGCACGCTTCTTCGCCCGCGGGGTCTGCTCGAACCGGATGAAGGCGCGCTCCGCCAGCCCGCTCCCTTCCGCTTTCAGCCGCTCCGCACTGAGCACCGTCAGTCCCCGCGCGGATTCCCCCTGGAGCGCTTTCGATACGAACGGGTCGTTAGAGACGTCGTCGCCTACGGCATATGGCTCGCGGCTGCGAACCGTGACACGCCCCCTGCTGTCTGTGACCGAGAAGAAATCGATCTGAAACTGCTGCCTCACTTGCTCGAGAGACACCTGGCTGGTCTCGCGCCCGCCCGACGCGTAGGCCTCCTCTACTCTTCTCCCCGGTGCCAGAACGTCCACCAGCCGCTGAAGCTCTCCCCCCTTGCTGTCGAGAACTTCCCACGCCGAGCGCAAGTCGCCCTGCACACGCCCCTGCGCTTCCCGCTCGGCCGTCCTGCTGATCAGCGACGCGCCCAACAGGGCTCCGACAACGCCGAACAGTGCGATGACCAGCACGAAATTGACAAACACTCGTTGCCGCAAGCTCACGCGCATGTCGTACCACCTTCAGGCAAACGTCTGTTCTGCCTTCCCTACAAAAGCCTTCGATGGCGCTGTCACCCGGATCACGATGACTCCTCAATCAGTTCAATCATTGCTTCGGCACCGACTTCACGAACTCCTGCCACAGAATCTTCAAGAACCCCAGATCGTCTAGCAGGTACCGTTTACCAAGCCGTCCGGGCTCACGCAACAGCCGCCAGAGCCACTCCAGACCCAAGCTTCTGAAACATCGAGGGGCTCTCTGCACATCGCCCATATCAAAATCCAATGCCGCGCCGAGGCAAAGCACAAGATTCGCTCTCAACTCGGCCCTCCACTTGAAGGCCCATAACTCCTGTCTTGGGGTACCTAGGCACGCGAATACCACATTGGGCTTCCACGCGTTTATGGTCTCGGCCGACGCTTCTGCATGAGGACCGTCCTCTGTAAAACCGTACGCTGGAGAATATGCCAGAACATTAAGGCCCGCGTATTTGCGCGAGAGCTTCTGACAAATCCTTTCCTCACCCCCCGGCTTACCACCCAGGACAAATGCCTTCCCTCCCCCAGCGGCGAGGCGACGGCAGACGCTCGGAAACAGGTCTGCCCCCGTCACTCTCTCAGAAATCCTCTTGCCGAGAAGCCTGGAACTGACAAGCACCGGAAATCCGTCGGGGAAGACAAAGTCAGCACTCCGGTACATATTAAGAAGCGCCTTACTTGCATGCAATTTCACAATATGGTCTGTGTTCGGTGTGACAGCGATCTTGGGAGGCGGGCTTCCCTCCCATATCACCGCTTCAAGAGCGGACAATGCGTGTCGGAATCCTGCTTGCCAGAAACCCAAGCCAAACAAGTTGACCGTTGCCATATCCTATGTGCACCTCATCTCCCGGTGTGTCGTGGTCGAAGCAGCAGACTCGGTCGATGCCCGCGCGAGATCGAATCCCCTCGTCACTGGAGCAGCCATTTCTCCATTTGCGCGGCCCCAAAATCAAACATCGCCAGGCCTTGAGAACTGCGTACTGCGAACTTGACCCCGGGCTAGGTTGCTCCTTCAAGACGAACGTGAACACCGCATCGTCAGTTTGGGAGCTAGGGACTCAAGCGCTCCTACAATACGCTCCGCGGCCTTTCCGTCCCAGTATGGGATCTTGCACGGGCGCTTTGGCTCGCCGACGGCCCGTGCAGCTTCGCGCACGATCTCGCTTGGCTCCGTGCCTACAATCCGGTTCGTTCCCGCTTCTACGGTAACCGGCCTCTCCGTGTTTTCCCTGAGCGTAAGACAGGGCACACCTAGGACCGAGGTTTCTTCCTGCAATCCCCCGCTGTCGGTCAACACTAACCGGCTACCTGCAACCAAGCCAATGAAATCCAAGTATCCCATTGGCGACGCCACCGAGACGTTCGCCGACTCCAGCCTGGAGAGCATCCCGCAGTCCGACAGCGCTCGAAGCGTCCTGGGATGAACGGGAAAGACGAGAAGCATCTCGGCGGAAACCGTCTCTAGGGCTTCTACGATGTCCCCCAGCCTTTTCTCATTATCTACGTTGGCAGGCCGGTGTATCGTGACAACCCCATATCCGTCAGGCGCAGCTCCGAATTTCTCCCAGGTTCTGCGAGAGACTGCGGCATCCTTGTATGCAATTAGCGTGTCGGCCATCACGTTGCCCACCAGCAGAATCTTTTCAGCCGCAATCCCTTCGCGGCGCAGATTCAGCACCGCGGATTCCTCCGTCGCAAATAATAGGTCAGCCAGCGCATCCGTGACAAGCCGGTTGATTTCCTCCGGCATGGAGCGATCGCCTGATCGCAACCCGGCTTCTACGTGCGCAATAGGCAAGCCAAGCTGCGTAGCGACAAGAGCCGCAGCAAGCGTGCTGTTAACGTCGCCGACAACAAGCACCAGATCCGGCTCTACTCTGCGGCACTCAGTCTCCAAAGCCAGCATGATCCGGGCAGTCTGCGAAGTATGTGTCCCGGAACCCACGCCGAGCTCGACATCCGGCTCGGGCAGGTCAAGGTCCTCGAAAAACACATCTGACATGGAGACGTCGTAGTGCTGCCCGGTGTGGACTAGCACTGGCTCGAACAAGTGTTCCTTGAGTTGCATCACGCTCAGTATCGGCGCGATTTTTACGAAGTTCGGGCGAGCGCCCACGATGCACAGTACCTTCAACAATCTCTTCTCCACATACGTGCCAGACGCCCCCCGATCCGATTGCGATTCTAATCCCCTGTGACAACCGTACAACCGGTTCTTGATGTCTTTCCACTACTCGCACAGCCCGTTGAGCTCCTAGCAGCCAGCACTACAAGACCCAATACTATGAAATTGAACACATAGCTGACCGAGAAGACCCCTCTGTGGGTCCAATGAACCGCAACGGCCAGGACATACGCATACATCAGAAGCAAGCCTATGTCTCCGGTTCTGACCGTCAGCCTGTGAATGAGGCCCAGAATGAATCCAAGCCCAGCAAGGGAGACGGCAATCCCGATCGCGCCGAAATCCAGGTACATGGCACCAAGAATGGAAGGAGTCAGCCCTCCCTCGCCGGTCCCTCCGAAGAGATCCCGCACGATTTCTCCCCCGGCAGCCTGCTTGCCGGGGAGGGCCGTCACGGCATCAGAAACAAGAAGGTAGCCACCGGTGACGCCAGCCATCCGTTTCTCGACGGCCTGTGCGAAGAGCCCTGTTCCTTCTCGGAATTGCATCCATATCGGCGCAACCGCCCCCAATTCCGCAGGGACGTCGAACCTGCTCAGTAAATCCCCGTAACTCGTTTCGCCTTCTTCCAAACCACCTCTCCTGAGAACCCAGAGGCCGCTCATGATCGCCGCCAAAAGGCAAAGGGACAGAAGGATACGAGTCCCACCAACGCTCGTCCCGTAATACGTAACAACGAGTACCGTCAATGCCAGCATCAGCATTGGCGTGCGAAATGCCAACGTCGCACACAGGAAAGCGCTCGTGCCGAACCACCCCGCCAACACCGGCAGAGGGAACTTCCTCTTCAGCACCATTGGAATGAAGCGAAGCAGAGCGGCCACCCATCCAAGACGGACCAAAAGCAGAAGGTAGCCTCTGGTCGCAAACCTGGAGGCTCCGCCAAAGATGGGCAGCCCATAGAACAGCGCTTGGACGCACCAGCCCGTCAACGCAAGCAACATGACGCCAAGGGCTGCCCAACGCCAGACCTGCGACGGCTCACGTGAGTCGATGGAATAATCCCCAGGCCTCCCCGAATTAGCGACGCTCAGGCGGCCCAAGAAGGCACCACCGAAGTAACAAGCCATCCCCAATACCATGTACGGTGCTACCGAGTTCACTTCAACCAGCCCCCTCACGACGCCCAAGTTGATCGATCCAATCCCAAAGTAGATAACGAAGAAGAGAGGATAGAAGAAGAAAGGACCAAACAGGTCAGCACGCGGGACGACTGCAGCTGCAGTCAGAAGAACAACGATGCCGCCCACGGCAACCCCTAAGCCGATAAGCGCGACGTCCGACAGCGCGTCAAGCCGCAGAGAGAGAATGACCGACAGGATCGCGGCAACAGCCACCATCGCGCCTGCGCGCCAACGCGTGGACGAAATGACCACAGTCGTCATCTCGTCACCTCATCGTAGGCCGCAACAAGACGTCGCGCAGCAGTTTCCCAAGTCAAAGCCGAGCGCAGCGACTCAAGCTCTACCGACGTCTGTCGCAGATCGCGACTCATGAGCCGCTCGATCGCGTCGCACATCGCGCGAGCAGTATTTTCCGAGACTATTTCACCCCACCCCGTTCGCTCGACAATTTCGCCTGCCTCACCCTCGGGGCCAGTGATCAGAGGGAGGCGCGATGCAAGCGCGGCATACGCCGTGTTCGGCGAATTGAACCGAGTGTAAGGATGGTTCTTGTCCATTACGTAGAAAAGTGCATCGCATGCGTCGTAGACTTCCCACGGCTCGTCAACCCATCCGAGATACTTTATGCGACTGCATTTCTTCGCCCATGCAGAGACCTGGGCCGCCTTGGTTTCACGGCCACCAATCACCGCATAGACCCCATCTATCTTCTGTACGGCCTCAGCCAATATACCCGTGCAACGATTCTGCAGAAGGCTCCCCACACATCCAATACAGAAAGCATCCTGAGGCACACCCAGGCGTTTACGCTGCTGCGACTTCTGTTGAGGGGTCGCTTCCCGCGGGTCGTACCAGTTCCCGCACACGGTAATCGGCGGGCCGGCAATTCGCTTCGACCAATATCCTCTGACGCGTTGCTCGCTCACCGTCACGAAAGCATCTGCGTGCCTGTTGACCATCCGCGCTTCTTGATGTGCGACCAAGTCCAGCAGAAACGCGGGATACCTATGCGCTTCCATCAAGGAATAGATTTCGTGAGCATCGTATATCAGCCGTGACCGGCCCGCCATCCACTTCTTCACGCGAACTCCCAAGGGTAGCATGAGGAGGTCGTGGCAGTGAATGACGGACGTCTGGCTGTCGAATATCTCCCTGCGCCGCCGCCACACACGGTGGAGGAACCTTCCCAAATTCCACATCTGCCGTAGGCCCAACTGGCGCGGCGACCGCGTGGTGATGCGAATGACTTCGACACCGTTTTCGGCTTCGTACTTAGGCGCCAGCCCATCCCGATCCCAACATACTATCCTGACTCTCCAACCCGCTTGAGATAGAGCAGCCGCTTCCCGCGACACCCTTGGGTCGGGAGAATACTCGTTGTCCAGAAGCATGACGACACGTCTACGACGTGGATCCACTGACATCAGGGGTCTCCCCCATGCCCCGTCTCCAGACCACCCACGCAACACCACCTCCGGTGACGAGGCGAACGAGTCTCCCGATCACGGCACCCAGAGCCACCCCCGTGTTCCCAAGCTCCGAGCTAAGCAGAGTGACCCCCGCGATGCTCACCGACACAGAAACCCACCCCAGCAAACCGTATGCAAGCAACGCGTTTCGAGACCCGTTAGCACCTACGACGGAAGATGGTATTGCCACTGCCATGTGCAGAACCGCCATGACACACAGCATACGCGTCAACATCGGGTCGGTCAAGTATCGCCCAGAGAAGAGCCGAGCCACGAAGACCGGTGCAACATGCGGTACCACCACGAGAAGAAGCAGTGCGAGCCCCCCACATATGCCGCCGATTCGCCGGAGGGCCGCACGGCGCTGCGCCTGAGTTCTCGACAGAGCGAGAACGGGCATCAGCACGAATCCCAGCGCTTGTCTGCCAATGGACGCGCTGCCCACGATGACGAGCCAGTTGGCCTGGTAGTCGGCCAGAGCGGCATTCCCCAGAATGATGGGCAATAGAATCCTGTCGGCCCTTAGCAGCATGGCGGCTGCTCCGGACGATATCAGGAAGCCGACCCCTATCGGGACCAATTGGAGGAATCGGGGCGGGTCGGCCATCCGCGCGCCGGACGAAGCGTGGAAACGCGAGCATAGAAGTGCACCAAGAGCCGCACTGCACAAGAAGCCTGCCAGAAGGGCTATCAACACTACGGACACCGTGCCTGCCCGCAACACCAGAAAAACCATGATCGTTCCGACCAGGAACACCCATTTCCAGAGTTGAGAAAGAGTCTGCGCAACGACTACCCTGAGGCCTGCTCTCAGGACACCCACCATCAACAACACGCTTGCGGACAAAGGGAGGCAAAGCAGAAACGCCATTACCGATAGCAGAGATGCCCTGTATACAGCCATGAAGGCCAGGCCGATTGTCGCGCCGAATCCAAGACTCGCAAGGAACGTCCCGCCAGCTAACCTCTTCCACGCCCGGACGGGAGCGTTCTTGGCTTCCCGAACGATCGCCTGATCTATCCCCAGAGTCGCAATGGGGCCCAACAGAAGCAACACGTTGAGCCATGCGGTCACCAGCCCGAAGTCTTCAGCAGCCAGCACCCGCCCCAGGAGCACGTTGCCGGCCAGCAACGACCCCGCCCCCGCCAATGCGACAAACGCTACTGGTAGCCAGCTATTCAACCGTTTTCTCTGATCCCACCACCACCCATCTGCCGCGCATGCCAACGGCCCGCCCAAGGAAATCGAACACCGCAAGAAGCCTGTGAGGACAAGAAGGAAAAATGCGCAACGCTGCCGTTACAGCGCGGGTCCCTATCACTGAAACACATTTCGGCTTCAGCCCGCACGAGGCCAGCATCTCGCGCAAGCGCCCGGCACTGAAGCGACTGAGGTGCCCGTGGACAGGAAATCGCCTGTGACAATGCAGACAGACAGCCTCTACTATTTCCTCGTTGTTTGGCACAGATATGATCGTCCTTCCCCCACGCCGAAGCGTGCGCGCAATCTCCTCGACCGCCTTTTGAGGTGAAAGCAGGTGCTCCAGCACCTCCGAGCAGATTACAACATCCGCACTCCGTGGCCTGAAAGGCAAGGATTCCGCGTTTCCCTGTGCGCACGGAACATCGTCGCAGTTGCACCGGATCGTGGCCAACCGGGTCATGGCCAAGTCGAGTGCCACGACCCGCCCCGGGGCAGCGCGACCGCTGTAGGCCCATCCTGCCCCGGCGCCTACGTCAAGAACTCTCTCGTCTCGGGACACCTTCGCCATTCGCATCAGCAGGGACGCGCGCCAGAGGTCCACACGTTTCAGCTCCTTCGGAATCGGCCGCAGGCCCTCCGCTTCGTAGAAGCCCCGCAGCCCATCGTCCACGAATGTTCCTCCAGCCTTCTCGGCAGTATGCCTTGGACCGTGATTGCTCATCTTCTCTCGCAGTGTTTCATCATCGTGTGTTGGGAGTCCCAATGATATTTCCCCTGAGCAGTGAAGTCCACACGGCGAACCCGCCCCGGAAAGACATCGCAGTCTAGACGAACGTTGCCATCGGCGTCAAGAAGCGACAACAGCAGCGACCTTTCCGCTGCGAGAGAGCTGGGGCACCAGCTTGCCGAGTGTCATCACATCACCACTTGAACTCGACCGGTACTAATTCAACCGATCTCCCAACGCCTCGCGACAAGACCGCTAACAGAACACCAAGTCTCCAGCAACAAGGAAGGCCGGGGACTAGCCCAGCAGCCTTTCGGGCAATCCTTTCGACAAAGGAATAACAGCTTGCCTGACGCCTCCTGCATCGGGCCAATACCACGCGCTCACCGGCCGCAATCGCCTCGGCCGCAAACTTGGCCGTGGCCCCCCGCCCTTGTCCCGCTCTCCGAATCACCCGAGAGCTCGTTACACCGGTCCCTCGCCCTACCTGCCCCCGGGGTAATGACGAATAGTCAACTATGAGCCACTTAGGCCTAGCTCTTGATGTGCCTCTACTGCGTATATCGTCACACCGCGCCGCTTCATAAACCGAACATTTGCCCATCGCAGCCTTGCAGCCTTCACACTCCCAAGAGTTTCAGCCCAACCGCTCTCTAACTTCGCCATTAGAATAAGCACCTCTCGCTTCGTCGCCCACCTTCTCTCCCACCACCCAAATCGTCTCGTATATGTTGCGCCTCAGAACGAACTGCACACCCGCCGCAAAGAAGTGACAGCAGCGGCAACGCAGGAGTTCTGGCCCGCTGGCCTCACTATCGAACACACAGCCGCACGGACAGTCCCCCCCGCCCGCGTACCTGCGAATTCGCGCCACCCACAGCAACCCATACAATATAAGTGCACATTTTGTCCCTGATCATACAACGTGTGGTAGAAAATTGTTGACAGACGTCGGTGGGGGCGTTATTAAACGGTGGACTTGCAGGTCAGCCTGGCAGGCGATGTCTTCTCGGCGAAGGAACGGCAGATTGCAGAAGAGGCTTGGCAGCGGGCAGGCGGCACGCATACGCCGCTGGACCTTGCCCGCAACACTCTTTGCCCTCCTGGGCGCGGTCACCCTAGCCGCTTTCTCGCAACCGTCCGAACCTGTCCAGGAACTCCCGCTCTCCACCTCCGAGGCATATGTTAGGGGCGAACTCTCCTCTGAGATCTCCACGCAGATAAGCCAGTTCGGCTACGATCTGTTCAGGGCTCCGCCCGAGACGTTCGCTGCCGTCGAGGCAATCCCCGTCGGTCCCCAATACCTCTTGGGCCCAAGCGATGAATTGCGAATCACGGTCTGGGGCAAAGCGCTCAGCGCCGAGTACGCGCCGGTAATAGACCGCGATGGGAAGATCGCCCTGCCCACTTTGGGAGTCCTGCAACTCGCCGGGCTCACCTTCGGCGAGGCCAAGGAACTGATCGCCAAGGAGTTCAGCCGATACTATACCGACTTCAGCTTGAACGTCAGCATGGGGCGTCTGCGAAGCATCCAGATATTCGTCGTCGGACACGCGCGCGCCCCCGGGCGTTACACCGTCTCCTCGCTGTCCACCCTCATCAATGCCCTTTTCGCCGCCGGCGGGCCAAGCAAGTCGGGCACCATGAGAGACATTCGTGTGATCAGGTCCGGCGAGACTGTTGGACGATTCGACATGTATGACTTTCTCCTCCGAGGAGACAAATCGGGTGATGTCCGGGTGATGCCGGAGGATGTTGTTTTCATTCCTCCCGTGGGAGCCTTGGTGGCTCTGGCGGGAAACGTCAAGACCCCCGCCATATATGAATTGAAAGAGTCGAAGCGCCTCGCCGACCTGATCGAGATGGCGGGAGGCTTCACTGCCACCGCCGATACACAGCGAGTCCAGATCCAGCGCATATCTGAGACCCACGAGCAGGTTCTGCTGACTGCGGACCTCCGAGACGCGCCCAATGAACACAACTTTCACCTCAACGACGGTGACATCGTAAAGGTCTTCCCCATCGTCCAGCGCATCACTAACCCTATCTACCTCAAAGGCAACGTGCTCAGGCCCGGAACATACGAATGGCGCGAGGGCATCCGGGTTAAGGACATAATACCCTCCGTCGATCACTTGCTCCCTGAGACACTCATGGACTTCGCGTTGATCGAGAGAGTGGTAGAGCCGGACCTCCACATGGAGCATTTCAGCTTCGACATTCGCAAGGCCCTCGTCGAAGGTGACGAAAGCGAGAACGTGCTCCTCAGTCCCCACGATACCATCAAAGTGCTTAACAAGTGGGAGATAATGCCGAAGGAGATGGTCCGAATAACGGGGGCGGTCAACAAGCCGGGCCAGTACGAGTACCGCCCCAGTATGCGACTGTCGAACCTGATTGAGCTTGCAGGCGGGTTCAAGCGCTACGCCTATACGAAGGAAGCGGAACTCACCAGGGTCACCCCCACAGAACAGGGCCCGCTGACGGAACAGCTTATGGTTTCATTGGAACCCCAGGCGATCGCCGATCCTTCATCCGACGTCGCGCTTCAAGAGGACGATTACGTATTTGTCAGAACCGTGCCGGGATGGAAGCAATACGAGATGGTGTCCATTTTGGGCGAGGTCCAGTTCCCTGGCGACTACACATTCGAAAAGGGCGAGCGCCTTTCCGACCTTATTGCCCGGGCCGGTGGGTTCACCGACATCGCGTATCTCAAGGGGGCTATTTTTAGCAGGGAATCCGTGCGTGAACTACAGCAGAAGAGCCTCGACGAGTCCATCGACAGACTCGAACAACAGTTGCTTGCACATTCGGCGAAAGGCATAAGGGCCGCCCTCTCGCCCGAGGAAGTGGCTGCCGAGGAGGCCGCCAACGAAAGGCAACTGGCATTACTCGCCAAACTAAGGGCCGCAAAGGCAAAGGGCAGGGTAGCCATGAAACTGGAACCGTTGGACGTGTTCCAGGGATCCCCACACAATATAGCCCTCGAGGATAGCGACCGCCTAACGATCCCGCAGATGCCTCAGCACGTCCAGATCGTAGGCGCGGTGTTCAACCCGAGCGCATTCCTTTACGAGCCACGCGGCACGCTCGATTCCTACCTGAATCAGGCAGGGGGACTCACCGAGGATGCCGATCAGGAGAACATCTACGTCCTGAAGGTGGATGGGACTGCGGTCTCGCGCCGATCAGCAGGCCGTTTCGCTCTGATGAGATGGGACTCCGGAGCCAACCGATGGGAAGGCGGAAGCTTCACGTCGCTCGTCTTGGACCCCGGCGACACGATCGTCGTTCCTGAGAAGCTCGAGAAGGTGGCTTGGCTCAGGGAAGCAAAGGACATAACGCAGATACTGTACCAAGTCGCAGTCACTGCGGGGGTGCTAATTGTGGCATTGTAGCACCTTCTCCGCCGCAAAGGCCCTTACGCTCGTCGCGGTATGTGCTCTTTGGGGGGCTTGGGCAGTCGCTGCGGACATCGAGCTGGGAAGCGGATTCTACCCTAGTGTGGAAGTCCTCTCAGGCTGCCGGATGATTGATGACGACCTCTTCGGAACCCGCCCCTTATCGCTGCACGAAGGTCGCAGGCTGGCCATCGAGGCGAAGTCGCACGCAAGGACTCTCTCGGCCGAGGGAACACCCGTGAGTTCCACGCTGACCTACCGGCTGGAGCACGCCGAGGCCGCCGCATATTACGGGCGAGACTTCGCTCCTTCTTCGGATACCGACCTCAACAGACTCCTCTTGGGACCCCAAGGGAGCTTCTTCAAGCCACTGGGTACGCCGCGTTTGGATGTCCTTTATCTGGACGGCGAGAAGTCGCCTTTCCCAGGCACCGATGCTTCACAGAACGGCCTCGTGTACAACAACGAAGGGATTGACCCGGAAGAGGGGCTCAACGCGTACCTGGACTTCGAAGTCCAGGGCGTCCTCGGCCCCCTGGCCGTTTACGCACAGCCTCTGCTGCATCTGAACGGTCAAGCCGACGCGGAAATCCACAAGGCATATTTGACCCTTTCAGCACCCAATCTCGACCTTGAGATCGGCAAGCGGCCGCTGTGGTGGGGGCAAGGGTACCATGGAAGCCTTTTTCTTTCCAACAACGCCGAGCCGTTAACCATGGCGCGGATCACCAACCCCTCACCCGCGCTGCTGCCGTGGATCTTCGAGCGACTTGGCCCGTTTCGCCTTGATATTTTCCTTAGCCGGCTGGAAGAAGATCGCGACGTTCCCGAGCCCTACCTACTGGGCACAAGGGTAGACTTCAAACCCCATCCCACTCTCGAAATCGGACTCACGAGAACCATCATGTTCGGCGGAGAGGGCCGACCGGGGATAAACATCAGCCGATTCTTTGAAATACTCGGCGGGGCGAATGTCGGCCAGACGGATGACGAGCTATCAAACTCCATTGCAGGCGCGGACGCGCGCTTGACGCTGCCTTTCGCCCAGCTATACGCCGAGGTGGGGGGAGAGGATGAAGCCGGCGGCTTTCCCTCTCACCCGGCCTACTTATTCGGGTTGTATCTTCCGCCAGGCGCAAGAAGGCCCGGGGTCAGGATCGAATACGCCGACCTCTCAAACAAAGGCGCCTACAAGACCGAGTCCGCTCCTGACTGGTACAGCCACCTCGTGTACACCAGCGGCTACACTTATGAGGGTAGAATCCTCGGGCATCACGTGGGCGGCGATGCCAGAGATATATTCGTTGAGGTTACGCTGCTGGAGGCAAAAGGCATCACAGCGAAGGCTCATTTCGACTACGAAGAGAGAGGCATCGACGATGAGCCCGCAACAGAAAGACACAGGCAAGTGGGTACCGAGGTCCAATGGTCCCGCGCGAACTGCCTCTTGACGTTCAGGGCAGCATACGAAAGTGTGGCGAATGCCGGACTCCAGCCCGGCCTAGATCAGGACAACGCACTGGCGGCCGTGTGCCTGACAGTGAAGATTTAGCCGCCGACGACTGGCTGTTTTACGAAGTGAATACCAGGAGGCCGAGTGTGCCGGATCGAGCGGCGTTTGACATAGCAGCCCGAAGAGACCGGGCGGACATGACCCTCTTCGAGCTGGTGACGATCTTGCTTAAGTGGAGAAGACTGATCATCACAGTGACGGCCTCGGTATTCATCGCCGCCGTCACTATCAGCCTTCTGTTGCCAAAATCCTACCGCGCGAGGGCCAGTGTCGTTCCGCCCACTCAAGAGACGCTCGTCGGAATAGGAGGCCTGAGCGGAGGGTCCGATCGCTCGACTAGGCTGGTGGATGCCTTCATGGGCGTGCCCTCGCCGGCAGACCTCTGGGTAGGCATTCTCTCGAGCGACTCGGTCAGAGACAACGTCATCCAAAGATTCGACCTGATGACCGTGTACGGAGCCGGGACGAAGGAAGATGCCCGGGCTGCGCTGGGGGCCCGCACCCAGGTAGACAGAACAAAGGAGGGGATCGTATCTGTCTCAGTCGAGGACAGGGACCCCGCGTTGGCGGCCGATGTCGCGAACGCCTACATTGAGGAATTGGACAGAGTAAACAAGAACAT
>Ga0180438_10002311_pt1 | contig 31552 bp, 33 predicted proteins | sample SS_ome_12_FD_132455 | JGI IMG/M metagenome (GOLD analysis project Ga0180438, IMG submission 132455) | Hypersaline lake sediment archaeal communities from the Salton Sea, California, USA - SS_3_D_2 metaG | ecosystem: Environmental > Aquatic > Non-marine Saline and Alkaline > Hypersaline >... | reverse complement strand
CTGACGGTATTCGGATCAGCCCCCTCAATCCTCCCACCCGCCTCTGTTCTCTGGATATCCGTATCATCCGCATACCCGTTTCTTAATGCCCAGCGCGATCCGTCAATACAAACACGGTCAAGCTCCTTCTGGTTTAGCCGGACAGAACCCTTCTTACCCACCCCGCTAGGACAGTACATATCCAGTGCAGTTGCAAGTTCGTCCAAGTACGGCAGTGCTTCTTCGTATGGAATTTGGGAGGCGAGCAATCTCACACCGCAGTTAATGTCATAGCCAATGCCGCCTGGCGAAATCACCCCATCCGGGTAGCGAGTGGCAGCAACGCCTCCAATCGGAAAACCATATCCCTGGTGCATATCTGGCATGACCAGAACCTTTCCAACCAGACCCGGCAGGGTCGCTGAATTAACTGCCTGTTCAAGAGATCTGTCTGTTATTATTTGGTCAAGCAGCCGCCTTGAGACAAACACCCGGACCGGGACTCGCATATCATCCCGGTAACTACTCGGAATCTCCCACTCATATTCATTAATCTGCTTCAAATCAGAAATATTAACCATCTCAAACCTCCTCGCTTCTTTTTGCAACCTCCAAGTAACTGATTTCAAACATCGAATATGATCCTTACTTCCAATCCGTGTTTTCCCTGCCGGATTTTAAGATTGTGGTAGGTGACTGCTTTAATCTCCTTTTCAATACTTTTTATTCCTGCGCCTTCAACAACAGCGGATATGCTGTTTCCTGATTTTTTAAAATCGAAAGTATCGAATGCCAGCGATTCCATTTCAGAATAAAATAACAATTCAGATAAAAAATTGACTATCATACTTTCAGGATCAGGGCCATCGATAACAAACATCCTTATTTCCCTTGGTTTATCCTGTAATATAATACCTGCCAGGTGGTACATACCCCGGGCTGACACTTCAAACAATCTTTCAATGTCTGGAGCCCAGACTTCTAATTCCCAATCAGCAGTGTGTTCTACCTCGATGTAACCGGATTCCTGAATATTCATTTCCATCAGTATAATTTATTTCTAATTATTATTTGTGTTTATGGTGGGATAATATTCCGGCAATTTTTATAAAAATCAATTATGATTCGCTGAAATTCGAATTAATCATTCAATTCAAATACCTGAAAATCAACTCCAGGTTTTATTATGAAGGATATAGAGAACAAACTCAACCTGATAGAGAGAAGACTGCAGGCGCTTATCGAAGGCAGTTCTTCAAAATTATTCTTATCGAAAGACCGTTTTACTCTTTTGAATAAAAATCTGATCTCTGCCCTTAAAGAGAGTGAAAAACGGGAAGTGAGTGGAGAAATTTTTGCGCCTGACAACTTCGTGGTCAGAGTAAATCCAGGCCACGTAGATGAATGGCTTTCAGACCAGGGAACTTTGGAATCGACAGCCATCAATTTAAGACAGTACTCAAGGGAAGAAGGCATCCGGTTTGAATCCACACCTATGATTAAAGTTGAACCTGACCCTGATGTCGCTCCGGGAGATATCAGGATCGAACTTAATTATCGAGGGGACAATATAACCCAGACAACTGCAATCTCAATTGATGAGGAGCAGTCTGATACCGAAATCCCACCTGATGCATACTTGATCGTTGATGGAACCGAATTTTTTACATGCGACCAGTCAAATATAAAAATAGGCAGGTACCCTGAAAACCAGCTGGTGATTAATGACCGGCGGGTTTCCCGCCAGCATGCCCAGATCCGAGCGATAAACGGCAATTTTGTCCTATTTGACCTGAATTCTTCCGGCGGAACATTCGTCAATGGAGATCGGATTAACCAGCGAGTTCTCCATCCGGGGGATGTAATCTCGCTAGCTGGTGTTCCGCTTGTCTACGGCCAGGAAAAATCCGCTCAAGAAAATACACAGCAAATAACGATCGATTTTTAATTCCAGAAAATGGTTAAAATAAAAGTGAATTAGAGATGAGCGCATACGTTCTACTATTGCTGCGGATTATTCTGGTGGTTGTCTTGTATGGTTTTATTGCCTGGGCGCTTTACACGCTTTGGAGAGATATGAAGACCCAGGAAAAAACCCGCTCAATACCTCAAAGCCCGAAATTAACCCTGATTAAACTTGGCATGGAAGAACCTGAAAGCACCTCGTTTATCCAATCTGAAATAGTACTGGGAAGAGATCCAACCAGCGATCTGCAGATTGAAGACAATACAATTTCCGCTCAGCATGCCCTGCTTTCTTACCATCATGATCAGTGGTGGGCTAAAGATTTAGAATCGACAAATGGAACATTTCTGAATAATGAACGGATATTCGATGAGCATTTGATTACCTCCGGTGATGTGCTGAAATTGGGAATTTTTACATTTGAAATTCAGATTCAGGAGAATTAAACATGCCAGACAACCCAAAACTTGCTGTTATCGGCGGTTCCGGCTTATATGAATTGAGTGGACTTAAGAACCAACAGGTATTTGATATCTCCACCCCCTTTGGAAAACCAAGCGCTCCAATTATTGTCGGAAAAGTGGATCAGCAGCCTGTCGCTTTTCTGGCAAGACATGGTATCGGTCATTCAATTTCGCCTTCCGAAATCAATTTCAGGGCAAATATATACGCATTAAAAACGCTGGGTGTTGAACGCATCATCAGCGTCAGTGCATGCGGCTCTCTCCGGGAGGACTTCGCGCCGCGCAATATCGTAATACCGGACCAGTTATTTGATTTCACAAAAGGACGCAGAAACAGCTTTTTCAGCGATGGTATTGTCTCCCATATCAGTGTCGATAAGCCTTTTTGTATAGATTTTTCGAACATTCTCTATTCTTCTTTGGTTGAGACAGGAGCGATCGTTCACAAAGGGGGTTCGTTTATCACAATCGAAGGGCCGCGATTCTCAACCCAGGCTGAATCGAATGTATTCCGGTCATGGGGTATGTCTATTATCGGGATGACCACTGCCCCTGAAGCGTTCCTGGCAAGAGAAGCGGAGATGTGTTATGCAGTGATGGCGCATGTGACCGATTACGATGTCTGGCATGTCAGTGAGGAACCTGTGACCGTGGAAATGGTTATTGAAATCCTGGAACAAAACACCGAGATAGCCAGGCGCGCCATTTTGAATGTAGTTCAGAACTTGCCAGAGACAAGAGATTGCCGCTGTAAAAACGCCCTGGCTGATTCATTGATAACCAACCCGAATCAAATTCCACCTGAGACCCGCGCCCGCCTTGATTTGCTTGTCAAAAAATACCTGGAGTAGTGAATAAAAAAAACATGATTTTTGATCTGAGAATGGATAAAACCTTAATTAAAAGAATTTCCCGCTTTGACACAATCACTCGATTTATTTAAACCAACCGCCGCCAGCCGGATCCAGTTCCGGTTATTAATCCTGGCTGGATTGTTTGTTCTAGTCTATGCTGCCCTATTAACGTTCTCGCCAATAGTGAGAGAACGCAGTTTTGACGTCGATTTACACTGGCGGCACTGGTCCGGTGTCCTGGTGTGGCTGATTATCTTCAGCCTGGTCCACCTTGTAACAACAGCACGGCTGCCAGGACGGGATCCGTATCTTATACCTGTGGCTGCCTTGATGAGCGGTTGGGGATTATTGACGATCTGGCGCCTGCTGCCGCCCCTGGGTTTGCGCCAGACCATCTGGTTATTGATATCCGCCTTTATCTTATTTTGCGGTTTGTGGTTGAAATTTGATCTGGAAATACTCCGCCGTTACAAATACATCTGGCTGTTTATCTCCATCTTTCTTATTGCTCTGACCCTGTTTCTGGGTACAAATCCGTTGGGCTACGGCCCACCAATGTGGCTGGGCTGCTGCGGTTTCTACTTTCAACCTTCAGAACCTCTAAAGCTTCTGCTCATTATCTACCTGTCAGCATATCTTGCCGATCAATACCCGCGTCTGGGAGGAATAGTTTCACAGTCAACGCCAGATTCAACCAGCAGGACAAAAAGACCCCGCCTTGTGGATCGTATTTCGGAATTTACAAATTCATTCAACCTTTCCCTGCTGGCACCCACCCTGGTAATTATGGTGATTGCGATTGCTCTGGTACTCATCCAGAGAGATATGGGCACCGCATTGATATTGATATTTATTTACACATCCATACTTTATTTTGCTACAGGTCAGTTTAGATATTTTGTTATAGCGGTTATTGGTGTCACGCTGGCATTTATTATCGGTTACTTTACGGTTGATATCGTAAAACTGCGGGTCGATTCCTGGCTGTTTCCCTGGCGTGATCCAAGCGGCAGCACCTACCAGATCGTCCAATCATTGATTGCAATTGCAAACGGCGGCATTTTCGGTCGTGGGCCGGGTTTGGGATACCCGAACCTCGTACCAATTTCACAATCCGATTTTGTATTCACTGCCATCACCGAAGAAAGCGGGTTTATCGGCGCCACTGCCCTGCTGATTCTCCTGGCTCTATTTACTAACCGGGGTCTCAACATCGCAATCAACGCCCGTAATCCTTTTCGAAGTTACCTTTCAGCCGGCATTATTTCCTTATTGATTGGACAGAGTATATTAATCATAGCCGGCAATATCCGTATGCTTCCACTGACAGGGATCAACCTTCCTTTTATTTCGTATGGCGGTTCCTCACTTCTAACGACATATCTATGCCTTTTCCTGCTGCTTGTTATCAGCAGCAGAACCGGAACTGAGCTGCCTGAACCAGTACCTGCCAGGCCCTTTATAAATTTTGGCGTACTTATTTTCATTTGTATTGGTCTGATTTCTATCATAATCGGTTGGTGGTCTATTGTCCGCAGCCCGAATTTAATTGCCCGCACTGATAACCCGCGCAGATCAATGAGCGACCTTTATGTAAAAAGAGGCTCAATTCTAGACCGGAATAATAATCCGATCAACATTACCTCCGGAGAGGCGGGCAGCTATTTCAGAAAAACTAACTACCCGCCTCTGTCCAATATTGTGGGCTATACAAATCCTCTCTACGGTCAATCCGGCCTGGAAGCGAGCATGGACGACTACCTGCGCGGCTGGTCTGGAAATCCACCTCAAGCAGTCTGGCACCAGCACTTATTGTACGGGCAACCTCCTCCCGGTGTTGATATCAGGTTAAGCCTCGACCTTGAACTTCAACAATTTGTTGATAATATGTTGGATGGGACAACCGGGGCTCTGACAGTGCTCAACGCACAAACCGGTGAGATCCTCGCAATGGCGTCCAAGCCTGCATTCAATTCAAACAATTTGGAGAATGACTGGGAGAGTCTTGTAAAGGATCCAGATTCACCCCTGTTCAACCGAGCATCCCAGGGATTGTATAATGCCGGGGGAGCGCTGTTGGTATTTTTATTTTTCGAGGGAATCACGGAGGGAAATCTGCCTGATCTGCCAGAAATGATTAATTTCCAGGGTGGCAGCCTTTTTTTCGATTGCGCAGTTGACCCGGGTGGTTTCCCCCGGGTGTCTGCAGTAAGAAATAGCTGTCCCTCAGGTGCATCTGCACTGATAAGCCAGCTCGATGGGGACAGGCTTCAGGAAATTCTGGAACGAACCGGATTTAATTATCAACCGGGGTTGAACTTACCTGCTGGGGCTCCGCCGGTTAGCGCTGATGAACAAACTCCCGAAACAGTGGAGGCGGGGCTTTTTACAAAAATCAGCCCACTGCAGCTTGCTGTAGCTGCAGCAGCAATCACTGGTGGAGGGGTCCGGCCTTCCCCAAAAATCGTTGGTGCGATTAAGACTTCTGATGGTGATTGGGAATCCCTCAAAAGCATTTCTGAACCAGTTCAGGCATTCTCCCCGGAAATATCTGCTGAGGTTGCCAGTAAATTATCTGAACCTGATCTTCCCTTCTGGCAGGTGGTTACATTATCTCCGCCGGCGCAATCTGGCACAATTGACCAGGCTGGCACATGGTACCTGTCAGGTTCGAATCCTTCCTATAAGGGTATACCAATCTCCATAGCCCTCCATATTGAAGAAGAAAACCCCGAACTGGCGGTCAGGATTGGCCAGGCGGTTATCCGCCGGGCGCTCGAAAGTTATCCCTAAACCACCCGGATAAACCTTCTCTTCCCCACCTGCAGCACTCCTGGATTCGGAAAGGCAAGGTTAGCATCCGTAAGTGTCTCGCCGTCGAGACGAACCCCATTCTGAGAAATTAATCTGCGTCCCTCGCTTTTACTCGTAACCAGGCCTGTCTCGACCAGTACGTCCAGTACAGATTTAGCTGGATTAAAGGCAAACTCTTCCATCCCATCCGGGGTGTCTTTCTTTTGAAATACTTTAATAAATTCAGCCTGCGCTCGATCGGCTTCCTCGTCAGAATGGAAAATCGCTACAACCTCATGTGCTAACTTCATCTTTCCATCCCGCGGGTGCAGTTTGCCGGTTGCCAGATCCTTTTCCAGCTTTTCTATCTCTACAGGCGTCCAGCGGGTCACCATCCGGAAGTATTCACCCATCGCTTTATCCGGCACGCTCATCACTTTACCGTACATATCCTCCGGCGTTGCCATAATTGGAATATGATTTCCCAGCGACTTGCTCATTTTGATCTCACCATCAGTTCCGGGAAGTATTCCCATAATTATCCCGATATTGGGCTTCACCCCGAGGAATGTCATCAGCTTTCTTGCTGCGGTGATAATGTTGAATAACTGGTCTGTGCCTCCGATCTGGACATCCGTCTGCATCGCATAAGCGTCATACCCCTGCATAATTGCGTAGAAAGTCTCATGCAGATATATCGCGTCGTTGTTTTCCCATCTCAAACGGAAGTTTTCACGGGTTAAGAATTGCTGAATTGTAAAATTGGAGGCGAGTTTTATAAGATCCTCGAAAGTCAATTTCGATAACCATTCCGCATTGTAAAGAATTCTGGTTTTATCGCGGTCAAGGATCTTAAACGCCTGTTCAGCATAAGTGCGTGCGTTCTGTTCAACTTCTTCCGCGGTTAACTGCGGGCGCAGCCTGTCCTTGTCCGATGGGTCGCCGATCAACGAAGTGTAGTTGCCGACAAGAAAGATCACATCATGACCAAGTTCCTGGAACTGGCGTAGTTTTCGCATCGGGACTGTATGTCCCAGGTGCAGGTCGCTCGTCCGGGGATCGAAACCGCAGTATACTCTCAATGGGCGCCCTTCTTTTCCTGCTGCAGATAAGCGCTCAGATAGTTCCTGCGCCATCGCCTCTTTTAGGGTATCATCCCCATACTCTGTGCCCTGCATTAGATATGCGACCTGTTCGTCTGTGCTCATTATTTGAGTCATGATTAAACTCCTGATCGATATTTTCCAGGTGAAAAGCAACAAAAAAGCGCCCGCTGCCGAAAGGGAGCGCTGGTCCCCGTGGGAGAAAATCGCATTTTAGACTTTGTAATAATCACCTATTTCGGTTGTTTTATCCAGTTTTAATCTGGAATGCTCAATGATTGCATCCAGAATTTTATCACCGTCCTTAAAACCCATCCGTCCTTTTATTTCGCCGCTGATTTTTACTTCTCCCAGTTTCCTGAAAGCAAAATGTGAACTCCTGGCGCGCACATGGACTTTTTCACCCCACCGGGAGGAATGCACTTCTACTGCGACAATATCACTCCAAATGATGTCGCAACTTCGCAGACCATTTTCAAAAATTATTCTCTCAGGCTTGATTTCGATGAATGTTCGCCTGTCCATCCAGTTGCCCAGGCTGATGGATAAACCAGCCAGCAGGAAAAATCCCCCCAGCATATATACAGCAAACGGTACAGGTTTGCCACTGATTATCAGAATGATCCAGCCCCCCAGGACAGCAAGCAATAAAATCCACACCGTATATTCGCCCCTCCGGGAAATAATTTCTGGAAGATATTTTCCATAAACGTCCGGTTGTATTTCTGAATAAACAAGATTGTGCTCTTCAGTATTTTTCAAATTGTCTGAAAACTTTTTTTCCATGCTCCAACCTGTTCTCGTTTTATGAACCTCTTCATATCATGCCGGAGATTAAAAATCAGCCATTTAAATTGTCTTTAACAAATTTTTTCCGATCACATGCTATAATTTCCGAATTATTAGAGTGAGCCATGTACGAACCAGTGCTGGTTCTGAATGCCAGTTTTGAACCTATTCATATCTGCACTACCAGGCGTGCTATTTGCCTTGTCCTGACAGGCAAAGCCAATATGGTCCTGAACGGTCGAGGTGTAATCAAGACAGTTACGCGAGAGTACCCGCGCCCTTCAATCATCCGGCTTGAAAAAATGGTAAAACGGCCCCGTCCGAAGGTGAGGCTGACAAAAAAGGAAGTGCTCCGCCGGGATGAGTATACCTGCCAGTACTGCGGTACAAAAACCTCCCACCTGACCATCGACCACATTATTCCACGGAGTTCAGGTGGTCTGCATGAATGGGATAACCTGGTGGCAGCCTGCCCGAACTGCAATCACCGCAAGGGCAGGCGCACAATCGACCAGGTTCAAATGCAGCTGCTGCGGAAACCGCAGGAACCCCCAGTTTCGGCAAAATACCGCTTTGAGCATCACCTGCAGGAAAATCAAGATTGGCTCCCTTTTATCGAGGGCTGGTGAAGTTCTGAAGCTGTGTAACCCCCATCAAAAAAAGACGGGCAGGTAAAATGATCAGCCGTTCTCCTGGACAGTTGGTTTCTTTTTCAAATGCCTCCATGTCAGCAGACCCGCCGCTGCAATCCCAACCAGAGCCATAAACCCCTGGTTGGCATTCATGCCTGCCACTACAGCCTGGTCGAGCCGTAAAAATTCAAGCAGAAATCGACCGAGCGGGTACGCCATCAGATAAATCAGGAACACATCGCCATTTAACAATTGATCTTCAAAATGACGTGAGACCCACAAAAGCAGGATAACCACTCCCAGGCACCATAGCGATTCATACAGGAATAACGGGTGGAATTTTTCATAATTTTCAAAACCCGCCAGCCTGTACTGCGGATCGATTGTAATCGCCCACGGAAGGTCGCTTGGTCTGCCGTAAATCTCCTGGTTTATATAATTTCCCCAGCGTCCAATCGCCTGGGCTAATGCCAGTCCCGGAGCAGCGATATCAATCCATAAAAGAAAGTCAATCTTTTTCCGGCGGCAGAAAAAGTAAAGGGCAATAAGGCCGCCGATCACAGCCCCCGGTATCCCAAGTCCGCCTCTCCATACGGCAATCGCATCCAAAGGGTGGGTAAGATAGTACATTGTGGTCACGCCCAGAGCGGTGCTGGAGGGAGGCGGCGTCAGGATATGCCAGACACGCGCCCCGATAATCCCGCCGATAAGTACCCAAACAAGCGCATCCCAAACGTTATCAGAATCCTGGCCGCGCCGGCGTGCCTCCCTGGATACCAACCAAGCACCCGCCAGAGCCCCCACCATAATGATGATTCCATAAAATCGAATATTTAAAGGTCCTAACTGAAACCCGGTTGGCATATATTACCTCTCAAATATCTGATCAGAAAATGGATTGTAGATATACCACTTGTAAATATTATCTGGGACTACTTGAAGCTTAAAATCAATCTTTGTCTTTCGAATATGCCTGGCGGCGCACATCAATAATTCTTTGCAGAGCAGTAATGTTGGCGAATATGGCGATTATCCATAAACCGACCATTGGTATGTTTAATATTAAAGACGGTGCTAATACCAGATATCTTTCCATTCGGGTCAAAATACCAACTTTTGTATCCCACCCGAGCGACTGGCCGCGTGAACGAATATATGAAACCAGAACAGATCCTGCCGAGGCGGCAAACACCAGCATGGCGGCAATTTTATCTCCCACGCTGACATAATAATAAAGCAAACCCGCAAAAATAATTAACTCAGAATATCTATCAGTGACAGAATCGACGAATGCGCCAAACTCACCGCTCATTCCCCGCAAACGAGCCATTGTCCCATCCAGGGCGTCAACCGGACCCATTGCCAGGATAATCAGTCCGCCTATGGTCATGTTCCCCATCGCCAGGAAGACAGCTCCAACCGTGTTTCCAACAAATCCGAAGATGGTCATTGCATTGGGTGTGATCCCCAGATTATTCAAAAACCCGCCAATCCAATTCAGCAGGCCTCTGAAACGGTTTCGCATCTGATCAGTAAAGGTCAGTTTTTCCTGTGTTTGATTTAGATTTTCCACGAAAGAAATCTTCCTTTGTAAAATAATTAAATTGAAATTAACTGGGATATGCTAACGTATGCCAGACAGGCTGTCAAGAAAAGATGCTTTATTCAATCTCAGATCCGTCTGAGATCAGCACTTCCCTGTCACGGCCGCCGCTTACTGCTGGACCCACAATACCCATATCTTCTAACTGGTCGATCAGACGAGCGGCTCTTGGATAACCAACCCGTAATTTTCGCTGCAGCATAGATGCGCTGGCTTTACGGGATTTTCCAACAACCTCAATCGCCTGTTCCAACAATTTATCGCGATCATCCAGTTTGGAATCTCGATCAAGAAGTGCTTCCCATGGCGCATCTTCAGTTCCATCGGTTGGGTACTCCTTTTGCCAGAAAGAGATAACCCGTTCGACTTCGTTATCATCTATCATTACACCCTGCGACCGGATAGGGGCGGGTGCCTCAGGCGGTAGAAACAGCATATCGCCCTGGCCAAGCAGGGATTCCGCCCCGGCAGTATCCAGGATTACTCTGGAATCAATTGACGAAGCAACGGCAAATGAAATTCTTGCAGGAAAATTCGCTTTGATCAAACCGGTAACCACATCTGTGCTTGGTCTCTGTGTTGCCAGAACGAGATGGATGCCTGTTGCGCGAGCCATTTGTGCCAATCTGACCAGGTTGTGTTCAGTCTGGTCGGGCGCCGACATCATCAGGTCGGCTAACTCATCAATCAATACAACCAATTTTGGCAGGGTCTCAGCGTCTTTACGACGCCTCATTTTTCGATTGTAGGTATCGATATTCCTTGATCGAGAGGTTTCAAGCAGCTTATAGCGGCGGTCCATCTCCTGGACAACCCAGCGCAATACCCCCAGGATCCTTTCAATATCTGTTTCTACCTGTCCGAATAAATGCGGTAAGCCATTGAAACGCACCAGCTCAACCATCTTGGGATCAACCATAATTAACCGCAGATCTTCGGGGGTGTTATTCATGACCAGGCAGGTCGTCAGTGCAGCTATACAGACCGATTTACCCGAGCCAGTAGTGCCTGCGATTAAAAGATGCGGCATACTGCCCAGATCTGCAACGATTGGTTGTCCGGAAACATCACGCCCCAACGCTATCGCCAGAGGCGAACCAACCTTATAAAATGCTTCAGATTCCAGGATCGGTCTTAATCTAACCACTGACGAATTTGGATTGGGCACTTCGATTCCAATATATGCGCGGCCTGGAACCGGGGCTTCAATCCTCAATCTCTCGGCGGTTAGCGCCAGCGCCAGGTCTTTTCGCAAACCTAAAATCTGGGCCACCCTGATTTTCTGTCTCTCGATATCGCCTTCTGTTCTGGATTTCTCCTTCTCAAGATAACCGGGTTCAACTGCAAACTGTGTTACGGTTGGTCCAACTTTAAAACCAACCACTTTTACAGGGATGCCAAATTCAGAAAGCGTTTTTTCGATCAGCCCGGCTGTCATATTAATATTTCGTTCATCCGGGCGGGTGTTTCGCTGCCTGGTTAACATATCCAGGTCAGGCAGGCGCCCATCCCTCTCAGGAGAATCCCCGGGCGCTGCTGGTGCATCTTTTACAATTTTAAAACTTTTCCTGAACTGGGGTGGAAGCACACTTCGTTTTTTCTTGCCCGTCTCTGCTGGAGTATATTCTGTATTAATCACCAGTGGCGCTTCACTGATGGATAGTACAGCCCCCGGTACCGCCTGATTTTTTAAATTAGAGGTTGTATTTGTGCGGCGTGGTAAAAAAAGAAAAATTCTGGATATGTCCAGGCCGATGAATAATATAAACGCCAGCATAACCGATAGGACTGCGATTAACCCGTACCGGGAGGAAAACCCTAAATTCTCCAGCCCCAGGTGGATTATTGCTGAAAGACCCCAGCCTACCCTTCCGCCATCAAGCCCTGCTTCCGCTCTCTGCAGCGAAGATCCGCCTATTAATGTAAAAAGAACCAGAGAAATAATCGCGCCCAATTCCACCCAGATGACATACCTGACCCTGATTTTTACTTTGCGATTGTATCCTTTGAAAAATAATAACCATATTCCTGATACTATTAGCAATACGACAATCCAAAACGCGCCGTAACCAAGCCAGAGTCTCAGGATATATCTCCACCATAACAACAGGATCCCTTTCGTCTCAGGGATCAGCAGCGCGATGAGGGTCAGTAATCCAAACGCCAGTAAAATAATGCCGGCAGAATCCCGGAGAAGACGTTCAATTCGGTCAGAGAAACTGTTACCTTTAATCCAGAATTCCGTTTGAGTACTGCTGTTTTCCATTATTCCTGCTCAGACACCCCTAAATCATTTTATCGTCATCTACAATATTTACCTGGTTATTAACGCTATCCAATTGTTTGGCGCGCTGAACATTCACTCTGGATGCAATATAGATGCCTGCCAGAATAAATCCAGCCCCGAGCATCTTCAAGGGAGAAGGCACCTCGTCTAGGAAGAAATAAGCAAGAATTGTTGAACCTACCGGTTCCCCGAGTAAAGCGATGGAAACAAATGCCGCAGACAGGTAACCCAATGAATAATTAATGATCGAATGTCCGAATAATTGTGGAATTAACGCCAGCATAAACATCCAGAAATATGCCTCAGGTGGATAACCAACCAGAGAATTTCCGGAGACAACCATTAAAACGCCTAAAATCACGGCTGCCATGCCATAAACAATGAAGACATAAGACAGTAATGACACCCTGCTTCGCAGGCTGCGCCCGATAATAATATACAGTGATGCTGCGAATGCGCCAACCAGCGCCAGGATATCCCCCAGGAATGCCTCCCCGCGCAGGAATTCCGTGCTGGAGGGGCAGGAAAAATTTGACCCTGTCCATACACAGGTATCACTGAAAGCAACCAGAAATACACCACCCATAACCAGCAGCAGCCCAAGGAAGATCGGTCTTGTCACTGGTTCCTTTACCGTGAAAGGTGAAAGCAAGGCTACCCACAATGGAGCCGTTGACACCAGTACAACCGAACTGGTGACAGTCGTGTATTCCAGCGATTTAATCCAGGCTGCAAAATGGAGCGCCAGAAAGGTTCCGGATAATAATGCCAGCATATATTCTGACCTGGAAATCGAGCCCAGTTCCTGGCGTCTTTTGACAAGTACAAATGGGCTTAATAAAAGAGTGGCGGCCCCCAAACGAAAAAATGCGATAACAATGCTTGGAGCGTAAGACTGTGCGTTGCGGATCAGTAAGGACGCTGTTGATACTGCCAGAATTCCAATACCTATTGCAAGCAGTGGATTTACCGGCGGGCGGCTAGCAGAATTCATCCCGGTTTTCTGATATGAAGAACAACTTTCCCCAGCAGATCTTCTGTGAATACTGGCCCAATCTCCAGGCTGTCAACACTATCTGGATGTGTTCCGCTTACCCATAATTCACCATTATTCTTATCATATTTATCCACCCTTTTGATCATCGTACCGTAACTTGAATTATTAAAAACAACAATATCCCCGGATTTGATCCTTTTTAAAATGAAAGGGATTTTGGTTACCAACACAAAATCCCCATCACCATACAATGGATTCAGGCTTTCACCTGCAATTTTAATAATTTTGACCATTAAAGGTCGGGATAAACCACTTCCAGGGCAGGCGCATAAGGCGCAATCGCTTTTTTAACAGCTACATTTTTAGTCTTCCAGAAAATTTCTGCAAATTGGTTTATGGCATCCACAAATTGAAGTCCATGCTCGCGGTTTGCCGTCTGGCGGCATTTTGAACCTAACTGCATAATCTTGTGTACAAGTCCGTTCAGTTCTGGGAACCCTTCAAGGTGCTGCTCTTTGATGTAATCTCCCCAGATAACGCGAATCTCATGCTTTGCTTTTTCAGCGTGCTCCTCTTTAACCGCTACATACCGGGACATACTGTTATTGAACTCGATTCCAGTATCAGGGGCGTTCTCTTCCAGATTTTTCATCAGGTCCATCATACGGACTACAGTTAATGCGGCGATCTGGGCGGTAATTGGATCATAAATGCCGCAGGGGATATCACAGTGCGCCTTCGCACTGTCAAACTGGACGATATTGTCTAATTTATCAATAACCTGGTAAATCATCTATTCCTCCTTTATGGATAAAAAGTTTGATAGGACTGTAACCGGAAATATAACATAAATTGATCATAACTAGCTGATATGCTCCTGTCAAGGAATCTGGAAAAATTGACGAGGAATATTAACAAAATATATATTTTCTACCTTTATTATCATATATTATTGTGTTCTCGGAAACAATTAGTAATTTTGCTTGACAAAGCCAGATACGGAGGCTAAAATTTTCTCAGCTTGATAGAAATAAACACAATCTGATTTTTATAATCAATCATACAATTTTCAGGAGGTTGTTCCCATGACTTATATCATTACCAGCCTGTGCCTGCGCGATTCCGGTTGCGTTGAGGTCTGCCCGGTTGAATGCATTGTTCCGGGTAAACCCCAGGAGGAATGGCCTTGGTATTACATTGATCCGGATACCTGCATTGACTGTGGTGCATGCGTTCCTGAATGTCCATTCGAAGCAATATTCCCGGAAGACGAAGTTCCCACCGATTACACTGCAAAAGGCGGCGAGTATATAAGCAAGGTCGGACTGAGCGGTCACTATGAAGGAACAAACCACCATGGTGAAGCGGTTGTTCTGAACACAGTTCGCCAGCTTGATGCAGGAGAAGTGCTTGACCTAACTGAGGATAATCAACCAAATTACGATTATTTCTCCAGCGGTCCGGGGTACGATGCTCTGGATTAATATCCAAACAGCAACCCTGCACCAGTGAACTGGGATATAAAAGAGAAGGCTAAAACCTTCTCTTTTTTTTCCTTAATTATTCCTGGGAAAAAATAGATTAAAAAAATTTTATAATCACAGGATACAATTGAAACCAATTAGGTTCTTTTTCGTATAAAAGACAGCAGCTTTCCTTGTCTCTATCACAATCAGAGCACTCTATTGAGCGTTACTGACATTAAGAATTAATTAGATTCATTAAGTTAATGGTCAATCTGGAGGTATAAATATATGGAAGATCATGATGCGCCTGAAGGAAATCTGAAAGATGAATTTCGGAACTTGGGCAAGAATCTGGTGGATGCAATCCGGGCTGCAGGTGAAATCCCGGGCTGGCAAAAATTAAGTTCCGACATTGAGGGAGGTTTATCTGAGTTTGGAACAACAGTTAAAAAGGAGTTTGAAACCCTGAAAGAATCCCCAACCGCGCAGCAGGTAAAATCGGAAATTGATGATTTTCAGGACCGGATCAGGGCAGGCGAAGTTGAGACCAAAGTCCGTGAAGAGCTTATTACAGCCCTTAAGGCGGTGAACAGTGAACTCCGCAAGGTATCCGAGAAATTCAGCTCGTCCGGACAGGACTCTTTTGATAGCAATGATAAAGAAATGAAAAAAAACAGCGAGAATAGAAATGACCGAGCTGATTAGAACAGAAACAAAAACAGGAGAAACCATAAATGCTGGAGATGTAAAAATCACCCCATTTTCGAAATCTACCAGTATTTTGTCAAAAGGAAAGAATACCGGTCTGATATGGAACCGCCCCGATTCCATACTGGTCCAGCGGCCGGATGGAAGCGAACAGGTCATCCCTGTCATCGATGTTACCAGGAAGACCCTCTGGGCGATAATGGGATTAAGTGCGCTTGCTATTATGCTGCTCGCTATCTTCACGTTCAAAAAGAGTAAATAAAAAAGGAGAAACAAATGGCAGAAGATTCGAAAACTCTGGATAAAAATAAAATGATGATTGATGAGAGTGCCCTAGATATAATTCAGAAAAATATGAAGGAATTCCTTCGGGCTGGCAGCGTCGATGCAGTATACGGCAAACCGATTAAGCAGGGTGATACTGTGATTATTCCCACCGCAGAAGTGCTATCCTTGATGGGATTCGGAGTTGGCTCGGGATATGGAAGAGGCCCTTCTGGAGATGAAGGGAATGGGGAAAATGAAAGCGAAGGTGGCGGGGGAGGCGGAGGAGGCGGCGGGCGGATCCTTTCCAGACCTGCTGCGGTTGTGATCGTCACGTCCCAGGAAGTACGGGTGGAACCAGTTATGGATGTGACCAAAATCGGTCTGGCGGCTTTAACTGCAGGTGGTTTTGTTCTCGGCATGTTCTTCCGCATGCTAAGCGCAAGGTCAGCCTTAAAGGATATGTAGACAAACCTGAATGGTTTGTCGTTGAAATAACGGTCAATTTCACTTTTTAATAAAACGGCAGGCGGTTGGTTTCAATCGCCTGTTATTTTTAATTATCCGGTTTCGCTCATAGATTCTCAATAAACAGAAAATAATTCTTGATATCTAACCTCACCTGGTTGATTATTTTATGTACAATATATGAGCATTAACAATTTTCAGACCTCGCTGTTTACCTGTTATCTGTTTTTATGAAACCCGTTCCAGTGGATAAGTTACAGACCAGATTTCAAAAATGGGCGCCAATCTCCACATTCCTGGCGCTGCTGATTGTTTTCTCATTGATTTATTCTCAAAGCCCGCTCTTCACCTCAAATCAGAACCAGTACTTCCTGCATGGTCTCGCCAGAGCTGGTTTTGGAGACCTGGATGAGGACTGGCTGGCAAATACTACCGAACCTACCCCTGTATTCAGCTGGATTGTCCAAACCAGTTACCATCTCTTCCGGACAAACGCAGTTTTTTATCTGTACTATACGTTACTGTTGGGGATATATATATACTCATTATTACAAATCGTATTTTATATATTTGATACATCCAATTCAAGAACCTTATATCTTTTATATACATCCTCCCTGCTTTTCATCCATTCTGCGGCTTTTCGATTTTTCAATTCCCGCATCTTCGGCTCGAATTGGACTTATATTCTTGAAGACGGGGTTGCTGACCAGCGCCTTTTGGGCCCTGTATTTCAACCAAGCGCCTTTGGTATCCTGTTCCTGGTTTCTATCCTATTATTTCTTAAAAATAAACCGTACTGGTCAATTTTTAGCGCCGTTCTGGCAGCAATAATCCACCCAACATACTTGTTGGCAGCAGGTTCGCTGGTTTTGAGTTATATGCTTGTCACTTTAAAAGAAGACCGGTCATACTGGAGAACCGCTTCTTACGGTCTTTTCGGCTTGATAATGGTACTGCCGATTGTGACTTATATCTATTTAAATTTCACAAGCGCCCCGCCAGAAACCTTGAATCGCGCTCAAGAAATCCTGATTAATTTTCGTATTCCGCATCACGCCTCAATCGCCTCCTGGCTGGATTCAACTGCGATTGTGAAAATCCTGCTGATATTTACGGGGCTTTACCTGGTCAGGAATAACCGGATATTTTTAATATTACTGGTTCCCATGCTGGTTTCTGCGTCCCTGACCGCACTGCAATTTATTCTGGACAGCAATACGCTGGCATTAATCTTTCCGTGGCGGATTTCTACACTGATAGTCCCTCTATGCTCCGCGATTATTCTGGCTAAATTGATTTCAGTTTTTTACCAGCGGTACCCAGAAATATTCCAGAGACACCTAAAAAGTATCGAAATTCTAAGCGCTGCATTGATTATCCTGCTGATGGCTGCCGGTCTAATCCGGATTATGATCGAATTCAACATTAAATCCTCACTACCTGAACGGGAGATGATGGAATTTGTGTCCCAGAATTATGAGCCGGGTGAAATATATTTTGTGCCAAAGAAAATGCAGGATTTCCGTTTAGCGACGGGTGTGCCAGTTTATGGTGATTTCAAATCGATTCCTTACAATCCCGAGGATGTCCTGGAATGGCGCCGCAGGATAAAAATAATTGAGGAATTTTACAGAAAACCCGACTGCGAATCATTTAACATTCTTATAGATAGTGAAGATCTGGACAGTTTTGTTGTGCCAACCAGCAGCTCAATGCCTGCCTGTGAGAGGGTATCACCTGTTTATAAGGATGACCATTATTGGATTTATACGGCTGTGAATGCACAATAAAAAACTCCCCCAGGGTATATCGCGGCTGACAATATCCTTTTTAAGAATAGGTACTTCATCAAAAAGGTTGTGATAGTTAAAATTCGTCAAAAGCCAGAAAGGAGTTGGCAATGGCGAAGAAATACATCGTAGACTTGAACAAGGATGAAAACACAGAATTGGTTTCACTGACCCAAAAGGGTCGCCCCTGGTGCCAGATAAATCAAACGAGCAAACATTCTGCTTTTGGCTAACGCTGGAAAGCCTGATTATGAAGTTGCTGAACTTTTACTACAATTTGGTTGACGGTTCTGCGCACACGGCACAGATTTGTCGAAGGCGGTTTGGAATGTGCGCTGAATGAGTTGCCACGGGCAGGATGACTGCCTAAAATCGACGACAAGATCGAAACAATCCTGACCTCTTTAGCTCAAAGCCAACCCCCAAATGGGCGCGTGCGTTGGACGCTACAATTGCTCGCCGATCGTTTGGTTGCGCTCACCCGGCTGGATAGCCTTTCGTATGAGGCAGTCCACTTGGTGCTAAAAAAACGATCTCAAACCCTGGCAGCGCCAGAAATAGTGTATCCCAACTGTCGTTGGCGCTTGATTTGTCTGGCGCATGGAAGATACCCTCGATCTGTACTCCGAGCCTTATCAACCAGCCTTTCCAGTGATTTGTTTTGACGAAATGCCCTATCAGATGGTGAGCGAAACCAAGTTGCCTTTGCCAATGCAAAATGGAAAACCAGGGCGTTATGACTTCGAATATCGACAGGAAGTTAATTGCAGCCTGTTCATGTTTCTGCAGCCCCTAGCAGGTCGGCGGCATAACAAAGTCACTAACCAACGCACCAAGCAGGATTTTGCCAGGTGCATGAAGGACCTGGTTGAAATTCAATTTCCAGAAGCCGAAAAGATCCGATTAGTATTGAATAACCTCAACACTCATTCGCCCGCCGCCTTTAATGAGGCTTTTTCGCCCCAGCAAGCCCGGTACCTCCCAAGAAATTGGAGTTTCACCATACCCCTGAACATAGCAGTTGGTTGAACATAGCTGAAGTCGAAATCTCTGTTCTTACTGAACAATGCTTGGATCGCAGGTTGGGGAGCCAAGCAATCGTAGCAAGCGAAGTCGGTGCTTGGTAAGCTAAACAGAACGCCGCTCGGGAAACCATTAATTGGCGTTTCACCATCCCGAATGCCAGGGATAAACTCAAGAAATTATATCCAGTGGGAGAAGAGTAATGATGACCAAAGTTCCCCCAACGGTTTGCGTTACCTGCGTGTGGGCGGGCGGAGACAATGCTTGGGAGCAGGAAAAACTCGAAGCCAGAAAAATGCTCGAAAAGCCGCACCGTACCCACCCGTCCAGTGCACGTTTTGTTGGGCGGCCCGGCATTTGGGATTTAAGGGTAGGGTTTGCTCTAAGTTTTTTGGAACAGAAAATAATAGTGGCTATCTTCTGAAACATTATCCAATTGAAAACCTAACTTTTCCAATAGCTGTATTGCGCGAACATTATTCGAATAAGTATGCGCCTCTACTTTTGATAAATTTAAAACAGAAAAACCGTAATCAGTAATAGCAACAAGACTTTCACTCATAAAACCCTTTCCCCAATGTTCTTTTGCCAAATCAAATCCAATCTCACCTTTGCCGCCGAGTTCAACATCTCCATAACCACATGTCCCAATGAATTCGTTGTTTTCCTTCAATTCAATTGCCCAAGTGATGCCTTCCCCTTGTTGAAATTCAAAGTTGAATTGATCGATGAATTTTGAGGCTTGCTCAACTTCTGAGAGTGGTTTTTCAAAGAACCACTTTGCAATATCTGGATCAGAAAAGTTCTTGAAAATAGCATGCGTGTCGGCATGCGTAATTCCTCGCAGAATTAACCGCTCAGTCTTAATGATTGGAAAAGTTTTGGGAAACTCGGTTTGCGTCATATCAGTGATTGCCTTTCTCGAATTTTTTTCAATATTGTGCCAAGCACAGAAAAGATGCAGTAGTCAAATTTTCCGCGTTATTATCAATTTAGGGCCGCCCAACTAGTGCATATAACGCAACTTTTCGGTAAATTTAGCTATTTATAGGCCTATAAATATTATACATCGAGGCTGGCATGCTTCCACCGAAAAAAAGACTCCTTTACCAGGTTCGTGATCGGCTGCAGTTGAAGAATTACGCCTGCCGGACTGAGAAATCGTATCTATATTGGATCAAACAATACATACTGTTTCAAAACAAACGCCACCCGAAAGAAATGGGAAGCTCAGAGTTCGAACAATTTCTCACCCAGATGACTGCCAAGAAAAAAGTCGCCTCATCAACTCAAAACCAGGCCCTGAGCGCACTGCTTTTTCAGTATAGTGAAGTGCTTGACTTACCGCTCGATTTGATATTTCAGTCCTTTCAGGTGAAAAGGCCGAAACATCTACCAACGGTACTTTCGAAGACTGAGGTCGAGCGAGTGCTGCGCTAGATGAGCGGAGTAACCATGCTGATGACCCAGTTATTATATGGCAACGGCTTACATTTGATGGAGTGCTTACGTTTGCGGGTAAAAGATGTGGACTTTGAACAACACCAGATTATAGTGCGTGACCCAAAAGGAATGCATGATTGCACAACCATGCTGCCAGTAACGCTTAAGCCTTCCCTGCAAGCTCAACTCCAGGCAGTGAAACACCTTCATGAGCGCGACCTTGCTTCTGGACATGGAGAAGTGTCCCTTCCCTGTGCCCTGTCGCAGAAATATTCTAATACTACGAAAGAATGGACCTGGTAATTCATCTTTCATTCGAGCAATCTCTTCCCTGATCCATACAATGGAAAAATGAAACGCCATCACAGGCACGAGAGCGTTCTGCAAAAAGCCGTTCGCCAGGCGGCCATCAAAGGAGGAATTCACAAAAATGTTGGGCCACACACCTTCCGTCATAGCTTTGCCACTCACCCGCTTGAAGCAGGCCATGACATCCGCACTGTGCAGGAACTATTGGAACATAAAGATGTAAAGACGACCATAATATATACCTACGGGCTTATTCACGGACCCAATGCTGTGCACAGCCCGCTTAATGCATGAAGCTGTTTGTTCAAGCTTGTCCCAGCTCAAGTCTGGAGTTTTAATTCTCGCATGGACTTTGTTGAACTGTGCCAGATCTTGCTCAAATCGTGCTGACTAACAAAACTTTTTTGATGAAGTACTAGGTACTTAAATCGTTACCAGTTCATACAACATTTCAAAAGGAAATTTCTGCTAAATTCACACGGAATTCCCAGATTCCCGGCTCAATTAATTTTCGCTGGAATTCCAGGCCGCTTTTACGAACAAAGTTTATTATCCCCGTGTTCGACACATGGATTGTAGCGGTAAACGCATTCACTCCATGCTGGCGGGCATATCGGGTTAACCGGATCATAATTGCGGTACCCAACCCTCGATTCTGGAAATCATCCCGCACAACTATTGCGCATTCTGCTGCACCCGGCTGAGCATCTCCAATAAAATCATATCTAGCAACTGCAATAATACTTTCTCCCCCATCCTCCATTATTGTCCCCACCAATGCCATTCGATGGTGATAATCGACATTCGCAAAATATTGGGCTTGCTTGCGGGATAACTCTTTGAAGGATTTGAGGAAACGCAAATACACTGTTTCTGGCGATAATCGCTCAAATGTCGCCTGGAGTAAGGGGGCATCTCCGGGTTGGATCGGGCGTATTGTGACTGCAGTGCCATCTTTTATAATTATTTCTTCAGTAAACCCAACCGGGCTGACAGCCTCAGGTATTTCAAAACCTGGAATGATATTTCCTTTTCCCATCAATAATAATTATCAATTCGAATGGATATTAAATAAATCTCAGGCTGGTCTGTAAGCCGCATTCTGTCCGAAAAATGGCTAACCAATTTCTGGATGGTCATCTATCTAGGTCATATGTTTCCACATAACTCTAGCGGCCTACCCGGAACTTTTATATAATTTTGGAAACGAGCAGTTTCCTGGCCTTGATATTGCCCGATCAAAAATAAGGCGATCTGGACAAAATCCGGAACCCGTCCCTGTTTGGCCTTGCTCCCGGTGGGGGTTACCTGGCCGTAAACATCTCTGTTTACGCCGGTGGTCTCTTACACCACCTTTTCACCCTTACCATTATGGCGGTATGTCTCTGTGGCCCTATCCGGCAGGTTGCCCCGCCCCGGGCGTTACCCGGCACCGTGCTCTGTGGAGTGCGGACTTTCCTCAGTTATCGTAAATAACTGCGACCATCCAACCAACCTGAGCTTCCTCATCATACTATTCTTGACAAATACTGTCAATTTAAACCGTCAATAAAACTGGACAATATAAATTATATCTAGTAAAATAACCAGTCGCTATTAAGAGCCAGAAAGAAATTCGGAGGTAGTTTTGGCAAACATAAAATCACAAATTAAACGCAACCGGCAAAATGAAAAGAGGAGACTGAGAAACCGGGTGTATCGAGGCCGGGCTCGGACTTATATTAAGAAAGCCCAGTCCGCAATGGAAAACGGTGAATTTGAATTAGCCCAGGAAACAACCCTCATGGCAATCAGCGCCCTTGACCGCGCCGCTGACAGAGGAGTTATCCATAAGAACAACGCTGCACGTCGGAAAAGCCGCCTTCTAAAACGCTTAAATTCTCTGGAAAAACAACCGGAGTAGCCCTGTAATTTAAAACGAATTACCAGAATGCGGGAGCGAAAAGTCCTCCCGCTTTTATTTTTTAAATATCTGGATAATCATACTACCTGGAAAATGGGCTTGCTTTTTGTAAGCATTGATACAATGTCCAGAAGGCGTTCAAAACCTCATGCATGTTATAATCTTTTTCTCCATGGTGAGATATCAATTTCGCAATTCTGCCAGCCCAAATTCGGTCTGGCATGATTGTTGGAACGGAGTCACTGCCGGATTTTACCCTCTGTATTTTGTCCTGGTATCCTGGGGAATTCTAAATGTTCCAAGTTGAACAACAAAAAATAAATGATCTGATCAGAGAGTACTGCTCAGATAATAATCTGCCAGCGCCGGAAGAAATTAAGTGGAATCCCATTCCATTTGCGGGTGAATGGGGGATCTCCACCTCATTTTTCCAGCTGGCAGCCAAAGAAGCCCGCCAGATCCCCGGAGGAAGCAATAATAAAATTCCTGTCCCCCAGCGAGCTCAGGATATTGCGGTGGGGATCGCCAGCCATCTTGGAACGCTGCCAGGCTTTTCAAAGATTCAGGCGAAAAATGGCTATTTGAATATTTATTTTGAAACTTCCGCTTACAGCCAGCGGATTATCGATAAAATTCTGCAGGAAGGACCTGATTACGGATGCGGGGACTCAAAAGACGAGCGGGTTATGGTCGAGTTCTCCCAGCCCAATACTCACAAGGCATTCCATGTTGGACATCTGCGTAATGCTATCCTGGGTTCCGTGGTCAGTAATATCCTGGAATGCGCCGGGTACTCGGTTATCAGAGCCAATTATATTGGAGATATCGGCTGGCATGTAATTAAATGGCTCTGGAATTATATAAACTTTCATGAAGGTGAGCAGCCAACCGAGGACACAACCCGCTGGATGGGGGATATCTATTCCGAAGCTGAAAAACGCCTGGAAGAGACTCCAGAATATGAACCGGATATCCGCCGGCTTTTTTCGCTCTGGGATAAACGCGATCCAGATATTGTTGCGCTGTGGCAAAAAACCAGGGGATGGAGTTTGGAAGGTTTTGAACAGATTTACAAACTGCTGGGCGTGAGTTTTGACCGGGTTTATTTTGAGAGCGAGGTAGAGGATTCCGGAAAAGAACTTGTTGAAGATTTAATTTCAAAAGGGATCGCCGAAGATGAAAGACCTGACGGACCGGTAATTATTCGAATCGATGACATACTGGATCTGGACAAAGAGAAATACAGAGTCCTGGTGATTCTGCGCTCTGATGGAACCTCCCTTTATGCGACAAAAGACCTTCCCCTGGCAATATTAAAATTTAAAGAATACGACCTGGACCGCTCAGTCTATGTTATCGATGTCAGGCAATCCCTTTACCTGCAGCAGGTATTCAAGACCCTGGAAATCTTGGGCTACCCCTGGGCGAAGGACTGTTACCATCTGGCTTATGAGATAGTCAATCTTCCGGGAAATGTAACCATGAAATCTCGAGATGGCACCGTAGTTCTGCTTGAAGATTTAATCAGAGAGGCGAATACCAGGGCTTATAAGATTGTCACCGAAAAAAATCCCGATCTGTCGGAGAACGAAAAAGGGGAAATCGCAAATGCTGTGGCTATAGGAGCCTTAAAGTACACAATGCTGGCTCGCGAAAATGAGAAAATCGTGACTTTCGACTGGGAGAGCGCTCTAAATTTTGACGGTCAGGCTGCTCCATACATCCAGTATGCGTGTGTACGAGCCAACAGCATCCTCCGCCGTTCAAATCAGGAGCCGATAGGTTCAGTCGCTCCAGAGTTCGAACTGGATCCAACCGAAGTACAGTTAATCGACCTGATATCAAGGATACCTTTTGAAATCCAGCGCTCTGCGGAGGAGCTCAAACCGCTCCACCTGACCAATCTCGTTTACAGTATTGCGAAAGCATTCAGCGACTTTTATAACCAGTGTCCGGTTTTAAAAACCTCTGGAAACCAGCGCATGTTCCGCCTCAGGCTGGTATTGGCGGTTCGCCAGACGCTTACGAACCTTATGAATCTTCTCGGTATTGTCCCGCTTGAAAAAATGTAACTTCAATCGAAAAATTAAACAAAGAATATCAATTAACCAAATTCCAATTTCAGGAGAAAATTAATTTATGGCACCGGTTCGTTTACTTATTATGGGCGCAGCAGGACGAGATTTTCACAATTTTAATGTTCAATTCAGGGATAATCCGGATTATCAGGTAACAGCCTTCACTGCCACTCAAATCCCCGATATTGAAGGCAGGATCTATCCATCTGAATTATCCGGATCTCTGTACCCGGATGGCATCCCCATATATCCTGAAAGCGAGCTCGATCAGTTGATACAGGACCTTAATATCGATCAGGTAGTTTTTGCATACAGCGATGTTCCCCACACCTTTGTTATGCATAAAGCATCCCAGGTCATGGCTTGCGGAGCTGATTTCAGGTTGATGGGATCAAAAGATACCCAGCTTAAAGCCCAAAAACCAGTCATTTCAATTTGCGCTGTGCGAACTGGCTCCGGAAAAAGCCAGACGACCAGAAAAGTGTCTATTATTCTGAAGGACATGGGTATAAAAACCGCAGTGGTCAGACACCCCATGCCATACGGCGATTTGACCAAACAGATTATCCAGCGATTTGAGGATTACAACGACCTAGATAAACATAACTGCACGATTGAAGAGCGCGAAGAATACGAGCCGCACCTGGATAACGGTGTTCTGGTTTATGCAGGAGTGGATTACGAAAAGATTCTCCGTGAAGTCGAGAGTGAAGTGGATATAGTCCTCTGGGATGGCGGCAACAATGATTACCCGTTCTATGTCCCTGATTTAGAAATTGTTGTTGCTGACCCGCACAGGCCGGGGCATGAATTGAGCTATTTCCCGGGCGAATTAAACGCCAGAACCGCAGATGTAATCGTGATCAATAAAATTGACACAGCCCCGCCTGAGGGTGTGATCACAGTTCGTGAAAATATCCGATCGGTCAATCCAAATACAATAATTATCGAAGCCGCCTCTCCGTTATTCGTGGATAATCCAGCCGCAATTCTGGGTAAACGTGTCCTGGTAATTGAAGACGGCCCTACCCTGACGCACGGCGATATGTCATATGGGGCCGGGTGGGTTGCAGCCCAAAAGTTCGGTGCCGCAGAGATCATCGATCCGCGTCCGTATGCGGTCGGCTCAATAATTGAAACGTACCGGAAATACCCGACCACCGGAAATGTGCTCCCAGCGATGGGTTATGGGCAGGTTCAAACCAGGGAGCTGGAAAAAACGATAAATAACGCCGAAGTTGATCTGGTAATCGCCGCAACTCCAATCGATCTGAATCGAATTATAAATATTAATAAACCAATCCAGCGTGTGCGTTACGAGCTTCAGGAAATCGGTCAACCGGATTTGGCTTCGGTTTTGAAAGAAAAATTTTTACCGGAACTATAGATATATAAGTTTTCTCAATTTTGGATAAAATGAGAGACGAATAATTTACCCATATTTCCGAGTCAGATTATCAGCCACATATTTTCAGGACATGCCCACACTCCATTGGAAATCTAAAAAAGAAAAAGATCTCACACCTGCCGATTTTGCGATATTTAATAATTCCTATCCGGGTGGTAAAGGCTACCCTCCCGGAGATTCCATCCAGCAGCCGAACAGGCTATTCCTGGGCGATAACCTGAAAGCTATGACCTATTTACTAACTGATTACGAGGGCAGGGTCAACCTTATATATGCTGACCCACCCTTCTATACCAACCGGCTGTATTCCGCCCGGGTTGGCCAGGGGGAAGATTCACGCCGTCCGCAAGAATGGCAGCTCGAAGAGGGCTATAAAGATGATTGGCCAGACCTCGAATCCTACCTGGATATGCTCTATCCCCGCTTGAAATTAATGCACCGCCTTCTGGCTGAGGACGGCACCTTCTATCTTCATCTGGACTGGCACGCCAATTCATATGCCAGGATTCTGCTGGATGAAATATTCAGCCCCGAAAGATTGTTAAATGAAATAGTGTGGATCTACCACGGGCCATCACCGATAAAAAGTGCCTTTAACCGCAAGCATGACACAATCCTGGTCTACACCAAAAGCAAGGATTATTATTTCAATGCTGATGAAGTCAGACAGCCGTATGACCCCAGTACGATAAAAACCTTCAATTCATCTCCAAAAGCAGGTTTTGGAAAGTTACCGGATCTAAACAGGGGCAAAGTTCCGGAGGATTGGTGGTATTTTCCGGTAGTTGCAAGACTCCATAATGAACGAACAGGATATCCCACCCAGAAACCGGAGGCGCTGCTCGAAAGGATTTTAAGAGCCTCATCCAGACCCGGTGATCTTGTGGCGGATTTTTTCTGCGGGTCCGGAACCACTCCCGTTATTGCTGAACGCCTGAACAGAAATTACATCGCTGCAGATATAACCTGGCGTGCAATCCATACAACCAGAAAGCGGCTGATGTCATCTGGCGCCCAGCCATTCCAGATTATGGTGGAAAAAGGGATTGACATAAATCCGGGGAGAATAAATTCCGATTACAAATTTGAATTAATTGATGAATCAATAAGATTGAATACTCAAAATTTGGAGGATATTGATTACTGGGAAGTTGATCCAAACTGGAAAGGAAACACATTCAACAGCGTGGTGCAGGCGGTGCGCCCTAGAAAGAAGAGACCCATTGAAACCAGAATCGATTTACCCACCGAGTCAATTGGGAATCGTTATTGTGTGCGCCTGGTTGAGGTCAAAGGCAAACAACTTCAAACTGTTATGGAAAAATTATGAAACTATTTGTCCCGGGCAGAATTTGTCTATTTGGTGAACATTCCGATTGGGCGGGCGGCTACCGCCGTTTAAATGCAGATATTGAAAAAGGTTACACTCTGATCAGCGGTACCGACCAGGGGATCTACGCGGAGGTGGAACCGCATCCGACTTCACTGGTCCTAACATCAACCACACCGGATGGAACTGAAAAAGGGCCGTATGAAATCCCGATGCAGCCGGAAACACTCCTGAAGGAAGCCCAGGCAGGCGGTTTCTGGAGTTATATCGCCGGAGTGGCATACCAGGTGTTGACGAATTATCACGTACGCGGTCTTGCGATTAACAACTATAAAACGGACCTCCCGATCAAAAAAGGCCTGTCTTCAAGCGCGGCGATTTGCGTTCTTACCGCGCGTGCCTTCAACCGTGTTTATGACCTTAAATTGACCATCCGGGGCGAGATGGAACTGGCTTACCAGGGTGAAATAACCACCCCCTCCCGCTGCGGCAGGATGGACCAGGGCTGCGCATTCGGAAACCGCCCGGTATTGATGGTATTTGATGGGGACCGTTTAGAAACCAGGGAACTTCAGGTTGATAAAAAACTTTACTTTGTGGTGGTTGACCTGCAGGCGAAGAAAAACACGATGGAGATTCTTAACCGGCTTAACCGCTGCTATCCATTTGCAGAAAATGAAATTGAAAAAGGCGTCCAGGAACTGCTGGGCCCGATCAATAAACGCATTATCAATCAGGCAATGCAAACCCTGGTTGAATCGAACGAACAGAATTTGGGTTTACTCATGAATGAAGCCCAGGACTTTTTTGACCGCTACGCCGCGCCTGCCTGCCCTGAAGAACTCGAAGCGCCGGCGCTTCACCGGGTGCTGGACTACGCAGCCCTTAAACCGCATGTCTGGGGAGGTAAAGGCGTGGGATCGCAGGGAGATGGCACTGCCCAATTCATCGCTCGCAGTGAAGCAGACCAGCAAGCTGTTATCGAAATTCTGGCCCGCGATCTGGGATTACCGGGTTTAAAACTATCTCTCCAGCCTGGTCCAAAAGTCCGCAAAGCGCTCATCCCCGCGGCCGGATTTGGAACCCGCCTTTTCCCTGCGACCAAGGCAACCAAAAAGGAACTCTTTCCGATTATCGACCAGGATGGGATTGCCAAACCTGCAATACTGTTAATTGTGGAAGAAGCCCTCGATGCAGGATTGGAAGAGGTGATGATTGTTGTTCAGGAGGAGGATTTAGAAGGTTTTCAGACCCTGTTCAGAGACCAGATATCAATCGAAAATTACAATAAACTCCCGCGCAGTTTCCAGGATTATGCCCACCGGATTCTCGAAATTGGCAGGAGGGTTTCCTTTGTCGTCCAACCCGCCCAGGAGGGTTTTGGGCATGCTGTCTACTGCGCCAGAGAAAAAATTGGTGATGAACCGTTTTTGCTTATGCTCGGCGACCATCTGTATAAATCGACCGGAGAACAATCCTGCGCCAAACAATTATTGGATGCATACCAGCAGTATGGAATTAATATCCTGGGATTACGCCTCACCCCGGAAGATGAGATTGCGAATTTTGGCACTGTGGCTGGCGTATGGGTAGAGCGCGATAAAACATTAAATGTTACTGAATTCGCTGAAAAACCAAATATTGAATATGCCCGGTCAAATTTACGGGTCCCCGCAATTCCAGAAGATAAATACTTCACAGTTTTTGGGATGTATGTGATCAAACCGAAGTTGTTCGATTATCTTGAGGACAATATCAACAACAATATCCGCGAAAGGGGCGAATATCAACTAACCTCAGCCCTTGACCGGTTGCGCCAGGAAGATGGATTTTACGGGCTTGTTATGGAGGGCCGCCGGTTTGATATCGGACTCCCAAGCCACTATTTGGAAACACTCCAGAATTTTAATCTTTAAACTGGGATTTAGATATCCAGGAGATAACCCTTGCGCCGAACTGTGATCAGATATTTTGGGTCCCGGGGATTGTCTTCAATCGCTTTTCTCAACCAGCTGATGTGAACATCAAGCGTACGCGTGTCTTCTGTGTAGTGAGTTTCCCACACCTGGCTGAACAATTCCTCCCTTTCAATTACCTGGTTGGGATTCTCCATCAGCAGTCGCAGTAATTGGACCATTCTTGGAGTTAGATTTGCCTCACGCGATTCGCAGTATACCCTCTTCTTTTCAGTATCAAGACTGATCGGGCCTGCTTTCAGGCAATTCTTATCATCCCCCGGAAGATAAGGATTCAGTCTGTTTACAAGTTTTCTTGTTGTAAAGGGCAGACGCAGTATAACCTCCGCCCCGCTTGCTTTTAATTCGGCTGGATTCCGATCGGTAATTAACAGGATTGGAAAATTTGGAGCAACTGAATGAATGGATTGGCAAATGCGAGTGCCGGAGGTTCGCATGGATGCTGCGTTTACAACAACCAGATAATTATTTTGTCCGGAAATCTTTTCGAGAGCCTTGCCCCCTGTGGACACAGTTTCGATCTCAAAACCTTTTTTTCTTAAGCTGGGGATAAAATACGGGCTTACAGAACGTGTGCCCTCAATCCAAAGAATTCTGGCTGCTGCCTGCATCTATCTAAAAAAAGATCAGTGGAACCAAATAAGGGTTCCACATTTCTCATCCTCCTATCGGTGATTATAACGTCAATGGGAGGATAATGCAATTATTTATTGGTTGAATTCTTTAACATTAATCTTTTTCCTCGATTCAGATAATTCAGACGATCCCACCACAATCTATCTGTTTCAATAAACCGGAACAATGCTGGTCAATAAGTCTTATTAAATCCTCTATCCTTGAAGAATTTTATTTACATCTATATTCCACGCATGATAGAATAAAAGAATCACAGCAGGGACATTGGTTGGTTCCTGTTTGGAGGATTGTATGGAAAATATGATTGAGGTCGTTATTGACAGCATCAGGGTGAGTCTGATGTCACAACAACGAATTGTCATCCTGCGTGAAGAGAATGAAGAGCGTTATCTGCCAATCTGGATCGGCGTTTACGAGGCGGAGGCGATTACCATCGCTCTCCAGGAAGTTGAAGTTTCAAGACCCCTCACACACGATCTGATCAAGAATGTGTTTAACCAGTTAAATACCCGGGTGGTAAGGGTTGAAGTGCTTTCGCTTAAAGATGATACTTTTTACGGAAACATTGTTGCAGAGACAAATGGACAAACTATCAACATCGATGCCCGTCCTTCCGATGCTCTCGCGATCGCAGTCCGCACCCATGTTCCAATTTTTGTGTCGCAATCCGTAATGAACGCTGCCAGCATCATACCGGAAGATGATCTCCAGGATCAGGAAGCAGAATTAGAAGGCAAATTTCCGGATCCAGAGACAGAGAACAGGCTGTCCATTTTTGAAGATTTTATCGAAGGTTTGGAAATTGATGACATGGATTCCGATGAAGAAGACGATAACGGCGGTAAACCAAAACCTGCTGGCTAAATTATAAATACAATCATTTCAGTTGAATGCGGGCTCTGCCCGCATTTTTACGTTATAATGCCTTACCAAGCTTAATTCTTTTCATACACAGGTTTTTAACCCACAAATCACCCGGATTTCACCCAATGGTTGATCTTACTCCACCTGAAGTATCCTACCCTTCAGAACCTCAAATAATCCCCCACAGCAGGGACTCGGAAGAGGCTGTTATTGGATCGGTCCTGATCAATCCTGAGGTTTATTTCGACGTCGCGCAATTCCTGAAAGCGGAAGATTTTTATATCCACCGCAACCGCTGGATCTGGGAATCGATCACCCGCCTCCAGGAAGGGCGGGTTCCAATTGACATGTTAACCGTATCAGAAGATCTTGATCAGGCAGGTCATCTCGCTGAAATCGGAGGCGCGGCTTACCTG
>Ga0180438_10002310_pt1 | contig 31570 bp, 32 predicted proteins | sample SS_ome_12_FD_132455 | JGI IMG/M metagenome (GOLD analysis project Ga0180438, IMG submission 132455) | Hypersaline lake sediment archaeal communities from the Salton Sea, California, USA - SS_3_D_2 metaG | ecosystem: Environmental > Aquatic > Non-marine Saline and Alkaline > Hypersaline >... | reverse complement strand
TGACCTACACCCTGTTCGTGCTGTTCTACATCCCCTGCATCGCGACGATTGCCGTTCTGCGGCGCGAGCTCGGGAACGCCCAGACCGGACTCGTTGTCGCGACCACGACGGGAATCGCTCTCGCCGTCGCCCTCCTTGCACGCGGAGCGTTCGCCTTGTTCGGGTGATCCGACAGTCGAGCACACCGCGGGATCGGCACGCTACGGCCGGATTCAGAACGTAGCCTGACCAGGATCGAAGAGCCCGCGGCCGACAACCGGGCCGGCGCGGACACGCCAGGTATGACGGAAGCATGGACGCCATCGAAATCCGGGCGAAGCGATTCGACATCAGCGCCAAGGTGGCGTTCATCAACCCGCGCGCCGATTTGGGCTGCTGCCGATCGACGCTTTGGCCGCTGCGGGCGCACCTCTATATCAACGGCTTGGATGCGTGAAGGCACTGACGACCCCCGCTGGGCGGGACCGGCGAAGGTGCGGCGGAACGATTCGTGAATCGCCGGCGATCGGCCTCAAGCTCGGAATGGCCCCCCCGAAGGGAAGCGGGGCTCCGACTGAAGACGGCAGTTGGACAGGAAGCGCTCCGGGGAAGCGAAAGGGCTACTGGAGAGGAGGAACCGGCGCCTCATTGGAACGTACGCAGCGGTTCCACCGCGCAGGCAGGTGAGTTTGTGTTGTCATGCCAACAGTCTGAGACAATGGCTTGACACCCTCCAGGGGACCTGGCACACTATCTCGCCTAGGAAGGAAGGGGGGCTCAATGCCCGGACAGGCGGATGGCCAAGTCGAGCTGCTCGAGGGCTACGCGGGTCAGACCCGGATCGAACTTGTGAGTGATTCGCAGATTCCCTTGTATTTTCAGCTAGCGCGGATTCTCCAGAGGTTCATTCGCGAGACGGAGATAGGCGTTGGAGAGCAATTCCCTTCGGAAAAGGCGATCGGAGATTGCTTTGGCGTAAGCCGGCCGACAGTCAGCAAGGCGATTCAGGAACTGCTCAATCAGGGGTGGCTCCGTCGGGTGCGGGGAAAGGGGACGTTCGTGGATCAGGATCCACGCGTCCAGCTTGCCTTGCTCAGTGACACCATGAGTCCGGTCGAACAGTTTCCTCTCGGCGCCGTATCCTACAAGCTGATCGATCGGCAGATTCAAGAAGCCCCCCGCGACATTGCGGAGGAGCTCCGTGTGGAGGTTGGGGCTTCGGTTCTGTTCATCCGGCGTCTCCGGGCCCTTCATGAACACCCTCTCTGTCTGTGCGACTCGTTCCTCCCTGCCGCACGCTTTCCGGGGCTCGGAGAGGAGCCTTTCGTACGAGGAAGCCTGTACGCCACGCTGGAAGAGAACTACAACTGCTCGCTCCAACGCTCCGTCCGCTGGGTCGAAGCATCCGAGGTGGTGGAGCGCGACGTCGCCAACCTGCTGGACATCCCGCTGCTTAGCCCCATCCTCCTGCTCTCGGGGGTGACCTACGCGATGGAAGACGATGTGCCGATTGAGTCGATTCGATCACGCTTTCGCGAAGGGCTCAGTCTCGTGAGCACGGTAAGGCGCGATGCGCTGCGACGAAGGCCTCCCGAAGGGCCGAGCGGCGACGTCCCCCCGGTCGATCAGACACACAATCCCCGCAGAATCCTTGATCGTGAGGAGTAACCTCGTGACGAATGCTGCTGCTCTGCGGTGGCCTGATCGCTTGCGTAGTTCCGGTTGTCGGAGTCGTTTACTCGGAATCGAATTCGATGACATCCTTCTCCGTCACGTCCGTCTCGATCATCGACGTGCTCAAGTACGATGCGAGGGTCTCCCGGCTTCAGCTGGTCAAGGCTCGGCACGGGGCACCTCGTTGCCCCTTTGCGGTCCTTTGGCTCCCCGCCGCTGCTGGGTGTCTCACAGGATTACCGAGACGTGAACAGTTCCAGGAAGCGGGCGTCGGGCAGAAGCATTCACCTTCAGCGGAGCACGATTCGAGCGAGATTGTGATATCACCCTGGGATGACGACATCCTGTGGTTATAAGTGCAAGCCAATGCGCAGAGGAGTTTCCGATCCGCAGCGAGTCCAGCGCAATGCTAGTGTCCCAAAGGCTTTCGCATCGCAGCATCCCGGCTCGGCACGAAACAGGGGGCTTCCCCTTCTTGACGAAAACGCAGCGTGTCGATATAATTCCTATTGTTATCCTGTCATGACAACATTAACAGATTCAATGCCATAGAGAACCCGAAACGGGGGCATGAGGCAAAGCACTTGGGAGACCGACTTCAGGAGACGCGTCAGACCGAGGCAAGGATCGAGAAAGGGCACTGCTCAAGGCACATCGAAACCTGGGCAGCGGGCTCGGAAGTCGCTCGGCAGGATGGAGCCGTCTCGGGAAAGCAGATGCCCCCTATCGGTCTTGCTGTCGGATTCTGGAATCCATTGTGCTGCGCAGTGCGCTGCCGATCACAGAACGGAGAGGTCGCGCTTTCTCGGGGAGCAACGCCCGGGAAGGCGGTGGAGGCAGCGATTGTCGCCGTGCTCATGGAGGGAGGACCGGCTGAAGCCCATCGGGCGCTGGTCATGCGAGCGATCGACGAATGCGGCAGGCATGAGCAAGCGCAGCGGATGGGGAAGGTGTCGAAGTGAGCTTTCTTGGAGGTGAGATGTGATCGTTCAGTTTTCGTACGCGCTGGAACCTGACCAGATCGTGATGCCCGGTCCGATCGACCCCCCGGAAGTGATTCCTCGCTCCCGCATGACCGACAAGCCTCATGGGGGATCGGACAGCGTGCGGTGGGATTCCTATAACAACACGAGCTTCGTGCACATGTTCGTGCATTCGGGCACCCACATGGACGTCAACTTCCACGTGGATCCTAATGGGTTCAAGCTTAGATCGTTCGGGATTCCCGACTTCATCGGCGATCGTCCGGCGATCCTCAAGATGCCAAAGCGAGACATGGAGGAAATCACGGTCGAGGAGCTTCGCGTGCACGAGGCGCTGCTGCGGAGCGCGGACTTCCTCTTCATCTACACGGGCTACTCGCAGTACAGGAGCGCCGATCCCGAGCGGTACCTGACCAAGCAACCGAGCGTTTCTGTTGCTGCGGCCGAGTATCTGATGCAGGCGTTCAGCCTGAAGGGGGTGTGCGTCGATCTGATGGGCATCGAGAACATCGGCCGCGCCAAGACACTCGATCCTCAGTTCCCGGTGCATAAGGCGTTCCTCCAGGCCGGGCGGAAGTTCTGCCTCGTTGAGGACGCCAATCTGAAGCCCCTGGTCGGCACGAAGCTGGTGAGGTCCTACGCGATACCGCTGCTCCTGCCCGACGCAGAGGGGATGATGGTTACGGGGTTTGCCGAGGTGGAGGGAGGGCCGGCGTGAAGCTCGAGCATTTCGGCATCTACGCGCGTGACACAGAAGCGCTCGCGAACTGGTACATCGACACCTTGGGATTCCGCATCGTGCGTACCCTGGAAAAGGCGGGGCGCCCTCCGATTGTCTTCCTCGCCGCATCGGAGGGGGGCGAAATCGAGATCCTCCCTACGCAGGAGCCTCATGCAGAGCGCTCACTGAACCAGGGGGGATTCAGTCACATCGGCCTCGTCATCGACGATTTCGCGGTGGTCGCAGCAAACCTCAACAAGAAGGGGATTCGTCTGGAAGGGGTCCGAGATACGAGCAACGGCTGGAAGATCGGGTATCTACAGGATCCGGAAGGGAACGTACTCGAAATCGTGAGACGATAGCCGACGGGCAAGGAGCGGCGGATTCGGCTCCCGGTGTCCATGAGCGCCGACCCGTCTGTCCCAGTGCGAGCGGGACGCCGCGAAGAGGGGGAAGCCCGATGGGAGCGATGAAGACGGTGCAAAGGCGATACAGCACGACCTCGCTGGACATCCAGGTTCCAGACGCGGCAACCGTTCTCGAATACGGAACCGACGCCTTTCCTGTGATTGACGTCCATCCAAACCCGAAGCAGGCAGTCCGCTCGGGGTTTCCACCGCCGTCCGATCCGGCCCGCGCGGGGGATCACGTCGTCATCGCATTCGACGATGGTTTCAAGAGCACAACGGCCGACCGCTACGTCATCCCCATCATGATTGACACCCTGACGGCAGCCGGTGTGCGGGACGAGGACATCGAACTGGTTGCGGCTGTCGGTGGGCATCGCAAGTGCATGCCGCTCGAGCTCCCAAAGCAGCTCCTCGGCCCAGAGCTCTACCTCCGCTTCTGCCCCTTCGGCGGTGGGGCGTCGCCGATCCGCAACCACAACTGCACCGAAGGGAACGCCTATCTCGGCGTCAGCGACACGGGGGATCACGTCGAATGCGACCGCGCTGTGCAGGAGGCCGACCTTGTCGTCAACACCGGATCGATCAAGCCGCTCGGGTTCGGTGGCGATTCGGGACAGGGAGTTTCAATCGGCCTCGCCGGAGCATGGACTGTCGATTCATTGCACCGTCATGCCGTCTACAGGGCGCGCGAGGCCCTTCACGGCGAGTGTGATCCGGCGAAGAACGTCTACCGCAAGCACAAACTGGCCGTCCACCGGAAGATCGAAGAGGCGACAGAAAGCGCGTCTTCTAGGTCGATACGCTGATGGGATCCGGGCACCGCACGGTCAAGGCGTACGCTGGGTACGTGCCGGGGCTCGAGCAAGTGGAGTATCCGGATGCCGACGCGCTGGTCGTCGACGTGCCGCAGTTCGACATCGTAGTCAACGGAATCCCTCACAACCTCAGCTACGACACGAGCGACACCCCGGGGACCCTGGGTGTCCACTCCCTGGTGCTGCGCATGGCGAGGAGCACGCCGCTGCTGCGGGATGGGGGCGTTCGGATCAGTCTGGCGCAGTGTCGTGGGATCATCTCCAGACATCGGCCGGCGGATCACGAGGCGCTTAGCCTTCTGCGTGAGTGCTATAATCTGGAGGAACTCTTCGAGCACTCCGACTCCTTGTGGAACCACCCGCAGTATCTTCGCGCCTACCGGTATCCACTACGCGTTCAGTCCGAAACACAGCATCTTCATGTGCGGAGATGCAGCGCACCATTGCAGGCTGACAAGGAAGTCAATCGTTGTGGGGGACGTCCTCCCCGGGCCGATTCGCGAGCATGGGCTCACACCAACACGCGACTTCGGCGTGGGGCTGCGCATCGCCCGGGAGACTGTCGGCAAGGGCAATCCGGACATCTTGGTCCTGCCACGATTCTTCGACGACCCCCGGCCGGTCCTCAACGTCCCATAGGAGAGGCTAGCAGAAAGGTGGTGGGATGGCAGCAAGAGTGAAAGGCATGGCACCAGGTAGGCTCGTCATCACGGCCCAGAACTGCCGCGGCTGTCGGAGCTGCCAACTGGCCTGTTCATTCGAGAAGGCCGAGGTGTTCAATCCGAGTCGCTCGATGATCGTCATGGAGCGCAACCTTCCCGACGGGCGCGCAGCCCCCATGATCAAGCCGCTCGGCTGTGATCTGTGTGATGGAGATCCAGCTTGTGCGAGGGCCTGCAAGTACGGCGCCATCGTGTACGAAGCCGGATTGAATGACGAGAAGATCGTCGTGCGGCCATGGAGTGAGGAGGGATCGTGACGCGACCGACGAGTTGGATCGTGCAGGTTGACTTGTCGACGGAAAACGTTGAGCGGACGCCGGTACCTGATGCGCTGAATGGCGCGTACCTTGGAGGGGCGGGGGTGGGTTGGAGACTCATGGCAGACGCTCTCGCCCCCGGGATCGATCCCCTTTCCCCGGAGAACGTGATCTGCATCAACCCGGGGGTGCTCGTAGGAACGCTCACACCCGGGACCCCAAAGACCACGGCGATCACCAAGTTCCCCACGCTGGCCTCGGAAGACGGGAAACACTTCATCGGGGCCTGCACGGCGGGGGGGCGGTACCTCGGACTCGCGCTCAAGCGAGCCGAGTGCCACCATCTGATGATCACGGGGAAGGCCGAGAAACCCTGCTTGTTGAGGATCCGCGATGAGAGCATTGATCTCGTCGACGCGTCCGATTACTGGGGCCGGGGAATCGAGGACGTGATGGCAGATCTTGTCAAGCGAGAAGGCCCCGAATCCGGAACGATCATCATCGGCACCTCGGGAGAAAACCTCGTTCGCCACGCTCTGACGATCGTCGACCGCGCAAACTCGCTCGGACGGGGAGGGCTCGGCGCGGTGATGGGCTCGAAGAACCTCAAGGCGATCGTCGTCAACGGGACCGGCGATGTTGAGGTTGCCGATCCCGTGCGGTTCATCGAGGCGTCGGAACGGCTTCGTGACGACGTGATGCAGTGGCCTCGCAGGGAACACTGGATCGACTTGGGCCTCGCCGCCGGTTGGAGCACGTTCAAGCACACCCAGTACCCTGGCGTCTGGCCGAAGGATCGGTGGGACGAGCTCTACGGCGAGGAAACGCGCATGGAGACTGTCGAAGACGTCATCGGCTGCAATTCGTGCATCCTCGGATGCCGCCTACGCTGGAAGACGAAGGGCGGGGAATTCGACGGTGAGGTCGGATTCGGGTCCCCGTTCAGCAAGAGCGCGACCTCGGGGATGCTCCTCGGCGAGGAGGACTTCCGCAGGATGATCCACTTCGTCGCGGATGCCAACTCGCGAACCGGGATCGACTTCTACACGACGACCCGGCTGATCGATTTCGTGACGAAGATGCACGAGATGGGGCGGCTGACCTCCAAGCAGACCGGCGGCCTCGAGCTCTCCCGCGACTACGCCACGTACGAGAAGCTCTACGAGATGACGGTCAACAGAGAGGGTTTCGGCGACGTTCTTGCCGACGGATGGATGCGTCTCAAGCGCGACTTCGGTCTCGATCCCCAGGAGTACTGGTACGCCGGGATCTGTAAAGGGGTCGACTTTATCTACGATGCGCGACCGTCGAACTTCCATCCGCTGATGATGACGTTCACCACGCGTCCGCGACCTCATCACGGAGGCTCACATACCCGGACGAACAGCCGGAACAAGACGATCGAGGAGATCCGCGATCAGGTCGAGCGATGGGGATTGGCGAAGGAGACGGTCGATCACATCTTCACCGAATCCGACTACAGCGGGAAGTTCAACGTCGGTCGCTACACCCGGTACATGGAGGACATGATGCGGGTCAAGAACGCGGTCGGCCTCTGCACGATCTACACATACCAAGGGCTTCTGTTCGGGGACGACATCGCCGAGTTGTACACCGCCGCCACCGGGCACGAGATGACGGCACTTCGGGTGGTGGAGTGTGGAGAGCGGATCCACAACGTCGCGAAGATGATCAACGTTCGCGAAGGCTTCAGCCGCGCCGACGACGCAATCCCCGAGGTCTGGTTCCGACCGATGGAGTCGCCGGAGGGTCGGATCGAGATGCAGGATTACTACCAGACCAAGACACTCACCAAAAGCGATACCGACAAAATCCTCGACGACTACTACGATGAGCGGGGCTGGGATCGCGACACGGGCAAGCCGACGCCTGTACGGCTGAAGGCGCTCGGCATCGAGGAGTTCGCAAACGAATCGGCCGCATGAGAATCGATGGAAGCGTCTCTCCGCGCGATACGATGACGCCCGCTCGGCGCAAGGGAGGTGAGAACCACACGCGAGACAGCCGATTCATCCGATTTCGGTCAGAGAGCCATCCGACACGTCTAGTCTGTCAAGGAAGGCGGCAGCGGTGCTCATACCCGTCTTCGAGGAACTGGCACAGCTTCATGAATAGGGTTTGAGCAGGTCCGTCACGCAAGCGCGGGTCGATGCCACAGGGCTACAACGTGGCCGAGCCGGAGGCGGAGTTGCGCCTGCCGATCATTGCGATATAATTGACATGATGTCGCATATACGTGAAAACAGACGAGTCAACGGATCGGTAGTCAAGGCGCTCTCCGTCCTGGAGGTCTTCCGTCCGGAGCACGATCAGCTCAGTGCAGCCGAGATTGGAGAGGCAACTCGGCTCTCCCGCGGTTCTCTCTATCCCATCCTGTACGCCCTTGAGGAGCATGGCTACCTGCGGCGCCTTACGCCCCGGACCTACACGATCGGGTTTCGCTTCATTGAGCGGGCCAACCTCATCCTTCGGAAGCTCGACATCCACGACAGCGCACGCCCGTCGCTCCAAGCGTTGGCCTCGACCCTCCAGGTGAATGCACATCTCGGCGTTCTCAACGGACGAGAGGCCCTTCACCTGCATCGAGAGATCGGAGCGGATGCCGTTGTGGTCGGCGAAATCGTCGGCTGGCAGGCTCCCGCCCATTGCACGGCGTTGGGCAAGGCTCTACTGGCTCACCTTTCGGAGGAAGAGCTGCAAGCGCGCCTCCTGGCAGGCTCGCTCGCCCGCTACACGCCGACCACGATTACCGACGCCGGCCGGCTCACTCAGGAGATGCGGCGGATTGCCGCTGACGGGTACGCGATCAGCCAAGAGGAGTATCACGAGGGGATTGTCGGAATCGCAACCGCGGTCCGGGATGCCAATGACGATGCATGTTGCGCAATCAGTATCTCGGTCACGAGGCCCCGGTTCGATCGAGAACGGGAAGTGCTCATCGGCGCGGTGCAGCGAGCAGCGGACGAGATCTCAAAACGACTCAACGTGCGACGCACGGCGCCCGTGTCAGAACGACAGCCCAAGACACGTCACCGGCGGAATGAACGAGCAGCAAAAGGAGGGTAAACGCAATGCAACCGACGATTTCGGGAATCATCCCACCCCTGCTAACAGCGTTTGACAAGAGCGGTGCATTCGACGAGAAAGCGCAGCGAGAGATCGTCTCCTTCCTCGTCGACAAGGTTCAGGGATTCTATCCCTGTGGAACGTATGGCTCCGGACCGCTGATGAGCGTCGAAGAGCGGAAGCGCGTTGCCGAGGTCGTCATCGACGAAGTCAACGGGCGTGTGCCGGTCATTCTTCACGTTGGCGGTCCGACGACGCAATTCGCCGTCGAGCTCGCTCAGCACGCTGAGAAGGCGGGAGCAGCTGCGGTGGCGTCGGTGCCACCGATCTACTACGGCTTCAAGGAGCCCGAGGTTGAACGTCACTTCAAGGGGCTCGTCGACGCGGTCGACGTCCCGGTCTTCGTCTACAACAACCCGAAGACCACGGGTGTTTCGATCTCGGCTGACTTCCTCAACCGGCTTGCCAAGCTCGGCGTTCGTGGTGTGAAGGACTCCAGCTTCGACATCATGGTGTTCTACACGTACCTGTGGACGGTGGAGCGTGAGGACTTCATCCCCGTCATCGGAACGGAGGCCCTCATCTACCCTGCCGTCGGGATGGGGGCGTTCGCCTCGGTCTCCGGGTTGGCCAATGCGATCCCGGAACCGGTCGTCGAGCTGTTCAATGCCGTGAAGGCGGGTGACCTCAAGAGAGCGCGTCCGCTGCAGAAGCGCGTCTCCGAGATGCGAGACGTGATGCATCTCGGGCCGACCCTGACGATGATTCAGGCAACCCTCCACAGACGAGGCGTCAATGCCGGGTATCCGCGCCTGCCTTTCGCGGCTCCCGACGAGGCTCTGGTGAACAAGGCGGTCGAGGCCTTCCGAGCTCTCGGCGTGTCGTTCTAGGAAGCTGGGAGGACATCATGCGCGTGGTGCTGGTCACCTCTCGCTCGTTCGGGAACGTCGTGACCGTCGGCAACGACCTCCTCCGTGACGCCGGGTTCGAGGTGCACAGGGTTGGCAAGGAGGAACGTCCGCTCGACGAGACGAAGCTTATCTCCATCGTCCACCGGGAGAGTCCGGAGGCCATCATCACAGGAGCCGAACCGATGTCGGAAGCGGTCCTCGCGGCGTCCGACGGCCTCCGCATGATCATGAAGCACGGTGTCGGGGTCGACAACATCGACCTCGGCGCCGCAGTTTCCCGCGGCATCGCTGTCGCCAACGCGCCCGGGACGAACACCGAGGCCGTCGCCGATCTTGCGTTCGGCTTCATCTTGTCCCTGCTACGCCGCATCTGCCCCGCCAATGCATCGACACGAAGCGGCAGCTGGGAGAGGTACATCGGCCATGAACTCGGGTCGATGACCATAGGGATCGTCGGTACCGGGAGGATCGGTGCCGTCGTGGCACGCCGTGCACACGCCTTCGGTGCATCGTTGCTCGGATACGATGTTGTCGAGGACGAGGGGTTGAAGTTAGACTGCAACCTACGTTACGTCTCGCTCGACAGTCTTCTGCGGGAGGCCGACGTCGTCACACTTCATGCCCCCCTCATGCCCCAAACCAGGAAGATGATCGGCAAGGCACAGTTGGAGTCGATGAAGCCCTCAGCGCTGCTCGTCAACTGCGCACGAGGAGAACTCGTCGACGAGGGCTCGCTCTACGAGTGTCTGCAGGCCGGGAGCATCGCCGGAGCCGCCGTTGACGTCTTCGCCACCGAGCCGCCACGGGACAGTCCGCTCCTCAAGCTCGATACCGTCCTCGCCACACCGCACATCGGCGCGTACACGTATGAGGCAATGGAAGCGATGGACCGCCTGTGCGCGGAAACGATTGCCGCCGTCCTCCTTCGCAAGGAGACGCCACCCAATGTGCTAAACGCCGAAGCTCTTGCGGCGCGAGATGGGGGCGCCTGACCGCAGTTCACACGTGGCGCGCGGGTGAGCCCAACCCGGCGGACGCAGCAGGGGGACGCAGGGAACGTCATGGCGCCAACGTACTCGAAGCTGATCGTCGATCTGGACGGAACGCTCTATCGGGGCTCTCGGGCGCTTCCGGGTGCGGTGGAAACGATGGCGCGTCTGAGAAGCACGTGCGAGATCCTCTTCCTGTCCAACAACTGCAACCAATCGGCGGATCACCTTGCCCAGCGCCTCCGGCGCCTGAATTTCGAAGCCCATCCGCACGAGATTGTCAGCTCGGTCACGCTGATGGTCCAAGCGGTCAACGAGCTCGGAACCGGCGTTCGAGTGGCGGCGCTGGACTCCGGAGATCTGAGCGCTGAGCTCGAAACGGCCGGCCACTGTGTCGTGAAACCATCACAGCGTGCCGAAGTCGTCATCGTCGGCGTCGATCTGAACCTGAACTACGCCGGGCTCGCACGCGTCTTGGATCTCGTCTTGTCCGGAGCAATCCTCATCGGGGCCAACGCCGACCCGACCTATCCCTCGGGAACAGGTCCTCTCCCGGGAGCGGGGGCCTTCGTGGGGGCCGTGCAAGGGATGGGTTTCTCCCCCTCCCGCATGTGCGGAAAGCCCGATCCCTGGGCGATGCGAACGGCATTGGAGCTCCGCGGATTTGCACCTGACGAGACGTGCCTCGTTGTCGGAGATCGTCTTGACTCTGACGTCCTCGGTGCGCAGGCTCTCGGGATCGACTCGGCATTGGTGCTCACCGGCGCATCGACGCAAGCCGACATCGAGCGGCTGAACATCCGCCCAACGTACGTGGTGGAGTCGCTTCGCACTCTGCCCGAGAAGATGTAGCGCCGCATGTGCACAGCTCGGAACGCGCGAGAGTGCATCGCGCTGCGAACCGCCCCAGCGCGAGACGCGTTGAGCACTAGCCTCCACTGCGGGCCAAGCCGGCGGACGACCCGTCCGGATGATCCCAATCGCCGCTTTCGCTAGAACGTCACACCCATCGCCGTGAACTCGGCGACAGCCTTGTTCAGCAGGTTCTCCTCCGGGAGGACGAACGGAAGCCGCGGGAAGCCCGCGTTGACGCCGCGTGCCTTCAGAACCGCCTGGATCATCGGCAGCGTCGGTCCGAGATGCATCGTGTCGCGCATCTTGGAGACCTTCTCCTGAAGCACGACCGCTTCCTCGAGATCCTTCGCCACGACCGCCTGGAACAGCTCGACGACCGGCTCGGGGATCGCGTTCGCCAGGCCGCAGACGGCAGCGTGAGCCCCCATGCTCACTGCCGGGAGGATCAGCGCTTCGGTCCCGATCACCGGGATGAAGCCGGGCTTCTGTACGGCCCACATCTGATCCCAGAAGACGATGATGTTGAAACTCGAGTCCTTGATGCCGTCGATTCCGATGCCGACCAGTTTGGCAAGCATCGAGCCGGTCACCGAGACGCCCGTCGTCTTCGGATTGTTGTACACAAAGACGGGGATCGACACCGCGGCCCGTAGCGCCTCGAAGTGCCGAAGAACGGCGTCTTCCCCGAATCCGTAGTAGATCGGTGGAACGGCCGCCACCGCGTCCGCCCCAATTCCCTCCGCGTGCACGGCGAGATCGACGACCGATCGCGTCGAGCATCCGCCCACGTGGACGATGACCGGAATCCGGCCGTTCACCTGTGCGACGACGTCTTCCGCAACCCGCTTGCGCTCGTCACCGGTCATCAGCGGCCCGGATCCGTACGTCCCACAGATATAGAACCCCTGCACCTTGCCGACCAAGTACTCGGTGATCTCTTTTTGCGCCGCCGCGTCGTAGTCGCCCTTCTCGTCAAACCCCGTCAGCAGGGGCGGAATGACCCCCGTGATCCTCTTTCCCACGTCGTACCTCCTCTGGAAGTGTACTTGTGATCTCGTCTACGGTGTCTCACTCGCGTAGCCGGCGAGTCCGATCGCCTGCAATCGCTCGGCGGTCGGATGCCCGGCGGCGAGGTCCCAGCCTCGCTCGTCGTAGTAGTCGTCGAGCATCCGCGCGAGATCCTCACGTGTCAGGACCTTCGTCTGGTAATAGTCCTCCATCTCAATCCGACCCTCCGGCGCCTCCATCGGTGTGAACCAGACGTCGGGAGGCTGGTCGTCGGCGCGCGAGAACCCATCTCGCACGTTGATGACCTTCGCCAGATTGCTCACGCGTTCGCCTCTGCGGATCAGCTCCCGGGCGTCCACGCTCTCGCCGACAGCGGCGCTGTAGAGACGGGCCATGTCGTCGGCGAAGACGAGCGCCTGATACGTGTAGATCGTACAGAGACCGAGCGCGTTCTTGACGCGCATCAGGTCCTCCATGTACGAGGTGTATCGCCCGACGTTGAACTTGCCGGAGTGAGGCGTCTCCGTGAAGATCCGGGCCATCGTTTCCTCGTCAAGCCCCCAGTGCTCGACCTGCTCGCGGATCTCCGCCAGCGTCTTGTTGCGCGAGTTCGTGCGCGTGTGCGCCCCGCCGTGATGCGGCCGGGGGCGCGTCAGGAAGGTCATCATCAGCGGATGGAAGCGGGACGGCCGCGCATCGTAGATGAAGTCGATCCCCTTGCATACGCCTGCGTACCAGTACTCCTGAGGATCGAGCCCGAACTCCTCTTCGACCCTGTACCAGCCGTCCGCGAGAATGTCTCCGATCCCTTCCCGCTCGGCGGTCATCCGATAGAGGCGCTCGTATGTCGCGTAGTCCCGTGCCAACTCGAATCCCGCGCCATCCTTCGAGATCCGCCCGCGCTCGTACATCCGCGTCACGAAGTCGATCAACCTCATCGTCGTGTAGTAGTCGAGGCCGGTGTGCGCGTTCGCTTCGGTCACCAGATGGATCATCTTCCGGTCGTCCTCGATCCCGAGGAGCTGCCCCGACGTTGCGCTCTTGCTGTAGGGGGATCCGAGGCCTTGTTCCCCGGCGAATTCTCCCCCCGGGATCTCCCATCGCAATCGGCAGTTCAGCGGGCAGCTGGTGCAGGCGATGACCGATCGGAGTGACTCCAATCGTTTCTCCTCACCGTACAGCTCGTCCCAGCGGTCCTTCGACCAGATCCCCGGGTTCTGCGTGTGTTTGAACGTCGACCAGCCCGCGGCCAACCCGAGCTTGATCCAGTGCTCGCGCCGCGGCCAGCCCACAACTCGCGCGATGAGCTCGTTCGAGATCTCGTTGAATTCGGCGGGGTTCGCAACCCGGATGCTTCCGGAGCCCCGCGCGACGATCGCCTTGACGTTCTTCGATCCGAGGACGGCGCCCAGGCCGCCGCGACCGAGCGAGTTCGTCCGATCGATGATCGCCAGAGCGTTCCGCACCAGCTTCTCCCCCGCAGTCCCGATGACGAGCACGCCGGCATCCGCTCCCTCGCGGCGGACGAGTTCGATGGAGACCTCCTCGATGCCACGGCCCCACAGGGCGGCCGCGTCCTCCATCGTGACACCGTCGTCCCCGACCACGAGGAAGACCGGACGGTCGGCCTTTCCGAGGATCACCAGTCGATCGCATCCGGCCTGGCGCATCCCGATGGAGAAATACCGTCCTCCTCCGGTGCAAGACCCGGTGAAGAACCGCCGGTCACGCGAAGCGACAGTGGGGAACTTCGTGATCGCGGTGAGCTTCGAGGAACCGACCGTCCGCGTTCCGACAAGGACCCCGGGATTGAGGATCACGACGTTCTCAGGGGCAAGAGGATCGACCCCCCGCGGCAGGCGATCGGCCATGATCCGCCACCCGTGGCCCGAGCCTCCGATCACTCGGCCGAAGGCGTCAAGCGTCGCGTCCTCGCACCACGTTCGACCCTCCGTCAGGTCGACGTACCACGTTCGTTCAGTCCAGCTCGCCACGGTTCACCCCGCGATACTCGATGAAGAATTCCGAAGCCGCCTCGAACACGATCGTCCCGTACGTGCAGGCGTCGACACACGCCGGCTGACCGCCGCACAGGTCACAGCACTTCATGTCGATCCGCGGCGCCGTCTCCTCGGTCCGCAGATCCCGCTCAAGTTCGATACACGATAGGCTCGGGTTGTACTCTTTGCTCTTCGCAAACGAACACGCTAGTTGGCAGCTTCGACATCCCCGACACCGCTCCAGCCAGACCAGCAGTCGCCCCGTTGCGTTCACCAAGGTCTCCCCTTCGCCCTAGTGCTGTACCAGCTCGAGGATGTTGCCCTCGGGATCCTCGAAGTACCCGATCGTCCAACCGTTGCTGGTCGTGCGGACTCCGGAGACCTTCACCCCATGGGCGGCAAGCCGCTCCTGCTCGCCGACGAGATCGTCGACCACAATCCCGAGATGTGTATACCCTGGGCACTTCAGGTCGCGTATGTCGCTCTCCACATCGGTGGGAAGGATCTCGATGACCGCTCCCCTCTCCCCTTGAAGGAACACCACGGGAGGACGTCCTTCCTTCTCGATCCGGCGGATTTCTCTCAGATCGAGGACGTCTGCGTACCACTCCGCCAGCGCAGCGGAGTCCTGGGCGTAGATGCCGATGTGTTCTACGTTCATTGCGGCTCCCTTCAATCGACTTCTGCAAACGCCGTCACCATCATTGCCTCCGCCTCCGGGAAGAGGAGAGGGACGACGAACGCCCGGCGAAGCGCTTTGCCTGTGAGGGGCTCGAGATCGGGATCCTCCAAGATCAGAAACCGTTTGCCGCTCAGGAGAAACGCACGGTGCGCGGGAAAGGGGGGATCCGACGTTCGCCCCTCGGGGATGTTCTCGATCCCCATGAAGTCGCCGCCGGCACAGCGCATCTTGGGCAGCCCGACCAGGTACTCCGCCGCCTCGACCGAGAACCCTGGCTGCTTCAGCATGTATCGCTCCGGTTCGCTCCTCCGGTACCGTGAGAAGCCGGTATGAACAAGAATCAAGTCCGCCTGTCTCAGGGCATCTGCGTGTGGCTCCAGATCCGAGACCGCGATCTTCTCCTCGTCCCCCTTCGGGATCTCCAGGAGCACGGGGTGATCGAAGACGAAGTCCTCAATGGAGAACTGTCCCAGCTTCGCGCCGTCCCTGGAGACGTGGTAGGCCGTGTCGATGTGCGTGCCGGTGTGGACGAACGCATCGATGAAACTCGTGTTGTTGTAGGAGTCCCAGCGCACGCCTTCCGGATCGACTCCCGCGGGAGCCGAGTTCATTCGGGACCGCGGGCGCAGCTCGGGCTTGGCAATCGACCCCGGCATCAGCAAATGGGCGTCATCGAGCGGGTGCGAGAACTGCACAATCATCTATGTCTCCCCCTTTCGCAAGCAGTGCCGTCAGTTTCTCTCGAACGATATCACTCCGCGCGCGGCTTGTCAAGCATCATACACAACCAATCATCTTGACAACTAGACGTATCGTCCCTATACTGCTACTCCGAGTCTGGACACAGGAGGCGAGAGCGCCATGGATGGTCAGGGGGCCAGCAAGGAACCGTTTAGGGCAAGCGTTCGAAACCACCTGCTCACGGAATCATCGATCCCACTCTACGATCAGCTGGGCCGGGTGCTGCGCCGATTCATCGAGGAAGAGCAACTGGAACCCGGTGATCGATTCCCGGCAGAGGAGACAATCGCAGCGCAGTTTGGCGTAAGCCGGCCGACAGCGAATCGCGCAGTTCAGGAGCTGATCAGCCAAGGATGGTTGGTACGAGAACGGGGTCGCGGGACCTTCGTTCAGAATCAACACATCGTCGATCTCGCTCTCCTGAGCGAGAACCTCAGCCTGACCGAGCAGTTCCCACGAGATGCGGAACTGCGAACCGAGTTCATTGAGCGCAAGATCTTGAAGACGGAGCAACGAGTGGCACAGGCGATCGGCCTCGCCTCCGACGCTCCGATCCTCTACCTCCGACGGCTGCGTTTCGTCGACGAACGCCCGGTCATGGTCTGTGACACGTACCTTCCGGAGGCTCGCTTCGCCGGTCTTGACCGGCGGGCGTTCGTCCGCGGAAGCCTCTACGCGACGCTCGAGGAGAAGTATGGCTTTACGATTGAACGATCCGAGCGTCGCGTCGAAGCAGAAGACGTGATCGACCCGGCCGTCGCCGAGCTGCTCAGGGTCCCGCTCTTCAGCCCGATCCTTCTGCTCACGGGCCTAACGTTTGTCGAAGGCGAGGAGCAGCCGATCGAGCTCATGACCGCCTACGTCCGAGAGCGAGTGGCGTTCAAGAGCACGGTCCGTCGCCACACCCCCCGCAAGCTACGGAGTCCGGAGTCACAAGGCGGAGGATAAGGCGTGGCATCGAGTGTACGAGGACAACCATCGACTTCGACCGTGGGAGTCCCCGAGACACCGTCCCGCGGATCCGCGTGGAACGGGTTCCTCGTCGAGATGCGTGAGATCGTCAAGCGGTTCCCGGGTGTCCTGGCCGTTGACCGGGTCCACTTCGACCTCAAGCCGGGGGAGGTTCACGCACTCCTCGGAGCCAACGGGGCAGGCAAGTCGACGCTGATCAAGATCCTGGCCGGTGTCTACCATCGAGACGATGGGGAAGTCCACCTCCGCGGGGAGCCGGTCGAGATCCACAGCCCACGCCACGCACAGCAGCTGGGCATTGCAACGATCTACCAGGAGTACAACCTCGTTCCTGACCTCTCCGTGGCCGAGAATGTCTCGCTCGGGCACCTCCCGCGTGGTGCCACCCCACTGACGCGACCGTTCATCAGCCGGAGAGAGATGAACCGCCGAACCGAGGCGCTGCTCGCCGAACTTCAGGTCGACATCTCCCCCGCCATCCCCGTCCGCCGACTCGGAGTGGCCAAACAGCAGATGGTCGAAATCGCCAAGGCACTCGCTCTCGAATCCGAGATCTACATCATGGACGAGCCGACGGCGGCTCTCAGCTCGAAGGAGATCGACGAGCTGTTCCGCGTCACTCGGAGCATGAAGTCCCGGGGGTGCGCGGTCATCTACATTTCTCATCGGCTCGAAGAAGTCGGGCAGATCGCCGATCGTGTGACCGTCATGCGCGACGGGAAACGGGTTGACACACTCAACGTCGACGAGGCTCCGACGGACCGGTTGGTCGAGCTGATGGTCGGACGTATGGTGCACAGGGCGAAGCGGCGCGAGAAGTGCAGCGCCGGCGATCAACTCCTGCGGGTGGAGGGATTGACCCGCAAGGGGACGTTTCAAGACATAGACCTTCACGTCTGTGCGCAGGAGATCGTCGGTCTTGCGGGCGTGATGGGCTCGGGCCGGACGGAAATCGCTCGAGCCATCTTCGGCGCCGACTCGATCGATTCCGGGCAGGTGTACCTGGACGGAGCCCCCGTCACGATTCGATCCCCCAGCGACGCTGTGAGGAGGGGCATCTGTTACCTGCCTGAGGATCGCAAATCGCTGGGCTTGGTGCTCTGCGGAAGTGTGAAGGACAACGTCATCCTGGCCTCTCTGTCTAGGTTGTGTCGATTGCGCCTTGGGGGAAGAGGAATCTTCCTCGACAGAGCGCGGATTCGAAAGGAGGTGGTGCACCGGGTCAAGGAGTTGGACATCAAGACGCCGGGAATCAGCCAGTTGGTTGAGTATCTCAGTGGCGGGAATCAGCAAAAAGTGGTTGTTGCTCGCTGGCTTTGCTCCAACGCGAAGGTCTTCTTGTTCGATGAACCGACAAGAGGAATCGATGTCGGAACGAAGTCGGAGATCTACGGATTGGTCCAATCGCTGGCGGACGAGGGAGCCGGCGTACTCCTGATTTCGTCGGAGGTGGAAGAGCTCGAGGATGTGTGCGATCGCGTCTACGTCCTTCGGCACGGGCAGATTGTCGCCGAGCTGGAACGCGATGGTCTGTCGAAGGAATCGATCCTCTCGATCGCACTGACTGGCAACGGAAAAGGAGCTTCACACACTCCCTCGATGACTGGCGATACAAAGACTGAAGGAGGACTCAGAGAATGAAGCGCGTACTGGTGATTGCACTCATGCTCGGTGTTCTTGCGTTGCCGATCTTCAACGTGGCGGCGCAGGCGGCCGAGTACAAGGTCGGGTTCTGCGTGATGACCCTCGCGTTCACCTGGATGACCTATTCGTACCAGGCACTGATCGACGAGGCCGCGAAGTACCCGGAGATCGAGCTCATCGTGGACAACGCAAACGGTGACGTCAGCCGGCAGGTCGAGATCATCGAGAACTTCATCGCGCAGGGCGTCAACGCGATCATCACCGATCCGATCGACGTCAACACGCTGATTCCGGTGATGGAGGACGCAGAGGCACAGGGTATCGCGTTCTGCACGTTCGACCGCCGCGCGTTCGGCGGGCCGTTCCTGTTCCACGTCGGTTGTGACGACGTCTTCGGCGGGCGGCTGGCACTGGAATACGTCGCGGCGAAGCTTGACGGCGTCGGCAAGATCATCCACATCGAAGGGCAACTCGGAGCTTCACCGGCGATCAACCGCAAGAAGGGGATCCACGAGCAACTCGTGTACTACCCCGGGCTCGATCTAGTCTACGAGCAGAGCGGTCAGTTCAGCCGTGAAGAGGGCCTGCGCGTGATGGAAGACGCAATTACCTCCACCGGCGGGGACTTCGACGCCGTGATCTGCGCCAACGACGACTCAGCACTGGGCGCGATTCAGGCAATGAAGGACGCCGGGATCGACCTCGACGACGTCATCGTCGTCGGCTACGACGGGGTCCCGGACGGGCTGCGAGCGATCCTCGCGGGGGAGCTCAACGCGAGCATCCAGTACCCCGTTTCCATGGCCTCGCTCGTGATGCAGCAGGTCGCGGAATACCTGATCGACGGAACCATGCCGGAGAATCCTGACTTCGACATGCTCCCATGGATGCTGATCGACGACAACCTGTCCGAGTAGGCCGACTTCTGGCCGGAGCTTGGATAGCAGGACCGCAGGGCGGGAGGGGGCCGGCGGCCCAGCCTCCCGCCCCTCTTACAGCAAAGCGCATAGTAAGCCGGAGAGCGCGTAGCGTCCAACCGAGGACGGATTGAAAGGACAGGAAGGACCGATGTCAGGAGCAAACGACAGACTCACTGCCCAAGCTTGGGCGGCGATCAGACGAGGCGGGACGCACCTGTTCCGGGAGTACGGAATTATCCTTGTGTTCGTCGCGGTCTGCGCGATCATCGCCGGAATCAAGCCGGTCTTCCTGAGCATGACCAACATCTTCAACGTGATCCGCCAGGTGTCAATGATCGGGATCATGGCCACGGGAATGACGTTCGTCATCCTCTCCGCAGACATCGACCTGTCCGTCGGCTCCATCGCTGCTTTCTGCGGGGCACTGACGGCGGGATTCATGGCACGCAACGGGATTCCACCCTTGGCCGCAATCCTCATCCCGATCCCCATTGCGGCGGCCATGGGATGGGTCATGGGGATCATCATCACCAAGGCACGGGTCCATTCTTTCGTCGTCTCTCTGGGGATGATGTCGATCGGACGGGGCCTTACGCTGACCTACACCGAGGGGCTTTCAATCGGCAACCTTCCTCGAGGGTTCGGCGTGCTCGGCGGTGGGATGATCGGCCCGATCCCCGTCCCGGTGATCATCTTCGTGCTGGTGGTGCTCATCGGGTTCGTCGTCCTCACGAGGACACCGTACGGTCGTGCGGTCTACGCCATCGGGGGCAACCGTGAGGCCGCACGCCTCTCCGGAATCAAGGTTGATCGCTATCGAATCACGAACTTCGTTCTCTGTAGCACCCTCGCCGGTTTCGCAGGGATCATCCTCGCATCGAGGGTCCGTTCCGCGTGGGCCCTCGCCGCGCAGGGGTGGGAGCTGGACGTGATCGCAGCCGTCATCATTGGCGGGACCAGCCTGTTCGGCGGACGCGGCGGGGTCGTTGGGACACTGATCGGGGCCCTCTTCTTGGGGGTCCTCCGCAACGGAGCGAACCTCCTCGGAGTCTCCCCGTTCTATCAGCAGATTCTGATGGGGTCCCTCATCGTGGCCGCGGTCGTCTTCGATCGTCTGCGGCAACGGTCGACTACATAGACGCTTGGCAATCAATAGCCATTGGCAGGAGAAGGAGGCACGGAATGAAAGGCGTCGTCGTCTACGAAGATGGCATGATCAAGGTCGAGGAGCTCCCCAGGCCGAAGATCCACGAGTACCAATCCCTCGTTCAGAATCTGAGCTGCGGAATCTGCAACGGGACGGACTTCAAGTTGATCCACGGGAGTTTCAAAGGGTTTGACACGTATCCCGCGGTCCTCGGCCACGAGAGCGTCGGACGGGTCGTGGAGGTCGGCAGCAAGGTCACCTCGTTCAAGCCGGGGGATCTCGTCCTCCGCTCGATCCTCGAGACGGTTGGAGACGACAGGTACGCCTCTGGGTGGGGAAGCTTCGCCGAGTACGGCGTCATCGGAGACATCGAAGCGATGAAGCGCGATGGCCGGACCGACCACTACGACATCTACCTGGCACAGCAAGTCGTCCCGCCCCGCTTCGACGTCCATCAGGCCGTCATGCTGATCACGCTAAAAGAGGTCCTGTCAGGATTGCAGCGGTTCGGCGTCGACAAGGGAAGCTCGCTCCTCATCCACGGGGCCGGCCCGGTCGGGCTGTCCATGACCCGGTTCGCCAAACTGAGAGGCGCTGCTCCAATCGTTGTCAGCGAGCCGCACGCCGGACGCTGCGACAAGGCAACGAAGCTTGGCGCTGACATCGTGATCGACCCGACATCGGAGGATCTCGCCGCACGCGCGAAGGAGATCGAGGCCGATGGCTTCGACTTCGTGATCGACGCCGTCGGGATCAACCGCTTGATGACCGACAGCCTGAAGATCGCCAAGTTCAATGGCACGGTCGGAGTCTACGGAATCTCCGCCGAGACCAACGCCCACATCGACTGGCAGGACGCACCGTACAACTGGTCGATCCACTTCGTCCAGTGGCCGACGTTCGAGGACGAAGCGGCGGTCCACGACGAGGTGATCTCTCTCGTCGATTCGGGTCAAATCGACCTCTCGGATTTCGTCACCCACGTCATCCCCCGGCTTGAGGAGTTCCAGCAGGGACTCGACCTCGTCTCCAGCCAAGCCGGGATCAAGGTCACGGTCGACTGCCAGGGCTAGCACACGGGGAGGGGGCAATGGCGAAGACGTATCTTCTTGCACACGATCTCGGAACGACGGGGAACAAGGCGACGCTGTTCGACGAGGGCGGGAAGCTCATCGCCAGTGCGTTCGAGAGCTACGAGACCTACTACGATCAACCGGGCTGGGTTGAACAGGACCCGGAGTCCTGGTGGCAGGCCGTCTGCCGTGCCACTGCGACGGTGATGAGCAAGGCCGCCATCGACAAGACGGCTATCGCTGCGATGAGCTTCAGCGGCCACATGATGGGGTGCGTCCCCGTCGACGACCGAGGAAACGCCTTGCGGCAGGCGATCATCTGGGCCGATCAGAGGGCGAGCGATCAGGTGACCGCCCTCCTCCGCAAGATGCCCCAGGAGGAGATCTATCGGATCACCGGAACCCGACCGAACCCCAACTACACGCTGGAGAAGCTGATGTGGCTCCGCGACAACGAAGCCGACATCTTCGCGAAGACTCGGTTTGCGCTCCAGGCCAAGGACTACATCGTCGCTCGTCTGACCGGCGAGTTCGCCACGGATTTCTCCGATGCGTCGGCGACGAACGCGTTCGATCTCGTGCGCAAGGAATGGAGCCAGGAGATCCTGGGCGCCGTCGGCATCCCCGCGAAGCTATTCCCGCCCGCCCGCCCCTCGACCGACACCGTCGGGCGGGTCCGGCACTTCGATGATATCGATCTGGTCGGTGTCCCGGTCGTCCTCGGCGGTGGGGACGGCGCCTGCGCGACGACGGGTGCCGGCGTGATTCGGGCAAACGAGGGGTACAACTACTTCGGTTCGTCGTCGTGGATCGCCATCGCGACGGACAGCCCCGTGATCGATCCGGAGATGCGCACGTTCAACCTATGCCACCTCGCGCCGGACCTGTACATGCCGGTGGGAACGATGCAGAGCGCCGGCGGCTCCTACGACTGGATCCGCGAAGTCCTGTTCTCGGAGGAGCTGGGCTTCTCGGCCGACGAAGCGTTCGAGCGCCTCAACCGATGGGCCGCGGGGAGTCCCGCCGGAGCGCGCGGAGCCCTGTTTCTCCCCTACTTGATCGGCGAGCGAAGTCCCCACTGGAACGAGGATGCCCGAGGGGCGTTCGTCGGGCTCGCGCGGAGCCACGGCGTGTCCGACCTCGTTCGGGCCGTCCTTGAGGGGGTGGCGTTCAACCTGCGCATCATCTTCGAAGCCCTCACCGAACAGGGGGCAACGCTCGATTCGCTGAGGATGATCGGAGGCGGGATCCGCAATCCAGTCCTCTGTCAGATCCTCGCCGATGTGCTCGCAATCCCGATTGAGCGGCTGGAAAGCGGCGAGTTCGCCACGTCGCTCGGCGCGGCGGTCTGCGCGGGAGTCGGCGTCGGCCTATTCGACGACTTCTCGATCGCTGAGCGGCTTTGCCCCGTCGCGGGGACCGATGCTCCCGACCGAGCGGCCGTCGATGCCTACAACAGCCTGTATCCGGTGTTCAACGAAGCATATCAGGCACTGGAGAAGACCTTCGGACGATTGGCCGATCTCCAAACGGAGCTGAACTGACGGACGACGGTGCGTTGAGAAAGGACGGTTCGATGTACAAGCAGCTGGCCGCAGGCGGAGCACCGAAGACGTCTGCACAGTTGGCGAAGCGGATGATGACGGCCGTCTTCTCCCCCGCGGCGACCGAAGAAGAGGCGAAGCAGTTCCTCCATCGGTTCGCGGAATTCCCGCCGATCGACGCGATCTTCGTCGATCAACCGTGGGTCAGGATGGCACGAGAGATCCTCGACCCGCTCGGCATCGGTGTCGGAGTCGAGGCCGCATATCCCGTCGGCAACACGTCGACCGAGGCAAAGGTCGCAGCCATCAAGGAAGGAATCCGTCGTGGTGCGGTCGAGATCGACGTCGGCGGACACTTCACGGCGATCAAGTCGGGCGACTTCGACGCCGTGCTGGCCGACGCCCGCGCGATGGTCAATGCTGCGGGAGACAACATCCGCTTAATGGTCCTGCCGGAGACGGCCATCCTGGCGAATGACGAGAAGCTGCGCACCCTGGAGGCGTATGCCGAGGCAGGCGTGCGCGGGATCAAGACATCCTCGGGCTACGGCTGGAACACGCAGCGCGAGGACGTGCTCCTCGTGCGACGGGCGTTCGGTGACGCGTTCCAGATCGACGTCTCCGGCGGTGTGCGATCGCTCGATGACGCGATGGCGTACTTCGCGGCCGGGACGGACAAGATCCACGCCAGCCCGATCTTCCGCATCCTCGAAGAGGCGAACGGGAGGCCGTCATGACCCTGCGAATCCCGGACCAACCCGCTCGTGCAATCGACTACACGGACGTCCGCAAAGGGATAACGTACGCCGACGTCGAGCGGATCTGTCTCGAGGCGCGCCATCATCGGGTCGGCGCAGTCGTCGTCCCATCGGCGTTGGTGCACCGAGCGGCGGTGTGTCTCGTGGATGTCGACGTCGCCGTCGCGTGTTACATTGGCTATCCGTTCGGAACCCAGGCGGCGGGCGTGAAGGCGCGGGAGGCCGAAGTCGCCGTCGCGCACGGGGCGACGGAGATCGAGGTCGTGCCGCACTACGGGGCGGTACGCGCAGCCCGGTGGGAGCAAGTCGAGGTCGAGCTGCACACGGTGCGAGGCACCATCGAGACCGCTACACCGAAGCTCGTCGTCGAGCTGTCGTATCTGTCGGACGACGAACTGACGACGATCGCCCGCATCGCAGCGGACGCGGAATACGCGTTGATCGCAAACACGGCCGGGTTCCGGATCGTCTCCACCCGCCCCGAGACGGAAGCGCAGGCAACGCCGGAGGCCATCGAGCGACTCGTGCGAGCTGCCGGCGGCCGGATCCGGCCCAAGGCGGTCGGAGGGATCAAGACGTACGCCGAAGTCGTCCGCTTGCTCGAAGCCGGCGCCGCCCGCATTGCGGTGGACGCCGAGCCCGGGATCCTCGGCCGACTGGCCGAAGAGGCAGAGGAGGACAGATGACGACACGACACGTCGAGGAGATGCGCCGTGCGACGGACGACCTGGCCGACGTAATGAAGCGGCTCTCGCAATCGCCGTACGGATCGGTCCTCTCCGCATGGCGCCGGTTCACAGCAACCGCGCACGCGGACGGGGCATTGTCACGAAAGCAGAAAGAGCTCATCGCGATCGCCGCGTCGATCCTCAAGGGGTGCGAGCGATGCATCTCGTACCACGTGCGGTCGGCGACGGTGGCGGGAGCAACGCCCGACGAGATGGTCGAGGCAGGCTTCGTGGCGGTAATCATGGACGGCGGGCCCGCCCTGGCACACATGGGATCGCTGCTCGACGCGATCGAAGCGCACCAAGAGGCGTCCTCGTGAAGCTGATTCTGATCTCCGCCGACCTCGAGGACATCCGAAGCGCCTACGCGCTAGGCGTCTTCGTCGGGATCGCGAGCAATCCGTCCCTCGTGGCGCAGGCCGGCCTCCCATCGGAGGCGATGGTTCGGCGCGTCCTGGAGATCGTTCCGGATCCGGTCTTCGTTCAAGTCACCGGATTGACCGCCGAGGGGATGATCGAGGAGGGCCGGCGACTGGCGGAGATCGACCCCCAGCGCGTGCGGGTGAAGGTCCCGGTCACGGCCGCCGGGATCACCGCGATCCACAGGCTGTCGAAAGCCGAAGTCACGGTGACGGCAACCGCGATCTGTGCGGCGAACGAGGCCCTCGTTGCAGCGCAAGCCGGAGCGGCCTACCTCGCGCCGTACATGGCGAGAATCTACGACATCGGTGGCAACGGTTGCCAAGTCGTGGGCGACATCGTTGAACTGGTCCGTCATTACGATCTTCCCGCCGAAGTGATCGCCGCGAGTGTGAGAACACCGGAAGAACTGATGCTGGCATGGAAGCTCGGTGCGGACTACGCGGCGATCCAATCGCCCGTTGCTTGGAAGATCTGCGCCAATCCGGCCGTCACCGCCGCGGCCCAGGCATTCCATGACGACTACACTGCGCGGTTCGGCGAACGAGCGGGAGAGACAGGAGCGCGATGGAATACGTGAGGCTGCAGGGAGCGACGGTGCCGGCTCTCGGGTTCGGGACCTTCCGGATGAAGGGCGAGGAGTGCGCCGCTGCGGTCGCTCGCGCAATCACCATCGGATATCGACACCTCGACACGGCCGAGATCTACGAGAACGAGGAGGCCGTCGCCACGGGGATCAGGGAGTCCGGGATCGATCGAGGAGAGCTGTTCGTGACCACGAAAGCGTGGATGGAGGACCTCTCGCCGACGGGCGTTCAGAAGAGCCTTGAGGGAAGCCTCCGGCGACTCGGGACGGACTACATCGATCTCTGGCTTGTCCACTGGCCGAATCCGGCCTTCCCGATGCGCGACACGATCAGCGCGATGCTGGAGGCCGTCTCCGCGGGGCGGGTGAAGCACCTCGGCGTCAGCAACTTCCCGGTCGCGCTGTTTCAGGAGGCGGTCTCGATCGCTCCGATCGTCTGCAACCAGGTCGAGTATCACCCGTACCTCTCGCAGGCGAAGGTGCTCGCCACCGCGCGGGCGAACAACGCCTTCGTCACCGCTTATGCACCGGTCGCGATGGGCAAGGTTCGGGAGGATCCGGTGCTTACGGAGATCGGCGACCGACACGGCAGGACGCCGACCCAAGTGGCGTTGCGATGGTTAACCCAGCAGTCGAACGTCGTCGCGATCCCGAAAGCGGCCAGTCCGGATCACGCCGTGGAGAACTTCGAGAGCTTCGGGTTTGCGTTGACACCCGACGAGATGGCGCGGATTCACGGACTCGCCCGCGGAGAGCGACTGATCGATCCCGATTTCGGTCCCGAATGGGACGAGGCGTAGCGCAAACGCGATGCCCGTCTCCGGGCGGTGAGCAACCCACCGAAGTCTGGTATATTGACCGACACAGGCCTCAAGCGACCGACGAGAAAAGGGAGAATCGGCGATGACTCTCAGAACGGATAGACTGCGCAACGAGCTGCTCAGCACCACACCCTCTGTCTGCCCGGAGAGGGCGAGGATCTTCACGGATTCAATGAGGGCAAGCGAAGGCCGGCCGATCGTTCTCCGGCGGGCGCACGCCTTTGCCCAAGTGCTCAAGGAGATGAGCATCTATGTCCGTGACGGAGAGCTGATCGTCGGGAACCAGGCGCGCAAACCCAGAGCGGCTCCCGTCTTCCCGGAGTACTCGGTGGAGTGGATCCTTCGCGAATTCGACGGAGATCCGTATCACATGTGGGAGCGTCCCAACGACGTCTACGAGTACGACGAAGAGACGAAGAGCGACATCCTCTCCGCCATCGAGTATTGGCGCGGGAAGACCGTCTACGAGATCGTCCGAGGACTGATTCCCGAGGAGGCCAGGCAGGCGTGGGACCTCGGAGCGATCGATGACGACTGGGTGACCCAAAACGGCTTCGGAAACGTCCTCCCCAACTACGAGACGGTCCTGAGGCACGGACTGGCCGGGCTGGTCGAACGCGCCGAGCGCCGGATCGGCGAACTCGATCTCACGCAGCCGGGCGCGGCGAGGCAGCAGTGGTTCCTCGAGGCAGCGATCCTCGGCAACCGATCCGTGATCCGCTTCGCTCACCGGTTCGCCGACGAACTCGATCGGATGGCCGCGGGAGAGAGTGATCCCGCCAGGAGGGCTGAGCTAAGCGAGATGGCCGAGAACTGCCGGCGCGTCCCTGAGAACCCGCCGAACTCGTTCTGGGAAGCGCTGCAGTCGATCTGGTTCATCCACTGCTGCATCCAGATCGAGACGAATGGAATTGCCATCTCCTTCGGGCGATTCGACCAGTACCTGTGGCCCTACTACGAGCGGGACGTCAAGGCGGGGAAGCTGACGCGCGAGCGGGCCCTGGAGCTCGTCGAGAACTTCTTCATCAAGGTCAACGAGATGAACATCTTCCGGTCGTGGGAAGGGGCGAAGTTCTTCCCCGGCTACCACATGGCGGTGAACCTCACGATCGGCGGCCAAACGCGAGACGGGAAGGACGCGTCCAACGAGCTGACCCGCGTCGTCCTCGATGCCACAGAGAACATGCGGCTGCCCAAGCCCTCGGTCTCGCTGAAGTGGTGCGAGCGCACGCCCGAGGAGCTGATGGATCGGACGTTGGAGGTCGTTCAGGCGCACTCGGGAGGCCAGCCGGCCTTCTACAACGACCCCGGGGTGATGCGGATGCTCAAGGGCCTCGGCGTAGACCAAGGCGACCTTTGGAATTGGGCCCCGGTCGGCTGCATCGAGGCGTCCATCCCCGGGAAGTGGGACTTCGCCTGCAAGGGACCCCGGCTGAACAAGGCGAAGGTCCTCGAGATCGCCCTGAACAACGGAACCGAGCCGAGCACGGGAATCACCCTTCTCCCCGGCGACGGAGATCTCGCGACGTTCGAGAACGCCCAGGACGTCTGGGATGCATACAAGAAACAGCTTCACTACTTCATGGAGCAGCAGGTGGTGATCGAGCACATCAACGACGAGGTGCACAGATTGCACGACATCAATGCGTTCCGCTCGTCGCTGATCGAGGACTGCATCGGCCGCGGGAAAGCATTGATCGAGGGCGGCTCGATCTACTCCACGGACGGAGGGCCCACGGTGGGAGCGATGACGGCGGGGGACGCCCTCGCCGGGATCGAGACGGCCGTCTTCGTCGAGAAGTGGCTCACCGGCGAACAGCTCAAGCACGCGCTCGAAACGGACTTCGCCGACGAGTCCACCGCGCCGACCGGTGAGGAGATTCGGCAGATGCTCCTCAACAACGCCCCCAAGTTCGGCAACGACGACGATCGCGCCGACAAATGGACCGTCGCCATCACAGATTACCTCGGCTCGACCTACCAGAAGGAGTTCGTGAACTCCCGCTACGGCCGGGGGCCGAAGATCGGGACGTACTCATACTGCCAGAGCTCCGTCACGGCGAACGTCGCGATGGGAAAGGGCGTCGGCGCGCTTCCCAACGGGAGGAAGGCCGGGGAGCCGCTGAACAACGGCATCTCCCCCGCCACCGGCGCCGAGCGGAACGGCGCCACGGCGTGCATCAACTCGGTCAGCAAGCTGCCGAGCGTCTGGTTCTCACGCGGGGCGATCTTCAACGCACGGCTGAGTCCCGAGACGCTGAAGACGCGCGAGGGGAGGAAGCGCGCGTACGGGCTCGTCAAGACGCTGTTCGAGCACAGCCAGTATCACATCCAATTCAACGTCGTGGGGACCGACACGCTTCGCGATGCTCAAGCCCATCCCGAGCAGTACCGGGACCTGATGGTGCGGGTCGCCGGGTACAGTGCCTTCTTCGCTCCACTGAACGCGGAACTACAGGAGGACATCATCCGCCGTGTGGAGTTCGGCGAGGCCAACAGCTAACCGCATGAGGACCCTCGTGAGAACGGCAATCGGTGCTCGGGCGGGTCACATCTCCGCCACGGGGAGTCCTGCCGAGGAGATCTTCCGATGATGAGGCCGCCAGGACGGATCGAGGTTGACGAGACCATGAGCGGGACGGTCTTCGACTTCAAGCGCTTCGCCACCGGAGACGGCCCCGGCATCCGCGGGCTGATCTTCCTCAAGGGTTGCCCGCTGCGCTGCGCGTGGTGCGCCAATCCGGAGTCCCAGGCGCTCGAACCCGAGATCATGTACCACCGGACACTGTGCGTTGGGTGCCGCCGGTGCGTCGACGCCTGTCCGGCCGGTGCGATCCACCCGGACGACAACTACGGACTCGTGACGGATCCCGAGCGTTGCACGGCCTGCGGCCGCTGCGTCGACGCCTGTCTCTACGCAGCTCGGGAGACGGTCGGGAAGCAGACGTCCGTCAAAGAGCTGATGCGCATCGTCCGACGGGATCGCCGGTACTACGACAACTCGGGCGGCGGCGTGACGCTCACGGGGGGGGAGCCGCTCTACCAGTGCGCCTTCGTCAAGGAACTGCTGAAGGCCTGCAAAGCGGAGGGCATCCACACGGCGATCGAGACGTGCGGGTTCGCCCCGTGGGACTGCGTGGCGTCCGTACTGCCGTACCTCGACCTGTTGTTCTACGACATCAAACACATCGATTCCGATCGGCATCGCGAGGTGACAGGCCGGACGAACGAGCTGATCCTGTCCAACCTGTCGAAGGTGGCTCGCACGTTTGCTCACGCGGAGATTATCGTGAGGACTCCGTACGTGCCGGGATACAACACCTTGGAGGACGCTCAGAGCAGGACGTTCGAATTCGTCGGCCGACTGCCGAATGTGAGGCGGATCGAAGTCATGCCCTACCATCGCCTGGGGACTTCGAAGTACCGCGGCCTGGGTCGCGACTACTCTCTGCGGGATCTCGATCCGGTCCACAGGAACGAGCTCGAACACCTGAAGAAGCTCGGCGAGGAGCTCGGCGTCGTCGTCCAGATCGACTCCACGTAATCGTTCGCTTCCCCAACGGAACCGGTGAATGCCCGCCCTGCTGCGCGCCTTGGTTCTTCGACGCAGATCTGTCGGGCTCGTCTGCGCTCCCCCGTTCGAGAGCGCGCTTCCGCAACGCTTCAGGCCGCGACGATCGCCTCGCTTCCCAACACAGCCGTTCGCCAGCGGGGTCTTCACTTGCCTATGCTCGTGCCGCATCGCTGAACAGGCCATCGCCAAGCTTCGGCGAGTAGGACGCGCCTCCCTCGTCAGCGTCTCGTCTGTCCCTCCTCCATCGGGTGCCGGAGTCTCGCACGGGCCGGGCGCCGGGGAGAGCCGCTGCACACGCCTCCCGGCAACATGGGGACACCACGCAGGAAGAGAGGTTCGACCGATGCGACGCATCCTTCCGTTGATCGCCCTCATTGCCCTCACCGCCCTCGCCGGCTGCAGTTTCCTCAACGCCTTTCGTTCGAACGAACCCCCGACCGCCGTCATCGTCGCCAATCCGGTGCACGGGCGCGCCCCGCTTCATGTTCAGTTCGACGCGTCCGATTCGTTCGACGACGGGACGATCACGAAGTACCTCTGGGAGTTCGTGACCGCCCCGGACGGAGAACGGGCCGACGGTGCCCGCACCGAACACTCGTTCGAGACATCGGGGATCCACGCAGTCAGGCTGCAAGTAACCGACGAAACCGGCCTCGTCGGAACGGGGGAGATGAGCATCACTGTCGAGAACACCCCACCGCTTGCCAGCTGCCGGTTCTCGAGCGACTCCCCGGTCGTCGGGGAGTGGATCCTGTTCGACGCGTCGGCGTCGTTCGATCCGGACGGTCGGCTCGTCGACTTCATCTGGGACTTCGGCGACGGAATCTCAACCCGCGGCACACGCGTCGGGCATGCCTACGAGGAAGTCGGTGTCTACTCGGTTCTCCTGACGATCGAGGACAACGCCGGCGCGACGGCCTCGATCGTCCACACGTTCACCGTGCACCTTGGTGGCGGCGGAGGGGGGGGCGGCTGCGGCGGATCGAGCATCGTCCTGAAGCTGGCCTGACCGGCTGTCCCGGCCCCAGGCGGACCCAAGAGGACATGCGACACAGAACTCGCTATCCGTCGACCCGCCTTCCGACCGACGCAAGGTAGACGACGAACCGCTCGACCCCGTCCAACCCCAACAGCTCGTTGACCCGCCCGTCGTCGAACGCGCCGATCGCACACGCACCGGCCCCGATCGACTCGGCAGTGAGGTAGAGGTTCTGGCAGACGTGACCAGCATCGAGGAACAGGTAGCGAACGCCGCGCTCCCCGTACCGCCACGTCATCCGATGCCGATCTGCGACCCAAACGAACGTCGCTGCGCCGTCTCGCACCATCCTCTGTCCGAGGCAGGCGTCCACCATCCGATCGGCGAGCTCGGGGGAAGAATCGAGCCTCGTTAGCCGGTGATCGAGCGCGAGGTATTGATACGTCCCGGGCTCGAGCCCGTCGACGCGGTTCGCCATTACGACCGTTTCGAACGCATGTCTGGCCCCGGCGGAGGGAACCGTCCGAAACGTCGCGCGGCGCGGGATCACCCGCGACACCCCTTGCGTGC
>Ga0180438_10002307_pt1 | contig 31598 bp, 19 predicted proteins | sample SS_ome_12_FD_132455 | JGI IMG/M metagenome (GOLD analysis project Ga0180438, IMG submission 132455) | Hypersaline lake sediment archaeal communities from the Salton Sea, California, USA - SS_3_D_2 metaG | ecosystem: Environmental > Aquatic > Non-marine Saline and Alkaline > Hypersaline >... | reverse complement strand
CCTATTTTTTCTTTTCAGGGGTTATTAGAGCTCATGGACTTTTCAATACAGACATTCAAATATCTAATTTAGCGGTTGATATAGCTCCTGTATTCACTGGTGTATTATCTTCTGTAATTACACAATTACCCAAAGCCTTTCAAAAAAACGATAGCCCGGCCCGCAGAAATAATGTTCAAGCCGTGCTTCATTGCAAATCGTCCATTCGAGATTCCCTTAAAAATCTTTATCCCATAGATATTCAATTGGTGGAAAAAGGTTATGAGCTAAAGTTATTTAAATATTTTATCTCTGCCTACCACTACCTTGGCTGGAGCGGAACCGTAGGAGAAAATTTAAAATACATGTTTTTTGACCTTCATGAGAGACCTCTTGGCTGCATGATGTGGGGAGCGGCTGCCTGGAAAGTCCAACCCCGTGATACTTATATCGGTTGGAATGCAGAAGTGAGAGTTCGCAATCTTTCGTATGTGGCCAATAATAATCGTTTTCTCTTACTCCCCTGGGTGAAGGTTCCTCATCTTGCCAGTCATTTACTTGGCAAAGTCTGTCGTCGCCTCAATCTTGATTGGCAGCAGAAATATCACCACCCCGTCTACCTTGCCGAAACCTTTGTTCAAAAGGATCGTTTCAAGGGAACCTGCTATAAAGCAGCCAATTGGGAACATGTGGGAGTCACAAAAGGGCGTGGGAAACTGGATATAAATAAACAGTACCTTGTACCCGTAAAGGACATCTGGTTATATCCCCTTGATATTTCATTCAGAGAAAAATTATGTATTTGAATTTGACCGTTGACCCAACGGTTGATCATTTGAAGATTTAAGAATTTAAGGAGGTGAATATGTTTACCTGTTGAGCGTCCAACAGTTAACGTTTATTAATTATTGGGTTCCCGGTTTATTACCTATTGATTGTTTATTTTTATGTTGCACCTTGCATGTTGCTTGTTTGCCCCCTTGCTCCATCAATGAGCCATGAGCCATGAATACTGAAATCCTGAAACCCAAAGCTCCGAAGTCCCGAGGGCCTGAGTATCTGAGGACCCGGAGTTCAAAAGTTCGGGGATTTGGAAATTCAGAGGTTCGAATGTAACAGGATGATTGGCTTAAAACTACTTTGGAGGTAAATGCAAGATGAAGGTAATGAATTATATATCGAGTTTTTGGGACCGTTTAGCCAGTTCGACATTGTGTGAACTGGTATCTTTAATGGGGGATATGATTCCCTTACCGAAGATATCGCCATTACAATCGCAACGCGATCGTATCTTTAACCAGTGGCGAACCTTTTGGCTTTTCCTTGGGCAAATATTAAGCGCCACTCAGGCTTGTCAAGAAGCCCTGAAAAAAGCCCAGTTGTGGTTGTCACTCTCGGCACTGCCAGACAAAAAAGAGATTTCATCTAATACCAGTGGCTATTGTAAGGCACGGGGCAGATTGAAACAGGATTATCTGGATGATGTGGAGCGACAAGTGTGCAGCCAATGTCAACAGAGGAATCGAGCTTCGGCTGAACATCTATGGTATGGAAGGTCTGTCAAGGTTGCTGATGGGACATCCGTATCAATGCCCGACACCCAGGAGAATCAAAACGTTTATCCTCAACCCAAAGGCCAAAAAAAAGGATGTGGTTTTCCGGTTATGAGGCTTGTGATTTCTTTTTGTTTAACCACAGGCATTATCCTTTCCTTCCGTAAAGGGAGCCTTGACCGTCATGAGCGGATGCTGTGGCACGAAATGTGGGATGATTATGAAGCTGGCGATGTTGTATTGGCCGATTGTGGGTTCTGCTCTTTTGCCGACTACTGGATACTTTCCCAAAGAGGCATTGATTGTGTGATGAGACTTCACCAGGCAAGAAAAGAAAAAAAGATAATCAAAACATTTAACAAAAATGACTATTTAGTGGAATGGGAAAGGGGAGGCGCAAGGAGCAGGCCCAAATGGTTAAGTAAGGAACAATGGGAAAATTTTCCCCCGAAAATGATCGTACGCCATGTCAGAGTCAAAGTAGACATTCCGGGGTTTCGTACAAAGAGCTACACAGTGGCTACGACGTTATTGGATGAAAAAAAATATCCTCCAAAGGCCCTGGCTGAACTATACCGACGCCGCTGGTTGGCTGAAGTTTTCATCCGTGATATAAAGATAACCATGGGTATGGATATATTACGATGCAAAACACCACAAATGGTTCACAAAGAACTCACTCTTTTTATTATTGCATACAATCTCATCAGAAGTTTGATATGGCAAGCCGCTTTAGGAAAAAATATTGATCCATACAGGATTAGCCTGGCTGGAGCTATTGCTACAATTAGACAGTGGACTCCAATATTGGCTACCATTAAAAACAATGAAAAAAGAAAAATCATGATTGGACGAATGATTGAATTTATTGCTGCTAACCTATTGCCAAAACGATGGGAAACAAGACTATACGCAAGAGCTGTGAAAAGAAGGCCCAAAAACTTCCAATTATTGACAAAGGAAAGACACTTATTCCAGGAGAGTCCACATAGACGTAAATATAAAGCAAACAAAAAAATATAGCCTTAAGTTAGTGGCATTCGGGACAGTCCAGAAGTGCGCCAGGCGAAGCTGGCGCGATCCAGTGGGTTCAAGTCCCACACGGGCAAAGTTTAGCCAGCAGCCCGTTACTCAAACCGCACCAGTCAATTCGTCCCCAGAATACACATCGCGGCCTGCGCCCGCAACTTTTTTTCATCCGGAATGGATAATTAAGTTGCGGAATGGATATTTTACTTTCCGCAGTGCTTAAAAAATTTTAGAAAAGGATATTTTTCTTTTCGCAATGCTTAAAAAATTTTCGGAAAGGATATTTTTCTTTTCGCAATACTTAAAAAGTTTTCGGAAAGGATATTTTTCTTTTCGCAGTGCTTAAAAAGTTTTCGGAATGGATGTTTTAATTTTCGCGCTGCTTAAAAAAATTTCGGAATGGATATTTTTCTTTTCGCAGTGCTTAAAAAGTTTTCGGAATGGATGTTAATCGTTTCTGAGAGGTTGCACGGATTTCGGAATGAATGATCAAGTTGCGGAGTGGATAATCAAGTTGCGGAGTTGATAATTAAGTTGCGGAATGAATAATCAAGCGGAGCCACTTCGCAGAGTAGCATTCGTGGGCCTCCTCTTTTTTTAATTTTTTATTGAATTAGGATTGAAAAATATAGTCATTTAAACTATCATTATGTGTGGAGGTTAAAATGAATCGTTCGATCACTTTGACAGAAGCAAAGACAAAATTCTCGGAAATAATTAACCGTATTATATATAACAAAGAAAGAATTTATATTTCAAAAAAAGGAAAGAATGTCGCGGTTATTGTTCCATTGGATGAATTGGAAGAGGACAGGGAAGAAGGGCTGATACTGGCTAAAAGTGGGCTGGCTGATCTGGGAGATGAGATTGATGAGATGGAAAAATGTATTTATAAAGCAAGAGAGAGTGATGTAACCAGAGAGGTGGATGTTTAATGTACTTATTTGATAAAATAGAAAATTGGATCAAATGAAACGTTAAAAAAAGTGCCAGTCAAATAAAACTATCAATGGTCTATTTCCCAACGCAGAATTCCGAGAATATTTTATTAAGGATATCATCCGGGGTAATTTCTCCCATCATCTCCCCGATGATTTCAATGGCCCGGCGTATCTCTTCTGCGATGATCTCTGTTTGACCGGAATGGGTCTCCACCATCTGGCGAACACGATTAAGAACCGCTTTCAGTTCCTCCAGGGAAAGCTTCTGACGCTGGTTGACGGTAAAGTCACTCTCCTTGCTTTTCACATCGCCGATGATCCCCTTTAAAAAACCTGTAATCGCCTCGATATTGGTATGCTCTTTCACTGAGATATGAACAATATTTTCTTTTTTAAAGGAGGATGTGATGGAATCGAGCGCCTTTTGATCCATGATATCCATTTTATTGGCAGTGATTAATTTTTTCTTTTTCTTTACCAATTCATAAATCTCTTTATCGGTGTTATCGAAAGGTCTTGAGGCATCCAGCATAAATATAACGGCATCGCAATTTTCCAATTTTTCCAGGCTCCGCCGGATGCCCTGGGTCTCGATGTCATCGGTGGTTTCCCGGTTGATCCCTGCCACATCGGTAATATCGATGGGAAATCCATCGATGTAGAGTTTTTCTTTGATAAAATCCCGGGTGGTACCGGGGATGGAAGAAATGATCGAACGTTCTTCCATCAGCAGGGTATTAAAAAGGGAGGATTTTCCTACATTGACCTTACCTGCAATCACCACATGTAATCCTTTATTCAATAGTTCATTAAACCGGGCATTGGATAAAATGGTGTTCAATCGCTTTAAGGGTTCCTTCAATTGATGGGCAATGGTGATTTCATCGAAAAACTGGTCTTCTTCAAACTCAATTTTGGTTTCGATGCGTACACCCAGGTTAATCAGGTTCTCTTTAAGTTTTTCCATTAAGCGGGATAATTTTCCTTCCAGGCTTCCGAATTTCATATGGGCATAGTACTTTGAGTGGGCGTTTATTAATTCATTCACTGATTCGGCCTGGATGAGGTCCATTTTTCTATTTTTAAAGGCCCTATAGGTAAACTCCCCGGGTAAAGCGTTCCTGATCCCTTTTTGATAAAGGCCGCAGATCAGGTTCAATACTTCTTCGATAATAAAGGGGCTGGAGTGAATCGAGATTTCCGCTGCATCTTCCCCGGTGTAGCTGTGGGGGGATTTAAAAAAAGTCACCACACATTCATCGATTCGTCGTTTGTTTTTATTATCCTTCACAAAACTGTGATAGGATTTCCTGGGGATGATTTTTTGGGGTAATTTTTCAATGATCGTTCGCAAGATTTCCAGCGTTTTTTCCCCTGAAATACGTATAACAGCAATGCCGCCTCTCCCCAGTGGTGTGGAAAGCGCGGCTATGGTATCTCCATCCATTACTTTTTCTTTATGGTTATGACTTTCTGAAAACTGTCTCCTTTACTTTTGGATTCCAGGTCGGCATATTTATTAATGGTCATGTGTATGATGCGTCTCTCAAAAGGATTTAATTCCTTAAGACTGATGGGTCTGCCATTTTTCCTAACACTTCGGGCATAACGGTGGGCCAGGTTGGTCAATTCATATTCACGGTTTTTCCTGAATTTTTCGCATTCGCAATATATTTTCTTCCCGATAACATCTGAATATAATCGGTTCAACAGGTATTGAACGGCATTCAGCAATCTCCCGTTTTGATAGAGCATTAACCGGTAATCTTCACCGGTAAAGTCTACTGCTAAAAAACTCTTTCCGTTGGAGATGGAAAAATCCAGGCTAATACTCATCCGTTCAATCATATTTTTTATGAACTGTGATAATTTCTGTTCTTCTGCTCCATCGGAGGGCCATGCTTTTATATAGATTTCCCGTTGACTGTGCCCGAAATACTTGCTTTTTTCTGTTATTATTTCATATTTAATTTGATCTTCATTAACGTTAAATTCAGATGCTGCCATCGAAATGGCCTCTTTTAAAGAATTCGAGCAAAACTCTTTTGTTAAACTCATTTCCCTTTTACCCCTTTTTTTCTCTTCTGTGCTTTTCTCATTTTCTCTTCTTCCTTTTTTTTCTGGAAGATTTTTTTATTTATAATATGCTGCTGCCCGATTTGCAGAAGATTTGATGCAAACCAATACAATGTAAGTCCACTGGGAAGACTCATGACAAAAAAAGTAATCACTACCGGCATGATATACATCATCTTTTTCTGGGCACCCTCTGCTCCTGAGGGGGACATCTTCTGTACGATTAGCTGGGTAATTCCCATCAATATTGGAAGGAGATAAATGGGATCTTTCAACGACAGGTCTTTGATCCATAATATCCAGGGTTCATGCCGGACATTGATGCAGGTTCGCAGCAAATTAAAAAAACCGAATAAAATAGGTAGCTGCAGCAGCATGGGAAGACAGCCGCTGGCAGGATTGACTTTCTCCTGTTTATACAACCGCATCGTTTCTTCATTCATTTTCCTTCGTTGTTCAGGATCCCTCATATTTTTGTATTTCTTTTTAATGGCCTTTATTTTGGGTTGGAGGGTTTGCATTTTAGCCATGGAGACGCTGGAAGTATAGGTTAAAGGGAAAAGTATTATTTTTAAGAATATGGTAAATACGACAATGGCCCATCCATAATTGGGGATAACGCCGTGAACCAAATTAATACCTTTCAGCAATATTTTGGCAATGGACCCCAAAAATCCGTACTCGATAATAATATCCACATCCTTTAACGTGTTTTGCACCTCTGCCAGCCTTTCTTCATCTTTGGGTCCCATATAGACCAGTTCGGGATTGATAACCACGATATAGGAATAGAGGGTGTCCATTTTGCCTTTTTCTATAGCTTTTTCTTTAATAACAGAGTATCCAATGGCTGAATTTCTTGGGGAGGTTTTAAAAATAGCAGCAAAATAGGCCCGCTCGTACGCTGCCCAGATGAAATGTCTGCCCATTACCCCTTCAGCTTTTTCAATGGTTTCATCATCTGTTGGTTCTGTTCTTACTTTTGCAAATTCATTATCTTTGTCATCCAGACCATCGTAAGCCCTGATTTTTAATCCCATTTGCAGGCCCCGCTGTTCACTAACATTGTTCTCCAGGTCAGGCCCAAAGACAAAGGGGGCGTCCAGTTCTTTCCCATCTTTTATTATTTCATATTCCAGCCCAATGATATAACTGTTGTTGTAAATCACGAATTTTTTAAAAACCCTTACGTTTTTTTCCACATCCTTGTACCTAAAAATGATTTCTTTGGGTTGGTTACGCTGGTTACCAGTAACATTTATATCCAAATTCCCTTCATAAACGTATTTTTGGTTGTTTAGATCGATAAAGGTCTCATTGCCTTCAAAGGGTGAAAAATGGAAGGGATAGAGGTGGAATTTAGAGACTTTTTCCGATACCAGGTCCAGGGGCAGTTTTTTATCATCCTTGTATTTTTTTAAAACCAGGGATTTCAGCCCTGCGCCTTCATTGGTAAAAACAGCGGTGAATAAATCGGTTTCCACCACTACTTCTTTTAGAGCTGTCTCTTTTAAATCTTCTTCCACCGCCTCAAGGAGCTTCTCCTCAACGACCTCTTTTTTCTTTTTGGAAAAAAGGTCTGCCAGGTCCCGGGAAGTGGGTGTGGTGGTTTTGGAATCCAGAGCCGTTGGGGTATGTTTATCTTTTTGCGGTTCTCCTGTCACCTGCTCGGTACTTTCCACCGGCTGCGGTTTTGGCTGGGGTTTCGGCATAAAAAAATGCTGGTAAATGACAATAACAATAATTGACAATGCGATTGCCACTATTAATCTTTTTGTATCCATTTTAACTTCACCTCGAATTTTTCCGGAACTGGATCATATCCCCCTGGATGGAAGGGATGGCATTTTAGTATTCGTTTTGAACCTAAAAAAATACCTTTTAAAACGCCGTGTTTCTTAATTGCCTCATAGGTATAAATGGAACATGTAGGATAAAACCGGCAATGATTTCCCAGAAGGGGAGATATAACCCGCTTATATAGTCGGATCATTAATAAAAAAATTTTTTTTACCATTTATTTGTTTTTAAAACCATTAAAGTTGTTAATTTTTTTCATTGATTGTATAAATAGTCCTTCAATTTCCCTTGTTTCTTTTCTATCAAATCTTTCTTTGGCTACTACCCAGAGGTCATGCTTTTTTGTGACCAGATGTTGATTCGACCTGAAGAATTCTCTCATTTTTCTTTTAATAAAATTCCGCTGCACCGCGTTTCCAATCTTTCTGTTTACTGAAACAGCAAATCGATGGAAATCATAATTATTCTTTAAAAAGTAAAAAAAAAGAAACGATTTTTTATTTTTTTTGCGTTCCTTATTAGCTTTTTAAAATCCTCTTCTTGTTTGATCCTCTGATAATTCGGAAATTTAAAAGACATTTTTCAATCGTTCAATGTTCAATAGTCAACGGTAAACGTTAAACAGCTAAACGTTTTCTACCTTTTCTTCTTCTCCTATTAATAACGGCTTTTCCTGCCTTAGAAGACATTCTTTCTCTGAAACCATGGGTGGTTTTCCTTTTCCTGTTATTTGGTTGATATGTTCTTTTCACAGCAACTCCTTACAATATGGAATTTAAACTATACTATATAGGAAAAAGCAATAGTTGTCAAGCGAAAAAGTGCCTAAAATGCCTAAAGTGAGCTAAAGTGCCTAAACCAGACAAGCCGGATCCAATACGGGCTTGTCTGGAAATTACAAATTACAAATCCCAAAATACAAACAAACTACAAATTCCAATGACCAAAATTACAAACAGATCTGATATATTTTTGAGAACCTTAAAATCTAAATAGAATGTCAAAGCGGTCTTTTAAGTTCAGGTTTGTGATTTGTAATTTGTGGTTTGGAATTTGTTCTCGTGCTACGTAGCGAGGCTACTTCGCAAAGTAGTATGTAATTTGTATTTTGTTGTTTGTTCGTGACCAAAAAACGCTTTTCCTTTTATTTTTGTCTTTACATCATTCTTCCTTTTTTATAAAATAGGTTATGAAAAATTTGCTGGAGGAAACTGAAATGTCAGTAAATATATTTAAGGAACGCTCGCTCTGCGTATCCTCAGACCTGTCAATCGACGAAAAAAAATATCTTTTCCAGAAGACAAAAGAATTAAAAGAGGCATGGTATACCAATAACGAGGAAAAACTGAACCATTTCAGGATTAATGATATGGATTTCGGTATATATGAGGTTTTTTTAGAGGATAGCACCCGGACTCGGGAATCCTTTAGAAATGCAGCTGAGTTTCATGGTGTAAAGCTCTCTATATTTAATTCCGACAGCTCCTCCTTTAATAAAATGGAAAGTTATATAGATGGTTTCATGACGCTGGCGGGTTACAATAATCATATTTTTATTGTCAGGAGCCGTCTGGAAGGTGTTTGTCGGTGGCTGCAAATCACTGGAGAAAAATTCGCCGAAAGAAACAAATTGAAAAACAAACCTGCATTTATCAATGCAGGTGATGGAAAACATGAACATCCTACCCAGGAACTGCTGGATGAGTTTACATTAATCGAGGATAATAACTGGAGCACAGACGCTCTGCATATTGCACTGGTGGGCGATTTATTTCACGGTCGCACCGTTCATTCCAAAGCAGACGGTCTGGCTATATTTGATAAAGTGAAAGTGGATTTAATCGCACCACCCGAATTGGCCATGCCAAAACAATACACTGAAAGAATGAAAGATAACGGTTTTGAAGTAAGAGAGTTTGACTCATTGGAGGAGTACCTATCCCAGCCGGATATTGCGCCCCGTTTTTATTTTACCCGGCCTCAACTGGAACGGATGGGTGACCGCATTTTAAAACGACAGGATGAATTGAGGGCAAAAATAACCTTTAAAGAAGCGTTTATCGATAAACTGCCGGAAAACACCTTTTTTTATCATCCCCTACCCAGACATAAAGAACATCCTACTATTCCCACTTTCCTGGATCATTTACCCTTGAATCACTGGGAAAAGCAATCCATTAATGGTATGTTTACAAGGATTATACTGCTGGGGGCTATCGCAGGTAAAATCGGAGAGGATTTCAAGGGAAAAACAATTGCTAAAAAAGAATACACCGACGATTTTATCCAGGATGTCCCCCCGGATAATTCAAAGCCAAAAACCTATAAGGAAGGAATAAATCCGTTATCCAATGGCGTGGTCATCGATCGCTTTTGCAGGGGCGAAACCAGGGAAAACATCTGGCAGTACCTGTTCAAAACAATGAAAATTATGGACTTTTCCCATTATAAAGGTTCTATTGGTGTGGGTGAATCTAAGAAAGAGCCAGGGATTTATAAAGGATTAATATTTCTCCCGGAATCCCGGGACCTTTCACAAAGTGATTTGAGGCGATTGGCAGCAGTGACAGCAGGATGTACGGTGAATATCATTAAAGATAATCGAGTGATTCGGAAATTGAGATTAACATCGCCGCCTCGAATCTATAAGATTAAGGGAACCGGATGTACTAATGATGCCTGTATCTCTCATGATTCGCATGCAGAACATGTACCTCCCGAATTTGTGCGCACAGGGAATGGAACACTGGAATGTGCATTCTGTGGTACACCGCATCAATTCAAAGATATCTGGAAATAGAAAAGTAAACGGTTGTGCCAATTTTATTCTTTGCTGGGAAAGATTGAGGAAACACAGCAGGTGACCCTGGTTTCTAGAATCGAAAATAAATGAAGACCGGCTCTTTTTTACAGGTATAGAATCCCGATCTATAAATCAGTACCTATGGAATGACTCTATAACTCTTTACATCAAAAAAAAAGGATGCGACTTATAAAAAAGGACGAAAATTTTTGGCTTTGGTTATATAAGAGTAGTATAATGATTGTAACGAAAAAAGTGAGGATTTAGATGGTTGAAAGTATTAAAAACCAATTGTGGGACTTATTAAAAGAAAAAAAAGTCTCTCTCGTAATGATTTATGATGAAGATGGCAAAATTCTCTGGCACCGGGGGAGAAAAATAATAGGAAAGTCAGTCGATGATGGAGAAGGCTTTCCAAAGACTTTTATAAGACAAACCATTCATACCAATACGAATAAAGATAGTGTAATAAAAAAAGAAAATATTTTGATAAATATTTCCTCCGGGGATTTGTCTAAATCAGCAGAAGAGCTGCATGTCAAGAGCCTGCTCATCCTACCGATAAACAAGCACTTTTTTCTTTATATCGATAGTGGAACCAAAGAGTCCTTTAGTGATACAGATTTTGAAGTTTTTAAAGTAATGGGGAAATTGCTGGGAGACAATATTCGACATATTACCAAAAGTGAAGCCGATATCGGCGGAATTACAGGAAGCAGCGAAGCCATATCAAAAGTAAAAGAGCTTGTTTTAAAATTTTCATTGGAAGAAGATCCTGTTTTATTATTGGGGGAAACCGGTGTGGGAAAAACTCACATTGCAGAATTGATTCATGTCTATTCCGGTAGAAAAGGAAAATTTGTAGTCGCCGACACCACCACCATCAACGAAAATCTATTTGAGAGCGAGGTTTTCGGCTATAAAAAGGGTTCCTTTACCGGTGCCACTGCGGATAAACGAGGCCTCATCGATGAAGCAAAAGATGGGACGCTTTTCTTTGATGAAATCGCTGAAGTACCGATCTCTTTCCAGGCAAAATTACTGCGGTTTATTGACAAGAAAAAATTCCGGGCCATGGGAGAAACCTGTGAAAAACAAGCAGATGTGCGAATCGTAGCTGCCACCAACAAGGACTTGCAAAAAGCCGTCAAAAAAAAAACATTCCGGGATGACCTGTACTTTCGGTTAAATGTCCTGGAAATCAAAATCCCACCCCTGAGAGAACGAAAAGAAGATATAAAAGCCGCACTAACAGAGAGATGGAAATTTTTGAAAGGAAAGGAGATCGGAGAGGAATTTTGGGAAGTAATGTACAATTATGGCTGGCCTGGGAATTTCAGGGAATTGTTTACTGTATTGAAAAGAGCAGGGATTTTATGCGATTCCCCTATTACCGGCAAAAAAATTCAGAAAATCATTGATGAAATTTTAACCGAAGATACCTCTATAAAAAGTATAAATAAAATCGATCAGATCCGCGCAGAGTTAAAATCCGGGAAAAGCTTCTGGAAGGTAGTAAAAGAGCCCTTTTTAAAAAGAGACTTAAATCGCTATGAAGTGAAGTGCATCATTTCAAAAGCGCTGCTGGAAACTGGTGGAAAGTACGTAAATATACTCCCTTTTTTTAATATTGACCCTTCGGAATACAAACGATTCATGAAATTTCTCCATAAAAACAAGCTGCAGTGAGGAGGTAGTCATGATAGAACCGATTAAAGCCAAAATCTGGGCTTTGTTGAAAGAAAAGGATGTATCTTTGGCCATGATCTATAACAGGTACGGTGATATTTTATGGTGTAAAGGAAGAAAAATAACCGGCAGGAACATCCATGATGGGGAGGGTTTTTCAAAAACCTATATTAAACAAACGTTGGATTCTGTTAATACCCTTGAAAAAGAATATGTGGTTATTGAATCATCGATTCACGGTTTGCCCGAATCTGCGTTTAAATTATTTGTCAAGAGCCTCATTATCCAACCGGTTACAGACCAATATTTCTTATATATTGACAGCGGTTCAAAAGACTCATTCAGCAAAACGGATCGGGAAATTTTTCAAATTCTGGGAGAATTGCTGGGAGAGATGATTGACATGATAAGAAAGAATGGAAAAGAAAAAGGAAGAGTAACCGGAAATAGTGAAGAAATTGAAAAAATCAGGGAACAGGTTTTAAGATATTCACTGGAAGATGCGCCTGTTTTACTCCTGGGGGAAACAGGGGTAGGAAAAAGCCATATTGCAGAGTTGATTCACCGCTATTCAGGAAGAAAAGGAAAATTTGTAACCATTCATACCCCCACCATTCCTGACACTCTTTTTGAGAGCGAAGTGTTTGGATACAAAAAAGGAGCATTTACCGATGCCAACTCCGACAAAAGTGGCCTGGTGGAAGAGGCAGAACAGGGAACTTTATTTTTTGATGAGATATCAGATGTTCCGGTTTCCTTCCAGGCAAAACTTCTAAGGTTTATCGAAACCCGGAAATACCTGGTGTTGGGAGAACCATCAGAGAGGCAAACGGATGTTCGCATTGTTGCAGCCACCAACAAAGACTTGCACAAAGCCATAAAAATGAAAGAATTCCGGGAAGATTTATATTATAGGCTGAATATCCTTGAAATTGAGATTCCTCCTTTGAGAAAACGAAAAGAGGATATAAAAGCGCTTGTTTTAGAGAAAATGGAACTCCTTAAAGGAAAAGAACCAGGCAATGGATTCTGGGAAGCTATTTATAATCATGATTGGCCCGGTAATGTAAGGGAGTTGATAACCGTATTGATCCGTGCTGGCATCCATTGTAACAGCCCTGTTTCAGGAAAAAATATCCAGGAGATAATTGATCAAACCCACTATAAAAAATCGTTCAATCAACAGAATAATCAAATGGAACAAACCTGGGAAAAAATAGAATCGGGTAAAGTCTTCTGGGAAGTGGTATGGAAGCCATTCATAGATAGGGATATTGATAGAGATAAGATAAAGGCGTTTTTAAAAGATGCATACAGTAAAAGCCAACACAGTTTCAAAAAGATGGCTGAAATTCTAAACTTAGATAATAAAGGGTATCATTCATTAATGAGTCTGATGCGTAAATACAAAATCGATCCCAGGAGTTAACCCCATGGTCAAAGGAATTAACCTATGGGTTATCTGGCAAAAAACGGAACAGGATAGGTTATCAAGTAACTTTACCTGTTTTTCCAATAGATATTTAACCCATAGGTTAAATACGTCAACCGAACAATTATCCAAAAAAGCCCCGGGATCCTTATCAGTAACGCTTTTACCACGAAATCAACAACCTGGCAAGAATATTGCTATCTGTATTTCCTTAAATTGAAATACAATCAAATAGAAATAAGGAGAAATAAAAATGAGAAGAAAAGGTAATAAAAACAAACTGAACTTGAAGATTGATTTGATCAACATCGAAAAAGAAAAGATATCTGTTCAAGCCATGGGAAATGTTTTAGGAGGAATAGACGCACTTTGCATGTGCAAGGAGTATAGTGATTTATGGAATGATACCAATCGTACAATCATGTGACGTTCTTAATCTGAAAACGGTCATTTTCCCACACGCCCACACGTTCACACGCCAACCAGGAATAATGGAAGGGTGGATTAAAATCTGTGACATGTAATCCAAACCCGCCATCTTTAGATGGCGGTTTTGGGTGTGTACCATGCCTTGACAGCCAAACAAAATTACTATAGAATTTCAAAGTATGGTCTTTAAAACAAACTCAAATTACTATTTATACAGTAAAAAGAAAAATAAAATCTTACTCATTCATCCACTGCTGGCTTATATCATAAAAACAAAAAAAAATTTAAAAGATAAAAATAAAGAGTCTAACACCCAGGAATTTTCAGAGTTTATGAAAAAAAACAGCCTATCCCGACAAAGATTGAATTTTTATTTAAACAAATATCGCTTTTTAAAAGAGAACGGCTATTTTGATCCCATGGAAATAAAGGAACGAATCGATGGACGGTATACTGGAAATATCATCAAAGAACATCTCCCCAATAACAGACATATCGTTTTTGAGGTCACCGATGCCTGTAATTTAAAATGCAAATACTGTGGGTATGGCGAATTATACTCCGGTTATGATAAACGAAAGAACCAATTCCTCAGCATCTATAGAGCCAAAACCCTTTTGGACTATATGGCGAGCTTCTGGAATTCTCCTAAAAATTTTCATTTTAACAAAGAAATCAGGATTGGCTTTTACGGGGGAGAACCGCTACTGAATTTCCCTTTCATTGAAAGAATGGTTCAATATGCCAAACGTATTCGACTCAAACACAATTACTTTACCTTTGGCCTCACCACAAACGGCGTACTCCTGGACAAATACATCGATTACTTTGTGGATAATCGGTTTCACCTCTTAATCAGCCTGGATGGAGATAAAGAATGTAACGGATTTCGTTTATTTCCCAATGGAGAGCCTGCTTTTGAAACCATATACAAGAACATTTGTCTCGTGCGAAAACAATTTCCAGAGTATTATGAAAAATATGTTGGTTTTGCCGCGGTGCTGCATCGCTTAAACTCTGTTGAACGGATTTATGATTTTTTTAAAACCCATTTTAATAAGATCCCAGGGATTTCCGATGTATCTCCCTTCGGGATAAAAGAATCCACGAGGGAAGCCTTTAATAAAATTTTTGTGAAAATGAGTGACAGTTTTAATCAAGCCAGCAAACAGGTAAAATGTGAAGCCATTCTATCGTTGATAGGAGATACCGTCCGTAAAGTCGCTGAATTACTCTATTTCTATTCAGATAATACCTTTAAAAGCCTTGAGGAGCTTCTCCCTACTTCCAGGAAAAGCAATATCCCCACAGGTGCCTGTGCCCCCCTGAACCGTAAAATCTTTTTAAATGTTAACGGGAAAATATTACCCTGTGAACGGGTTTCATCTTCCCATGTTTTAGGTACGGTGACCGAAAACCAGGTACGGATAAATTTTGAAGAAGTTGCCCGAAAGTATAACCATTATTTTGATCAACTGGCTGATCAGTGTCTGGGTTGTTATAATACCAGGAATTGTTCCAATTGCATTTTGCATATGAATATAGAGAAAGATGGCTTTAAATGTCCCTTCTTTACGGATCAAGAGCAATCCAGGAAATTATTATCCGAAACCATGGGGTTTTTAGAAGAAAACCCGGAGCTTTATAAAAAAATCGTCAGGGAGTATTTTCTTGTATAAAGAAAACATATATTTCACAATAGAGCCTTACGTATATATTTCAATCAAAAAGAATCGTGCTTTTCTCTATAACATATTGAACCAAAAAATCATCGAAAGCGATTATCCTTCCATCATCAACGTAATAAAAAAATTAAAAAGGGGAAATCAATTGCAGGTGATAAAACTCAATTGGGATCAGGTAAAAAAGGAGAGAGAGGTTTTTCAATTTCTAAAAAAAGCCAGGAACTATTTTATGGGAGATCTAATACACAGCCCAAAAGCCTTCACAAAACCGGTACAACTGATCCCAATGAGCGGCCTACAGGAAGATGAGGATGAAAAAAAACGTCATTTCAGCTTTGCTAAAAGGGGCAAAATATACTTGAGGGAGATCACTCTATTCATCAATGCCTCATGTGACCTGGACTGCAATATATGCCGTCATGCATACAAACAAGTCCCATGCTGTTTTAAAACCCGGTCTACTCCACAAGAATTAGATCTTGAAATTATAAAAAAAATACTCAAAGAAACGGATACAGGTTTTTTGACCAAGATCAATATCTGCGGCGGCAACATTCTCAAATATAAAAAATATTCTGAGCTTGTCGATTTATTAGAAAAAAGCAATATAACAAAAGCTTTATACATCCACTATTTAAACCTGACCAGCTCAGCGGCTGGTTTTAATATTCCAGACCATCAATCCTTCCTTTTAAATATCTTAGTCACTTTCCCCGTAAAACAGGAAACATTTAAAGAAATCCTGTTTCAGCTAAAGAATAAAAATCTCAATTTTAAAGTAGTGTTCATCACCCAAACGGAAAGGGAATTATTTCAAGCACAAGATATTCTTAAAAGGTTCCGGATAGACCAATTTTCGTTTTCCCCATATTACAATGGCAAGAATATAACCTTTTTTAAAAAATATGTCTATGTCAAGAAAAAAAACCTGCTTCGCTCAAAACCGTCGATAAAAGATATTCTTGCTCGAAAGGTTGTCAATCACAACTATTTCGGCCACCTGGTAATACAAAACAGTGGAGATGTTTATGCAAGTACGAATGATAATAAGCCGATGGGAAATATCTCCAGCGATTCAATCGGCCAATTCGTCTGCAAAGAGTTGCAAAAGAAAAACCGCTGGCTGAAAACAAGAGACAGGGTTAAACCCTGCCGCGATTGTCACTATCAATTGTTATGCCCCTCTATTTCTAACTATGAGTATGCCATCGGGAAGAATAACCTTTGCACCATTTATAGGGAGAATAAACATGAAACCAGAAAACAGTGATTTAAACAATATTGGAATTCATCTTCAAATGGCAAAACATATTATAGGTTTGGTAATCCTGCTTTTTCTATTTCATATTTTTATTTATCCTGAAAGTATTTCAGATTTGGAAAAACAATTAATGCAAGCTTCTGATACGGGAAAGAGTGTGTTATTAAATAAACTGTCAGTCGCTGTGGGGAAGGTGAGAGGTGATAAGGAAAAATATGAAAAAGCCATACAATATGCTCAAGAGGCCTTAGAATATGCAAAAAAGTATAAGCAAAAAGATCAAGAGGTGTATGCTTTGGCCAATATCGCCTGGGCTTACCATAATATGAATGATAATGACCGCGGCCTTTCATATGCAAAAAAAAGCCTGGAACTGGCCGAAAAAGGAAAGAATAAAAAGGAAATACTCTTTACACTGAATGTGTTGAGCGAGATTTACTCCATTTTACCTGATCATCCAAAGGCGGTGAATATACTGAAAAGAATGAGCCCTCTTTACGCAGAAATCGGGGATAAAGAGAACGAAGCAATGACCTATAATATTATTGGCAATTTATTATGGCAAATGGGTGAAATGGAAGAAGTAATTGGATATAAAATGAAAGCTTTGAAATTGTTCCAGGATCTGGGCGATCATCACTGGGTGGTAATGATGATGCAATATATCGGGATGTTTTATTCAAAATTCGGTAACAACAAAAAAGCGCTGGAATATTTTCTCGAAGCCATTAGAATTGGCGAGAAAGAGGGTTTAATCGGACCCACTTCCCGGGTCTATTTTTTTATTGCTGATTTCTATAAAAATCAAAAAAAATATAAAAAAGCATCGGAATATCTGGATAAAACAATAAAAATTGCTAAAGATAATAAGGATACAGGCCTTCTTATTTTAGCCCTTTACCAAAAGGGTGTTCTTTTAAGAGAAAAGAAGGAGTATGATCAAGCATTGGTATCCCTTAATCGAGCATTAAGAATACAAACGCAGCATGAGAGTACAATATATGATAATCCAATTGATATTTTAATAAATATTGGGCAAGTACACTATAAAAAGAGAGAATACCAAAAGGCAATCTCCAATTATAAAAAAGCCTTAGACTATGCCCTTCAATTTCAAGCAACCACTGATCAAGCCTATTGTTACAAATATATCGGTGAAATTCAACTGGCAAAAAGGGATTTTAAAAACGCCAATGTAAACTTAAATAAAAGTTTGAAAATGTCAAAAAAAATAAAGGAAAGTTTGTTAATTAAGGATAATTACAAATTATTGTCTGATCTCTATGAAAAAAAGGGCAATTATAAAACATCCCTTGAATATCACCGGTTGTATGCAGATTTAAAAGATAAAATCTATAGTGAAGAAAGTGCCAAAAGTATCGCCGAGATGCAAACGAGATACGAGACCGAGAAGAAGGAGAGGGAAATCGAATTGTTGAAGAAAAATGAACAAGTCCGAGAGCTGACACTCAGCAGACAACGACTCATCGGAATCGTATCGATTGCAGGTTTTGTATTGATTTTAATCATTATGGCCTATTTTGTAAAAAAATACCATTACCTCCTTACCTTCTGGAAGAAAAAACATTACATCGGCAGCTACAAGGTGATAGATAAAATTGCCTCCGGGGGAATGGGTATTATTTACAAAGCCCATGATATCCGAGATAAATCAAAAACTTTTGCAATCAAGGTTTTAAGAGAGGAATATTTTGATGACGATACCCATAAAAAGAGGTTTAAACACGAAGCCGCCATTATCGACCAATTTAATCACCCCAATATTATTAAAATCACCGAACGGGGAGAAAGCGGTGGGAATCTTTATATTGTCATGGAGTTAATAAATGGGAAAAATCTTTCGGAAATAATAAAAGAGGAAAGAATGTTATCCATTGGGATTGTTTTGAATATTATGACCCAGGTGGTTGATGCACTTGTGAAAATTCACAAGAAAAATATTATCCACAGGGATTTAAAACCGGAAAATATCATGATTGTCAAAACCCCGGAGAATCCTTATTTTGTCAAACTATTGGATTTCGGCATGGCAAAAACAAAAGCCTTTTCCCGACTGACTAAAACAGGAATGGTCCTGGGGACCATTTTTTATCTATCCCCTGAACAGGTAATGGATTCAGGGATATCGACTGCCAGCGACATCTATTCAATGGGTGTGATATGCTGTGAAATGTTGATGGGCCAGAAGCCGTTTGATGGAGATACGGAAGCTATCATTGTAGGAAAAATCCTGGATAACGAACCTTTGCCACTTTCCGGATTCCGGTCGGATATCCCTGAAAAATTGAATCAATTGCTAAAAAAAATGACCAGCAGAAAACCAGGGGAGAGACCTTCAGCAGAGGATGTTTTAAATACCCTTATTGAGTTAAAGAAGGAAAGCGCGATACATTTCATAGAAGCTCAGCAATAATTCATCTCCCTATAGGGAGATTTAGGTTCCCTCGAGGGAGACATTGAAAACCATTATCAAATGGCTTTTTTGGTATATATTTCAAATAATTTGAAAAATTTCTCTCCCTATAGGGGGATTTCCTGGAAAAGATAAAAAAGTCTTTTTGGTGAAAACGCTTTATATTAGCCGTTTTTTTAGACCCTTTTAAATGTGGCAGCATAATTGCCTGACTGTTTATGGTTCGTTCGATTTAAGAAATCCAGCAAACTAAAAATTAAGAAGAGGAGTAAAAATATGAGAAACAAATCTTTAGTGACGTTATTTGTATTTAGTATGGTCCTGGTTCCGTTTTCTGCTTTTGCAGATGATCCAGATTCAGTGGTTGAATTTTCAGTGATGACCTGGAATGTACATGAATTTCCATCGTGGTGGGAGAACGAAAATGAATATCTCGATATAGCGGCCTATATTACAAATTTGCATCCGCAGGTGGTGGGGACTCAGGAATTGTTCATTCATACCCCTAACCTCTATAGTATTCTGACAGGCAGATTAGTATATCATTATTTAAATTGTATAGAGCCTATTTATGGTACAAACCTCCCACCTGATCCAATCGATTGTTTTGTGCGTCTCGGAAATGGTCTGGCAACATTCAGTGATTTCCCAATAAGTGGGCTTTCTGAAGTGAGATGGAATGATTGCCATGGCTGCCCTCCCATAGATTTCCCGAACTTTCTTTATGATTGTCTGGCAAAAAAAGGGTTCACACGTACTACTTTAATGATACCGGTAAATGAAGGCAATGGGCATTTTGAAGTTGATTTTTATAACCTCCATACCGATGCTGGTAAATCTGAACTTGATCCTTTTGGACGTGATGAAGAAACTCGCCGCGCACAGTTTGAGCAGTTAAGCGATTTTATGGATAGTTTTTCCAAAGGAAAAGCAGCCATTGTTGTCGGTGATTTTAATTTACATAAATTTTCTGTCTCGGATGTGATTACGAGGGATTGGTTTAAGGATACCCAGGGTCTTGAGCAATGCTGCCCAAACGATTGGTTTACCAATGGAAGCCGTACGGAAAAATTTGATTATATCCTGTATCGAGGTGGCGGAAATAGCCCAGGGGGCTATTGTGTTCTTGAAAGCAATCAAAATTCGTGCGACGTATTGTATGATACAGATTTGAGTGACCATTACCCGGTCCTGGCAACCATTCGGATAATCCGGGGGATATTTGCTGATTTCGATTATGTTAAAGATGGTCTTACTGTAAATTTTGAATATAAGAGCGAGAGTTATAACTGCGATATAGTCAGTTGGGAATGGAGTTTTGGTGACGGAACCACATCGACTGAAAAAAATCCGGTTCACACCTATGAATCTTCGGGTTATTATACGGCGGTATTAACGGTTGAGAATGAATTTGGAGAATCTGATTTTAAAGCAAATTCCATTGAAGCGATTCCCCTTAATGTTAATTCTCCCAACGGTGGCGAATTCTGGGCGCCTGGAAATACTGAGAAAATTGAATGGAGTTACTATTACGACGGAGGAATACCAGATAAACTCCTCTCTGTCAAACTTGAACTTTTAGTTGACAATTCTCCCTTAGGTGTTATTGCCTCCAGCCTTCCCATTCATAGTGGATATTACGACTGGGTGGTGGGAGAATATATGGGTGGAACGGCTCCCAATGGTATGAACTATAAAATAAAGATAACAGCAAACGAAGATACATCCGTCTTTGATCTCAGCAACCAGAGTTTTTCAATACTTGACTCTTCTTCTACACCTATTATTAATGTTACCACCCCGGAAGGAGGTGAGGAATGGAGAATTGGTAATTCCTATGTGATCAACTGGGCCACAATGAATATATCCGATGGTGCCAATATGAATATTAAGTTAATCCAGAATAATAACAAATATATAGGAGAAATTGTCAATAGTACACCCAATACCGGAACCTATATTTGGACGCTTTCAAGGTTTACCAATGGCGACCCGGTAGAACCGGGTGATAACTATTATATTAGAGTGAAAACCAATATAGATTCTGAAACCATTGAAGGCTTTTCTAATACATTTACAATAATAGGAACGCCACTTCCAACAATAAAAGTCACTTATCCAGCCAGTGGTGAAACGTATTACTTATCGAGTCCGATGCCCATAGAATGGACCACAGTAGGGATTACAGGCGATGTGAGTATTGACTTGAGAAAATCCGATGACTCTGGCGGTTATAATATAACGCCTGCCACTCCTTATAACAGCTCTCCCTATAATTACACGATTCCTGTTGATGTCACCCCCGGCACCTATTTTATAAGGATCGCTCAAGGTACAACTATTGATGAATCCGGGGTTTTTACAATCGCAGAAATTCCCGCCGGGGAAATGGTGTTTACACTCTACCCAGCAACAGTGCCCGATGCTGCCGATTGGACCCAGGAGAGTAATATAATCGGCGAGTACGACGGCGATAAAGCCAAAGGCTCACCCTCGGGTACAACCTTTCTAGTGGCCACTGATTTTGATAGATGGACGCTCCCAGCAGGAAAGACGATTACCAAAGTGGAGTATGGAATCCTGGCCAGGTTTACAGATGGAGCTTCCGGAAAAGCACGTATGAAAGAAGTCACTCACAACGAGCCCCTACGATGGCTTACCTTCGGATTGGCCTGGGATTGGAAAGATTTTGATATTACCGCACTTGAAGCAGCATGGACCAAAGCAGAAGTCGATGCTCTCCAGGTAGCGGTAAAACGTGCAGATGATGAATATGATGAAAACCCCAATGTCAACCTCAGAGTCGGAGGCATCAGGCTGATTGTTACAGTTGATGATCCAGGTATAACGGTTACTTCACCCAATGGAGGCGAAAACTGGGAACTGGGCTCTACCCATAACGTTACCTGGAATGCTCAGGGCCTTTCAAATAATTTGAAAATAACCCTCTGGCAAGATGATTCAAATCTAGGGATTATTGGATATGATATCGATCCTGCTGCGGGCTCCTATCCCTGGACAGTTGGACAACATAACGGAGGAACTGCTTCAATAGGAACAGGATATAAGATAAAGATTAAAGAAATTAGTACAACCGTTTCTGATTTTAGTGATCAATCGTTTTCTATTGTGGAGGAGGAACCACCCCAGCCGGAAACCTTTACGCTCTATCCGACAACAGTGCCGAATGCTGCCAACTGGACGCAAGAAAGTAATATTATAGGCGAATACGATGGCAATAAAGCCGAAGGCTGGCCCGAGGGTACAACCTTCCTGGTGGCTACTAATTTCGATAATTGGACGCTCCCAGCAGGCAAGGTGATTACCAAAGTAGAGTATGGCATCCTGGCACGATTCACCGATGGAGTTACAGGGAAAGCAAGGATGAAAGAGATAACTCATGGCGAGATAGCACGATGGATTACTTTTGGTACCAACTGGTATTGGAGAGATTTTGACATTACATCTCTTGAAGCGTCATGGACCAAAGTAGAAGTCGATGCCCTCCAGGTGGCGGTGAAGCGTGCTTACGCCGATGATCCGGCAGATGCGAACCTCAGAGTCGGAGGCATTCGGTTAAAGGTTACCGTCCAATAAATGAAAATCGAAATATGAAGTTGCAGGCTAAAAACCAGCCCCGGAGAATTTCCGGGGCCGGTTTTTATTTGATAAGAATAACTTTTATTTAGCCTGGGACTTTTTCTCTTTTTTCTTTCTTATTAATACGAATGAATGATGAAATATTTCTTTCAATTCGAGTCGCAATAATTTCACTCCCTATAGGGCGATTCGGTCTCCCTCGGGGGAGACATTGAAAAGCGTTATCAAATGGGCTTTTCCTAATATATTTCAAATAATTGGAAAAATTTCACTCCCTATGGGGCGATTTCTTGAAAAAGACAAAAAATGCATAATTGACGAAAACTCCTGATATTAGGTGTTTTCTAAAATCCTTGTAAGTTTGGCACCCCAATTGCTGACTATTTTTATGGTTTGCTTGGATCAAAAAACAGGCAAACAAAATAAATTTAGGAGGTTAAAATGAATGTTAGTAAATCACCCTTTTTAAAATGCGTATGTATTTCTTTGATTATTATTTTTGTCTATAGTGTAAACTCTCTTTTTGCAACCCAGGATAATTTGCAGACAAATATTGATATGGCCAGGGATTTTTATCTTTATGGAGATTATGAATCAGCAAAAGATATCCTAAAAAACCTGGCGGCAAATCTGGAAAAAACAACCGAAGGAGAGAGTCTGAAAGGATATATATATTTGCTTCTGAGTGCTGCTTATGAAAAGCAAGGTTTCAAAAAACTGGCGAAGGAATACTATAACAAGGCAAAAGAGATCCAGGGATTGGTGTTTGAAATCGATGCTGAATATAAGGCAATACTTGATGCCGGGCAAGCTCCTCAAACAGCCGACAATTGGTGTCAAATCGCACCGACCCTGATGCAGCTAAAAGCGGATAGTGTCAATGTTATGTGGGAATGGAAGTATCCTGACTCCGGAAGAGTAGAGTTTGATACTGACCCAAATTTTTTAAACCGGAGAGTGGCTTATTCGTGGGCCAGTAGATACATTCATAAGGTTAGGCTTTGGCCTCTGGAACCCAATACGACTTACTATTATAAAGTATATGATAGTTATGATATTTGTTATAATTGGGAAGATGTTAATAATGATTCGAACAAGTTTACTACAGCCCCTGATGTGGGATCCCACACGCCATTTTCGTTTTGTGTTTATGGAGATACAAGAATTCGTCAATGTGGATCTAGTAAGTCTTATGGTACTGAGACAAGCATAAAAAAAGTCAGGGATTATATAAATCAGCAGTCGCCTGATTTTGTAGTCCATCTTGGAGATTTTGATCATACAGGTAGATATAGTTATGTAATAAGAAGATATTTTAATTGGCATCGACCATTATGGAAAAATTCTCCCTTGCTTCCGACATATGGAAATCATGAATTCCAAAGAGTCGCCTGGAAGTACGAAACCTGTTATGTGGGTGGGACGTATGCAGAATGGAATCTTGGTGGAACAAATGTTGATGATTATTTTACCACCAATTATGATCTATATTACGCTACAGAATATGGAAATATTCTGCTCATTACTTTGTTCATTCCCTACAAAACAGGTGGCGCTGTAGAAACGGCGACTGATCCTGTACAAAAAAACTGGCTTATCTCCACACTTTCCAATGCAAAAAATAGTGGCAATTTTGACTTCATATTTGTAAGTTTCCACAGTCCTATGATTACTATAAGTGACAGACCAAATCTCGAAGATTTATATAACTGTTATCATTCTATTTTTAAGCAATATGAAATAACAGCCGTGTTTCAGGCCTGTGAGCACCATTTTGAACACATCCGACATGATAATATTGAATATTTTGTGAGTGGAGGAGGGGGAGCACCCATTGACAGAACCAAAAACTTTGGTTCATGTACACCAAACCACGGCGTATATGTGAATCACTTTGCCGATTTAGACTTTATAAAAGTCGATATAAATGGAACAAATGCTTCATACAAGGTTTTCCGAGTGTCGTATATACCTATCACGTTGTTTCAAGGTTATTGGGAATGTAAGCTGGAATATAATGAAAATTTTAACGGATCGACTCCTCCTCGAGCCGCTGAAATGCAAAGTCCGGAACCCGGATCGGCCCTTACAGACTCCACTGTCACATTTGAATGGGACGAAGGAGTAGGAGTAGAGGCGTATGAATTGTGGATAGGATATGAACTGCGAGGGAATGATATCTTTAACCAAAACTCAAACGGAGCACTTAAGCTCACTGTCAATAATCTTCCCCTCAACGTTAGCAAGCTTTATGTAACTCTACGTTCGAAAATCTCCGGTGATTGGAAGGAAAGGTATTATGAATACAGCACATTAACGGCAATTACGATTACCAATCCCAACGGAAATGAGGAGTGGGAATTGAACGAAACAAAAAATATCACCTGGAATTCGAGCGGAATAACAGGTAATGTTCGACTGGAGTTATATCAATATGGCGAAAAACTCGGAAACATCGTCGATGCCTGTGAAAATGATGGCTCCTACTCCTGGGTAGTAGGAAAATATGGCAGCCAGACAGCATCAGGAGGTCCTGGTTATGGAGTTAAGGTTGTATCGATTAGCAGCCCATCCATCTATGATTTCAACGACCAAAGTTTTTCAATAACTCCCTATATCATCGTTGGCAATCCCAGCGGCGGTGAGGATTGGAGAATTGGTCAGACCTATTTTATCGATTGGATGACTGGGGATATTCCCTCCAGTGCAAATATGAATATTAAGTTAATACAGTATGGCAACACCTATATAGGAGAAATCGTTAATGCAACACCCAATGATGGAACATACAACTGGACAATTACACGGTTTACAAATGGATACCCGGTAGAACCCGGAGTAGAATATTTTATTAGAGTTAGAACGAAAATAGATTCTAAAACCATTGAAGGCTTTTCTAAAAAGTTTACCATAACAGGAACACCACTTCCAACAATACGAATCACTTATCCATGCAGTGATGAAACCTACTATTTATCCAGTCCGATGTCCATTGAATGGAGAACAATAGGTATTTCAGGCGATGTAAGTATCGACTTAAGAAAATCAGATGATTCCGGCGGTTATAATATAACTCCAGCCACACCTTATAACAGTTCTCCTTATAATTACACGGTTTCTTCTGATATCACTCCCGGTACATATTTTATAAGAATAACTAAAGAGTCAACCATAGAAAACTCTGGAAATTTTACAATCTCGGAAATTCCAGAAGGAGAGATGACGTTTACACTCTATCCCACAACAGTGCCCGATGTTGCCGATTGGACCCAGGAGAGTAATATAATCGGCGCGTACGACGGCAATAAAGCCGAAGGCTTGCCTACGGGTACTACTTTCCTTACTGCTTCCAACTTTAGAAATTGGACGCTACCTGCAGGAAAGGCTATCACCAAAGTGGAATATGGAATCCTGGCCAGGTTTACAGATGGGGTTTCCGGAAAAGCACGTATGAAAGAAGTCACTCACAACGAGACCCTACGATGGCTTACCTTCGGATTGGCCTGGGAATGGAAAGATTTTGACATTACCTCCCTTGAAGCAGCGTGGACCAAAGCAGGAGTCGATGCCCTCCAGGTGGCGGTAAAACGTGCAGATGATGAATATGAAGAAAATCCCAATGTCAACCTCAGGGTCGGAGGCATCAGGCTGATTATCACCGTTGATGATCCGAGTATAACAGTAACTTCACCCAATGGAGGTGAGACATGGGAACTGGGGTCTACCCATGAGGTTGCCTGGAATGCTCGGGGCCTTTCAAATAATTTGAAGATAACCCTCTGGCAAGGGGATTTAAATCTAGGGGTTATTGGATATGATATCGATCCTGCCGCGGGTTCCTTCCCCTGGACTGTCGGACAACATAACGAAGGAACAGCTTCAATAGGAACAGGATATAAGATAAAGATTAAAGAAATTGGTACAACCGTTTCTGATTTTAGTGATTTATCATTTTCTATTGTAGAGGAGCAACAGCCAGAGCCGGAAACCTTTACGCTCTATCCCACAACAGTACCGAACGTTGCCAATTGGACGCAAGAGAGTAATATTATAGGTGAATACGACGGCAATAAAGCCGAAGGCTCGCCCGGTGGTACAACCTTCCTGGTGGCCACGAATTTCGATAATTGGACCCTTCCGGCAGGAAAAGTGATTACCAAAGTGGAGTATGGCATCCTTGCACGGTTTACCGATGGAGTCAATGGAAAAACCCGGATGATGGAAATCACTCACAATGAAACCCAACGATGGCTGACCTTTGGATCGACCTGGGAGTGGAAAGATTTTGATATTACGCCTCTTGAAGCACTATGGACCAAGGCAGAAGTTGATGCTCTCCAGGTGGCAGTAAGGCGTGCTTATGAAGATGACCCAGCAACTGCGAACCTCAGAGTCGGAGGAATTCGGCTGAAGGTTACTGTCGAGTAAGCGAGAATCGTTATTTGGGATTGTAATAAAAAAACCGGACCCGGGGAATCTCCGGGCCCGGTTCTTATCGGGAGCAGTTATTGAGAACAAACAATATTGAAGAATGATGAGAGAACATAAAATTAATGTGAATATTGAAGAGACAATCGCTTCGTATGTTGAATCTGCCTGTAAGTATGGTGAGTTCATTGGATGTGGGAATTATGAGTATGCCAGTAAACATTTTGCTGTGAATCAAAAAGCCTTTGAAAAATTGTTAATATCGGGAAAACCAGGGCGTAGGGCATTAATAAATCTTTTGGATCATAAAAATTCCTATGTCCGAATGTCTGCTTCCATACACCTGCTAAATACCCGTACAAATGAACCTCTTGTGGTGCTAAAAGAAATTATCTATGATGCTGGTTTTCATGGAATCAATGCCAGGATAGTATTGGAAGATTATAAAAAAGGCAATATCACAGTATCTCCCTCTCTTTCAAGAATTATTGGCATCGTTTAGGAAAGCAATCAAGCAGGCAGGAATATCCTATTATTTTGCTAAACGGAGTATTTCCTTCTTTGTATGATATTCCTATTCATCATTTCAGAACCATCCAGTCCGGTGCCTGTGAAATATCGATTCCAAATACCGCTTTTCCAATCAAAAAAACCGCCAATGTAATAATAGTCACTCCCAACAGGTTTAATATAACTCCGACCCTGGCCATGTCTGAAACCCGTAACCTCTCAGTTCCGAAAACAATGGCATTGGGAGGGGTGGCCACAGGTAACATAAAGGCACAGGAACATGAAAGCGTGCCAGGGATCATTAATAAAAGAGGGTTTACCTTTATTGAAACAGCCAATGCCGCCAGTATCGGTAAAAGTATCTCAGCCGTTGCCGTATTGGATGTGAGCTCGGTTAAAAAAGTGATAAATAAACAAATGCAAGCAATAATCAACATTGGAGGCAAAGAGCCCAGGCCTTTCAATTGTTCTCCCAGCCAGGAAGAGAGGCCACTCTCTTTAAAACCGGCAGCCAAAGCAAATCCCCCACCAAAAAGAAGGACGATATTCCACGGAAGTTTCGATGCAGTCTTCCAGGTTAAAATCCTTTTGCTCGTTTGGCTTTTTGCAGGGATCAAGAATAAGAAAAAAGCCATTGTTATCGAAATCGTTCCATCATTTATAAATTTCGCTTCCGGGAAAAGATTGGACCAACCAGGGATTGTGAATTGACCGATCCGGATATCCGCACGAAACATCCATAAGAGCACTAATATTACAAAATCAATAAGTACGACCTTTTCTTCAAAAGAAATAGGACCAAGGGCCTTATATTGATCTATAAATATTTGTTTGTCAAGATTTATTTCTTTTCGCGGACAAAAGATAAAAGAGAGTAAGAACCAGACAATAAAAAGAAAGACAATTGATATTGGAAAAGCGAAAAAGAACCATTTGGCAAAAGAAATCTCAGGTGCTTCCGGGAAAAAGATGTTAAAAATTCTTACAAATGAAAGATTTGGGGGCGTACCGATAAGAGTTGCAATACCTCCCACCGAAGCGCTGTAAGCAATACCCAGGAAAATCCCCACAGCAAATTTTCTCACCTTCTCCTTCCCGAGAATTTCATCCAGCTTTGAGATAATGGCAATGGCAATGGGGATCATCATCATGGTGGTTGCTGTATTGGATATCCACATGGATAACAATGAAGTGGCCAACATAAAACCCAGTAAAATAAATCTCGGATGGACGCCCACCAGCATTAAAATTCGTAATGCCAATCGTTTGTGAAGGTTCCATCGTTCCATTGCCAGCGCCACCATAAATCCACCAACAAAAATAAAGATAATATGATTGATATATTGATTGGAAACCGCTTTCCCATCCATGATTCCAAAAGCAGGAAAGAGTATCAGGGGTATCAATGCAGTGACAGCCAGGGGAATGGTTTCAGTAATCCACCATGCCGCCATCAGGAGAGCAATCGCAGCGGTACGGGTGATTTCAGGATGGCCAGGAGAAAGATCAAAAACCAAAATGAATAATATGCATAAAATAGGAACCACCAGGAGAGAAACCTTTTTAAACCGATCGCCTGAATTTGCCTGATTCATGATATATTCTAACAGATTGAGATTAAAATGTAAAGCGCGGCCTTTTTGCCTCCGGCGGCCAGAAACCTTTTTATAAAAAGGTTTCTGGACTTCCAAAAATTTCTTATTAAGGGTTTTTATGCGGGATCGATAAACCAACGCATATAATCGTATATTTTCCCCGCCAGGAAATAGGGGAGATCGAGGAGTTTATAAGGTTTTCCAGCCGGGGTCGATGTTTCCGCCACCTGCAGCGGACCGGAGTAGAGACGGATCGCAAAGGGGTGGCCCGCCCGGTCTAAAAACTGGTGAAGGGAACGCAAGCTTCCTGTTTTCCCTGCTTTGACTTCCAACGGGACGATATAATGCTTATAAGGTAATATAAAATCCAATTCTGCACTGGACTGCCTCTCTTCCCTCACCCAAAAGGAATTCTTTTTGTCGCTGTTCATATCCACTGCCGCCAACTCCTGCCCTACAATATGTTCCGCCAGCGTCCCCCGGTAAAAGGAATGGAGGTCGTCATACTCGAAAAAATGTCCCTGCAGTCCCACTGTATAGTTAAGTAAACCCGTGTCCAGGAATTGAAGCCGGGGGGACTTTTTTTTATCTGGCATTGCCGGTGGCTCGGCAGCCGTGGAAGGATACAGAAGATAGAGTAACATGATCCTCTCCAGGGTTCGTAAAGCCTCCCCCATCTCCCTCGATTTGTAGTTGGACTGACCGAATCCATGAAATTTTATCCGTTTTCCTGCTTCAAAGGGAGCTGTTTCAATAGCATGGCGGAGCACCTCTTCCATTGCCGGAGTCCGGGCGTATTTGCTCACATCGTCCAGGTAAGCGGTTAAAAGCCCCTGGTAAACCGGTTTCAGTCCCACGATATCCTCATTTTTGATGTATCTCTTTACCACTTCCGGCATACCGCCCACCAGGGTATAGGTATGGAATAATTTCATCAGCTTTGAAAAAGTGTACTCCGGAAGCGGAACCTGGTTATAAAGTTTAACCGCCTCCTCTTCATCTGCAGCCCGGAGAAATTCTTCAAAAGTCATGGGGTACATAAAAATGAACCGCACCCTACCCACGGGATAACTGACCTGTTTATCACCCATCATGGTTTCCAGCAGCGAACCTGCTCCAATCACGTGGAGATTTTTAGGAGACTCGTAGAAATAGCGCATCATGGCGACTGCTGGTGGAGAATTCTGGATTTCATCGATAAAAAGAAGTATTTTTTTGTTTTTGGAATAAGAGACATTTTTTATAAAAAAAATGGCCTGTAATAATTCCTCTACCGAAAGGTTTTTGTTAAAAATTGCTGCTTCTTCTTTTTTTTCCAGGTTCAGGGATATGTAGAGGTCGAAATCTTTTGCAAACATATCCACTGCCGTGGTCTTCCCCACCTGGCGTGCGCCCCTGAGGATCAGGGGTTTCCTGTCTGCCGCGGACGCCCATTTTCTAAATTCGGTAATAACGTTCCTGTAAAACATTGTACTATCAGCCTTTTGTCTTTATATTTATTCAACTTTGTCACAAAGTCAACCCAATTTTACATAAATCATGTCACAAAGTCAACCTAATTTTGCATTATCCTGTCACAAAGTCAAGGCAAATTTTAGTGTGGTGCAATTCTAATTTTAAAACTAAACAGGTTATTACTCTCTTTAATTTCCCCGTAAAATTGTAAAATTTAACTACAATTCAAGTAGTGAACGTTATGGGATAAAAAAAGGAAAAAAGGAAGGGAAAATTGACATTGCCAAAAACTGGAAAGAAAATGGAGTGGATATTTCTTTGATTGCTAAATCATCAGGGCTGTCAAAAGAAGATATTGAAAAGCTGTGAATTTCAAAATTCCATCCCTGATTTTCTTGATTTTCAAAATTACTACATTTCTACGCGACGTTGAACTATTTTACTATTTGCACGTTTGCACCCACCGGCCCCTGTTTTGGTACCGGATTCCAGGCGTTGACAATTAATTAAAAAACACATATAATTTAAAATATAATGGAGGTGCTTTATGGGTCAAATTACTATATACGTGGATGCTGAGACTGAAGCAAAAATGCGGCTGATTACAAAATCTATGCATATATCGCAAAGTAAATGGATATCAAATTTAATAAAAGAGAAAATAAGGAATGATTGGCCTAAATCAGTAATTGAATTAGCCGGCGCCTGGAAAGATCTGCCTACCATAGAAGAAATAAGAGAGACCGAAGGCACAGATGTTAGGCGTGAGGAATTTTAATGGGGTCTGAGACAAATTTATGATCAAAACTTGACATTCCTTTTTTTTTGCGATATAATCTTACTGCTTAATAAGCAGTAAGATTAAAAGGAGGATAATATGAATGATCGACTGATTCAAT
>Ga0180438_10002306_pt1 | contig 31598 bp, 28 predicted proteins | sample SS_ome_12_FD_132455 | JGI IMG/M metagenome (GOLD analysis project Ga0180438, IMG submission 132455) | Hypersaline lake sediment archaeal communities from the Salton Sea, California, USA - SS_3_D_2 metaG | ecosystem: Environmental > Aquatic > Non-marine Saline and Alkaline > Hypersaline >... | reverse complement strand
TGGTCTCACCAACACATTTTTTGTTTGTCGCCTCCAGACCAGGACATCGTCAAAATGCCGCATTCACTGCTTACCCGCCTCATTGACACCCTGTGCTACGCGGCTTGAATGTACAAAGTCGAGTTAAGGGTTGCCTTTCAAAATCAATCTGGACACGGATGAGCACGGATTTTCACGGATTCTTTTGATTCACCCACGCCAGCGAACCTTTGCGTTGGTTATCGTAGACTTTGCGCCTGAATTCCGCTTTGGGACCAAAGTTGAGCACCAGTCCAACCTCAATGGTTGTTGCCTTCAGGTAGTTGAGCAATTGCGCCTCGTGTTCGTCCAGCAGGTGACGGGCAGCTTTCAGTTCGAGGATGACGACGCCATCCACGACGAGATCTGCAAAGTAATCTCCTACCGGCTGGCCGTCGTAGTAAACTGTTATCGGCCTCTGTGACTCGACCTCAAGGCCCAGCTTTGCCAGTTCAAGGGCCAGCGCGTTTTCGTACACGCTCTCGGAGAAGCCATAGCCCAGGCGTTTATGCACCCGGAAAAACGCCCCGATGATCTTCTCCGTCACCTCGGCGTGCTTGCCTTCGAATTTCAAAAATCTGCCCTTATCCGTGTTAATCCGCGTCCGTCCGTGTCCAAAATCTAAATGGTGTAGTCCCTGGCTAACTCTTCGACCAGCGCCTGCAAGCCCTCGTGGCTGGCTTCGATATCCTTGCTCTCCGAGGCTTCCAGCACGGCGAAATCGACGCTGGCGACCTTGGTCGGCGAGGCGTTCAGGCCGACCCGCTCGTAATCCACGTCGATGTCAGCCCCATCCCAAACGGTGATCTTGAGGCCGCGCTCGTCCAGGTGGCGGTCCAGCCCCTCCTCCGTCTCGAACTCCGGCCATTTCTCCAGCAGCGCCGGGTACTCGTGGGGGATGGCGGCCAGCTTGTAGGCCATCATGCGGTGCGCCGAGGGGGGGCGGGGCGTGTTGGCCGACCCGACCACGGTCAGCAGGCAGGGCAGGGTGCATTTGACCGTCTCCTTGCCCAGCGGAAAGGCCCGTTCGACCACGATCTCGCCGCCTTCCAGCGACACGACGGACTCGGCGTAGGTGATCTGGGGCAGGCCCAGCTTTTCGGCCACCTGCGGGCCGACCTGGGCGGTGTCGCCGTCGATGGCCTGCCGCCCGCAGAAGACGAAATCGACCGAGCCGAGCTTCTCGACGGCGCACTTGAGCGCGTAGGAGGTCGCCAGCGTGTCCGACCCGGCGAACTTCTTGTCGGTCAGCAAAATGGCCCGGTCCGCCCCGCGAAAGAGCGACTCGCGCAGGATTTCAGCCGCGCGCTGCGGCCCCATCGTCAGGACCGTCACCTCGCCGCCGTGCCTCTCCTTGATTTGCAGCGCCATCTCCAGCGCGTTCAAATCCTCCGGGTTGAAGATGGCCGGCAGCGCGGCACGGTTGACCGTGCCGTCGTCTTTCATCGCCTGGCCGGTGATGTTGGCCGTATCGGGCACCTGCTTGACCAACACCACGGAGTTGTACGCCATAGGGACCCTCCTGGTGCGTGCTTCGATTGGGGCGTGAGGCCCACCCATCAGGTAGACCCCAGTATACCGGCAGCCTGCGCTCACAGGTATATCAATTTGTCACCTGCGCCACATGACAAGAATCCCCCGATTTTTCAGTGGTTAGAGGGATATTCTGTGTTGCCTATCTGTGTAATTGGGGTCAATTGGCCGCGTCGGCGGCCTGCAATGCCAGCAGCAGTCGCTCCTCCTCCGTCCCCGGCTCGTTAACCTTCTCCTGGTGCCGCCGCACCAGCGCCACCACCCGCGGCGACGCGCCCGCCTCGCCGACCATCTCCGCGCCCCAGGCCGGGTGCGCCTCCGCCACGACGAAGGCCCGCCGCCAGCCGTTCGCCTCCCCCCCGGCCCAGCGCCCATACAGCCCTGGCAGAAAGGCCCTCACCAGCACGACCAGCGTCCGCCCCACCAGCCCAATCGGCGCGCGGCTCTTGCCCACGTCGTGCAGCAAGCCCGCCACCAGCAGGTCGGGGTGATCGTGGCCCTCCGCGCGCAGGGTCTCCAGCACGCCCAGGCTGTGCAGTTGCTCGCTGCGGCGTAGCCGTTTGAACAGCGCCAGCAGCGCCGGGCTGAGAAGCGCCTCGGCAGGCGCGAGGTCCAAGGGGCGGATCCAGGCGAACAGGGCGCGCACGCCCTGCCAGATGCGGTGCCGCATAGGGTGGGCTATCGCCCGACCAGAATGTTGAGGATGACGCCGGTTGGCACGCCGATGAGCAGGCCGAGGACGTTGAGTCCGGCGGGGGCTACAAACGAAAGCGCGATCAGGCCGAACAGGACGTACTGGGTGGTCTGGCGCAGATCCTCCCAGGTGTAGCGCGCGGGAACCGGCAGCAGCATGCGGACGATGGTCCAGCCGTCGATGGGGAATACCGGCAGCAGGTTGAAGACGAACAGCAGCACGTTCCAGAAGATCATCGCGCCGACGAGTTCGGCGACGGTGGGCAAGAACTGTGAATAGATGGGATAGGCCACGGGTAGGAGACCCAGGCGCACCGGCAGCGCGACCAGAATCGCCAACAGCAGGTTGGAGAACGGCCCGGCGGCCACGGCAGCCAGGTAGCCCCAGCGCGGATTGCGCATGCGTCTTGGGTTCACCGGGGCCGAGCCGAGGATGCCAAAACCGATCAGTACGAACATGGCAAAGCCTACCCAGTTGATGTGCACGAAGGGGTTGAGCGTGAGGCGGCCCTGGTCGGCGGCAGTGGTGTCGCCAGCCAGGTAGGCCACGTAAGCGTGGGCGTACTCGTGAATGGTCATGGCGATGAGCAGCACCACGATGCGGGTGATGAATGTGGCAAGGGAGTAACCTAGCAGCAACGAAGTCTCCTGAACCGGGTAGACCTGCACGAAACAGGCCGATTGTACCACAGGCCGCACCTGGGTCGCACCGGATGCGGGAGGTATAATTCGCGTGGGGGGTTGAAGATGTCGTTGAACTTACGTGTTGGAGATGTGCTTTACCTGAAGAAGCCGCACGCCTGTGGGGAAAACGCCTGGGAGTTGTACCGCACAGGGAGCGACCTGGGCTTGCGCTGCCTGGGCTGCGAGCGGATGATGCTGGTTCCGCGCCGCCAGATGGAGCGGCGCATCCGGCGCGTCGTGCGTAACGGCGAGGTCCTGAAACCCGACGCGCTCAGAGAGTAAGCTACGTATAGAACGGTTAGAATGGGCTGGTTTCGACGATGGTGGAGTAAAGGTTGCCTATGGCTGGCCCTAGTGCTCTGAGAATCAAGAATACTGCGAGTGATATGAAGACAAGAAGTAATGCGTATTCAGTCAGGCCCTGACCTTGTTCTGTATCTGGTAGGGCTGGCATCCCGACTCAGCTCCCTTCCCATTGGGGTGGCAATCAATTATCCAGTATATCAGACTAGTCTGCAGGAGAAATCTAACTTTTGGCAGAGGGAGTATCCAACATAGTGGTGATATAGCAGCAAGCAACCGCCCGCCTCCGTGTCAGAATAGGCGCAGTCTCGGCAACAGAGAGTGTGCAAACAACCTCATCACCACGTAGTCAGGCGCTCCCTTGGCAAACATCTGCTCGTTTCGGGTTGCCGAGTTGGCCTGGTGAGAGTGTTTTGGGAGACTACGGGCACGGCGAGGTTGCTGTTGGGCGGTCCCGTAGGCAGCCTGGAAAACCACGCGAGGCCCTACCGCATACAGGGCCTCGCGAGTGGGACCTATGATTCGGGATATGAATGAGTCAGAACGGACTGGTTTCTACGATGGTAGAGTAGACGTTACCTAGTGCCGGTCCAAATACTCGAAGAATCATAAGTGCTACGAGTGACACGAAGACAAGAATAAGTGCGTATTCAGCCAGACCCTGGCCTTTTTCCGCTACTGGTGGGGCTAGCATCCACGCATCACCTCCTTCCAACAGGGAGTGTCACATAGATACTTTATAGGTTCCTGCGCGTTTTGCCTATAGGCACGTAGTAAGGGGGACAAGCAAGGAGGGCGTGGGTGAAAGCGTCGACCTGTCCCGGTCTTCTTAACCTATTCAGGGTCAGCAATGAGGCATGGTTAGTAGAGCATGGTTGAGGTGAAAGTTGCCAGTCCAAGGCGCAGTCCTCCGCGCGATGGCTTACAGCCGACCAAACTGACGCGTGACCTGCGCGCTATCGCCGAGCTTATCGAGCTGTGCTTTGGCGAGCGGCTGGAAAGGAGTGACCTGGCCGCCGTCCGCGAGATGCGGGCGATTGGCTCGTTGGGGCCGCTGCTCTGGCTGGTCGGTGCGTTCGACACGACCGGACTGGGGCTGGGCTACGTCTGGCTGGTCGATGGGCGTGTGGTTGGCAACGTGAGCACGTATCGCGCTGGCCGTGGCCTGAGAGGCATGGGCCAGGGCTGGCTCATTGCCAACGTAGCGGTACATCCCGATCATCGGCGGCGCGGTGTTGCTCGCGCGCTGATGGAAGCCACGCTCGAATCCATCGTGCAGCGCGGTGGGCGCTGGGTCATTCTGCAATTGGAACACGATAATCGTGGTGCACGTGCCCTGTACGAAGGGCTGGGATTTGAGGAGGTTGGCCGGTTGACCCAGTGGGCGCTCGCGAGGCCCCCGCGCGTAGAGCAGGCGGCTGCCATGGACAGCCCCTCTCCGCGAGCGCGCCGGGCAGACGAGTGGCAGGCCGAGATGGCCCTCGCGGCGCGAGATAGGGAGACCGGGCTGGCCTGGGCGCGCCCGCTTGAGAAGTCGCATTTCGTGCACAGATGGCCTGACCGGCTGCAGGATGCGCTAAATGGCAAGCGCCGGGCGTGTTGGGTCGTGGACGATGGGCTGCATCTGCTGGGCAGCCTCTGGGTCGAGACCTCGCCGCTGGAAATTCCCCGTTTGACCATGCTGCTGGAACCCTCGGCGAATCAGGCAGAGGTTGGCTTGAGGTTGGTCCGGCATGGCTTGCAGGGCATCCGCAGCAGGCGGCAGGTCAAGCTGGAGTCCTCGGACCGCGATCCGGCCCTGGCCGAGGGATTGGCGGCATTGGGCTTCCAGGCCCGGCGGACGTTGGTCCAGATGAAGTGGTCGCCCAAATAGTTGTCACTGGGCGGTGATAAGCTCCTCAACAGCCTCATACTTGGCCGGGCCGATGCCGGGCACGTACTGGATTTCTACTTTGTCGGAGAACGGGCCGTACGTCTCGCGGTAGTTAACGATGGTCTCTGCCAGCGCCGGGCCGATACCCGGCAGCGCTTCCAGTTCCTCGGCGGTGGCGATGTTCAGGTTGATGGGGAAGACCACCACAGGGCCGGTCTCTTCCGCGCTTGGGGTCGGCACCTCGCTGGTGGCCGGTACGTGGACCTGCTGGCTGTCGAACAGCGAGGCCGCCAGGTTGATAGCGTCGAGGTTGGCATCTTTGGTGGCTCCACCTGCTGCCTCGACGGCGTCGCGGACCAGCGCGTCGGGCGGCAGCGTGTACACGTCCGGTTGCTCGACGGCCCCACTGACGTATATAGTGACCGGGCCGCGTGTGGGCGTGGGTGGCGCTGGCAGAACTTCGATGACCGCCGGGCGCTGCCAGCGGATCGCTATGCCCAGCGCCGACCCGGCAACCGCCAAGCCGACGATGCCTAGTACCAAGGTACGGTGTCTTTCCAGCCAGGCGTTCATGGGTTTCTATTCTCCCACTGCAATGGAATTTACCGGCACGGACGTGGGCGGGAATAACAATCAAGGCTAGGATAACGCACTTTGGGCCTCAGGAGAAATCTGTGAGACTTCCTCAGCTAACAAAAGGATAACCTCGATGATGCACTCGATACTTGTTTCGACCTCTGAGTTGGCCGATCGCCTGGACGAATCGGACTGGGTGGTGGTCGATTGCCGCTTCTCGCTGGACGACACGGAACGCGGGCGGCGCGACTATCTCCAGGCCCACATACCGGGCGCTGTATACGCGCACCTGGACGAGCACCTGAGCGGGCCTATCGTGCCGGGGGAAACCGGGCGGCACCCGCTGCCCGCCGTGGATGTCGTCGCCCAGAAACTTGGGGCGTGGGGCATCGGCGCGGGCGTTCAGGTGGTGGTCTACGACGACAACACCGGCGGTCCGGCTGCCCGGTTGTGGTGGATCCTTCGCTGGCTGGGGCACGATGGCGTCGCGGTGCTCAATGGAGGGTGGAAGCAGTGGAGCGGCGAAGGCCGCCCGACCCGCGCAGGTGAGGAGCAATCTACCCCGCGTATCTTCACGCCGCGCCCCCGGCCCGAAATGGTAGCCGACGTCGACGTGGTCCAGGCGATGGGGGCGGACCCAACGCAACGGCTGGTCGATTCGCGGAGCCGCGAGCGGTATCTTGGCGAGTTGGAGCCGATTGACCCTGTGGCCGGACACATTCCGGGTGCCTTTTGCGCGCCGTATCTGGACAACGTCGGTGCCGACGGACGGTTCCGGCCCGCCGAGGAACTGCGCGCCCGCTTCGAGGCGGTCCTGGACGGGTTGGGGCCAGCGCAAGCCGTCTTCTATTGCGGGTCGGGCGTCACTGCCGCGAACAATCTGCTGGCGATGGCCTACGTGGGTCTGGAGGGTGCCCGCCTGTACGCAGGCTCCTGGAGCGAATGGATAACCGATCCCCAACGGCCCGTCGCCCGCCAGGAGGGGCAGTGAGCCAGCCGTTTTGAACCGACTTGCCAAGCCACGACGAACGCGGCAAACTCCGGCCCATCACACTCCTTGGGAGGAACGAACTGATATGCTGCAGTCACGACGGACTGTGACCGGTATCATGGTTGCGCTGTTCTTGGTCGCGTTTTTCTTGCGCGCTTACCGCCCGCTCTCGCTGCCGACGCAGTGGTTAGACCGGGCCGAAATCCTCAACACCGCCCTCGATACGCGCGACTGGGGAGAAACCCACCAGTCGCCTCACCCCGGCTTCACAACGATGGTCATCAGTGGAACGAGCCTGCGCCTGTATGACGCGGCGAAGGGCACGCCCGCCGAGGCCCTCTTCGACTGGGCGTATCCGGCCTACACGACGGAGTTTGGGCGGCGAATGGCTGTCGGCGTGCTGGGGCTGGCGCTGGTCATCTCGGGCCTGATCGTGGCGATCACGCTGACGCTGCGCCGCCTTTCAGATTGGCGCCTAGCGCTGACGTTTGCCGGTCTGTTGACCTTCGCACCGTTTTACCTGGCCCAGGGTAGGGTTCTGCACGTGGATGCGCTGGTCAGCACGCTGATGCTGCTTTCGGCGTTGCTGCTGCTGCTGAGTTTGCAGAGCGGACAGCGCCGCTACCTGCTGCTGTCCGGTCTGGTGGCCGGGTTTGCCCTGCTGACCAAAATCCCCAGCATGTTCCTGGTGCCCTTCACCGGGCTGACCTTGCTGGTGCACCTGGTCGTCCGCTTGCAGGCGGAATGGTCCGCGCACGGCGAGGGGCGCGCGCGCTGGATTTTGCAGCAAAGCTGGCGGGAACTCGTCTTGCCCGTTTTGCTGTGGGGGTTGATGGTGCTGGTGCCCATCCTGATGTGGCCCGCGATGTGGGAGAAGCCGTTGAAGGTGTTCCAGAGTATGGCGAACCGGACCAACAGCCACCGGGTGACGCCGCACCTGCGGACCTTCTTCGCCGGGGACGTTTACTACGAGAAAGAGGTGGGCGTGTTGTTCTACCTGGCGACCATGGCCTTCAACAGCACCTTTCTCACGCTGTCGCTGCTGCCGCTGGCGGTGGGCCACTACACGGCCTGGCGCAAACGCGTCAACAAGCTCCCGCTGACGCCGGTGGCCTTCTGGCTGATGGTGGCCTATCTGGTCTTCTTCACCGCCCAAATGAACCTGGGTGCCAAGAAGATCGAGCGCTATATCCTGCCCGCTCACCCGGCGCTGGACTTTTTGGCCGCCGTGGGTTTGGTGGGAGTCATGGAGTTGCTGCAACGTGCCCTGGCCGAACGCCGAGAGCGGCTGGCCCGCGCCGTGCCCGCTGCGCTGGGAGGGTTGGCCGTCGCGCTGCAAGCCGCGGTTGCGCTGCCCTTTGCGCCCAGCTACGACGCCCACCATAACTATCTGCTGGGCGGGAACCCCGTCGCGATCAGGATGATCGACTTCACCGGGCAGGGGGAGGGGGTGCCCGAAGTCATCGACTATCTGTATGGCCAGTCCCCCGCCGAAGTTCCCCCGCTGGGCATTCCGCGCACGATTGACACCGCGCTGATGCAGTACATGCCCGCCGAGAACGTCCTGGTCGGGATGACGGCGGAGGCTGACTTCCATCTATTCGACGTGGTGGCCATGCAGCGCGAAGTCACGCCCCGGCAGTGGGAACCGGCCTGGCAGTATTACCAGGAGCGAAACGCGCCTGCGCAATTACGCGTGGTTTTTGACCGGGTGACGTACATGTGGCTGTATCCAACGCGCCCGGACGAGACTTTCCAGCGGCGCGTGATCCGGCGCGGTGGGGTCGGGTTTGTCTGGCTGTCCTGGGTTTGGACGGCGGCGTTGCTCGGCGGGGTGGCCTGGGCACTGGTGCCCCGCCACCGGACGGGATAAGTATCACATTCGCTGTCATCACTGCGGATGAACTTTGTCCTCACGAGCAGGGACATCTTACACTTCCCATATCAACCTGTCGCGGTTACGCTAGACTCAGTTGGGTGACTGGCTTTTCTGGGTCCCGAAACACTGCGGCAGTTGCATATGGCGACACCTATCATTTCCATCGTAGGGAAGTCCAAATCGGGCAAGACGACTTTCCTCGAAAAAGTGGTGCCGATCCTGGCCGGACGCGGCTACCGGGTGGCGACGGTGAAACATCACAGCCATCCCGGTTTTGAGATGGACCAACCCGGTAAGGACTCGTGGCGACACTTCCAGGCCGGGGCCTGTATAACGGTCATCGCCGCGCCAGACAAAATGGCTATCGTGCAGAGGCTGGAGGACGAGCGCTCGCTGCGGGCCATCGCCCGCCAGATCGCCCTGACGGCTCCGGTTGATCTCATCATCACGGAGGGCTACAGTCGAGGCCCGGCGATGAAGATCGAGGTCGTACGCGCCGAATGCAGCGCGGAGACGATCAGCGCCCTGGACGAACTGCTGGCCCTGGTCAGCGACGTGCCCCCCGACCAACTCCCGCCGGGGCCGCCGGTTTTTCCGCTCGACGCGGCTGAGGACGTGGCCGACCTCGTGGAGTGCTATCTGGTCCAGCAGCGTATCGCGCGAGTTCCCCCCGACGAGGCGTAGTCGGAATTTGGGCATTCGCTGATTTTGCCGGAAAGAGTCGAGCTGTAAGGTGCTGCTCGCCGCCATGCAGGCAGCTTGAAGTCACGATGAGGGATTGCGTTCTGCGCAAAACGATCTTATCCTAAAGGCGAGAGTCTGGCTGAGTAGAATCCTTTACGGCACTTCTGAGACATGTCTGCTGCGAATTCCTAGAAGCTGAAAGACCGCTGACACGGAAAGGAGGCGATTGAGAGCAGCTTATGCCCGAAAGGTTTCCTCCCCACCCTGATTTGTGACTCACGTGATAGGAGGTCTACCATGGCTCAAGAAATGACCACGAGCGAAGTCTGGACCGTCGAACCGGGCGAGGAACGCTCGGTAGGGGTTATTCACATCGTCATTACCGCTCTGCTCATCGGCATCGGCGCGGTGGTGGGGGCCTTTGGCGGCTTCGCCCTGCCACTCGGCTTTGGTGTGAACTTCTTCTGGCCAGGCATCGCCGTCCAAAACGTCGGGGCTATCTGGTTTGGCGCGTGGGGTGTGATCGCTGCCGCGCTCTTCCCCATTATCTCAAACGGCATCACTGGCACGCCAGTATACGTTTCGCTGGCCTATATCCCAGCCAACGCGATGCAAGCTTTCCTGCCCGCCCTGTTCTTCCGCGTGTTCAAGGCCGACCCCCGCCTGAACAAATGGCGTGACTGGGGCATCTTCCTGCTGGCCATCACGCTGGGCAACATCTTTGGCGCGCTGTGGTCACCGCTGGTAGTGCTCAAGGGCTTCGGTCTGTTGACCGCCGAGTCAGTCCCGCTATTTATCTGGGGCTGGTTTGCCGGTAATGAGATCGCCGGTATTGTCTTCAACTTCATCCTGTTGAAAGCGCTGTCGCCGGTGGTCATCCAAAGCCGGGCCTTCGTCAAGCGGTGGTTTGCCTAAGGCCGAAGTGGGAATTGATGGGTGGGGGGAGCACGCTCCCCCCACACCCATCGTCAGAGAGGGACTATGAAAAAAACGCTCATCGGCTATGTCCCGGAGGAATCCCCCATCTACCAGATTCACCCTTCGGTGCGGGTGATCTTTCTTTTTGTTGTTAGCCTCTTCCCTATGATTATCGCCGCGCCGGAGTGGAACTTGCTCCTTTGCATTCTGGTCATTATCCTGATGCAGTACAGTCGCGTCAGCATAGGAACGCTCAAGCTCTACGTGCCCATCTCTATTTCGATGGGCAGCATCATCCTGATTACCCATACCTTCTTCGCGGGTAATCATCCGGAGTTCTACGAAGTGACCCGCTTCCTGGGCGTCCGCATCTACTTCGAGCGCATTATGGATGCCCTTACCGTCTATTTCCGCGTGTTGCCCATGATTTTCATCACGGTCTACTTCCTCAGTACCTCGCGCGAGCGCGACATTTTGGTAGCGATGCGCAGCCTGAAGGTGCCCTACGCCGTCACCTATCTGGTAGCGATGGCATTGCGCTCGGTGGGTATGGTCATGGAAGACTTCGGCATCGTGCGCCAGGCTGAGAAAGCGCGTGGCTTCGACACCGTCGGAAAGTCCATCGCCTACAAGCTGCGCCAGTACGTGATGTATATCATCCCACTCTTTGCGCTGGCTCTGCGGCGGGCAGATGAGTTCGCTAACGCGCTGGTGGCGCGTGGTTATAGCTTCACCGGCCTGCTGAGCAATCCCAGGCGGGCCGACTACGTGCTGACGCACTATCGCTCCCAGCTTCACGACTACGTCATATCCGTTGTGCTGATGCTCATGCTGGTGGTGCTCATCGTTCTGCGTTATGGTTTCAACCTGTTTCTGGTAGAAGGCTCGTTAACAGAGCAATTGCTTACCGCGTGGCTCTTACCGAGGTGACCCGTGAGTATCGTCCGCATCGAAAACTACGAGTGGAAGTACACTAACACCAAAGAGTTTGCCCTCAAGGGCATCGACCTTGAGGTCGAAGAGGGGACCTTCGTGGGGATCATCGGTCCCAATGGCGCAGGCAAGACCACGCTGGCCTATTCCATCAATGGCCTGATCCCTTCGCAATACTACGGCGTGCGCCGAGGAAGCGTCTACGTGGCCGGTCAAGAGGTGACCGAGTACCGCGCTGATGAGTTGGCAAAGCTGGTCGGCGTGGTCTTCTCAGACCCAGAGGCGCAGTTCACTGCCATGACGGTTGAGGACGAAGTAGTTTTCGGCATGGAGAACATCGGCCTGGATGTCGATGAAATCCGCGAGCGACTGGAGTGGGTAATCCCGCTGACTGAAATTGGGCACCTGATGGAAAAGCCGCCCTATGAGGTCTCCGGCGGCCAGAAGCAGCGTGTGGCGCTGGCCGCAGTGCTCGCCATGACACCTCGTGTCATCGTGATGGACGAGCCAACTGCCATGCTGGACCCGATCAGTCGCAAGCGGGTCTTTACCGTTCTGGACCGTCTGAAGCGCGAGCAGCGGAACACCATTATTGCCATCGAGCACAGCCTTGAAAACCTGGTGCCCCTGGCCGACCGTATGGTGCTGATTTACGATGGCGAGGTCGCGTTGCACGACGAACCCAGACCGTTCTTTGAGAAGATGGATCTCCTGCTGCAACGTGACGTGTTCCCGCCGGGCGTAATTGAGTTTTTCTTTGAGTTGACGCGGGCGAATCACTTCAATGGAAGTCTGCCGCTCACTCTTGAGGAATCGTCGGCGCAGTTGCGAAGTTTGCTGGAGAAGGCGAAGGGGCGCGAGTGAGCGAGAAGACACCTTTTATCCAGGTGAAGGACCTGGTCTACTACTACCCGGATGGCACGCTTGCCCTGGACGGCATCAACCTGAGCCTGGACGAGGGCGGGCTGGTGGCACTCATCGGGCAGAACGGCTCCGGCAAGACCACCCTCTCCAAATGCCTGAACGGCCTGTTCCAGCCAAGCGAGGGGCAGGTGATAGTGGACGGGCTGGATACCCGAAACACCTCAATAACGGCCATGGTGAACCGCGTGGGTTACGTCTTCCAGAATCCAGACCACCAATTGTTCAACAACTCGGTGTGGGACGAAATTGCCTACGGGCCACGCAATATCCAGTTGCCCAAGGACGAAGTGTCCGCCAGGGTAGAGGAAGCTGCCAGGGTGGTGGGTCTTTCGCCCGACCTCTTCGAGGGGCATCCCTTCTTTCTGACGAAGGGGCTGCGCCAGCGCGTCGCCATCGCCTCCATTCTGGCCCTGCGCCCCAAGACCATCATCGTGGATGAGCCAACCACCGGGCAGGACATCAGGCAGTCACGCGAGATTATGACCTTCCTGTCTTCCTTACAACGAGACATGGGCCACATCCTCATCATTATCACGCACGATATGCCCATCGTCGGCGAGTTTGCCGAAAGGGTGATCGCAATGGGCCAGGGGAAAATCCTGGCCGACGGTCCCACGCGCGAGATCTTCAGCCAGCCAGAATTGCTGGCCGAGACGTTCATCGAGCCGCCGCAGATCACGCAACTGGCACAGCGCTGCGCCGATCTGGGCTTTTCTCCTTCAACCATGACCTCCAGGGAGATGTTCGCTCAGTTTGAGAAGTTAGCCAACTAACCCCGTGCCCAGGTTTTGTAGTCTGAATGAAACCAGCCCCCAGGCAACACCCGGAGGGCTGGCGAGAGATTTTCTGAAGGTGAGCCTTGTCGCTCACACTTGCGCTGTCTAGGACTTGGCGGCGACAGCCTGCATGGCCTGTTGGGCCGCGTCGATGGTGGCGTCGATCACGCCGTCGTCGTGGACGGAGGACATGAACCCGGCCTCGAATTGGGAGGGCGCGACGTACACGCCGCCCTCCAGCATGGCGTGGAAGAAGCGGCCAAAGGCCTCGGTGTCGGCGGTGCGGGCGCTGGCGGCGTCGGAGACAGGCTGGTCGGTGAAGAAGGTGCAAAACATCGTCCCCACGCGGTTCTGCGAGATGGGCACCCCGGCGTCCTCGGCGGCTTTGGCGACGCCTTCGCCCAGCCGCGCAGTGGCATTAATCATCGCGTCGAACACACCCGGCTTGCCGAGTTCTTCCAGCGTCACCAGCCCGGCGGTCATCGCCAGGGGGTTGCCGCTGAGCGTCCCGGCCTGATACATCGGCCCGGCGGGCGCGACAGTCGCCATCACGTCGGCGCGGCCCCCGTAAGCGCCCACGGGCAGCCCGCCGCCGATGACCTTGCCCAGCGTGGTCAGGTCGGGCGAGACGCCGTAGAGCGCCTGCGCGCCGCCCATGTGCACCCGGAAGCCGGTCATCACCTCGTCGAAAATCAGCAGCGCGCCGTGGTCCTCGGTCAGCTTGCGCAAGCCGGGCAGAAAACCCTCTTTGGGCGGCAGCACACCCATGTTGCCGCCGACCGGCTCGACGATGACCCCGGCGATGTCGTCCGGGAATTGCTCGAACAGCGCTTCTACCGCGTCCAGGTCGTTGAAGGGCGCGACGAGCGTGTCGCCCGTTGCGGCGGACGGCACCCCAGGGCTGTCGGGCAGGCCCAGCGTCGCCACGCCCGAACCGGCCTGCACCAGCAGCATGTCGGCGTGGCCGTGGTAGCAGCCCTCGAACTTGACGATCTTGTCGCGTCCCGTGAAGGCCCGCGCCAGCCGGAGCGCGGTCATGGTGGCCTCGGTGCCGGAGTTGACAAAGCGCACCATCTCCACCGAGGGCACTAACTGGATGACCTTTTCGGCCAGCCTGCTTTCGAGTTCGGTGGGCGCGCCGTAGCTGGTGCCCCGCCCGGCCTGCAGGCAAAGCGCCTCGACGATAGCCGGGTGGGCGTGGCCTATTGCCAACGGTCCCCAACTGAGAACGTAGTCAACGTAACGATTGCCGTCGGCATCCCAGATGTAGGGGCCTTCGGCGTGGTCGACGAAAAGCGGTTGGCCGCCCACGCCACGGAAGGCCCTGACCGGCGAGTTGACCCCGCCGGGGATCAGGGCTTGAGCCTCTTTGTAAAGGGTCTGGGAGCGGGTCGTGTTCATGCCGATTTCTCTCTCCTATTGCGTGGTGACAACCTCCCGGCGAGCGTGTGCCTGGCTCTCTGCCGGAGGGTCGGAATGGTCGCACTCTGCGTTCAGATAGGCGCGTACCTGGGCGGCGGTTTCGGTGCCCTGCCGGACGCAATCGGGGATGCCGACGCCGCGATAAGCGCTGCCGGTCAAGAACAGGCCGGGCGGGCACAGGGCTTCGAGGGCCGACACGCGCTCCAGGTGGCCGACGTCGTATTGCGGGTTGGCATCGTGCCAGCGAAACACGCGGGCGACGGTTGGGCGGGCCTCGATGCCCAGGATGCGGCGAAACTCGGCGCGCACCGTGCGGATGATCGTCGCGTCGTCGTGCGCCACCAGCCCCTCGCGTCGCGGCCCGCCGACGAAGGCCCGCAGCAGCACCGCATCGTCCGGGGCGCGGTGGTCAAATTTGGTCGAGGTCCAGGTGCAGGCCAGAATGTCGCACGGCTCGGAAGCGGGCACGACGAAACCGAAACCGTCCAGGGGGTGCGGCACGTCCTCGCGCCGGTAGCCCAGCGACACGGTGGCCGTGGAGACGTAACGAATGGCCCGCAGCCCGCCAGCCAGGGGCGCGCTCAAAGGGGCGAGCAGGGCGGCGGCGGCGTGGGCCGGAATGGCCAGCACCACCGCGTCGGCTTGCCGCCGGTCGCCGTCGTCCAGGTGAACGCTGTACCCGCCGTCCGCGCGCTCTAACGCGGTGACGCCGCGCCCGGCCAGGATTTCGACGCCATCCAGCGCCTCTTCCAGCGCGGCCACCAGTTCGCGCAGGCCGCCTTGCAGCGTGACGAACAGGGAGGTCTCGCCAAGCGGGCTGGGCGGGGCCTTGGCGCGCGCCTGGCGGGCCGCCAGCATGCCCCGGATCAGACTGCCGTACTTGCGCTCGATGGCGCTGAAGCGGGGGAAGGTGGCCTGCAAGCTGAGGCGCTCGGCCTCGGCTACGTGGATGCCCGCCATCATCGGCTCGGCCAGCACGTCCAACGCCTCCTGGCCCAGCCGCCGCCGGATGAAGTCGCCGAGGCTTTCGTCAGACTCGTCGCGCCGGGGCGGGATGAACAGGTCGAGCGCCATGCGCAGCTTGCCGGGCAGTGAAATCAGCGAACTGAGCGCGAAAGGCAGGAAGCGCGTGGGGACGATCAGCATCAGGCCGTCCGGCATCTTTCGCAGGCGCTTGCGCCGCAGCAGGTAGACGTTGCGCCGCTCGTCGTTTGTGAAAAGCAGCCGCTCGCTCAGGCCCAACTCGTGGGCCAGTTCCAGGCCCCACGGTTTTTGCCGGGCCAGAAAGGAGTCGGGGCCGCCCTCGACGACGAAACCCTCCTGCTCGGCGGTGACGATTTTGCCGCCCAGTTGCGGGGCGCGTTCGACCAGCGTGATGGGCAGCGAGGGGTCGCTCTGGCGCAGGCGGTAGGCCGTCGCCAGCCCGGCGATGCCGCCGCCGACGATGACGGTGCTCATACGGCAACGTCCTCCCATTTGGCGCAGGCACGCCGCACCACGGTGGCCATCGCCCCGACGAACGTCGGATCGTCGTTGAGCGAGTCGGGCCGCTCCAGGCGGATACCGGCCTCCTGGGCGATGCCTCTGGCTTCGATGTCGACGTCGTACAGCACTTCGACGTGGTCCGAGACGAAGCCCACCGGGACGACGAGCAGATTGGTCGTGCCGCTTTCGGCCTCCTGTGGGATAACTTCCTCGATTTGCGGTCCGAGCCAGGGTTCGGGGCTGCGCCCGGCGCTCTGGTAGCAGAAATCCCAGTTGGTCAGGCCGAGCCTGTCGGCCACCAGTTGCGAGGTGCGGCGCAGTTGGTCGTCGTAGGGGTCGCCCTGGTCCAGGATGCGCGTGGGCAGGCTGTGGGCGGTGAACAGCACTTTGACCGGCTCGCCGTCTGGAAAGCGGGCCAGTGCGTCGCGCGTGCGGGCCGCCACCGCCTCGACGAATTCCGGCTCGTCGTGCCAGTCGTCCACGCGGGCGAAGTCGATGGTCGACGCCGCCTCGTCCAGGAGGCGGAAATACGCGCCGATGCTCATCGTGCTGTAGTGCGGCGCGGCCACCAGCGCGACGGCGCGCTTGACCCCGTCCGCTTCCATCTGGGCGACGACGTCGGCGATGCGCGGTGTCCAGTGGCGCATGCCCACGTAAGCCTTGAAGCCGTCGCCGAGCGCGGCCTCCAGGGCGGCGGCCTGGCGGCGGGTCACGCCGAGCAGGGGCGATTTGCCGCCGATCAGCGCGTAGCGCTCCTTGATTTCCTCGACCAGTTCGGGCGAGGTGGGCCGCCCGCCCCGGATGTCGAGCAGATAGGGTTCGACGTCGTCCAGCGAGTCCGGGCCGCCGTAGGCCAGCAGGAGCACGCCGATGGGTTCAGATGCAGTTGTCATGGGGTTCTCATGCCTTCGGTGACACGGTGAACGTGGTCGGTCAGCGCAGCCACGTTGTCTACCGGCGTGGGCGGCAGGAAGCCGTGTCCGAGATTAAAAATGTGTCCGGGCCGCCCGGCGGCGCGGCGCAGGACCTCGTCGGCGCGGCGGATGAGTTCGGGCAGGGGGGCCAGCATGGCGACGGGGTCGAGGTTGCCCTGCAGGGCCACGCCGTCACCCACGATGTCCCAGGCGCGGTCAAGTTCAATTCGCCAATCCACGCTGATTACATCGCCCCCGGCAGAGGTTACGTCGGCGAGCATGGCCGAGGTGCCGGTGCTGAAATTGATGACCGGCACGCCGGTTTGCCGGGCCATCTCGATCACGCGGCGGGTGTAGGGCAGGGCGTATTCGCGGTAATCGGCTGGCGAGAGCGCCCCGGCCCAGCTATCGAACAACTGGAGGGCCTGCGCCCCGGCTTCGGCCTGCGCTACCAGATAGCCACCGATGACCTGGGTCAGCTTTTCCATGAACTGGTGCCACGCCTCCGGGTGAGCATACATCAAGCCCTTAGCCTGCGTGTAGTTGCGCGACGAGCCGCCTTCGATGGCGTAGGAGGCCAGCGTGAAGGGCGCGCCCGAAAAGCCAATCAGCGGCACGCGGCCTTCCAGTTCGGCCCGCGCCAGCCGGATGGCCTCCAGCGTGAAGGGCAGGTTCTCCTCAGCAGGCGGGACGCGCAGCGCGTCCACGTCGGCGGGCGTGCGGACCGGGTTGTGCAGCACCGGACCCTCACCTTTGACAAAGCTGAGGTCGATGCCCATGCCCACCAACGGCGGCAGGATGTCGGCAAAGATGATGGCGGCGTCGATGTCGAAGGCGTTGATCGGCTGCAGCGTGACCTCGACGGCCAGCTCCGGCGCGCGAATGATGTCGAGAATGCCGTACTTCTCGCGCAGAGCGCGGTATTCGGCCATGTAGCGGCCCGCCTGGCGCATGAACCAGACGGGCGTGGCGTCTACCGGCTCGCGGCGGCAGGCTTTCAGAAAGCGATAGTCTTCGTGGCTCACCGGGTTTCGACCTTCTCCGGCTCCGCGATGAACACCGCGCCGTCCTCAACTTTGACGGCGAAGGTCGCCACGTCGCGCGGGGAGGGGCCGTACAGCGCCGCGCCGTTTTGCAGGTCGAAGGCGGCCTCGTGCCAGGGGCAGGTCACGGAGAGGGTGCCGTCGTCGCGCCGGACTTCGCCCTCGCACAGCGGGCCGCGCGAATGCGGGCAGCGATTGTTGACCGCGTACAGCTTCCCATCGACGTTGAAGATGGCGACCTGCTGGCGGCCATAGTTGACCAGTTTGTTGCCGCCCTCGCGAATGTCGTCCAGGCGCGCGACCTCCAGCCAGCCCTCTGGCCGGTCCATGCTGGCGACGACGGCCTCGTCGATGGTCGGCCCGCCGAGGCTGTTCATCATCTCGCCCAGATCCACGGCGATGCAGGTGAACATCGGCGTGTCGCGCAGCGTGTAGCTGCTGGCGGCGGTTTCGCGCAGGTCCATCACCAGGTCGATGAAGTCGGTGGGGTGGTCGCCCTCGAAGGCCACCACGAATTCCTGGTCGTCCACGCCGTAGGAGTAGATGGTGTTGAGTTTGATGTCGGGGTAGCGGCGTCCGACGACGATGTGCTCGTTAATCATCTCCTGGCGCTCTTCCATCGGCAGCATGTACCAGGGTCGCGTCTTGATGAACGGGTAGACGAACAGGTACTTGAGGTCGGTCGGCTCGATGGTGAGCTGGCCTTCGTCGTCGTGCCCGTCCAGCGCCTCTGGAATTTCGTAGATGCTGCGCCGGGTCGCGCCGGTGAACGAGTAGGTCATGTCGAGGTACGGCCCCATAACGGTGCTGTAGATGGCCGTCGCCAACTGCTGGAACGGCTCGATGGTCTCGGCCACCTGCCACAGCATGAAGTCGGCGTCGGCGCGCAGGCCGAACAGCGTGTAGCTGCGCAGCAGCATGCTGCGGTTGAAGTTCTGCACGGTCTCGATGAACTCGTGCTTGGCGTCGATTTGCTTGTGGTCGGGCAAGCGGCGGAAGGCCGGGTCCAGCCTGAAGAACGAGTACTTGACGAACTGGCGTCCGGCGCGCTGCGCTTCGGCGCGGGCGCGGGCCTCGGCTCGTTCTTCTTCAGTTGGCCCCTTGCCGACCCAGGGGGGCTTGCCGTTGGGTTTCTTATCGCTCACGTATTGCTCTCCTCATTTGGCGATTTTGGAGACTATTCAGCCAGCCAGCGCGACGCATCCTTGGCGAAATAGGTCAGGATGAGGTCTGCCCCGGCGCGTTTGATGCCGGTCAGCGCCTCCAGCACGACGGGGCGCTCGTCGAGCCAACCGTTCGCGGCGGCGGCCTTAATCATAGCGTATTCTCCGCTGACGTTGTAGGCGGCCAGCGGGAGTTCGGGAAATGCTTCCTTGACCCGGTAGACCACGTCAAGGTAGGGCAGGGCGGGCTTGACCATCAGGAAGTCGGCTCCCTCGTCCGCGTCCAGCGCGGCCTCGCGCAGCGCCTCGCGAGCGTTGGCCGGGTCCATCTGATGGCTGCGCCGGTCTCCGAAGGAAGGCGGGCTTTGGGCCGCGTCGCGGAAGGGGCCGTAGAAACTGCTGGCGTACTTGACCGCGTAGGACATGATGCTCACGTCGGTGTAGCTGTTATGATCCAGCGCGTCGCGAATGGCTTCGACCATGCCGTCCATCATGCCGGAGGGAGCCATGATGTCGGCTCCGGCCTCGGCGTGCGAGACGACGACCTTGCCCAGAATCTCCAGCGTCTCGTCGTTGAGGACCTTGCCGTCGCGCACGATGCCGCAGTGGCCGTGGTCGGTGTACTCGCACATGCAGATATCGCTGATGACGACGGTCTCCGGGCTGGCGTCCTTGATGGCCTGGATGCCCTGCTGCACGATGCCGTCGGGCGCGAAGTTCTCGCTGCCGACCTCGTCTTTGACGGCGGGCAGTCCAAACAGCATGACCGCCGGGATGCCCAACCCGGCGATCTCCTTGGCTTCGGCGGCCAGTTGGTCAATCGACAGGTGGTAGACGCCCGGCATCGAGCGGATTTCCTCGCGCACGTCGCGCCCGTGCACCAGAAACATCGGATAAATGAAATCGTCGGGCGCGAGCTGGGTTTCGCGCACCATCAGGCGCAGGGCGGGCGTGGTTCTGAGGCGGCGGGCGCGCACTTGGGGGAAGGCCATACAGATGTCTCCTCTAGGCTTGCAGGTAGCGACCCCCACCCGCGCTACGCGCCGCTGCGCGTCCCCCTTAAAGGGGGAGGGCTGGGGAGGGGGTTGAAAGCTCCAATTGCTGCAAGACTGACTATACCACCGGTCAATACTCTGGGACTAAGCCTCCACCGGCGTGCGCAGCCAGGGCGCGAGGTCGCGCAGGTAGGGGAAGCTGCCCGGCTCGTAAACGCAGAACGGCTCCTCGGCCAGCGGCTGCCCGGTGACGGCGTAGGCCCGCGAGCGCGAGCCACCGCACACGTGCTTGAACTCGCAAATCCCGCACTTGCCCTCAAGCATGTTGGGGTCGCGCAGATCGTTGAACAAGGGCGCGTAGCGGTAGATGCTCACCAGCGACCTCTCGCGGATATTGCCGCCGCTGACCGGCATGAAACCACTGGGGAAAACCTCACCCCGGCGCGAGATAAACACGAAACCGTTGCCCGCGTTGATGTGCATGGGTGGGCGGCGCATGCGGTCCTCTTCGACCAGCCTGGCGTTGCTGAAGTCGGCCACGCGCTCGAAGTCGGCCATCAGGCTTTGATAGGTGTCGCCCAGGCCCAACGTCTCCACCGGATCGAGGCCCTTCTCGTCCAGCAGGCTGCGCTGGAGCACCACGCGCTTGTAGTGGTGGCCCTCGGTGGTCTTGACGCCCATCAACTTGCTGGTGTCGTACAGCCAATTCATCACGTCTTCGTATTCTTCTGGCGTCACTTCGTCTTCCATTTTGCCGCGCCCGGTGGGCACCAGGAAGAACACGCTCCAGGTCATCAGGCCGATGTCCTGCACCAGACGGAAGATGTTGGGTAGGTCGTGCAGGTTGTAGCGGGTGACGGTGGTGTTGAGTTGCAGCTTGAGGCCGATCTCGCGGGCGGCTTTCCAGCCGTCAACCGTCATCTGGAACGAGCCGGGCACCTGCCGGAAGTTGTCGTGCAGTTCCGGCGTGGAGCCGTCGATGCTGAGCGAGATGGCCTTGGCCCCGGCCTCCTTCAGGCGCACCAGATTGTCGCGCGTCAGGAGCGGCGTGCCGGACGGCGAGACGGCGATAGGCAGGCCGATTTCCGTGCCGTAGGCGACCAGTTCGAAGATATCCTCGCGCTTGAACGGGTCACCGCCGGTCAGGATGACCAGGGGGCGCGGCTTGCCAAAGCTCTCGATCTGGTCGAGCAGCATCTTGCCCTCTTCGGTGCTCAGGCTGAGCGGGTCGCGCTCAGCGATGGCCTCCGCGCGGCAGTGGCGGCAGGCCAGATCGCAGGCCATCGTGGTTTCCCAGATGACCATGAAAGGCCGCTCGTTCAGGTCGTAGACCGGGGTGCGGATCGGCCTCTTGGAACTGCTGTTCTTATCGTGTTGGTGGGGATGCATTAAGTCGTTCTCCTCGGCGTTATTTGCAGAGCGCTAGACGCCCGCTAGCCGTTCCCCTTTGGCGTTGACAATGGCCTCTGTGAGGCCCTCTATCGTGTACTCCTCGGCGACGACGTGGACCGGCAAGCCAAGCTCGTCGGCAGCCCGCGCGGTGATCGGACCGATGCAGGCAATGGAGGTGTCCCTCAACACCTCGTTCAAGTCGTCGCCGATCAAATCAACAAAGTTTCGCACGGTGGATGCGCTGGTGAAAGCGATCACATCCACCCCGGCCCGCAGCGCGGCGAAGGCTGCGGGGGTAGGGTGGCCTCGCACGGTGCGGTAGGCGGCCACCTCGTCCACGGATGCCCCGCGCGCGACGAGTTGCTCACGCAGCACGGCACGGGCGATGTCCGCCCGTGGCAACAAGATTCGCAGCCCGCGCACCTCCGGCAGCGCCTCCACGATAGCTTCGGCCACGAATTCGCCCGGCACCAGGTCGGGTTCCACGCCGCGCGCCCGCAGCGCGTCGGCGGTGGCGGGGCCAATGGCGGCCACCCGGCACTCGCGAATGGCCGAGAGATCGGCTCCGGTGGCGGCGGCGCGTCCCCAGAACTGGTGCACGCCGTTGACGCTGGTGAATATCACCCAGTCGTACGAGGCCAACCCGGCAATGGCCCGGTCCAGCGGCCCGGCGTCGGCGGGGGGCGCGATGGCAATGGTGGGGAATTCGACCACGCTCGCGCCGGATGCCTCCAAAACTGTGCGGAAGGCGTCAGCCTGTTCCTGGGCGCGCGTGACGGCCACGCGCAGGCCGCCGAGTGATCCGCCGCTCATGCCACGCTCTCCAGCAGGCTGGCCGCGCCTTGCTCGATCGCTTTACTAGCCAGCGTTGCGCCCAGGTCCTCGGGGTTGGCCGGGTCGCCGCTCCCCCTGACACGGACGGCCTGTCGCCCATCGACGGAGGCAACCAGCCCTTGCAGGGCCAGTTCGCCGTCGCTCACCTGGGCGTAAGCCCCGACGGGCAGGCTGCACCCGCCGCCCAGCCCGGCCAGAAAGGCCCGCTCGGCACTGACGGCGGCCCAGGTGTTGGGGGCGTGAACGGCGGCCAGCAATCCCAGAATGGCCCGGTCGTCGGCGCGGCAGTGGACCGCCAGCGCGCCTTGCCCCGGCGCGGGCAGCATCACCTCCAGCGGCAGCCACTCGGTGATGTGGGCCTCCAGGCCCAGGCGGGTCAATCCTGCCGCCGCCAACACGACGCCATCGTAGTCGGCGGTGCCCGCTTTGCGCAGGCGGGTGTCCACGTTGCCGCGAATGGGTACGATTTCCGCGTCAGGGCGGGCCAGCCGTATCTGCGCGCCCCGGCGCAGCGAACTGGTGCCAATGCGGGGATCGGCGGGCAGTTCGGCCAGGGGCAAGCGGTGGCGGCTGACCAGCACGTCGCCGGGGGCGGCGCGGTGCGGTGTCGCTCCGATGGTCAGGCCGGGGGTGTTCTCGGTGGGCAGGTCTTTGAGGCTGTGCACGGCGAGGTCGATGTCGCTCGCCAGCAGGGCGGCTTCCAACTCGGCGGTGAACAGCCCCTTGCCGCCGATTTCCGGCAGCGGCTTGTCCAGCTCGCGGTCCCCGCGCGTGCTGATGGGGATAATGTCAATTTGCAGGTCTGGGGTGGCGGCGCGCAGCAGACCGGCCACGTAATCGGTTTGCCAGCGGGCCAGCGCGCTACCTCGCGTGCCGATGGAAATGGCACGGGCGATAGCGCTCATGATGGTTCGTCCAACCCGAAGAGGTAGCGCGTGGCCTGCGTGTAGACCACGCCGTTGCCGTTGGCCGCTTCGACCTTGAGGTGGGTGATCGGGTCGTGCAGCAGCTTGTTGACCAGCCGCGTGGTGAGCTTCTCGACCACTTCGCGCTCTTTATCGGAGAGGTCGCCCAGCCGGTTTAAGGCCCGCTCACATTCCGCGTTGCGGATGTCCTCGGCGCGGCTGCGAAGCTCGTTGATGGTGGGCACCACTTCCAGCGAGGCCAGCCAGTCCACAAAGCTGCCCAATTCCTCGCTCACGATGTCTTCGACGTGCGGCACCTCGGCGCGGCGCTCGGCCATGTTGTTTTCGACCATCGCTTGCAGGTCGTCGATGTTGTACAGGTGGACGCCGGGCAACTCCCCGACATCGGTGTCCACGTCGCGGGGCACGGCGATGTCGATGACGAAGAGAGGACGGTCCTGGCGCGCTTTCATCGCGTCCATCACGTCCGGGCTGTGCAGGATGGTGTGGGGGGCGTCGGTGGCGCTGATGACAATGTCGGATCGCGCCAGCCCTTCGCCCAGGCGCTCGAAGGTCATGGCCTCGCCTTCCCACTGCCGGGCCAGCGTCACGGCGCGGTCGTAGGTGCGGTTGGCGACCAGTAGCCCGCGCGCGCCGCGTTCCATCAGCGCCCGGACGGCTAACTCGCCCATCTCGCCCGCGCCCAGAACGAGCACCTCACACTCGGCCAGATCGCCAAAGACGTGCGAGGCCAGTTGCACGGCGATGGAACTGATGGAGGCGGCGTTGGTGCTGATCGTCGTCTCGGTGCGTGCCCGCTTGCCCGCGTGGATGGCCGCCCGGAAGAGCGCGGACAGCACCGTTCCGCTCGCGCCGTGGGCCATGGCGGCTTTGTAAGCGTCCGTCACCTGCCCCAGGATTTGCGGCTCGCCAACCACCAGCGAGTCCAGGCCCGCCGCCACCCGCATCAGGTGCCGGGCCGCATCGTCATCCACGTGGATGTAGAGGTAGTCGCGAAAGGCGGCCACCGGCACGTCGTTGGCTTCGGAGAGCAGGGCGATTACCGTGTCAATCGCTTCGTCCAGGTCCCTGACCAGGGCGTAGACTTCCAGCCGGTTGCAGGTGGACAGAATAGCCGCTTCGGCAATGCCCTGCGGGCGCTCGTTGCAATGCATCGGTCCAAAGCGCGCCAACGCAGCCTGCAATGCCGAGGGCGCAAAAGACAGTTTTTCCCTGATTTCGAGGGGGGCGGTGGTGTGGTTGAGGCCGAGACACAAGATGTGGCGCATCAGGCATCCTTATTCAGGGGAGGCCGCGCAGACGTGGTCACGCTGAAATCTACTAAAATCTATGGTTAACACTGCAAATCTGTGCAATTCTATCAAATTGTGAGAAATTACGCTAGAAATTATAAGAAAGGTCCCATTCCGGAGCAAGTGACTTTGTTCATCCATGGGGCGGACACTTGTCAATACCCCATTGCGGAGGAACAATCTCCGTTTTCGTGCGCCGACGGTCGGTGCTGAAAAGGGGCCGGGCTACACGCTTGCGGCCCGGCCCCTTTGTTTGCGCTTGGGCGACGTGTGCCGCGTGCTAGGGCCGGTCGTGATAGCCCTGCGCGAAATCTTGCAGTTCCTCTGTCGTCTTGGTGCTGGCGAAACCACCCTCGCTGTGGCAGGATTTGCAGGCGTAGTCCACCGTGATGTAGGGCTGCGAGATCAAGCCCCCGTCGTCCGTCTCGATGAACTGCTCGGTGGCGTAGGGATTGATGGCGAACAGGTGGCTGGCTACGTCGCCGGTCAGCCGGTCTTCGTCTCCCAACGCGCTCTTGGCAAGCTTGGCCATGTGGCAGTCTTCGCAGGTCGGCACGACGTGCCCCTCTGGGAAGAACGTTTCCTGCTCCCAGTGGCAGTTGGCGCACTCGATGCGGACACCCGATCCGAGCGCCTCTGATTCGTCACGGTAGCGTGTGGTGGCGTGCGGGTCGTGGCAGTCCACGCATTCCAGCGTGCGGTGCTTGCTCTGGAAGCGCTCCTCGTACTGCTCGTGGTGTTTGATGAAAACGCCGCTGGCGTCGATTTCGGACACGTCGCCCCGGATGTGGCACTGGCCGCATAGCTCAGAGTCTCGCGTGACCTCCGGGCGCAGCGCTTCGTTGCCGGGGTTGGCGACGTGCAGGCTGGCCGGTCCGTGGCACTCTTCGCACTGGATGCCGGGCAAGGCCCAGGTACCGATCAGGCCGGGCAGGTCATCCTGGTGCGAGTCGGGCGGCCAATCCGAGTAGCCGGTGGTGTGGCAGCTACCGCAGTCGTAGGGCACGTCGGCCTCGCCCGCATGGTAAGCCACCCAGTTTGGACCCATGTCCAGGTCTTCGTTGTAGAGATTGTACTGAGTGGTCGCGTTCTCGTCGCCGGTGATGATGTAGCCCTCCTGGTCGATGAAGCGCGCCTTCCAGCTGTGCCCGCCGATGACGTACGAAACGTCGTCCCAGGTGTAACCCTCTGGCGGTTCGGGCACTTCAGAGAACGGGTACTCCGGCGGCTGGCCGTCTACGACCGGGTTCAGCTTGTACGGATGCCCGTGTTGGAAGAACTCGGCAGTGGTTTCCTCGTGGCACTCGGCGCACGCTTCGCTGCCGACGTACTCCGGGTCTGCCACCCCGGCTCCCGGCCCGGCTGCTCCTTCCGGTCCCGGTGGTCCAGACGGGCCTTCCGGTCCGGGTGGTCCCTCTGCGCCAGCACAGGCGACGATGGCAATGCCCAGCGCCAGGGCCACGGCCAGTGCTATCACCCGTGTGGCAGGTCCTCTTAGCATAGATATCCCCCTTTCGCCAGGCTCGGTCTGTCGCAACCAGACTTCCTGGCCCGATGGCGAGGTAAGTTAGCGATGTTGTGCATACGTCACGAATCTACAATAGGTGAATGCTTTCGTCGGCTGGCAGGCGAAGTGCGGCACGTGCATTATTGGACAATTTGACCCATAATACTAGGGGAAGCACCCGAAATGCAAGACCAGAAGCGGCTCGACCCCGTTTCACCTCACCCGGCGTGACGGGCCGCTCGACGACGATGTCAGTTGGTCGTCAAGGTGATTCGGCTAACGGAGGAGACACGTATGCGATTTCGTAGGTCATTGGTGGGCGTTCTGGTTCTGGCGGCCAGCCTGCTGGTGGGCGTGCAGACGGCGCTGGCTCAGGATGGCAAGGATGCCTTTGACGACGGTTGTCTATCCTGCCACGCGGGCAGCGAGGCGGTGACGGCGTTCGGGGACGGCGAGGAGCGGAGCGTCGGCGTGGACATCGACGCGATCAACGCCTCGGTCCACGGGTCGAGCAATCCCCCCGGCCACCTGTCGTGCTTCGATTGCCACGGCGATTACCGGTTCCCGCACGCGGGGGACCCCTTCGAGACCGCCCGCGATTTCCGGCTGGAGCTCAACCAGCAGTGCGAGCGCTGCCACTCCCACCAGGCCGAGTTGGAGAGCGACGGTACCCACGCCGCCGCGCTGGCGGCGGGCAATCCCAACGCCGCCGTCTGTGTGGACTGTCACGGCTCGCACGAAGTTTCTCGCCCAGGCGAGCCGCGCGGCGCGATCTCCCAGACCTGCGGGCAGTGTCACGTCGCCATTTTCGACCAATACAGCGAGAGCGTGCACGGCGCAGCCCTGCTTGAAGAGTCCAATCCCGACGTGCCGACCTGCATCGATTGCCACGGCGTGCACAACATCGAGGACCCGACGACCAACCTCTTCCGCCTGCGCTCCCCGCAAATCTGCGCCCAGTGCCACGCCGACGAAGAACTGATGGAGCGCTATGATATATCGACGAATGTCTTCGACTCATACGTAGCCGATTTCCACGGAACGACGGTCACGCTCTTCGAAGACCAAGCCCCCGACGCCGAGGTGAACAAGGCAGTCTGTTACGACTGCCACGGGGTGCACGATATCCGCTCGGCGGACGACCCCGAATCACAGGTGATTCGAGAAAACCTGCAGGTCACCTGCCAGAAATGCCACCCGGACGCCACGGCGAATTTCCCGGATGCCTGGCTCGGCCACTATGAGCCTACGCCCGACGAGAACTCGCTGGTTTACTTTGTGAACCTGTTTTATCGCGTCTTCATTCCCGCTCTGGTGGGCTTCTTCGTGATCGTCATCCTGATCGACGTGAGGCGGCGCATCGCGGACCGCCCGGCGAGGGGCTGACGGCGAGGCCGGTGAAAAGCAAGCGGAAAAATTCAAAGGATAGGAGACCGCCCAAGTATGGCTACTGAGAAGAAGGCGAGGAACGAGGAAACCGTCGAGCGCTTTACACTGGCGCAGCGTATCGAGCACTGGGTGTTGGTCGTGGCTTTTACCGGGCTGGCGATCACCGGACTGCCGCAGAAGTTCGCGCTCCAACCCTGGGCCGAGACGATGATCGGCATCATGGGTGGCATTGAGGCCGTCCGCGTCATCCACCGCGTGCTGGCAACGCTGCTCATGTTGGAGGTGATTTATCACGGCGGCGTGACCACCTACAGGCTTTTCGTGCTGCGTCTCCCGCCGTATATGCTGCCCGCCTTCTCGGACTTCGTCCACCTGTTCCAGCAAATCACCTTCAATCTGGGGTTGCGCCAGGAACGTCCCAGGATGGACCGCTTCAACTACGAGGAGAAGCTCGAATATTGGGCGGTGGTGTGGGGAACGATGGTCATGGTCATCACCGGCTTCATGCTGTGGAACCCCATCGCGACGACGCGCTTCCTGCCCGGCCAGTTCATACCGGCGGCCAAGACCGCGCACGGCGGCGAGGCCCTGCTGGCGGTGCTGTCCATCATCACCTGGCACGTCTACAGCGTTCACGTCCGCCACTTCAACCCCAGCATGTTCTCCGGCAAGATCAGCCGCCACGCCATGGAAGAGGAGCACGCGCTGGAGTTGGCGCGCATCGAGGCGGGCCGGGTACCCCAGCCGCCCGCCGCCGCCGTATATCGCAAGCGGATGCGCGCGTTTATACCGTTCGCGTTGTTTATGACGGCGCTGCTGGTGGCCGCGTTGGTGTGGTTCGTGACCTTCGAGGAGACGGCGATCACGACCATCCCGCCCGTCGAGGTGGAGGTGGTGCCGCCGGAGCTTCAGCAGTGAGCGGAATGCCCCAGGCAGGACTCGAACCTCGTTAGTACCTTCTGAGTGGACAACTATCGGCTTCGACGCCTTTCACTCAATTCCTCTGGACTCTCCTGGCCATTCGCAATAGACTATCGGTGCCGGGCTGCTCTCTGGATTTGGAAAACTTGCGAATGCGGCACTTGAAGCGTGTGTATGGCGGTGTTCGACGTCAGAACACGTGGAATTGGGGGCATTGAAATGGGTGGGTTGAGTCAGGAGGACGAATGAGTCGGGCACGTCGCATCAGGCTGGGCATTGTTCTTGCGCTTTCCTCGTTCTTGCTTACGGTTGGTTTGGTTGAAATTGCCCTCAGGCTTTTCATCCCCCTTTCAGAGCAGCCTTGTCCCGCCTTTGACGCCGATCTGGGGCTGTATCGAGAGCCTAACCAGACGGGCACTTTCGTCGTCGGCCCCGTCGGTCAGGTGCGTGGCGAGTATCGCATTAATGGAGCGGGTTGGAATTCCACACACGAATTCACGACGGAGAAACCCCCTGGCGTTTACCGGATCGTTGTTATTGGCGACTCGATGGTGGAAGCGCTTCAAGTCGATTTCGACCAGGCTTACCCCGAAGTCGTAGAGGCTAACCTGGCGGCCAGCCCGGCATGCTCGCATCACGAGCGCATTGAGGTTTACCGCTTTGGCATAAGTGGCGCGCCGTTCAGCCACTACCTAAGCCTCATGCGCCACACGGCCCAGTATGCTCCTGATCTTTACATCATCACGATAATCAGCAATGACTTTGACCAGTCCATCGAGGGACAGGGCTTCAAGTACTTCTGGAAGTACCGTATGAACACAGACGGCAGCATTGAAGAAGTCCCTCCGGTCCCCTTCTCAGTACCTTCGAGGGTGGATCAGTGGCGTGGTGACAACATCGCTATTCTGCGTTACATCAATGGAAACTTGATGCTCCAGACCAGGTTCCATCTGTGGGCGGAGGCCCGCAGGGAGAGAGAACCGAAGACCTTGGAGCAGATACGGGCTGAAGAGAATGCCATACGGATGGTGACGGATTACTCGATCCGTGAGTACTTGGAGGTCGCCCGGTCTCACGAGAGCGATTTGCTCCTTGTGATGGACACCGACAGGGAGGCTATCCACACCGGTCAGCCGATTAGTCCAGATTGGCAGCATCTACATTCACTGGTGAATGATGCAGCCGAGGAGGTCGGTGTGGACGTGATAGATCTGACAGAGGCTTTCACGGAGGACTTTGAAACGCATGGCGAACGGTTGGGTTTCACGGTGGACCCTCACTGGAACTCGCACGGGCACGACGTAGTGGCCGAGACGGTGTCAAATTGGATCATTGATAATGGTTGTGGAGGATGAGCGCTGCCGGGGCCACGTCGACGCGACCTTTCGTCCTGCTGGTCGCCTGCTGGTGGCCCGCCATCGCGAATGCGCGCAGGGAAGATGCCCCAGGCAGGACTCGAACCTGCAGCCACCGGTTTTGAAGTCTTTTACTCAATCTCGGAGCAGCTACGAGTCTACCTCCACCGTGATGCCCAACTGGGCGAGTCGTTCCTCGGCAATGCGCAACAAAGAGTTGCTTCAGGCTGCCCCTCTGGCAGCAAACAAAACCTCGCGACTACCCGTTTCTCGCCAGAAAGGGCGAAACTGCAGCGGTTATCATCAGGCAGCGCACGGGTTTACCTTGACCCAAGTCTCCTGTCGGTCAGGCGTGCAGAACGATTAGCGCCTCGGTCGGTGACTATCAACCGTCGAAGGGGATGCCTTGTACAGTTAGACGACGAGGCGTGGAGTGAAGCTCTGGCAAAAAGGAAGCCCACCTGCCTGTTACCGGGCAGGTGGGCTCTACCCTGTTGACGTTTAGCGTGAGGTCTGAAGATGCCCTCACCGTAACTGCTGCCTGTTTCCTCCCTTCCTTATGCGATACACACTTCCTCGGATATCAGACCGCGCCGGTTATGGCGTGTCCAGGGTAAATTTGTAAGACTTGCTCCACTTGCCGGGCACACCATGGCTGTTGATCGCGCGCACGCGCCAGCGGTAGCGGCCATCGATCAGAGGGCTGGCTGTGTGCGTCAGCACGCCGGGGGCCAGCGTCACGTCCTCCTCAGGGTTCTTGAACTTCTTCGAGTCGTCCACCTGAATCTGGTAGGTCTCGCCGTCGACGGATGCGTTCCAGGTGAAGGTTGGCGTGTCATCGGCGGTGACGCTCTTGTTGGGCGGACTGACCAGCACCGGTGCTGGCGGCGGCGGCGGGGTGACCATGAACTGCCAGGCAGGCATCCACGCGCTCCAGCCTGAGGCCGTCAGGACCTGCATCCGCCAGTAGTACGGCCCAAAAGCCAGAACGGTGTTGATCGTGAACTTCTTTTCCTTGCTCGACAACGTGTCGACGTCCACGACCAGACTGGTGAAGTCCTCGTCGTCAGCCACCTGCAGGCGGTAGCCGAGAGCGCCTTTCACCTTGTTCCACTGCAAAGTCGGTGTCCTGTTGGTCGTAAATGACTCGTTGACAGGCGATTTGAGGATGGTCACTGAGAAGCTGTAGGTCGCACTCCAGTCGCTCTGATTGCCCGCTGCATCAGTTGCGCGGACACGCCAATAGTAGGTCCCGTAGCCCAGCGCCTCGGCTGCCGATAGCGCGTATTTGTTCTTGGCAACGGGCACATCAACCAGCGTCGTCCCAAAGTCTTCAGCGGGCGACACCTGCAATTGATACTCACTTGCTCCCTTGGCCTTGTTCCACTGCAGCTTGGGTGTTGTATCGGTTGTCCCACTATTGTCGGCGGGCTTCTTGAGCGTGGGCAGCGGTGGTGGGGTGCTATCGATGCTGAACGAGTAGGCCTTGCTCCACGGCCCCGGCTCGCCCAAGCTATTCATCGCCCGCACGCGCCAGTAGTAGCGCCCGTCGGACATTGGGCTGGCCGTGTACTCCATCTCGCCGGGGCTGAGCGTCACGTCCTCGTCAGGACTCTTGAACTTCTTCGAGTCATCGCACTGGACCTGGTAGGTCACGCCGCCAGCCGCTGGTTCCCAGGTGAAGGTTGGCGTGTTGTCGTTGGTGTAGCTCTTGTGGGCCGGTTCAAGCGGAACCGGCGCAGCGGGCGTGCCGGTGAACTCGGCGAAGGTAGCCGTGACGGTCTTGTCGCCGTCCATCGTGACCGTGGTCGGATTGGCGCTGCCGCTGGCGTCGCCGCTCCAGCCGTCGAAGGCCCAGCCGGGTTCAGGGACGGCGGTCAGGGTGACCGGCGTGCCCTCGTCGTAGGTGCCGCCCGGCGGGTCGAGAACCACGCTGCCGCTGCCTACCACGTTGACCGTCAGGTCGTGCTGTGGCGGCGGTATCTCAACGAAGGTGGCGGTGACAGACTTGGCGGCGTCCATGGCAATCGACCACGTTCCATCGCCGTTGTCGACCGGGCCGCCGGCGTCGGGCCCGCTCCAGCCGTCGAAGGCCCAGCCGGAGCCAGGCGTGGGGGTCAGGGTGACCGGCGTGCCCTCGTCGTAGGTGCCGCCCGGCGGGTCGAGGGCCACGCT
>Ga0180438_10002304_pt1 | contig 31606 bp, 31 predicted proteins | sample SS_ome_12_FD_132455 | JGI IMG/M metagenome (GOLD analysis project Ga0180438, IMG submission 132455) | Hypersaline lake sediment archaeal communities from the Salton Sea, California, USA - SS_3_D_2 metaG | ecosystem: Environmental > Aquatic > Non-marine Saline and Alkaline > Hypersaline >... | reverse complement strand
GAACCCCAGGAACTGACAATATTTGGTGATGGCCGCGGTCAATGTCGTCTTGCCGTGGTCAATGTGACCCATCGTCCCGACGTTCATGTGCGGTTTTGTGCGCTCAAATTTTTGCTTCGCCATACTTACTCTCCTCCATTCATAAGGGTATTCTTTTCAAAGTCTCTTCTATAATTATTATTTCTAATCAAATCCTGCAATAGCTTTGGCCACATTGTCCGTGACTCGAGCATAATGATCAAATTCCATTGTAAATACACCACGTCCCTGGGTAGCCGAGCGTAAATCTGTCGCGTATCCAAACATTTCGGCCAAAGGAACAATTGCACTCACTGCTTGCATGCTCCCCGGTCTTACTTCCATGCCCAAAATTTCACCCCGGCGTGCATTAAGCTGGCCAATAATTTCGCCTAAATAATCATCAGGCGCAAGAACCTCAACCTTCATTACCGGCTCTTGCAGGACCGGTTTCGCTTTCTGGCCTCCTTCACGAAATGCCATAGATCCTGCCATTTTAAAGGCAACTTCACTCGAATCTACATCGTGGAACGAGCCATCGTAAAGCCGGATCTTGATATCTGTTACCGGGTAACCAGCAATGATGCCACCTTCAGCTGCTTCCCGAACTCCTTTCTCAACTGCTGGGATGTATTCCCTTGGAATAGCGCCCCCAACTATTTTACTTTCGAACATAACACCACTGCCAACCTCCCCAGGCTCCAATTCCAGTACAACATGGCCGTATTGACCGCGGCCACCGGTTTGCTTGACATACCTGAATTCTGCTCGTTCAACCGGCCTGGTGATTGTCTCGCGGTACGCGACTTGTGGTCGTCCAACCCTAGCTTGTACGTTGAATTCCCGCATCATCCGATCAACTAATACTTCAAGATGTAGTTCTCCCATTCCAGAGATTATTGTTTGTCCTGTCTCTTCATCCATTCTTACTACAAATGTTGGATCTTCCTCGGCTAATTTTTGTAATGCGATGCTCATTTTATCCTGGTCTACAGTGGTCTTGGGTTCAATTGACACAGAGATCACAGGCGATGGAAAACTGATGCTCTCTAACAGGATAGTATTCGATGCATCGCATAATGTATCGCCTGTATGGGCGTCCTTTAATCCAAGTACTGCGCCAATATCCCCGGCAAGAATTTCTTCAATATCCTCTCTGCGGTCGGCATATATCCGTATCAACCGGCCGATACGCGTCTTGCTTGTTTTTGTGGAGTTATATACCGTCGTATTACTTCCAATTTTCCCGGAATAAACTCGAACATATGCGAGGCGTCCAACGTAGGGGTCAGTAACTATTTTAAAAACCAATGCGCTCAATGGGGCCTCATCATCAACAGGACGCATAACCTCCTCGCCATTTTTGAGATTTATCCCAACAACGGGTGGTACATCCAGAGGAGAAGGAAAATAATCAATAACGGCATCTAAAACTGGTTGTACACCTTTATTACGCAGTGAACTCCCACAAAAAACTGGTGTGGCTTTACCTGAAATGACAGCCTGGCGCATCCCTTCTCGCAATTCATCAACAGTGATTTCTTCGCCTTCCAGATATTTATTCGTAAGACCGTCATCCGTTTCAGCAATTTGTTCAACCATTAAGCTGCGCATTTCACTAACTTGATCAACCAATTCCGAAGGCACATCGATTTCAACTGGATCTTCTCCCAATTGGTCTTCCCATTTGGTTGCTTTTCCGGTTAAGAGGTCCACTACACCTATAAAATTGTTCTCTATTCCTATTGGGACCTGAACAGCTATAGGATTGGCTCCTAACCGCTCGCGAATCATTTCAATTGTTCTCTCATATGAGGCGCCGACACGATCCATTTTATTAACAAAACAAATTCTGGGGACTCTATACCTGTCCGCTTGCCGCCAAACAGTTTCACTCTGCGGTTCAACTCCTTGCACTGCATCAAATATTACAATTCCCCCATCCAATACACGCAAGGATCTTTGTACTTCAGCTGTAAAATCGATATGACCAGGTGTATCGATAATGTTGACCTGGTGATCTCTCCAAAACGCAGAGACCGCGGCAGATACGATCGTTATGCCGCGTTCTCTCTCCTGCTCCATCCAATCTGTGACCGTTGTGCCTTGGTCGACAGAACCTATTCGATGTGTTTTACCTGTATAGTAAAGTATCCGCTCGGTAGTAGTAGTTTTACCAGCGTCGATATGGGCAATAATCCCAATGTTGCGAATTCGTTCCAGCGGATATTTCCTTGACATCGTTTAACCCGAAGCAAATTTATTACTCTCAATTTACTCCAATTAATTTTATTTTTTGAAGAAGCTAGTGTCCAATTGAAAATAGGTGTCCACCATTGCTTATATACGGTAGTGCGAGAACGCCCGATTCGCCTCAGCCATACGGTGCGCTTCTTCTCGCTTTTTTATCGCCGAACCTGTTTCATTTGCAGCATCCATCAATTCCGCAGCGAGTTTTTCGGAAAAATTCTGACCTGACCGCGATCTTGCAGATGCTAGAATCCATCTTGTTGCCAAAGCAAACTGGCGATGATGCGGCACTTCCATGGGTACCTGATATGTCGCTCCACCGACACGTCGAGGCCTTACTTCCATTATTGGCGCAACCTTCTTGATTGCATCCTCAAAAACCTCAAGACCCTGGCGTTTCATGCGCTCTTCGATAAGGTCTATCGCATCGTATACCAACCTGGATGCGACGCTTTTCTTCCCATTCTTCATTACATAATTGATAAATCTCTGTACCTGAACGCTGTTATATTTAACGTCAGGTTTGATTACTCTTTTCTCCGGTCGATTTCTACGGGCCATTCTCTATCTCCTATACTTGGGTTGTCCTAGGACGTTTTGCGCCATATTTTGAACGGCCTCGTTTTCGATCATCCACACCGTCAGTATCTAATGTCCCGCGAACGATGTGGTACCTGACTCCTGGCAGATCTTTTACCCGTCCACCACGAACCAGTACAACAGAGTGTTCTTGCAAGGTATGGCCTTCACCTGGAATATAGGCTGTAACTTCGATGCCATTTGATAAGCGAACCCGGGCAATTTTTCTCAATGCGGAATTGGGTTTCTTAGGAGTCATTGTTCGTACTACAGTGCACACACCTCGTTTTTGAGGAGCGCCTTTAGATTGTCTCACCCTTCTCTGTTTCATTGAGTTCAGTGTATACAACAATGCCGGAGCTTTGCTTTTCACTTTTTTAGTTTTCCGTCCTTTTCGGACGAGTTGATTGATCGTTGGCACCTTCGCCTCCAGTATTTTCTATGCGGTTTTTCAGCTTTCTTCAGTTTATCATTATCCAATAAACGAGGCCATCTAAATTTCGTGATGGCCTCACTTCTTAGTGAAACTATATTTGTTTAGACAGGGGCAATGCTGTCCAATTTCTTCCGTAAGGCACGAACTTAAATTCTACCATGCGCAAAATTGGTCGTCAAGAGAAACAGCGCCTTGATTTTTTATATACTTAAAGATTTTCCCCTAGTGTAAGCAACCCGGTACCCAATCTCGGCGGTCTTGCTCTTTCTTCATCCTTTCCAAATCGGATGATCTCACCATTATCTGTTACTGCTTCAACCGATAACCCTAGACTCTGCAACTCTTTCACAAGAACGCGGAACGAGGCAGGGATGCTGGGCTCTTCGATTTGTTCACCTTTAACAATCGCTTCGTATGTTTTTACACGCCCCTGGACATCATCAGATTTCACGGTCAACATTTCCTGCAATGTGTAAGCCGCTCCATAAGCCTCCAAAGCCCATACCTCCATTTCTCCGAACCGCTGACCTCCGAATTGCGCTTTACCACCCAATGGTTGTTGAGATACCAGGCTGTATGGTCCTGTAGATCTTGCGTGTACTTTATCTTCAACCAGGTGATGAAGCTTGAGCATAGTCATAACCCCGACAGTCACGGGTTGATCATAAGGATCACCTGATTTTCCATCACGCAGCGTTTGTTTGCCTAGCAGCGGCATGGGCATACCTGTTTCCATGCTAGCCTTTTCCGCCTTGTCCCAAAGCTCATCATCTGGAATCTTTTCAACATCTTTACCCAGTTTTTCTAACCAAATGCTCAGACAGGTGTTCACAGCTTTTTGATCTTTTTCAAGTCCTCCATTTCACTTATATGCGCGTCCTCAAAAACGACAAGTTCATCTGGTTCGCAACAATGATCCCTCAGCCATTCAAATAATGTGGATCTACGTGCGTAGGTGTGATCCGATATCAACCGGTAAACATCGTAACCCCGTTCACCCAGCCAGGATTCCAGGTACAAATTTCGTACTTCATCATCACTTTCAATCATCGATGGATCATATTCTTCCTGATTTATTGACTGCCACGCTTTCTCTGTTACTTCTTTCCAGGCTTGATCGATTAGCCATGCCCTCGCCAATTCGGCTTCAATTTCTTCTTCACTGGCGCCATCGAATACCGGTGAAATCGCCCGAAATCCGAGACGACTGGCAGCCCATCCTAGATGGGTCTCCAGAACCTGTCCGATGTTCATTCGTCCCGGTACGCCTAAGGGATTAAGTATGATATCAACGATCGTGCCATCATCCAAAAATGGCATATCCTCCATAGGGACAACTTTTGATACAACACCCTTGTTGCCATGTCGTCCTGCCATCTTATCACCAGCGGTTATTTTTCTGCGCTGCGCAACAGAAACGCGCACCATCATATCTACGCCAGCGGAGAGATCAGCATCGTCTTCCCGTGTGAAGACTTTTACATCCACCACTTTTCCACGCTCCCCATGAGGCATACGTAACGATGTGTCCTTCACATCGCGCGATTTTTCACCAAAAATTGCGCGTAATAAACGTTCTTCCGGGGTTAATTCTTTTTCTCCCTTAGGAGATATCTTCCCGAGCAGAATATCATTTGGGCCGACTTCGGCGCCTATGCGGATAATTCCTTTTTCGTCCAAGTCCTTGATTGCTTCATCACCGACATTCGGAATATCGCGGGTAATCTCCTCAGGACCGAGTCGTGTATCGCGTGATTCAACCTCATACTTCTCGATATGGACTGAGGTGAATACATCATCCTGAACTAATCTTTCTGAGATGAGTATCGCGTCTTCAAAATTTCCACCTTCCCAGGAGATAAACGCTACGACCACATTTTGGCCCAACGCCAATTCACCATCATCTGTGGAGGATGAATCAGCAATGACATCATTTTGTTTAATAATCTGCCCTTTTACGACTGTAGGTCTTTGGTCAATACAGGTGCTTTGATTCGACCGGTGATACTTGTGCAGAGGATATACTCTCTGATCGCCATTTTCCATCCTGACAACCACGTCTCTTCCAGTCACAGAAATTACTTCACCATCTGTATCAGCAACGATCACCTGACCCGAATCAATAGCTGCATCGTATTCCATTCCTGTAGAAACCCGAGGCACATCTGGCCTTAGCAATGGAACTGCCTGGGCTTGCATGTTCGATCCCATAAGAGCTCGATTGGCATCGTCGTGTTCCAAAAATGGTATTAGAGCAGCGCTGATCCCCACAATTTGGTGAGGGGCAACGTCCATAAAATCAATATTCGTGGTTTCGGAAAAAATAAATGTCGAATGGTAGCGGCAAGAAACTCTCCTGCGGACAAACTCATTAACTTCATCCAAGGGTGTGTTGGCTTGCGCTATCACAAACTTGTCCTCAACATCCGCGGATAAATATTCCATTTCTCCAGTTACATATGGAACGATCTTCACTTCGGAAATTTTCATCTTTTTGAGCGATTTCTGGGTTTCTTCCGTTATTCGCTCTTCTTGTTTGTATAGGACCTTTTCCGTCTTAGGGTCAACAACATCTTCGTAGAAAGCCCGTCCGATAATTAATGGGTCGTCTGGACTTAAAACTTTTAGAACTCTCCGGTATGGAGTCTCAATAAAACCATATTCATTCACACGCGCAAAGCTAGCCAAGCGACCGATTAAGCCGATGTTCGGTCCTTCTGGTGTTTCAATCGGGCAAATTCTTCCATAATGTGAATGGTGTACATCTCTTACGTCAAATCCAGCCCGCTCTCGCCGCAATCCGCCCGGACCAAGAGCAGAAAGCGTTCTTTTATGTCGCAACTCCGCTAACGGATTGGTTTGATCCATGAACTGGGATAATTGGCTCGAACCAAAAAATTCCCTCAGAGCGGCAACAACAGGTCGAATATTGATTAATGTGATTGGTGAAAGTTGGTCCTGGTCACGGATCGACATGCGTTCTTTTATTACCCGCTCCATCCTTCTCAATCCAATTCGAAGCTTATTCTGGATCAACTCACCAACTGTTTTCGCCCTCCGGTTGCCAAGATGGTCGATATCATCCGCGGTATGTACACCATTATTTATCAATATCATCCTTCGTACCAGGCGAACAATATCCCATTTTGTGACAGTACGATTTTTACGCGGCACGATATTATCAAGCTCTAATTTCTGGCTCAACTTGTAGCGTCCGACCCTCTCAAGATCGTAATGACGTTGATCGAAGAGTTGCTCCTCCAGAAAATCGCGTGCATTTTCCAATGTTGCCGGATCGCCCGGGCGCATCCTTTTGAAGAACTCCATTAATGCCGCTTCGGCTATGGTGATCCCATCACTGAGATCCCACTCCGGCTCTTGAGATAATGTCGATGGAATATACATTCGATCCGGGTTATTATCAACGTCTCCAAATATACGCATCAACTCTTCATCTGTTCCTTCTTTCAGTACAGCTTCCTTTAAAGGAAGCCCATCATCTACAGCAGATAGAGCACGCAAGAAAATCGTGATCGGAATCGTGCGTTTTCGATTAAAACGAAGGGTCAAATAATCGCTTTTACGTGTCTCAAATTCCATCCATGCGCCGCGATCGGGGATCAATTTTGCCATTGACAGGGGCCGACCAGTTGATCGATCTACAGTTGCTTCAAAATAAACACCTGGAGAACGAATTAATTGGGAGACAACTACTCGCTCTGTTCCATTAATCACAAAAGTGCCATTTTCTGTCATTTCCGGAAAATCTCCCAGAAAGATATCCTGTTTTATCGGCTCAGGGACATCCGGACCAATCAACAATACCGAGACATAAAGTGGTGTTGAGTACGTTAAATCACGCTCAACACACTCCTCAACAGTATATTTAGCTTCACCGAACCAGTATGAAAGCCCCCATTGTTCCGCTTCTTCGGTTCGACTCGGAAAATATAATTTCATTCCTTTATTGTACGATTCAATTGGGGATAACTCGTGGAAGAGATCCGCAAGACCATCACTCTTCAACCTCTTGAAAGATTCCAGTTGAACTTCGATCAGATCGGGTAATGCTAATTTTACATCTATACGCGCGTAAGACTTGCTCGGCAAGCTATTTGCCATGCTGCTTCTCCTATACTGTGGGTACTTTTTTACTTAAAGCTCAATGTGATATGATGACAAGGGTTCAATAAAAACCTGATTTCTATGTGTCTGCTTCGATTAAACCTTTGAATACATTCGAGTTTATATCGACAGAGAATAGTGATTCGTAAGACTACTCCCCAGATTTACCAATATGGTTGATAATAAATAGACGAAACTACATTATACCGAAATGGATATACATGGTCAAGAAATAAGTAGCAATAATATATTAACATTCAATTAGTAGTTGTTTGATAGAATCCCAAAATGAATGAATTTAAACCTGAATCAAAAGCTGGCTTCGTAGCGGTTATGGGTCGTCCAAATGTTGGAAAATCATCCGTCATTAATGCATTGTTAGGACAAAAAGTCGCAGCTGTTTCACCACGTCCTCAAACCACACGCAAACGACAACTTGGTATCATCTCGATTGATGAAAAGGATCGAACTGTTCAGGTAATATTTGTCGATACTCCTGGTATTCACAATCCCATGCACAAATTGGGAGAAAAAATGAACCAAGAAGCCAGGGATATTCTCGAAGACAGTGACCTTATTCTGCTCGTTGTCGATGCAAGTCAACCTCCAAACGATGAAGATCAACTGTTATTTGAACTATTGGGAAAACTCCATCGAAATATCCCAGTGATACTCGCTTTAAACAAAACGGATTTAATTAGCGACGAGGAATTAACATCTAAACGAGATATTTTCATCCAGAGAATTCCGAGTGCAGTTGATGTGCCCATATCTGCAACAGAAAATATAAATATCCAAAAATTGTTAGATAAAATTATCAATCATCTACCTGACGGTTACCCTTTTTACCCACAGGACCAGATCACCGACTTATATGAGCGCGAGATCGCAGCAGATTTGATTCGAGAAGCATCATTAAAGATCTTGCGAGAAGAAGTCCCGCATGGGGTTGCCGTTCGGATTGATCAATTCACAGAACGGGGTGAAACAGGCGCTTACATAGAGGCGACCCTTTTCGTAGAACGCGAATCGCATAAACCAATTGTGGTTGGAAAGGGTGGAAAGATGATCAAAGAAATTGGTTCGGCCGCCCGTAAGGAAATCGAAGCGATGAGCGGCAGGAAAGTGTATTTACGCTTGAACGTAAAAGTGCGCAAAGACTGGCGCAATGATGAAAAGATTCTAAGGCGTTTCGGTTATTAATTCCGATTACCCTAATCAATCTTTTCGCTTGAATTCATAAAGCGCCTGGATAATTCGGCGGATCCGTTCGCTCCAAATTTGAACCGAAGTTCCAGGCGCTTATATATATTTTCCAGTCCTTCCTTAAAGTGACGATTTTCAAATCTACCTTTTTCTGATTACAAATTATTATGGCAGCTGCAGCTGATTTTTTCTATTCTACCTCTTCATAGGGTGATTGAGTATTCCCGATTGATTCAGATCCATGGGACCGCTCGCTTTCCACTATTTCTCCTGTAAATTGATTTTCATCCGTGGTAACAACGACGCTTCCAGCTGATGGGTAAGCAGGTGGATATGCTTGTGATCCAAAGCGTGTTAACAATACCGCCCCAAAACCTACCAAACCTACCAGTGCCGGCACAATCCATCCAACACACGGCACCAATAGACCAATACCATTGATTACAAATGTCAGTATAAATGTTCCAAAACCTGCCGATACGGCGGGCGCCCAGGATTGGTTGAGCATTTTCGATATTCTCTTCCCAGTCTCAAAACCAAGCCCCACGATACCAAACACCCATGCAACCCCCAGGACGAGAATGAGTATTAGGCTTATTGGAATACAAATGAGTGTAATCATCAGCAGTACCAGTAAAATTGGCGCCACGACTGCCGTTAGCAATCCTAAACCGCCGCTGATAATTGGCTGGGAGACAAGCGCATCAGATATTCTTGTTATTGGTTTTGGAAAGAATAAAAGGAATAGAACTGCCACCGCCGTCCACATGAATGAGCGGAAGAAAAACCATAGGGTTTCACGTACTGGATTAAAACTTCTCGCAAATTGAGGGAAGTTTATCTCCGAAAAATCAAAATCTTCTGAAAATGAAAATTCAAAAGGGATCGGGATATCTGTAAATACATCTCCCTTAAATTGAGTCTTTTCATCATACTTCAAATCTCCACCGAAAGAAATTACATCCCCTCCAACGACAGCTTCTTCCCCAAGTTCTATTCCTCCTCCAAAAGTAACCAACTCACCTCCGATCACACCATCAGCTCGAATCGTTCCCCCAAACACAACTGCTGATCCTTTTACAGTTGAATCCCGTTCGAGCATCGCTTTTCCCCCCATCACAACCAAATCACCATCCAGTGTTTCACCAGAATGCAGGGTATATTCCCCGCCAAACACTAACTTACCTTCCCCTCCATCCTGGTCAAAAATATCGATTATTAAGCTGGAATCCTGCAGGTAATGTACTACAATCCGATAAGATCCCAGGTCGATATGTTTATTTACTATTAATACCGCTTCATTTAAGTTTATTGTGGTGGGTCGAGATTGTGCAGAAACCGCAATAGGGGCAAAGCTGAATGAAAATAATATTATCAGTATAAATGCGGTAACCGGTAAAACAAACAACTTATAAGATTTTTTCATTGGGTTATCCTCCGTGGAAATGAAATCAATCGATAAAACACGATCCAAAGAACACCCAGCTCACAGATAATTCCAACCATAAATATCCACCATGTGATCGGGACCAACCTTGCAGCGGCATTGATTAAAACCCCAGCTATATCTTGAACTACATTGACATACGAATACATTTTCGTTAAGCGATACAGATAAGTCCAGATGAAAATATTTGGATTGCTGATCCAAGGCCAAACTGTGAAAGTTAAAAGTCCCAATAACATTACCGCAGCAGAAATTGTCACAATCAGTAATATTAATGTTTGATTTTTATGAGCTTGTCTTCTGTTTCGTTCTAACCTTTTCAACCATCGATGTGAAAAACCTGGTTCAGGCGAAATTATTGGCGCAGCTCTCAATTCGTTTTCGGCCTCCCTCAAAGCTACCGACAACAAACGGCAGGATGAACAGTCCTCTAGGTGAACCTGGAGCTCTGAATACTCTTGTGCAGTCAATTCTTCTTCTAAATGATGTGGTTCGTATAACAACCAATCTTCATAAGGTTGATGGTTCATGGCGCCATCCTTTCTGCTACCAAAGAATTCGGCACTTTCTCTAACCAAATGTTTGCCATCGCTCGTCTAGCTCTATGCAAACGACTTTTTAATGCGCTTGGGGTCAGTGATAATGCCTGGCAAATTTCATCATAAGAAAAATCATGCCAGTAGTACATTACTACACAAGCCCGGTCCGTTGGATTGAGGTGTTCAAGCAATTCACGCACTTTTTTCCGCTCCTCATTTCGGCTGATTTTTAAATCCATACCAGGTTGTACATCTGGCAATTCAGGAATTGGAAGTTCTTCGATTGAGACAACCTTGAAGCGCCGCTTTCGAATCTGGTCAATACAATAATGAGCGGCAATCGAAAGTAACCAGGTTGAAAAAGAGCGGTTCTTATCATATTTCTTTATCGATTTGTAAGCCCGCAGGAACGTCTCTTGAGCAGCATCTTCTGCATCTTCTTTATTTCCCAACATACGGTAACACAGGCTGAAGACTGGTCTTTGACAAGTTTCAACAATATGAGCGAAAGCATAGTCATCGCCTTGTTGGGCTTGAATCAGCCAATACGGATTTAATTCCTCCACACAAATTCTCCTCTAGGTATCCAATTATTACCTAGGACATACCAATCATGGTGCTCTGTAATTTAGTATACGCACGATGCTCCAATAGGTTTCACATTTGGGAAATGCAGAAGTATTGAAAACCTATTTTAAGAATCTAATAAACTTGTGCCGGATAATGACTCAATTACTCCAATTACGGCAGAATTATCTAACTCCTTCATACCCATTTCCAGCATCGCATTATAAAGCTGAGTATGAACTGCCGCAGCAGGCAGCGGTATACCATAGGTACAGGCTGTATCCATTACGATGGCCAAATCTTTCGCTTGCATATATGCTTTAAATCCCGGTTCCCGATTACCTTTGAACAACCGCGGAGTCTTAACATCCAAGCTCCAACACTGGGCGGCGCCGCCCCGGATTGCATCGACCACTTTCTCAGGGTCGGCTCCGGACTTCTTAGCAAAAATAAGCAGTTCTCCCATTGCAATCATTTGCGCTGCAACCATAATTTGATTCGCTGCCTTCGCAATTTGACCCGTTCCCGATTCACCCACATGGGTAATGGATTTTCCTATCGCCCGCAAAACAGGCATTGCACGTTCCAAACCTTCTTCCGGTCCGCCTACCATAATCGTCAACGTGCCATCCCTTGCGCCAATATCGCCCCCGCTGACCGGCGCATCCAAAGAGAATGCACCTCTCTCTTTAAAAACCTGCGCGATAACGCGGGCTGTTTCAGGTTTAATCGTCGAATTGTCTACGAAGACCATTCCGGGTCTGAGGCTTTCAATGATCCCACCGTCATCCAACGCAACTTTCATAACATCTGGTGAATCAGGCAGATTTGTAAACACGATATCGACCTGCCGCGCAACTTCGGCTGGTGATTGGGCTGCGACAGCGCCCTCTTCCACCAATTCATTGACTGCTTCAAGACTGCGATTGTGGATGAACAGCGGAAAACCAGCTTGTAAGATATTGCGAGCCATAGACTTTCCCATCAGCCCGAGGCCAATGTAACCAACATTTGGCTTACTATTCATTTCTTCTCCTTCAAATTTAAGTATAAAGTTTTTTCCTCATTTTTACGTGGATGATTTCCGGTAACGCTCAATAATATTCGGGACCAGATACTCATTAAAAGAACGGTCGAGATCAAATTCCGGCATCCAACCCCAATCTCGACGGGCATCGTTGTCGTTTAATCCTGCCGGCCAACTATCAACGATAGCCTGCCTTTTTTCATCCGGCTCGAAAGTTATCTGGGCATCAGTAAAAAACTTGCTAACCATATTTCGAAACTCATCTGCAGTTAAACTGAAGCTTGTAACGTTGTACACTCTCCTGGTTAGATCATCCGCAGGAGCATTGGATATTTTCAATAACGCGCTGACTGCATCAGGCATTGCCATAAAAGGTATGCAAGTATCTTCGCGCACAAAACAAGCATACGGTTCTGCGCTGGCAGCAGCGTGAAGCATCTCAGGACCATAATCGCTCGTGCCGCCACTGGGCACCGTGAAGGCGCTAACCAATCCTGGAAACCGCAGCGCCCGAAAGTCAAGCATTACCGGTCTATCAGCAGCCAGTTGTCGGAAATTCTGGCTGTAATAGATTCCCAGCATCTCACAGTACAATTTATTACAACCATACATCGTACGTGGAGAATTCCATTCCCATTCCCTGACCTTAGGGAATTGTGATTTGATCACCAAATCAGGTACGCCATAAACCGCGATAGAACTTGGAAAGATAAACAATACTGGTTTACCACGCCATTGGGATTGTTCTGAGGCGAGCTTCAGTAATCCCAGCGTCCCCTCCACATTTACTTTGTGCGCGGCTTCTGGTGTAAATTCTGCTCTGGTTGATAAAAGAGCAGCAAGATGGTAAATAGTATCAATTTCATACTCACTCACCAACCGGGCTAGTACTCCTTTGTTCAGTAAATCTGCCTGGATGTGAGTAGTGAGCGATTGATCTTCAAGTTCTAATGGATTTAAATCCAGGGTGATGATTTCATTCCTTAAATCTAAAGCTAAGCTCTGAACAAGAGCTGTCCCAATTTCTCCTGCTGCGCCTGTTATTAAGATCACCTTTTTTCGCATCATATCTCCTCATTTTATTGGACTGTCCGTTAACCTGTTATTATCCCTGGTATTGAAGTACATCTCAATCAGTCCAATTCTGTCCAAATAATATATACAGAACATTATTGATCTGCTGTTAATTCTACTCGAATAAAGTATTCCCAAGTCAGGTAATCCCGTCCCCTGCTCATAATAAAAATTATATAAAGATATTTGTTCTTTAATTTTCCGTAGTAAACTTGTGGACATGAGCCGTTATTACATAACCGTTCTGTTTATTGCCCTCTTAGTAACATTAACCGCATGTCTCACACCCTATCAACAACCCGGGAATCAAGTCACGCCTACAGAACCGCCAGCAACCGAAACACCCACGCCGACAACCGTATGGTTTCCACCAACTGCCACCTACACACCGCTGCCGACCTCAACGCTCCCGATTACACCCACACTTGATATCAAACCAGGACACGGTAAGTTGTTATTTACAGATGAATTCTCAAATACCTCAGATTGGGAATTAGGATCATTTCAGGATGGAATTATTGCCCACGGTAATGATGAATTATCGCTGGTAGTTAAAAAAGATCGTGGTTACCTTTCAAGCATACGCCAGGATACTGTTTTAGATAATTTCTACGCGGAAATAACTTCCGGACCAAGAATCTGTCGAGGTATGGATGAATACGGATTTATTTTTCGGGTTTCTACTTCGAATGACTTTTACCGCTTCTCCCTAACTTGTGATGGCCATACCAGGGTGGACAGGTTTCTAAATGGTCAAGCTTCATCTCCTCAGCCGCTGACAATTAGTGGAGCTATACCTCCTGGCGCTCCAAGTGAATCGCGTTTAGCGATCTGGGCGTATGGAAGCGAAATGCGTTTCTTCGCCAACGACGAATATCTTTTTACAGTAAATGATCCCACCCTTAGCAAAGGCAGCATAGGCGTCTTTGCCAGGGCAAATGGTGAAGATGATGTGGCGATCTCTTTCTCAGAACTTGCCGTCTATGAATCAATCCAATAACAAAAAATATACATATGCCCAAACCACCCTTCAAAAATCGACTGAATAATCTAGATCCAAAAGAATGGCTCAAATTTCAAAAGTCCTGGTTCATTCACAATCCTCCTCCGCGCAAAAAAAAAGTTCTTCGTCATCCCGCAAAATTCCCCGAGACGCTGGTCAAGGAATTTATTGAGTTCTTTACAAAAGAAAACCAGGTTATCCTCGATCCTATGGTTGGTACTGGTAGTACGAATATTGCTGCCTTGAGAGCTGGCCGGCATTGTTATGGCATTGAACTCAATCAAACCTACACTGACATTGCCCGCATTCTCATCCAGGAAGAACGAGACCTGCTCGGTGCAGAGGTAAATCGATTGGTTTCGCAAATAATAACCGGTGATGCAAATAAAATTCCCCGGATTATTGAAACACACGCTATCCCAGCCATCGATTACGTAATCACCTCCCCACCCTATTGGAATATTCTACAAGCGAAAGGCTATGAAACCCAGGCAAAACGCCGCGCGTCCGCAGAATTAGATGCGACATACTCAAACAATCCATCCGACCTGGGAAATATGCAGGACTACGATCAATTTATTGAACAGCTCGTCTTGATATACAAATCACTCAAACCCTTTTTGAGACCGCGTGCCTATATAACCATTATCGTTAAAAATATCAAAAAAGGAGGCAGGATATATCCCCTGGCCTGGGACCTTGCATTACAATTAAATGACATCTACCGTCTCAAAGATGAACGTATCTGGTGCCAGGAGAATATCCGCCTTGCTCCATACGGTCTTGGAAATGCCTGGGTCAGCAATATTTTCCATCATTATTGTCTTCAATTCAGAAACGAATAATTGGCATATTCACAGATTTATCCTTAACGTATGCAGGAATCAAGTGTAAAATATTAATACGAAGAAGATAATTTCTCAAATCAGGTTTATGAAAATTCATATCAAATTTTTCAAGCAAGACATAAATAAGGAGGCGCTGTCATGTACCACACTATCATTCTTGTAGGAAACTTAACTCATGATCCGGAAATGCGGTACACACCCAACGGCCAAGCAGTAACAAACATGAACATGGCAGTAGATGATAGTTATACTAACAACCAGGGGGAACGGATTAAACGGACAATTTGGGTGAGAGTATCCGTGTGGGGTAAACAGGCCGAAAATTGTAATGAATATTTACAAAAAGGCAAGAGAATTCTTGTTGAAGGCCGTTTGAGATGTGATCCTGAAACAGGAAATCCACGAGTTTTTCAACGACAAGATGGTACATTCGGGGCTAGCTATGAGGTAAGTGGTCGTACAGTTCGTTTCCTAAGCCCACGCTCTGAAAGAGAAGGCGATTTCCAGGAGGGAGGTTTCGCGACCGATTCAATATCTTCAGACGCTGATGAGGAAATCCCGTTCTGATAACCTTCCCAGACGGAATATTTTAGACCTGTTCTAAAAGACGATAAATTCAGGCGGTTTTTTTCCTGGCAGGGGCATCCAGGTTTGCTAAGCGCGATTAGAGGAAAAATTTGATTAAATTGTGTCTTGTTTCAAACATTATAATAATGTGAATTACAAATAACCTGCATTTTAAAATATTTGGATCCAACATGTTTATAATTTTTGTAAAACGGAAAAAACTGGTGATTTCCTCCAGGTCTATTAATTTCATTAAGGAACCAACATGCCCGAAATTCCTCAAAAACCAAACAATCGTAAACTTCCACCGTTGCAAATATCTCCGGATTTAAAAACAGAATATGTAAACCTGGTACGTATCGCCCACACTGCTTCCGAGATGGTATTCGATTTCGCCCATCTACTGCCTGGAGGTGGTCCAGCACAAGCTAGTTCCCGGGTGATCATGTCACCATTGGGCGCAAAATTGTTTTACCGAGCCTTGTCAGAGAATCTTTCCAAATATGAAAAGACCTTCGGCGAGATCCGCGTTCCAGGAGATGTATCATTAGCTGATCATCTTTTCAAAGCGCCTGACTCAAAAGATAAATCCACGGAACAGTAGAATTCGAGTATTCGATTGAATGATGAAATTAAGAGGAAGAGATTTATCACATGGACCATCTTGAAGAAATAGCGGAGAGGATTCGTTTTTCATTCGATGCACGCACACAATCACGTGAGCAAGCGCTGGCACAGACCCGCACGCTTATTCGGCACTGCGCCCACGCAATTAGAGCTATCCATAGGAATGAAAAAGACTTAGCCCTGGAGAATCTGGATATAGCCAGGTCTATAGTGAAACAGTTGAATGAAAACTTAAAAGAATATCCGGATATTTTTTTTGCAGGATACACCCAAAACGCCCTAAAAGAATTCGCAGAGGCAAACATAGTCTATGCGCTCGTTGAAAAAGACGGATTGCCAGACCCAGATGAATTGGAAATCACTCATTCTACATACTTACAGGGACTAGCTGAAACAGCCGGGGAACTGCGCCGGAGATGCTTAGATTGCCTGCGCCGTGGTAAATCTCAGGAAGCTGAACGCTTGCTTGATCACATGGACGATATATATGCAGTCTTGATTACCATGGATTATCCTGATGCCATTACCGGAGGATTGCGCCGGTTAACGGATATCGTGCGGGGGGTTACTGAACGCACAAGAGGAGATCTCACAATCAGCTTGAGACAGGAGCAGCTTGAGCGCAGTATAGAAAGACTCGAAAATCAACTATCATCTGAGTAATTATGCGAACGGTTAGAGCATCAGAAATTGGTTCATACATGTATTGCCAGCGCGCCTGGTGGTATTCAGTTCGTGGAATTGAATCCCAAAACCAGGCTGCGCTCGATAGAGGTCGTTTACATCACAGGAAGAATTGGCGCTCCACGGTTTTATCCAAACTGCTGCGCGGCTTAGCGTTTGTTTTCTTATTACTGGGGCTGGTTTTTGCATTCTTGCATCTACTGGCGAATTAATTTCCTCCCCTATCTGCGAACATGTATATCTTACTAGCAGCAGGATTAATCGCGGCTGGCGTTTTACTCTTTTGGCAATCAGTAAAATATAAAAGGTCTGCCGGACTGCCTGAAGGGAAAGTCGTATACATAAATTCACATTGTTGGAAAAGATTTGACCAGATCCTTTTTGATAAATCGATCGCGCTTGCTGGTAAACCTGACTATGTAATAGAAAATGGTGGTGAAATAATCCCGGTTGAGATAAAGTCAAATATAATAAAATCAAGACCTTACGATTCACACATCCTGCAATTAACCGCATACTGCAGATTAATTGAGACCTGTTTCGCCAAACGCCCAGAATACGGGGTTTTGCGCTATCCAAACCGCACATATAAAATCAAATACACCCATAGATTAGAATCGCAGCTGATAGAACTGGTCGATTCAATTCGGGAGAAAAGTGGTCATGGTGAAGGTCACCGTTCTCACCAATCGACTGCGAAATGTAAAGGGTGCGGCTATATCGCTATCTGCGAAGAAAGACTTATATAATATAATTGGCGTGCTATGCCGAAAGTGAGCCCTGATTTCAACCACATCGTCGTTGCTGCCCATCCGGGAATTCTAGATGCCGAGCAGCAAGTGAAAAAAATCGCTTCCACAATTGAGGCGCAGAATATTCAGGTATCATCCGGCTTATTTCAAGAGGACAAAATATCCCGGCTTGTTGAAAACGGAGAGGCCGATTTGTTGATCGCATTAGGCGGCGACGGGACTATGCTGAGAGCTGGCAATTTATGCGGTCCTAATTTGGTGCCCATCCTTGGGATAAATCTAGGTAACTTTGGATTTCTGACTGAAGTAGAACTGAGGCAGTGGGAAGACATTCTCCCGCGCTTGCTTGCATCGGATTACTGGATCGAACACCGCATGATGTTGCGCGCTGAACAATGGCGGGATGGTGAAATGTTGGGAACCTGGGAGGTCTTGAACGAAATTGTTGTTACCCGCGGGCATATTGTCAGACCAGTACATCTTACAACCAAAGTGGATGACCGCTTTCTGACGACATATGTTGCGGATGGCATGATCGCTTCCACTGCAACTGGATCGACCGCCTATGCATTAGCAGCCGGCGGGCCGATCCTGCCACCGGAACTGCGTAATATTCTAATCGTGGCGATCGCGCCTCACCTTTCCGTTGACCGGGCAGTTGTGCTCCCCGAAGGAGCTACAGTAAGTATTACTGTACACACCGATCATCAAGCTGTCCTTTCTCCCGATGGTCAATTACCGGTTGAATTAGAAGACGGAGATCGCGTGGACGCATATGCCAGCGAACACTCAGCCCAATTCATACGTTTTCAGGATCCTGGTTATTTTTTCCGCAATTTAACATTGCACATGAGTCAAAATCCATCCGCAAGGAATTCCGATGAGTGATACAAATCCAATCCTATACTGCGCCAACCATCCCCATGTCGAAACCGGTTTGCGCTGCAACCAATGCAATAAACCGATCTGCGCAAATTGTGCAAAAAAAACACCGACCGGATATCGCTGCGATGAGTGCATTAAAGGACAGCAGAAGATCTTCGACACTGCCCAGTGGCAGGACTATATTTTTGCAGCAGTTATTGGGTTTTCATTGTCATTGCTGGGCGGATGGCTGGTTACTTTTTTATCTCGATTAACATTTCTGATCGCGGGCATCCTTGTTGTCCTATTGACACCCACCTTTGGGATAGCGATCGCTGAGTTGATCCGACGGGTTATCAACCGCAGGCGTTCCAGAACTTTATTTCAAATTACCGCCTTTTCAGTCGCTATTGGAAGCATCCCCTTTTTACTCATCACAATCATATCCATATTTTATGGGTCCATTGGATTCGGAAATTTATTTAGAGTAGCCTGGCAAGTTATATACGCATTTACAATTACCAGCACCGTTTATTACCGCCTCAGAGGTATAAAAATTTAACGATGCTGATAGAACTCCACATAAAAGATTTTGCGATCATTGATGAACTGAAATTATCCTTTCACAAAAGCCTAGTAACCTTAACAGGCGAAACAGGCGCCGGTAAATCAATTATTATTGATGCTGTGGAAGCATTATTAGGAAGCCGGGCTGATTCGACAATGGTGCGGACAGGCGCCGATCAAGCCATCATCGAAGGTACATTTCAAATCCCTGAGCATATTCATTCTGAAATACAAAAAATCTTAGAAACTGAGGATTTATTCGATGATTCGGATTTTGTGATCTTCAGTCGAGAAATTCGCTCTTCCGGTAGAAACACGAGCCGGATTAATGGTTATGTTGTACCTGCAGGACTGCAGCGTCAAATCGGTGAATATTTGATTGACATACACGGTCAATCGGACCATCTATCCCTGCTGCGTGTAAGTCAGCACATCGAATTACTTGATCGTTTTTCCCTGAAGGATTCCAGTCACCAGTCCCAATTTACTCTCGACACTTACCGCAACTTTTATCAGGATTTCATGCATTTGCAGCAGGAATTGGAAGCGCTGCGCCAGGCTGAAAAAGATGCAGCCCGGCTCACAGATTTGCTCCAATACCAAATAAATGAAATTGAAGCTGCTCAATTGATTGAGAACGAAAGTTCATTAATGCGCGAAGAAAGAAATAAATTATCAAATGCTGAAGGATTGGCGAAATTTTCTCAGGAAGCGCTGGAATTGCTTGACGGCAGTTCTCCGGATGTTCCAAGCGTCAGCGATTTACTCGGAAAGGTCGTTGATTCTCTCTCGAAAATCGCACGTCTCGATCCAACCCAATTAAAAATGGAGGAGAACGCCAAGATCTTATTCGATAGTGCCAGTGAAATTTCCATTCAACTGCGTTCATATCTGGAAAGTCTAGAACACAATCCAAAACGCCTTGACCAGATTGAGGAACGACTGGCGTTAATTCAAAATTTAAAAAGGAAATATGGAAGCAGTATAGGAGAGATAATCCAATTTGCGCAGGAAGCAAAAAAACAACTAGAGCAGATTACCAATGTTGAAGAAAGGATATTGGAACTTGAATCTCGGCAGGATATGCTACGGGCAAAAATCGCAGACACAGGCCAATTACTCTCGATTATTCGGCAAGATACCGCAAAGTTCCTTGAAGAATCAACAGTTTCACAATTGGATGATCTCCAAATGAAAGGCGCGCAGCTCCAAGTTTCAATCAAGCAAAAACCAGACCCGGACGGCATACCTTTGGATGATGGGCGAAAGGTAGCATTTTATCCAAATGGATTGGATCAGGTCGAGTTCATGATCGAAACGAATCCCGGTGAAGGTTTCAAACCTCTGGCAAAAATCGCTTCAGGCGGGGAGACATCGCGATTGATGCTGGCATTAAAATATGTTCTCGCCCTGGCTGATTTCATTCCGACATTGATTTTTGACGAAATTGATCAGGGTATCGGCGGTAGAACAGGCAGCATTGTTGGAAAAAAACTATGGGAATTAAGCGCCCAACACCAGGTGTTGTGTGTCACTCACCTGCCTCAATTAGCTGCTTTTGGATCTCAACATTTTCATGTTGAGAAGGAAATAATTGATGATCGTACAATAACGAAAGTAAATCAACTTTCAGGGGATTCGCGGCTTCACGAATTGGCGCAAATGTTGGGATCAGTTAGCGAGGGTACATTAAAATCAGCTCAAGAATTATTACAAACGGTCAATGATCAAACCCGATAATCCCTGGATAAAATTGAACTCATAATTCTTTTTAATATTTGATTGGAAAGTTTATTAAAGCGCTCTATTTATTACTGCATGAGTCGTATTGAAAGCTATCTCTGGTGGATCTTCGCGATTGAAAAAAGCAACCTCATCAACATCGTCCCCCGCCATAATCCTTCCAGAGAGAATCCCTGCTTTATATACAATTAAGATATGAGCCCCTCCGGGATGTTCCTGCCCGTAAACCACATCCAGCAATTCGGTCACACGTACATTTAGACCGGTCTCCTCAAGGCATTCCCGTTCCAATGCTGCCGCCGGCGCTTCCCCTGCATCAACAAATCCTGCCGGAAGTGTCCACTTTCCTTTGAAAGGATTGACTGCCCGGCGTACAAGCAGTATTTCACCATCCGACTCGATTACGGCTGCTACAGCAACTTTTGGGTCGGGAAAATAAATCCAACCACAATCGGGACACACCGGACGCACACGCCCAGAGCGCTGTTCATGCCTCAAAAGGCTGCCGCAGTTTATGCAGTAATTAATTTCATTATTGAATTTTGCTGCCAAGGTAAATCCTTGTACAAGTTATCAAAATAAACTATTCGCGTTCCTGATACCGGCGATTCAAATAAACTACCCCAACCCCTGCAGTAACCGCAACAACGATTAAAAGAATCTCCAAAAACCGTAAGGCTGAATTTTCGAAAAAGAATTCCTTGAAAAGGCTAAACCTATCCGGTTCAGGGGATTCAAGCGTGCCAGGAACGACCGCATCTTTTCCTGCCTTCTCAATTTCACTTGACCGCTGCGGGACAGTCTCCAGCATCCTGGCAGGTGCTTCCGTTTCGAATTCGGACGCTGGTTCAACTTGCTCCATTTCAAATGCCCGGCTGCTGTCAGCCTGTCCGGTTTCGATCCCTTCCATTGCTTCTTCCGGCACAGCAAGCTGGGGGGCTACTTTTTCCATTAATGCCGATTCCTGCTCAGATACGCTGCGAAAAGGAACATCTGAAACAAAGGATCCGCTTGCCAGTAGATCACCCGCAAATATAACCACAAAAAGGACTGAAGCCAGTATGGAGACCATCCTTAGAACAGGTACGGTTAAACCGGAGCTGGAACTCTCGCCCCCCACACCAGCCATCTCCGGGGATAAGGTGAAATTGCGTGAAGCACGGATTTTGGGCTGGCTTCGGAGAAGGAGTCTGGTTTGGCGCAGCCCTTCAAGCGCCTCAGACAATGCAGGGTTTTGTTCGAGAGATCTTTCCAATCGTTCTCTTTCTTTGCGACCAGACTGTCCATCCAGGTATGCGGACATGGCCTCCCATTCTTTGGGAGATATATCATCGCTCATTATTCACTCTCTTCCAAAAGACGAAACGATGTCGGTAATAGTTCCCCATAATTACTCAAACAATCCCGCATTCTTACGCGGGCGCGAGCAAGCCGGCTCTTTACTGTGCCCAATGGTCTGCGAATCACGCGGGCAGCTTCGGTGTAGTCCAACCCCTGGATATCGACCAATAGAACGACGGTCCGGAACTCAATGGGGAGTTTCTGAATACATAACTCCAATGCAGCGCGTATTTCACTTCTTTGGGCTGCTATTTCTGGAGATTCGCCTGGATCGGTCAACCAATTCGGAGATTCAATCGGTTCATTTTCCTCATTTACTGGTTCCAACTGGGTTGTTGGCCGCCTCTTACGCCTGCGTAATTCATCATAGCACGCATTTGTCACTATCCGCAGGAGCCATGCTCTAAATGAACCACCTCTGAAAGATTTAATCTTCCTAAATGCCGAGATAAATGCCTCTTGAGTTGCATCTTCTGCAGCATATTTTTCTCCCATCAAACGGAATGCCTGGCCGTAAAGCATGTCCTGGTATGCCAAGACCAGACGGTTAAACGCATCCAAATCACCGCGCTGTGCATCTGCGATCAAAGTTTTTTCTTGCATCACAGCATAATCCTATCTCAAAGAGATATGACCCGCAAGGGCAAACGTGACCATTGTCATGTTGACAACCAATTTTCATAATGCTACAATCGCCAGAGATATATAAACCATAAATATTCAACTGCGGCAGGTTTATCCAAAAACGGAAAAGCGGCCCACTCATGAAATATATCCCAATATCATCCGCCCCAGGAATGTACAACCGTTCGGGCGGTTTTTTATTTTCAATATTTACTATCCAATTCGGCTAATTCACAATTTGCAATTTACCCAATACTTACCTGCTTTCTTCCAAATTGCCCCTCAATTGAGCTAGGATATCGTTAATAATTTCACAAAATTTCTGTAGACAAAATCAAAATACGGAGAAAAGAATATGACTTCAGGAAAGGAAATAAAAGCTGAAACACCTCAGGTTGATGTCGAAGAGCTTCTAGCAAAAGCGAAAAAGCCTTCCGGAGATGCTATGAAGCTGCACCCCTTCTATCGTGGAAAAATTGAGACCGCATTAAAATGTACGGTTCGAGATTTTAATGATTTCGCGATTTGGTACACGCCAGGAGTTGCAGCCCCATGCCGGGCAATTGCTGAGGATCCGGAATTAGTTTATGAGCACACCAACAAATGGAATACAGTGGCTGTCGTAAGCGACGGAACTCGAGTCTTGGGATTGGGAGATATCGGTCCCAAGGCAGGTCTGCCGGTCATGGAAGGTAAAGCCCTGTTGTACAAATACTTAGGAGGCGTTGATGGGGTCCCGATCATGTTGGATACCAAAGATCCCGATAAAATAATCAACACCGTTCTGATGCTGCAGCCCGGTTTTGGAGGGGTCAACCTGGAGGATTTATCCCAGCCAAAATGTTTCCGCATTTTGGATACGCTGCGTGAAAAAGCGGAGATCCCAGTCTGGCATGATGACCAACAAGGAACAGCCACGGTTACACTGGCTGGGTTGATCAACGCATTAAAGGTCGTCGGCAAGAAGATGAGTGATGTGAGCATCGCTTTTATCGGCAGCGGTGCCTCCAATGTAGCATGTTCAAGGTTGATTTTCGGTTGGGGAGCTGATCCAGGTCGAAGCTTTATGGTTGACAGTAAAGGCATACTTGGTAAACATCGCGGAGACCTGGAAATGCGCAAAGCGGAGTTTGTGGATAAATGGCGATTATGTCAGATCACAAACGCCGAAGGGCGTGAAGGCGGGATCGCGGATGCAATGCGTGGTACAGATGTAGTCATTGCTCTCTCCCTCCCCGGACCTGGTGTGATCTTGCCTGAATGGATAGAAGTTATGGCGGATGATGCTATCGTTTTCGCTTGCGCAAATCCAGTCCCAGAGATATGGCCGTGGGAAGCTAAAGAGGCTGGCGCTGCAGTCATCGCCACAGGTCGTTCGGATTTCCCTAATCAAGTAAATAACTCACTGGGTTTCCCGGGCATCTTCCGGGGAACACTGGATGTCCGCGCTCGGACAATCACAGATGAGATGTGTTTTGCCGCAGCCGAAGCATTAGCCAATCAAATCGGTGATAAGCTGGATGCAGAGAACATCCTGCCTACAATGGATGATTGGGAGGTCTTTCCACGTGAAGCGGCTGCAGTTGGGATTAAAGCCATCGAACAAGGCTTAGCAAGAAAAGAGTTGAGTTACGATGAACTATTTGATCATGCGGTTAAAGTGATAAAAAGGTCACGCGACCTTACCCGGACAATGATGGAATTGAATTATATTGAAGATGCCCCAATTGATTAATCAAGAAAATTAATAGAACCAACCAATCAAAAATAATAACCAGTGATCTTAATCAAATTCCTGCAGATGAGGTGAAAGATGTACGACTTAATTGTTGTCGGTGGTGGACCTGCCGGTTTGACAGCCGCAATTTACGCAATTCGTAAACGTATAAATGTATTGATGGTATCGCGAGACCTTGGCGGAAAAACCAATTACCGCCTTGCTCTGCCCTGGATCGAAGACTACCAGGTGATACGAGGCTTGGAAATTGTTAACAAATTCAGGAGCGAACTGGAATATCTCGATTTCGCTCGACATATGGAACCTGTTGATAAAATTAAAAAATCAAAAGATGGGTTTATTGTTCTCACCCGAGGGGGCGGTGAATTGGAAACAAAATCCGTGATCATAGCCACTGGCGCCAAGCAACTGCGATTGAAAGTTCCCGGCGAAAAAGAATATATGATGCGCGGACTTTGTTATTCAGCATTAAGTTATGCGCCGTTATTTATCGACCGGACGACGGTCGTTGTTGGAGATGGCGAATTGGCAATGCGTTCGGCTGCTGAATTGGCTACCATAGCGGAAAATGTACACCTCGTGAGCAAGTCAAACAAGGAATTCTCTTCAACGATCGGGAAGAAATTGATAGAAGCCAAAAATGTCAATATTCTTGAAGGCTATGAAGTCATCGAAGTCAAAGGCGATGATTTTGCCAGGAGCGTGCTTCTTAAGGATCCTGCAGGTAATACTTCAGAACTGGCTTCCGACGCGGTATTTATTGAAATGGCGCTTATTCCAAATTCTCAAATGATTGCTGATTTAGTAGAACTTGATGATCATAATCATATCATTGTGGATTGTTCCAACCGCACCAATGTGCCGGGAATATATGCCGCCGGTGATGTTACATCCGGTTTCGCCGAACAAGTCCTGATCGCAGTTGGTGAGGGCGCTAAAGCTGCATTGAGCGCATACGAATTTTTACTTCCAAATCTTTAGATATATTTAAGATTAGTTAGGATTTCTAAATTTATCCTAAGAAATTTATTTGGTCTGTACATAAAATCTCTGGAGTATTCTAAGTTGAATGATCTTAGAATACTCCAGTTTTTTCTTCTTTGAGAAGCATTTTCCACAATTAGACCCTTGCTTAATTCGATAATTACCTTTATTCTCAATTTGATACTTTAGATCACACATGACTGTTCAGGAAAACTCGCTGGAGTGCATGTATAAATGACTGGAAGCTGGCAGGATAAACTGAATGAAAACCCTTTGCCTTGGTTGATGGAAAAAGACCTGGACAATCCTGGTGTGCGGTATTTTACACTGAAAGAAATTAATTGTTTGGATAATGATCATCATGAAGTAAATAATGCACAGCGCCAGATTATGGAAAGCGGTCCTGTACCAGTAATTTTAGCTGCCCAGGATCAAGAAGGGTATTGGGTTGAATCCGGTTCGGGTTATTATCCGAAATACAAAGGTTCTGTTTGGCAGATTATTATGCTAGCCAAACTAGGTGCTGATGGTAAAGATCCAAGAATAAGCAGAGGGTGCCAATACTTGCTGGAAAACACCCGTTCACTTTACGGCGGCTTCAGCTTCGACCAGCGCCCCTCCGGTATGATTCAATGTCTTCAGGGGAATCTGTGCACAGCTTTGATTGAATTGGGTTGGATGCATGATAAGCGCTTTAGAGCTGCCCTCGATTGGCTGGCACGCAGTATCACAGGTGAAGGAATTGAACCTGCAGAAAATCGTTCTGCGCCAATCCGCTATTACCGCAGCGGAAACAGCGCTCCAGGCTTCCAATGCAGCGCCAACAATCACCTGCCATGCGCCTGGGGTGCGGTCAAAGCAATGACTGCTTTGAGTAAAGTACCTGAATCAGATCGAACTGACAGGATAAATAGAGCACTTGAAACCGGGGTTAATTTCTTTTTCAGTCGTGATCCTGCCCAGGCTGATTACCCGATGGGTTACTCTGAGAAACCAAACCGGAGCTGGTTTAAATTGGGATTTCAAACTGGATATGTATCGGATGTACTCGAAATTTTGGAAATATTAACATATCTAGGCTATGCGAAAGATCTCAGGTTAAATTCTGCTGTCGATATGCTGCTCAGCAAACAAGACCGTAAAGGACATTGGAAAATGGAATATTCTTATAACGGTAAGACATGGGTAGATATTGAAAGTAGAGGGGAACCCAGTAAATGGGTCACATTCAGAGCAATTCGAGTCCTCCAGCAGATATTTGGTTAGTTATCAATTATCCGAACAACTTTTTTAACAATCAATATCCGATATCAAATTAATGGATGGATTATGAGAGAATTTGTTAACGGTGCAGAACTTATCGCCAGAGCCGCCATCCATGCAGAGTGCAATTTCTTCGCCGGCTACCCCATCACCCCCGCCACACCCATCCTCCTTCACATGCTTAAGGAACTTCCGAAGGTAAATGGCATCGCTATACAAGCGGAAGATGAAATCGCTTCAATAGGATTTTGTATCGGGGCAGCTATGAGCGGCTCGCGCGTTATGACTGCCACCAGCGGTCCCGGGATAAGCCTGTACAGCGAGAATATTGGTTTGGCGATCATGGGTGAAGTGCCTGTGGTCATCGTAAACGTCCAGCGGATGGGTCCTGCGACTGGGGGCGCGACAACAGTTGCCCAGGGTGATATCCAATTTATGCGATGGGGCACTTCTGGCGGCTATCCAGTCATTGTCCTTGCCCCCGCTACTGCATCAGATTGTTACGACCTGACCCTAAAAGCCTTCGACCTTGCGGAGCGGTTTCGCTCACCTGTATTTCTAGCTACTGACAAAGAAGTAGTTTCGACACATACCACAATAGATGTGGACCGCTTCCAAACACAAGCTGTTCGACCGCGAATTACGGCCCCTATCGACAGCACGTTTGTCCCCTATCGAATTGCGAACCTATCCGACACGCCGCCCATATCACACTTTGGCGGGCAGCATACCGTTCGTTTTACAACCTCTTCCCACGACGAATACGGATATCTTTCCAAAGATCCTAAAGAAGTCGGCAGGTTAAACCAACACTTATCCGCCAAAATAAATAACCATTTAGGTGAAATCAGCCTGACCGAACTCGATCATCAAGATGGGGCAGAAACGCTCCTGATCAGCTACGGCATAACTTCTGGTTCGGTACGCGAGGCAGTTCAGTATGCTAGAAACCATGGGGCTAAGGTATCTTCTTTAACAGTTTATTCCCTTTGGCCTGTCCCTGAGAGCCATGTACGGAATGCCACCAAGAGGGTGAATCGTGTGGTAGTAGCCGAATTAAATAATAGGCAATACTTGCATGAAATCAAGAGGATCACAAAGGATGTTCAAGAAGTTATTGGAGTCACTCGAGTCGATGGTGAACTGATATCTCCTGAACAAATTCTCTCAGAAGGTAAGATACTTTGACCGCAAACCAATTGACCACATATTTAGATGCAGAACTGCTTCCGTTTCCATTTTGTCCGGGATGCGGTCACAGCATGATTTTAGATAAATTGAATGAGGCTCTGGTTCAGCTCCAACTGGAACCAAAAAAAGTGGTCATGGTTACGGATATCGGATGCGCTGGCCTATCGGATAAATACTTCGTAACGAATACATTTCACGGTCTGCATGGTCGTTCGATTACATATGCGACAGGGATAAAATTAGCCAATCCCGAATTGGAGGTCATTGTCCTGATGGGGGATGGCGCATGTGGGATTGGCGGACATCACCTGATTAATGCTGCCCGACGAAACATCGGTATTACAGTCCTGGTTTTTAACAACCTGAATTACGGCATGACAGGTGGAGAACACTCCGTAACTACACCGCCTGGTGGGAGGACTTCCTCAACTTTGCTTGGAAATATCGAGCAGCCAATGGACATCTGCGGGACAGCAGCCATCAACGGTGCAACTTATGTGGCGCGATCAACTGCATTCGATAAACATCTAACCGACCTGCTCGTATCAGCTATCTTTAACGATGGTTTCTCATTATTGGATATTTGGGAGCTTTGTACAGCATATTACGTTCCCAATAACCGTTTCAACAAAACGCTGCTCGACGAGACCATGTCATCTATAAATTTTCCAGCGGGTATTCTTGCTGATAAAAAGCGTCCTGAATTAAGCCGCGCCCTTCGAGACCAATGGCAGCCAGGAACTGACGATCAACCTCTAACCTCGAAGTCAATCGACAAGAAATATGATCACCAGGTAGCGCATACTGAAAGGATAATTATAGCCGGCGCAGCAGGAGCAAAGACCGCATCTGCAGCTTCTGCTTTATGCCGCGGGGCGATCTTATCAGGATTATACGCAACCCAACGCAATGATTACATGGTGACAGTCAAATCTGGATACTCGATATCCGAAGTAATCTTGAGCACTGAACCGGTCAATTACACAACCATAAAAGATGCGCATCGATTGGTTATCCCATTCTCAGAAGGGATAACAAAAATGCAACCCATGCTGGGAAGATTGGATCATTCGCAAGCCCTGTATATCAATTCCGCCCTGCTGCCTGTCCAAACCGCTGCGAAACTTTACATAATGGATTTGCAGAAAACAGGGAAGAAAAAAGAATATTGGACAATAATGGCTTTAGCCGAAATGCTGCGGCAGTCTAAAATATACCCTCTCGGCGCCTTTATAGATGCATTATCTTATCGCAAAGAATACGCAATCAAGAATATTGAAGCTGTGGAAAAGAGTGTTAATTTAATCGAACCGGGATAGAATATTATTTACTCATAATTTCAAATTCAAGGGAGATAAAATGGAATTCTCTACTGTGACGATAGATAAGCCTCTCGAACAAAACTTTATACTGGGTCAATCGCATTTTATCAAGACCGTAGAAGACGTTCACGAAACGCTGGTTACTGCGGTTCCAAATATCAAATTTGGACTGGCTTTCTGTGAAGCGTCTGGCAAATGCCTGGTACGCACAACCGGTACTGACGTTGAGTTAACAAAACTCGCTGAAAAAAATGCCCTTTCGATTGGCGCAGGGCACAGCTTTATTCTGTTCCTGGGTGATGGATTCTTTCCAATAAACGTTTTAAACGCCCTCAAAATGGTCCCGGAAATCTGCCGGATATTCTGCGCAACCGCAAATCCAACCCAGGTCATTGTAGCTGATACAGATCAAGGCCGCGGCATCATGGGTGTAGTAGATGGTTTGTCTCCAAGGGGCGTTGAATCTGAAGATGATATCGCCTGGCGGAAAGACTTTTTACGCATGATTGGATATAAATCATAATTTTCTATATTTCAAATCCGAATTTGGTATTGAAGGTCGTTGTTGAACAATTTCCTCCCTATCGGAAAATTGCCGGTCGAATTCCTGGGCGACCTGCTGGATAAAATCCCAATCACCGATCCCCGGGTCATACTGGGACCGGGAGTTGGTTTGGATTGTACTGTGATCGATCTTGGTTCTTCTCTGTTAGTACTGAAGACGGATCCGATCACTTTTACTTCAAAGAACATCGGCTGGTATGCGGTAAATATCAATGCAAATGATATTGCTACGACCGCCGCTGTACCTCAATGGATGTTGGCTACCCTGCTCCTGCCGGAATTAAGAACTACTTCGGAATTGGTTGAGCAAATATTAGATCAAATAATCCAAGCTTGCTTAGAGATTGGTGTATCTTTGGTCGGTGGGCATACTGAAGTTACACATGGTATCGACCGCCCAATCTTAATTGGCACCATGATCGGTGAGGTTGGCAAAGATGATTTGGTGACGCCCCGGGGCGCAGCACCGGGCGACCGTATCCTTTTGACCAAGGGTGTCCCCATCGAAGCGGTGAGCATTTTAGCTCGTGAATTCGAGGGTGAGCTGTCAAAAACCTTGAGCAAAAATGAAATTGTTGAAGCTAAAAATTATATTAAAAACCCAGGGATCAGTATCCTTCGAGATTCTCAAATCGCGGTTGAGTCTGGCACGGTACACGCTATGCACGATCCTACCGAAGGCGGACTGCTGGCGGCATTGTGGGAACTATCTGATGCCAGCAGCCAATCAATAGTGATTGATACTGGAAAAATCCCGGTCCCAGAACTTGCAAGCAGGTTATGCCAATCTTTTGGTATTGATCCTCTGGGAGCGATTGCCTCAGGTGCCCTCCTGCTTGCAGCCGCCCCCAATGATTCCATAAATATTCAAAGCGGACTCCGTTCCGCGAACATCCTGTGTGAAGATATTGGCTATTTAAGAGCCGTTATAGATACGGAATCTGGTTTGGATCGGGGTGTTTTTTCAGAGACAGAATCCGGGATACAAAAATTGTATCGTCCCAAGATGGATGAAATCACCAGACTGTTTTCATCGTAATTCTCCAAAGAATAATCTTAACGAAGGAGTGGCGCTGAATTAAATAATTTGCCAATTCTGAGATAAAATAACCAATAAAATTTTTCCAGGATTGAATAAGGACATTCCACAAGTCATTTGTGAGGGTCAATGGAAGTAAACGCTGCCGACATTTCATTTCTAAGAAAACAAATTATTAATGATATCTTTCGCGGACTTGGTCCGAGGGCTCAGGGATTCCCCAGAAAATTTATGTGGCCGATTGTTTGGCCGCCCGCTCACGAATTCTCAAAACTTGCCGCCTGCTTTGATGAATTTGTTGAGCACTACGGGAACCTATGTGATGCCATGAAGCAGATTCTACCGAGATTCGTTTCTGATGTTAATGTTTCAGGAGCCGCACATGTTCCTATTGATGGACCATTGCTTATCGTATCAAACCACCCGGGCACCTTTGATGAATTGGTGATTGCCTCAAATCTGCCACGTAAAGATTTGAAGATTGTCGCTGAAGGTTTTCCATTTCTGAGTAATCTCCCAAATACGAGAGAACATTTGATATTCATCAACGAAAATATAAATGAGAGGGTATTCGCAATACGGGATATTATCCGGAGGCTGGAAGAAGGGCTTTCCCT
>Ga0180438_10002303_pt1 | contig 31611 bp, 25 predicted proteins | sample SS_ome_12_FD_132455 | JGI IMG/M metagenome (GOLD analysis project Ga0180438, IMG submission 132455) | Hypersaline lake sediment archaeal communities from the Salton Sea, California, USA - SS_3_D_2 metaG | ecosystem: Environmental > Aquatic > Non-marine Saline and Alkaline > Hypersaline >... | reverse complement strand
TTTGCCAATGAAGAGAGCTGCCAGCGTATTGTCTATGCCTTATTTGCTAAATACAATAAAAAATGGGAGGATCGCCAATATGCAATCTTCTAAACAAATTTACACACAATTATTGACATTACCATCCTTTAAGAAGATAATATAACTGCCTTGATATTGATTTATTTTGATCTTTGTACCTTGACCAGTTTCTATAATACAGTATAATACGAACGGAGGTAAGCATGTACCATTTAATCGTGATCATTGCCCTGTTTAATTATGTATATGAAGATAGTGACAGCCTGATTGTTTATGACGATAGTATTTCACGGTGCGGTTACCATACTTACAACATAAAAATACATCTGTCAAATGCCCATATCTCGATCACTCCATGGAGTGGTATGGCTGATTCTACCGGCTGGCTCACGCTTCAGGCACCCTCAGTGACATGCCAATCAAACTCCCGATTCCATGGACCAGGAAGGGGATACTGGGGAGGGGATTCCAGTCATGGTGATGGCTATGGTCCTGGCGCTGGCGGAGAAGGCGGTATCAGCGGTGGAGGCGGGGGTGGTGCAGGATATGGTGGTGCTGGAGGTAATGGCGGTGATTATTATCCCGGTTCAGGTGGTAATACATATGGCGATCCCGGTGATACCCTGATCGATATAGGTTCAGGTGGTGGTGCAGGTCAGTATGTCAATACGATCGATGGTTATGGTGGCAACGGAGGTGGGCTGATCCGAGTACGAGGATCTTATGTCTTTATTGATTCCACCGACTTCATCCTGAATGGATCCCCGGGTGAACAGGGTATCATTGGTTTTGAAGGAGGTGGCGGCGGTTCTGGTGGTGGTATCCTGGTCCGATCAGACACTGCAATAATCCACCATGCCTTACTCTCTGTGTGCGGCGGAGATGGAGCCGGATCAGCATGGGGCGGTGGAGGTGGAGGAGGTGGAGGTCGTATCAAGATCTTCTATACCGATCTACTGGACACACTCATCTGTCTTTGCTCGGTTCCCGGTGGTGCAGGAGGTCAGGGATACCAGGGGAGCAATGGAGAACCAGGCGGCAGTGGTACAGTACACATTGAACAACTCGTCAGTATCAGGGAATACGCCATTCCATCTCCTTTGTTCACCGTGCTTCATGGAAATCCAGTCCGTAACTCGATCACCGTACATTGCCCGGATCATCCAGCCCAGTTACGTATATACAATATAGGTGGAAGGCAGATCCAGAATCACGCCCTGTCACGATCCATCACCACGCTACCTATCCAGGGATTGCCAGCGGGCGTATACTTCCTATCCATTGATCATTATCCACAAATGTATACCAAGATAGTCATTCTCAAATAGTCTCACTGTGCTCACGATCCGATGTGCCCGGTGCCGAAAAAAACTGTTTAAATACCTGAAAATGGGCAAGGGTCGGACGCTGCGGTGCTATAAACAGCGAATTTCCTTTGACATGACGGTCCATGATGGTCACAAGGTCAAATGCACCTGCGGTAATGAAATCGGTAAGGATACAGGTTCCTGTATCACAATGAACACACGAGCCTTTACCTGTTCAGGGTGGAAGTTGTAAAGCCGCCAAGATCGTAAAAGTCCCGTATTATAGTGGGTTATTATTAAGAATCCCGGATCAGTATTCCTTACATACCCCTTGCCAAAATCCTCAGAATATATATAATACACCGATTGCTTTTTTATTAAGGAACTTTGTCAAACATCGCGTTTGTTTAACCATAATTACAAAATGGAAGGGAACAGCAAGGAGGTTATAAAGATGGACGATAAAACAAAGGATCTTCTCGGAAAAAGAATAGGAGAAGAAGGTCTTACAAAGCTCATGAGGATCGACAATCCGAGCCTGCATCAATTCATCGCGAAATATATCGATCACTGCAATCCGGACAAAGTGTTCATATGTACCGATGCTCCGGAGGATATTAAATATGTGCGCGAAGCATCGATACGGAACAAAGAGGAATTACCTCTTGCCCTCGATGGACACACGATACACTTTGATGGCTACAACGATCAAGCACGTGATAAAGCACACACCGTAATACTGGTGCCTAAAGGGAAACAACTTGATAAAACCATACGTACCGGCGATAGAGATGATGGTCTAAAAGAGATCCATGATATCATGAGAGATATCATGAAGGGAAAAGAAACATACGTGAGATTCTTCTGCCTGGGACCAACGAATTCAGAATTCTCACAGCCGGTCATTCAAATAACGGATTCAGCATATGTTGCACACAGCGAAGATATACTATACCGGCAGGGTTTCGAGGAATTCGTCCGCCAGGGCAAGAACGCGCGTTTTTTCAAGATCGTCCATTCAGCCGGAGAACTTGATGAACGGATGACCAGTAAGAATCTCGACAAACGCCGTATCTATATAGATCTGGAAGATAATATCGTTTACAGTGCGAATTCACAGTATGGTGGGAACACGATAGGATTGAAAAAATTGTCGATGCGTCTCGCGATAAAACGGGGATCAAAAGAGGGATGGCTAACTGAACACATGCTGATCATGGGCGTTCATGGTCCCAATAACCGTGTCACTTACATTACAGGCGCGTTCCCTTCTTTGTGCGGTAAAACTTCAACTGCCATGCTCGATAACGAAACGATCGTTGGCGACGATATCGCCTACCTGCGCAGGAAAGATGGTGAAGTACGTGCGGTAAATGTCGAAAAAGGCATGTTCGGTATCATCATGGGCATAAACTCCAAAGACGATCCTATCCAGTACAAAGCACTACATACACCGGGCGAGGAGTTGATCTTTTCGAACATATTGATGACACCAGATAAAAAAGTCCACTGGATAGGCAAAGACGGAGACATCCCTCCAAAAGGGATCAATCACTCCGGTGACTGGACGCCGGGGAAAAAGGATGACAAGGGAAATGAGATCACACCTTCACACAAGAATGCCCGTTTCACCGTATCGCTGGAGAACATGCAGAATGTCGATCCAACGCTCCATGATCCCATGGGTGTGGTTGTCGGTGGCATGGTATATGGCGGACGTGATTCTGATACCTGGGTGCCGGTCGAAGAGGCATATGACTGGACACACGGGATCATTACCAAGGGTGCATCTCTGGAATCTGAAACAACCGCAGCAACACTCGGTCAAGAAGGGGTCAGGAAATTCAATTTGATGTCCAATCTGGACTTTCTCTCCGTGCCGATCAGCCAGTATATCCAGGCGAATCTGGATTTTGCCAAGGATCTCAAGAAAACTCCCCTCATCTTCTCGGTTAATTATTTTCTCAAAGGCAAAGACGGTAACTTCCTTAATGAAAAAACTGATAAAAAGGTATGGTACAAATGGATGGAACTCCGTATCAGTGGAGATGTTGAAGCGATCGACACCCCGACCGGTCGGATCCCGAAATACGATGATCTGAAACGCCTTTTCAAAGAAGTTTTGAACAAAGATTACAGCAAGGAAGATTATACCGGACAATTCACAGTCAGGATCCCGGAGAGCCTTGCCAAGATCGAACGTATTAAAAAACTATACGAAACAGATATCCTCAATCCATTGCCTGTTCTGTTCGAAACTCTCGAAACCCAGAAGAAACGCCTACTCGATGCACAGCAAAAATATGGTGAGTACATCACCCCGGATACGCTGGCATAAAACGGTTATTACTCAGACGGGGGTCGCCGAGCGACCCCCGTTTTTATTGACATGTGTTTTGTATCCCCTATAATCACCATATCAACATGATGAGGAGGTATTGGTATGAAAAATAAACATACGAAAAAATTCATTGAAGAACGCAAACGTTTGAATGAGATCGTCATGAAATATGCCAGTGACCGGATCAAGCGCTTTTACAGTCTCGATGCCCTGGTGTATAATGAAGGAGCATTACCCAAGAAAATTAAAGAAATACTCGGATTGGCTACCTCTCTGGTCATGCGGTGCGATGAATGCATCATGCACCATACTGTTCAATGCTATGAACATGGTGTTTCGACCGAGGAATTCGAAGAAACACTGGCGATCGGTCTTGTTGTCGGCGGATCGATCACGATCCCGCATATCCGGACCGCCTTCCAAGCCTGGGATGATCTACAAGGGGGACAAATACCACAAGGATAGAACGATGGAAACAAGTAATACACAATACCTGTCTATCAGACAATGGTTCCAGGAGCATAAAAAACAGGAGATACTTGACGCCTTGCACAACCGGGGATTCAAAGCGATGTTGTATGAAACAACACAAGACGCATCTGATGCGATACTGAATATCATCCCCGCTTCAACCTCGGTCGGTATTCCTGGCTCAGTGACTGCCCGGGAACTCGGTCTTATCGAAAAATTATCTGATCGTGGGAATACGGTTTACCAGCACTGGAAAACCCATCTTACAGAAGCGACTGATCAAGACCAACGGAAGCTTGAGGGTACGGCTGAATACTATATCACCAGCGCCAATGCACTCACGGTTCATGGTGATATCATCAATATCGATGGTGTGGGAAACCGCGTTGCAGGCATGGTGTTCGGCCCCAAACACGTCATTTTCATTATCGGCATGAACAAACTCGTAGGGACCATTGACGAAGGCATACGGCGCAGTAAAGAGATAGCGGCGGTCATGAATGCACGGCGCGTGAATGCTGACACTCCATGCGTTAAAACGGGTATGTGTGTTGACTGCAATGCAGAACACAGGATATGTCGTGTTGTCACGATAATTCAATACCGACCTTTCCAAACCGATATGACCGTAATGCTCATCGATAAACACCTGGGCTTTTAATGAAGATCGGATTCCTGCAATTCAATCCCCGGTTCGGCAGGAAAAAGGAGAACCTTGACCGTATCAGCACTATGATCGCAGGTACCACGGCCGATCTTATCGTGTTCCCGGAACTGTTCAATACCGGCTATACCTTCCTTTCAAGACAGGAATTAGCAGCCCATGCTGAACCAGCTGACCAGGGTGAAACCTATGAACATATGCATGCACTCGCTCGGGAAAATGATTGCTGTTTTTCTTATGGTTTTGCCGAACAAAAAGGTGATTCTATCTATAATTCCGCCGCCCTTGTTGCCCCGGATGGTTTGATCGGAGTATACCGAAAGAACCACCTTTTCTTCGAGGAAAAACTGCTGTTCACACCCGGGAACCTTGGTTTACCGGTCTTCAAGTTCCGGAATGTCTGTTTCGGTATGCTTGTGTGCTATGATTGGATATATCCTGAAGCCATGCGCACGCTTGCTTTGAAAGGAGCCCAGATCATTCTGCACAGTGCGAATCTGGTCATGTCCTATTGCCCGGATGCGCACAAGACCCGGGCAATTGAAAACCATGTATATATCGTATTGGCTAACCGGTCAGGGGAAGAACAGCGTGACGGGAAGAAATACCGCTTCATCGGACAGAGTGAGATCGTATCACCCTCCGGGGACATCCTTTACCGGGCTGCTCAGGAAGAGATCGTGTATTGCGTGGATATCGATCCTCTGCTCGCGCTCGATAAAAAGATGAATGAACATAATCACCTGTTCAATGACCGACGACCGGATATTTACTTCACTCAGGATTAAAACAACTTTTTTGTCAGTTCCAGCGCATTACTGTAGATATAATCCTGCATGCGTTCATTCGTGTGGTAGCCGGATGTTTTAGTGGTTTTTTGACGTATCACAATAACATCGACCTCTGCGGTCTTTTTATGCTCTATAATACACTTGTCAACGCTTTTTACTGTAAATTTCTTTAACAAACCAAACTCTGGTCGAGCAATGATAACAACATAAAAGTATGGATATGCACGGCCCTTTACATTATTTATCGAGATCTGTCCCTGCACGCCGAGGAATTCCTTGGGTGCTTCATCAAACCGCACCATGAAGCGTGTATCATTCGGGACTGATCCTTCTTTCCCCTCGCCAACCTCGAGATACGGTACTGCAACGATTTTTGGATCCTTCTTTGTGAGGGGAAGATTGATCAAGCGTTTCACGATCTGTGTTTTAATATCAAGCGCAACAGGCATCCAGGCACGTCGCCGTCCGGAAAATGCAAGTCCGACGAACAGGATGATCGCATTGATGACCGTTGCCGCAAACGGTAAGGAAATGTGTACCAGAATTGTCATAAGCGGTACGATGAACACGATCCCAAAGATGAAGATCACGAATGCAGCGATGATACATCCGACCTCGTTCGAATTGAATTTTTTGATTTTCCTGCATTGTCCAAGAACTTGATCGATCTTGTCCGGCGTTACTTCCTGCCAGGTATATTTGCGAACCGTCGACTGCTTTATGTTGATGCTTTTAACGAGATTTAAAATAACACAGGCGATGATAAAAGGCAATCCAAGTAATATATTTCGCGACGTGAGCTGGAACAGATATCCGATCGCTACCAGAATGATCGATACGATCGTACGAGCGGTCGGATTTATTGCATTAAATACAACGTACGTCTTATGGCTTTCCATCCAACTCCTTTGTCCCGCAGACCTGCCAGTATAAAGGGCATGCACCCTTACAGATATCAAGATCAACACACGAGTAGCACTTCTCGGGAGCGTAATCGCGATTCCTGAAATAGGCGATAAATTCCGATCTCCAGATATCCTGGAACGAACCACGTAATAGAGAGGCCATTGGCCTGCGCCAGGAAGAGCATGGAATGATATTACCAAGTGGATCAATGCTTAGTAAACCTGTAATCGCTGCGCAAGATTTGTTCCCGAGACCAAACGCTACAGGATTGAACATACATACTGGTATTGGTGAATACCAGAGAAACTTCATGTCCTCCGCATCAGCAAACCGTTTCAATTCAATAATGTGCATTCCGATCTCTTTGTATGAAACCCAGAGTCCAGGTTTTTCCTTTGCCGCACCACAGGGGATACAGAGGTTGAAGGACAGACGATCCAAACCAAGACTTTTTACGGTCCTTACTATATCCTTCAGATACGGCAGATTATACCGTGACACAGTGGTATTCGTGTGAACCGGTATCCCTGATTCACGCAGAGCAGTTATACCCGCGATGGTCCTCTCGAAGGCTCCATGACACCCGGTGAGTTGGTCGTGTATTGCAGCGTCCGGCCCCTCAAGGCTTACCTGTGCGCTCGATAATCCAGCATGCTGTAATTGTTTTACCTTTGTTGTATCAAGCAATGTTCCGTTCGTGATAAGATTCGTCCACAGACCAATGTCGGTTGCATAATCAACGAGTTCGATGATATCGGACCTCAATAACGGCTCGCCACCTGTGAAACTGACAGATGGCACCTGGGCTTCATGTAGGATCTTATACAACACTTTTTTCGTATCACTCGTACCCATCACATTTTTATTAGCTTCACCAACATAGCAAAAATCGCATTTTAAATTACACTGATATGTCACTGCTATCTCTGAAAGCACCGGGTACTCATTGAGATCACCATTGAATTCGTAATATGTTACGGCTTTTCGCTCTTCATGTTCCTGCAGGCAACCACAAACTGCCGCTCTGAGATCGCAAAAGAAATTATGGATATGAACGCGCTTATCTTCATCACCATTGATCTGTACGAGGAGTTCATCGACTGAATGCCCGGTCAGAAGATACTGGAGCATAGCAGCGCCTGAGTCGTTCAATTTATACGCCTGATTTGGTATAAGAATGAGTAGTTTATCCATTTCACGTACGTATATGTACGGCTTCACTTTCCGGATAAACTCCTCGATCCAGGATAGATCGTGCAACGTACCAGTGACTCGCGACTCGCTCATAAAACAATCTGCAATCTTCATGTTACTTTGGCTCTCCCAATCGTAAATCTAAAATCTGAAATGTCAATGTGCTCCTCCTGACACACAGGCTGAATGACAGGCTGAATGGCAGGCACTGTGGCAGGCTGAATGACAGGCTGAATGGCAGGCACTGTGGCAGGCATCATGGCAGGCAGTATGAACATAACAGGCACTGTGACAGGCATCTGAACGAACGAATGTGGAGTAGTTCTTGATGGGCTCACCATAGGTCATAAACGCAGACTCGGTGTCTTGATAATATCTCTGGCGGGTAAAATCACGACCACGCAAGTAGTCATAGTATTCTGATCGGTTGTATTCTTTGTCAATCGGTTGCTCATGAATATGAGCGCCGATCTTCTCTTCATAATACAATTTTGTAGCATTAATATCACAATCCCATGATTTCGCTGAAACCTTTTCCACGACCAGGGCAACAAGGCTCTTTAATCCGGATTCACCCAACATACCATCAGTGTTAATTGCTTCGAGAAAAGCTTTTTCGTAATACCGGAGATCAACCGGTCTTTTCAGGATATCGATTCTTAAGGGCTGATGCGATCCGATCTTGATAACACCGTTGTCCTGGAGTTTTTGCGCAAGAATCGTCAGTATTTTGTTTACTGGATAATCGAGCAGCAGCGCTGCTTCGATGAGATCGAGTTTAGCTACTTTTCCGGATTTCCTGAATGAAGCAACTTCAATCTTGGGCGGAATCCAGTCGGTGCGCAGCCATTTCAGGCTCTGTACCTGGCTATAGGCGCCTTTTATCTTCTTTACCTTACTCTTTCCATAAAACAGATACGGCACAAGGTAAACCGCCATCCACAGTAGTTCGAACGGAAACTTGAATCCACGCTTCTCTGGCGGGATGTATTCCGGTTCGATATCAATAGTTCCGAACTTTTCGCTTTTAAAATATTCGGCGGGAACATACTGCTGAATTCGCATCTTTTCCATAGTGCTGACATTTTTCCGGTGCGCACGTACAGTAAACCAGTATTTGCCCTCATACTCCTGCCCCCAATAACTCAACAGGTATCGCTCGTTCATGAATGGCTCGGTCCGAAAACCATATTCATCCGGGTCAATTGTCTTGTCCGTTACGGTTATCGGGTAAAAAACACTGATTGTATAGTGCTCCAGGGATTCATCCCACTGGCTCGGAGCCCAGTTCAAAACGACCAGGTCACCATATTCACTCTGGGTCAACGCGAGGTTACCGCTTTTCCCAAGATCTCCCCCATAATGGAATATATAGGTGATCTCCCCGGGACCGTAGCGCCGCCCATTTGCTAAGATGATATCATATCTGCTGCCAAGGTCCTTGATCTCAAGCGGGTATTGCCTGCCATACCCATCCATTGCATACGAATTACTCAGATTGAAGTAAGGCTCAACCGTCGGCTCCTGGAAATAGAAACCGCTCATCGTCCCCTCATATACTTCCCAGCGCACTTTGTAAACAAAATCAGCCCTGCCGTCCTGCCACAAAGACAGATCGACCTCGACCCACTTCAAATCCGTGGAGAGTGTTACAAGAGCGATTAATAACAGGTTTGTGAACATAGGATCAGTGTTCGAACATTGGGTATGCTATAAATGACAAATTATAAACACTTAATTGGTTATTGGCCATTATATTTTCATCTGTCATTCAGGTTTTGCAGTCTGGAATTAAGAGGTTATTCTCTATTCGCTTCGATCCGTGCACGGAGTAGATCTGCCTGTGCTGCGATGAAAGAGGAATATGCCTCTTTTGCCTCTGACCAGCAGGTCTCGTCCGGGAACGAATCAATGATCCCCTGCCAGACCACCCTATAGACTTTTGTCAAGATATCCTTCCCCGAACCCTTCCCCGCATACTCGAACTGTGCAACAACCGGGACTGGCTGGAATACCGGTGTCGGACCGGTCACAACATCAGTCTGCGCTCCTAAAAAGGTTACGCCCAGTTCTTCAATAACATCGATATGGACCTTGATCGCCGACAGAACAGCAGCAACTGAATAATCTGCAGTTGAAAAACGCATAATAAGTGTGTTTTCCTTTATCTCGCCGTAAGGTAAACCCATTCAAACCTCCTTTGTTGGTTATTGTATATAAACCTTCTGAAAAGTCAATTAAAGTCAGAAAACAACAATCTTTTTTGTCACCTGTCCTTTGTTCTCCCGGATAAAATATACCCCGCAGGCAGGTGCGCGCCATAATACTTCGGACTTATCGAATGCCGCTATGTGTTTTCCCGCGATATCATATATATGGATAGCTGGATCCGCGATCGATGAGGTGATCCTATAGATGCCGCTTCTGATGCGGTCGCATGTCAGGTCAGATCGGTTGCAATATAATGACTGTTCATTGATCCCGGTCGATCGCAATTTCACCTGTCTAAGCGCTTCAACGCTGTCCCCGGCAACATCCTTGATCACCAATCGCACCTCATAATCACCGTCCTGCAAACCATTGGTTATCCAGTGATCGAGCGTGTCATATCGTACTTCCTGGGTCTGTACGCTCCCGATCGTTTGCCAGGTAGAATCACCAACCAAACGCATATAAAGCCGGTAATGATCAAAATCAATAGGATTATATGGACCAGGATCGATCCAAGCAGAACCTGTGATCCCGACAGTATCATCGACCATTGCTTCAGATGGTCCGGTGACTGCTGCAACAAACACGATCGATGTATCACGAGGAATCGGCTCCTCGGGGAATTGTGTGTTTATAATGATCATCACCGAACTCCCGGTTGCCCAGATCCTTCCATAGGGCATTGAACAATGTGCAAGCAGGCATATTCCGTGCTCTTTTGTAATCACATCAGCAAAGATACTCGATAGCACAACGAGGACGGTCGCCGAACTGCTTGCTTCGATGTGTCCCCCACTGCCATCACAGAAGGCTTGTTGAATGGTCGTGAAGCTATTGCTGAAGCCGCAAAGTTCGCCGAAGATAGAACTACTCAGTTCGACTATCGATGAATCTGACGGATAAAGGTTCCAGGTTTGCACTGTGGTATTTATCAACCGGTAAGTTCTATCCTGGACAGGAAGGGTGAAATCAACATAATGGAGTCCGTTCACCAATCCTGTGATCATGAATGAATCGGTCCCCTCGAACATCAAACCAGTCACGCGTAGATCAGAATCCCGGATCGTTACATCAGAACCCCGCAAGGGGATCATTGCCCAGAGACACCCTGTCGAACTGTCTATCTCAACATGATAATCAACGTTCGATACATTGACCAGGCTGGAATCAAAAATAAAACCGTACACTGTATCACCGGTCGGGAAAATGAAATCAACTACCGATGAATCCTGGCAGAAATACCAGGTGATCAGATAGTCGACATGTTCGAATGTCGCCGTGCATCGATCCAGAAAGAGCCATTCGCCCATAAGATCAACCTTGCTAAGAACGGCACTTGCATCATGCATTACGACCGCTGTTATCCAGTCGCGATTCACAACATCGGTCATGGTGAAATCACCCCACCCCTGCACATTCAAGTTTATCTGGTATCCATTGAAATCAGTTGTTGAATTGGTAATGGTAAATTGCGCAGAATCAACTGTAGAGAGGATCCGGTGGTAAATAAAGTGCTGGAGTATCGTGAATTGACTCGAGTCAACATCGACAATTCCTTGATTCATTGCGATAATGTTTCCATCAAGATTAAAATCCGCGTGATCTATTTGCAGCACACCATCATTGATCACGATGATGTCACCATTATTGTAAAAATACCCGGTTATCGATAGGGTTTCAGACGGTTCATCTCCAACAATAATATCACCGCGTCCCGGGATAAGCTGTTGAATATCGGCACAATACTGCTGCAGCGCACCCGCCCAGGTTAGAGGTTCACCTTGCTGTCTGTACAGGGTGGATGGTGTATCATAGATATCTTCGATAAAGAACAGTGCCTTATCGACAATCGGCTGGTTAAAAGCGCATATGAGTAAAAACATTAAACTCACCATACAACCTCCTCAGTACAAGTTTGTGGGTCCGACCATGGATCGGTCATAACTTAATGAACAACAGGATCTTTTGGTATTTTTTCTCTCCAATGCCCTTCACATACTTCAATCCATCCAACGTGGAAAAATCCCCATGTTCATCACGGTATTCGATGATCCTTTGTGCAAGAGCAGGACCGATGCCCGGCAGACTTTCCAAATCCCACTGTTCCGCATGATTTATTGAAACCTTCATTTCCAGTTCCTCGACGATAAGAGTATATTGCCTTCTCCACCTTTCATGCTTGTAGAATCCAATGATATATATCACCGAAAGAACGACCACCACGGCAATGAGCACAACACATTCACGCTTATTCAATGGCAAACAACCTTTCCGTTCTTAATCGTACTCTCACCAGAATCAATAGCGGTGTTCCGGATATATGATCCTCAGTAGGAAAGAATACATCGTCGCTAAACTTTCGGCACTGCATTTGTCCACTGTATCATCCTCTGAATCCCAATAGGGATAGTCAAAATCAATGACATTGATCGCACGCAATCCATATTGGATCAACGAAATATGATCATCCACAATGTAATACTTCACGATCGGCATGAAAACCTCTGGTGCTATATCCTGTGCGACCATCCAGATCGAATCAACCAGTGCAGGGAAGAACTTCACTGAGTTCCCCTCCTTGAAGATCTGCAAATCACGATCTCCCACCATATCGATCACGATAACGAAGGAATAATCATCGACACAGTGCGCGGCAAAATGCTTCGACCCCAAGAGCTCAGCTTTATCAACATCCTCACCATCGAAAAACAGAAGATCCACGCCGATCGATGACGGTTTCCTTGCCAGTGTATCTGCAAGACTCAATAGCAATGCGACCCCTGATCCACCATCATTCGCGCCCGGACATCCGACATCAGAATCCCAGTGCGCAGCGATCGCGATTTTTTTTTCAGGTCCTGAAAATCGTTGGTATATATTATAAAACCAGGTATTTCTGGTGAAAAACGAATCGACCTCCGGTGATGAACAGTGTTCTATAATATAATCCCGGGCCTGTAAATGGGTTGTTGTCCCGGGCACACGTTCCCCGATCGCACAGAATTCCCGGAAAAGATCATAAGTGTTTATTGCATGTATCACTGCTACATTGATAATCAGAAATAGTGCTATCCTGCACAACAGCCGCGAACATGAATCACGATTCACCATTACATCCCTAAAAATTGATATTTGTCCAGATATTTATACTGATCCGTCTTGTATCCTGCTCACTATTAATATCTTCGTTCTGTGAGTAATCGACATTCGCGCCCCCGGTAACACTCGAGGAAAAGTTGTATGAAAGACCGAGATTCCCTCCATATGTTTTTGAATCATTGGTCGGTTCGAACAGGTCGCCGAAGTAACTGGATGTTCTGCTGTAATTCGCACCGAGACTGAGCGACAGGTTGGATTTGAATTTGATCCCCCGGAGCAGAGGAAGCGAGATACCTTTGGGAGCGCTGAATGTATATGCAAGACTGGCACTTGCCCCTTGAGTGATTATTTTTGACGGAAGGGTTATCCCTGATGCGTAATCATTACCCAATGTTTGGCTGTAAGTGATATCAAGTGAAGTTGATACGCCATTCTTCAAGGAAAGCTGGATGCCGGCAAGTGGGCTGAGATTCAACCCTTTGGAATCAGATATCTTTTCAGGTTCATTTGTATCCGGTCGCACCTCGTATCGATCTTCGAACGATTGGTTAAAACTACTGGACAAAGTAACCTGACGGCACCAGGTCTTAAAGAAAGGAAGAGATTCCAGCCGCAGAATGCGCATGACCATGTTCGGATATACTGTTGTTCTGGTCTGCAGTTCTTTACCACCATAAGTGAACGTTCTACTTAGACTGCCATTATACCCACCGGAGACAGTGAGGAAACGCAAATTCAATCCTGATTGACCGCTGTACGTATCAGTCATACCTCGTCCTGGATATGATCCAGGGGTTTGATCATCTACCGGAATGGTATCAACAAGACCCCACTGGTAAAGCTGATCAGGTCGGTTCTTTACATTGATGTAGTTAGATGTACGCTGCCGGTAGTAATTCAAATTTGGATTCGTCAAATACGATATTGCTTTTTCAAATTTTTGTGCAAGCCACGATGGAGACCCGGTCGTCGCCAGTGTATCCTTTGTCTCATCGCGGAAACCAGTAACGAATCTTACCATCTTCTGGATATCGACCTGAAGGTCGATCCCATACCGTCCGGTATTGGAAACATTCCGGAGATCGAGGGTATCCTGCCGGATCTCAAACCGATAATCCTCGGTGTATGATGAATTGAAGGACAGGCGCGGAGAAAGGATAAGTAAATTCTGGGACACCGATGCGTTGAGAGATTGATTCCTCCCAACCTCTTCACCCAAAGTATACTGTCCAAACACTGAATCCCTGACCATCGAAAAATTGTAGGTAGCACTAAGGATACGGTGGGGAGAATAGGTTACTGACAGGTTCGGGGTCAATGTTCGTTTACGACGCGAACCGGTAGCATCGAATTTGTAGAGACTGTCCAGGTAATAGCGGTGATATGTTCTTACGCTATTATCGCTGTATAATACATTCGCACTAATACTCTTTGGTAAGAGAGAGAATGTCTGCTTTAAAAACCTTAAATCCCACTTGGGATCGAGCGAATATGCTGCCCGGTAGTTCATTACATCCGAAGTGTCGATGCTCAACGCAGCGCGGGAAAAACTTTGCGATCGGTCATGATCAAGGGTAAGGCGGTCGATCGTATTCTTTATCAGCCAATGGCGTGATCCACTCTTTGATAAATGAATAGAATATGATCTCATGACAACGGATGACTTCTCTTCGATACCTGCCAGACCAGTTATTTCGATATCATCAGCAAAACTCGAGAATCGCGGCTCATAGTAAGAGGTACGGTAATTACCGCTTATCGGAATACTGAATCCCCATTCACGTGGAAGAAATTTATTGAGGTTCATGGATCCATTGGTAGAAAAACTTCGTCCCGCACTCTGCACCGCGATATCCTTCGACTCTGAGAGTCTCTTGAACCGACCATTGGATTCGTCAAAAGCCACGGAAATAGACGCAAGGTCTGCAAAACTCAACGATCCGCTCCCCCTCACGATCCTGCCGACCTCCTGCTTTGGAGCCTGTAGTTTAACATCATTGAACCAGATAGTATCTGATAACGACGTCAGGAACTGGTTGGTCAAGCGTACTTCAAGGAACCGATTGCTCGCCATGGATGGTCGACCCGTGACTGTATAATTCGAATCACTTACTGTGTTGGTGTCGTAATAGCTTGCACGTTGCTGCTTCAACTCAATGAAATGCTGGAGTGAAACACTGAATACCCGGTAATCATTGAATGTCAGACTGCCATTCTCAAATTCCTCTGTATACTCATAATAGTTCAGACTATCAGTCCCGAACCGGATCGATATGATCGGATTGGATTGCTTGGTATGGAAATAGAACGTGAGGGTATCGTATGCACGGTAATCCTCGTTCTCGTCGGTCAATCGCTGCGCGACACAGGCATTCCCCGTTTCCAGAAGGTTCACGCGGAACTCAAGCCCTCCCTCTGATTTCGGTTGACCGAATTCGTCCACTTCTGTTGGGTACGGTGGCAGATAGTAGGTATGAGTTTTTGTATTGACCGGTGTCAGGGTGAAACTTTCCGAACGGTTCTGTGGATTATGACCAGCGATCCCTTTGTTACGCCATCTGCTGCCGACACCGCTCAGTTGATATAACAGCAACGTCTCAGGAGCGGAGAATCCATCGAACCAGATCCTGATATATTTGATATCGTGCCAGTCCAGTTGACCGACGATCGTATCGATATTCGTTGAATCCTTGATCGGGATCCGGAACATGCGCCATCCTGGCTGTAAGCCTGACTGCTGGATGTAATGACTGCCACTGGTGGTATCATCGAGGTCAATCGAATAACTTGCCAGGATGTTCTCACGATCAAGCCGACCGTTACGGTCAATATCCTCGGTATCCCACAGGGTGTTATTCTCGGTTCCGTTGATCCCACCTGAATAGTCATATGCATCATAATCATCATTGCCATCATCACCGGTGATCCCGCTTGCATCATCCCCATAGACCCGGTCAAGTCCAGTGTCTTCATTATACTGGTTCCAGACATAATTCCTGTTCGCGTCTTCATCCTCGAGTGTACCGCGACCATCAAGACTCCCGGTCGCATCACGCCGTAATTGATCTTCGTCGATCTTCTGGGCAAAATCTACGTGCATGACTCCACCCCGACCCCGTATAATGACCTCTAAATTCTCAACTTCATCATAATTCTCACCATATATGTATTGCATGAGTCCGGCAAAAGAAAGGGTGTCAGCAGGATTGAAAACCATACGGAGAATTTCCGCTGACTCGTTTTCATCCAATGGGTCAATAAATATATCACCGGCAAGCAGTCGGTCTTCGTCACGGGGATTGAACCAGATCAAACGCTGCTGCGCAAATGATGAATCCGACCGATTGATCGGCTGAGAACACAGCACCCAATTCTGTTTGCTGACCGATACCTCATGACTGATTACCGTTGATGATTCAAGATCATCGAGCCAGACCTCATTCTTTGCATTGAGATTAGAGAACGAATACGCTGCCTCGGCATTTACATTGAGTTTCGATACGATCTCGGTCTCGACAAAAGGCAGCCAGTCAACTGCCTGGGTGAGGAAGGGCAGGTCTTGAGGATAGGAAAGATCCGTTTCCAGGACCATTCGGTTGAATGGTTCTTCCCGTAACCGTATATGATCGACTGCCGGGTATGCCTCGGTCCGGTAAAAGAAAGAAGAACCGAGTACGGCATCACCGAACGGTTTCAAACTCGCACGAACCCCGACCAGGGACTTTTCCGCACTCGAGAAAAAGGGTGAATATTCTACTTTTATCCGTACTGTCTGGGTAGGCAGAATCGGTTTTTTCAATTCTAATATCCCCATATCATAGTCTACATGATAATCATGGTCCTTTTCCTGGAGTTCACCGTCGATATACACAAAGACCTCTTCAACATTTTCAGGTAAATTGAACCTTTTCTTCGATTCGGTTGTTTTTGTGAATATATAATATTTGCCCTGACCAGTAAGGTAAGGATTCTTGTAGATCTCAGGATCCGGATCGTTAAGTGTATCGCTGGCAAAGGGTTCCAGATACGGAAAACGCAATAGACCACGATCCTGTAAAAATACGGTGTTTTCATCGACCAGCCCGTCTTTAGGACTCACATCAAGCCCGAGAAGCTCAATATAGGGGATGTCATTCTGACGATCGCGGGGTTGTTCTCCTAAACCCTGGTAATAGATCCGCAAGGTATCGAGCCGTGAACCGGGCGAAACGACCTGATAGTAATTCTTTCGCTCATAATTGGTCGTGTACGATGTCGTATCGAGTCTTTCTGGACAGATCAATTTCAACTGGAAGGTGTCAACGAGTGTGTCGAGTGGATGGGCACTGCCGATCCATACAGTATCATTACCTCTGTCCAGTTTATAACAAACGCCCAGAACATAATCATTCGACAAACTGTATTCGAGTTCGATCACATCCTGTCCAGGATCCGTCAGATAATAGGTTCCTTCGCGTTTCACGGTAAAATCCCCGTAGTGATAGTTGATCGAATTGGCCGTATCATCCGGAATATTATCGTCATTGATATCAAGATATGCTTTTCCCGGGAAGGTCAGTTCGCCGATATTATTGTTCTGTGAGTTGTTATCATCGACATATACGTGTAATTCAAGGATCGTTCCATTCGGTTCGAGCCATAAAAAACGACGACGTTCAAACTGCTTTGCCAGAATGCTGTTCGTATCCGATTGTACTGTCCCTTCGATCTCGATCTCCTGCGATGACGTCTGTTCCTTGGACGCGATCGCAACGACATCAAGTGGTCCGAATTTCGCCGATGATTTGATCCCGAACAAACCCTTGTGAGATGGAATATCGCCGGTATAAGTCGTCGCCGGTATTGAGAGATCCGTATCACCGCCTTCGATCTCCTGTATGATCTCATCTTCCCGTCCTTGGTAAGACACCGTAATCTTGTTCTGCGATTCATTAATGCGTTCTGAATTATGATCGATGAAGACGCGCATACGGTCCCCGACCTGACCGTCGAGACTCACCGCCATTTCCTGTTTCAACTCCAACTCCGGGAGAAAAGGTGTCCGGTTCTCTGCAGTCTGGTTCGTAATAAAGGTCTGACTTCCACCAACCGTTATCTTTACGTATCCACCCACATCGAGCTTGCCGGTCTCTCCCATGAATTCGCTGAATTTCCCTTTGGGTAAGGGTATTTCAAATGTGCCGAACAGCCCCTGACTGGCATAGCCACCAGATTGCACAAGATCTTTTCTCAATTCTTCGAGCAACAATTGCCGGTTGCGTAACATAAGACCATCATCCAAATATGCGGTCACACTCTTGATGCTGTCGATACTGATGAGCTCTTCACCATAATAGCGGGCAAACACCAGATATTTTCCCTCTCCATCAAGGAAAACCCTTGTCTGGTAAGGACTGGGTAGCTGCGAGATCAATAGGAGTGCAATGATAAAACTCATAGTAGAACTCTGATCCTATCAGCCAGACCATTGGGATCGAGCTGGAATTTTTCCAAAAGGATTGACCGCGCCCCATGTTCGATAAAATTGTCTGGCAAACCAATGCACCTGATCTTTACCGATGCATCATGTGCCGAACAGTACTCCAAAACAGCACTACCAAATCCCCCATGGATAGCGTTCTCCTCAACCGTGATAATAGTCTTCACTTTTTTCAACAGTCTTGCCAGCATCCGTTCATCCATTGGCTTGATGAACCGACAATTCACCACCAGAGGATCGATCCTCGAACGTTTGAGGATGGACACTGCCTTCATTGCCGGCGCGATCATTGAGCCGGTGACGAGCAGGGCACAGGTATTCCCTTCCTTCAAAACTTCCCAGGAACCGATGTCGATCAATGGCGTCGATGCTTCCTCGTTCAATTCACACGCGCCGCGCGGATAACGTATGGCAAAAGGACCTCCTTTATACGCAATCGCGGTTTTCAGCAGGGATATCAATTCCGCGCTGTCCTTGGGCGCACTGACAACCATATTAGGAATGGTGCGTAAATATGATAGATCGAATGGACCGTGATGCGTTGGACCGTCTTCGCCAACAAGACCTGCCCGGTCGATCGCGAATATCACCGGGAGTTTTTGTAAACAGACATCATGTATGATCTGATCATATGCACGCTGCAAAAAAGTCGAGTAAATTGCACAAACAGGGATGAATCCCTGGAGTGCCAGTGCCGATGCCATGGTCACGGCGTGCTGTTCAGTAATCCCAACATCAAAAAACCGTTCCGGGATTTCCTCGCGAAACCGCTTTAAACCAGTCCCAAGACACATACCAGCCGAGATCGCAACAACTCGGTCATTCTCTCTTGCACAATCAACGATTGCATTACCGAATATGCTTGTCCAGCTCATCGATTTGTTCTTCACCACACCGGTTCTCACACAATATGGTCCGATACCATGAAAGATCTCTGGAGCCTGCTCAGCAACTGAAAATCCTTTACCTTTTTTTGTAACCACATGTACTAATTTCGGACCTTTGATATCCTTAACCCGGGAAAATGTGTCTATTAGTTCGCCCAACTTATGACCATTCAACGGTCCGATATACCTGAATCCCAGTTCCTCAAATATGACTGCAGGTGCGTATAGTCCTTTCAGGCCTTCTTCCAAACGTTTTGCTAGATTACGACCACGGTCACGGAAATATGCCGGAAATCTTCCAAGAAATTTCCACAGATCATCGCGGAACCGGTTGTATGTTTTATTCGTTATGACACGTGTAAGATACTGGGACAGGGCTCCTACCGATTCACCGATCGACCTCTCATTATCATTCAGGACTACGATCACGTCCTTATTCAGATGACCCATATGGTTGAGAGCCTCGAACGCCATCCCCGCGCCAAGAGATCCATCACCGATCACCGGGATGACCTGGAAATCAACTGCAGCCATATCACGCGCGATCGTGAAGCCGGTAGCTGCGGATAGTGAAGTTGATGAATGCCCGGTATCAAATACGTCATATTTTGACTCGGTCCGTTTGGGAAATCCACTGATACCCTTGTAGGTGCGGAGAGTATGAAATCGGTCATATCTTCCGGTCAATAACTTCTGTGCATAGGTTTGGTGTCCAACATCCCAGATGATCTTATCCTTTTCTGCATCGAATACATAGTATAATGCAATGGTCAATTCCACCACTCCAAGTGATGGAGCAACATGTCCACCCGTATCCGAGCATATGTGCACGATCTGTTCACGGATCTCATGGGCAAGAATATGCAACTCCTCACGGGTGAATCCTTTGATATCCCCGGGCTTTTGTATGTTCTTCAATAAAGGCATCTATTATTCCTTACTTTTGTCCACCGTATGAACACGATCATATTAGAATGTGCGATTGAGTATAAAGGAAGTTAGATGGCATAATAGGCTGAAATCCGAACCCAATTTCTTGAATTGCGCGATAGCATGGTCCGCATAACGCTTTGCGCGAAACCGTGCGCCATCTATCCCGTAAAGAGCTGAGGCGGTCAATTTGCCCGCAACTGAGTCCTTCCCCGGGGTCTTCCCCAACGTTTTTTTCTCCCCCACGACATCAAGGATATCGTCGGTATATTGAAACAGCATGCCCATATACAAACCGCCAGTTTTCAAGGTATCCTGAACAGCTTTGGAGACCTTGGCAAGTATCGCTCCGGCAAGCACAGAAACTGCGATGAATTTAGCAGTTTTGTGCACATGGATCGTTCGCAGAGAACACGGCTCCATACGTTTCTCTTCATCAATATCCATCAGCTGACCATAAACAACACCTTTTGGCCCTACCGCTTCACTCACCGCCTGAACAATAAGACATTTCTCATTCGCAAGCGTGTTTCCCAGCGTAAAAAGTTCAAAAGCATAAGCAAAAAGCCCATCCCCGGCCAGGATCGCCGGCGCTTCCCCGTATTTGCGGTGAGACGACGCTTTTCCCCGTCGGAAATCATCATTATCCATACAGGGCAGATCATCATGAATAAGTGAATATGTATGGATCAACTCTAGACCGCATGCGATTGGGAGGATCGCGGTTAGATCTTTTCCACCTGCAGCCTGGTAAACCGTGATCGCTAATATAGGACGTATACGTTTCCCGCCCTCGATCGAATAGCGCATCATAGGGAACAATGGATTTGTCTCGGGAAAAAATTCCTTAAGTGCACTATCAACGAGCGCTTTATTCTCTTTTAAATATGCAACAATATCGACATCAGACATAGCGCTAACACGATAATTGTAATGCAAAAAGGTATTTTGTCAAGGTAAACGCAGTTGACATTTATTGAACCATCAATATAATGGAAAAATGGGATGTACAGACGCTCCAACCTGCTCTCTACCCCGGGTATCGAAATTCCGCTTTTTTCACTCCCAGACCTTTAATTGGTGCATCCTTTGCTTTGGTGCGTTGTTGCGTATTGCCCAATTCATCTATAATCGCTCACTGACCGAAGGAGAAGCTGCTCTCGCCCTGAATATCATCAACAAATCATACGCTGACCTTTTGCAGCCTCTTGACTTTGCACAAGCAGCGCCAGTCGGTTTTCTGATCTCCCAGCGTTTCATGATCTCCATACTCGGGAATACCGAAATGACGCTGCGCATGATCCCGCTCATAGCCGCGCTTGCATCCCTTATCCTGTTCCTTGATGTGGCAAAACGTATTCTGAAACCGACAGCCCTCACGATTGGTCTCATTCTCTTTGCAGTCGGGGATCATTTGATATACTTTGCATCCGAAGTCAAGCAATATTCTACTGACGTATTCTGGGCATTGTGCATCATCCTGCTCGCTTTATGGCTTCTGAAACATAAAAACTCCTTGGTGCCGGTTATCATATATTCCCTGGTGAGTGCCTTTTCCCTGTGGTTTTCTCATCCTGTTCTGTTCGTAATCAGTACCTGCAGTCTCGTGATCGTAATCGTTCTCATCAAACAACGGTCCTGGCCCGTACTCGCCAGATTCCTCATAATCATGATCGTCCCATGCGCCAGTTTTGCATTGCATTACATGCTCGTCCTGGCGGCGGCTGCGCGCAACCAAGAGTTGATCGCCTTCTGGCAACCAGCATTCATGCCCCTTCCCCCCGCCAGTTTCAAAGACCTTACCTGGTACCCGTATGTTTTCCTGCGCACCTTTAAATTCCCCATCGGTTTCTCGGTATACACGCTGGGTCTGGCAGTGATCTCTTTTATATTCGGCTTTCTCACGATGCTGCGGACCAGGAAAAGGTTGTTAGCGATGGTTTTGTTCCCTGTTCTTATCACGCTCATAGTTTCGGGAATGTACAAATACCCGTTTGAGGGCAGACTCATCCTGTTTTTGACTCCTTTGTTCATCATCATCATCGCAGAAGGTCTTGATTTCCTGCGAGAGGGTGTTGCCCGGTACCATTTCCCTTCGAGCATATTTGTCGTGCTGGTATTACTCCTCTACCCGGTTGGACATTCATGGTACCGTCTCATCGTACCGCGAGCACCTGAGGAGTTACGACCGATCATGCAGTATGTGAGTGCGCACAAACGATCGTCTGATGAGATATACCTCTATTATGCCTCAGCCCATGCATACCGTTATTATGCGCCGCGCTTTGGCTTTGATCCGGATATCCAGCCTGGCGTCGAAGCACGCAATGACTGGACGCATTACTATACTGATATCGAGCAATATACGGGCAAAGGCCGTGTGTGGTTTTTATTCTCCCATATCGCTACAACCTATGGCGTGGATGAAGAAAAACTCTTTGTCAGTTATCTTACCGCATCAGGAGAACAACTCGATTATTTTTCCGCTCCCGGGGCTGCGGCCTACCTCTATGACATGACCTCACTATCCCGGCAGTAGATCAATCAAGCAAGACTATCTGCCGCACGATACATTGATCACCGATCTTACAATGGCACACATACACACCATCAGGCACATCATATCCATGATCATCCGTGCAGTCCCAGTGCTGCTCATAACTACCAGCCTGGGTGTGACCATTGAACAGAGTGCGCACCTTTCTGCCCGCAATATCATAGATCACCAGTGATGCATTCGTTGATCGGGATACGGTAAAGCATATGACCGCATTGTCCTTAATGGGATTTGGTCTGACCATAAGATCGATCGCCGTTTTCTGACTTTCGGTCTCTTCAATACCAACATTGAGCTCCCACCTGAACATACCCGCATCAGAAGTGCCGCAGTAGAGATAATTTCCAGGATAGATCCCGAGCGATGTAATATCAGTATCTTCCAGGCCATCGTTCATAACTGTCCATGCTCCACCTCCACTTGTGCTCTTGTATACACCGCTTTGTGTACCTGCGTATACAATACTCGGATCATCAGGATCGACCACGACCGCATTCACATCCGCACAACCAGTATCAATCCAGTTTGTCCCACTATTCGTGCTTTTGTAAAGGCCATTCGGAGTTGCTGCATAGACCGTATTCGTTATCACCGGGTCGATGGCAATATCATACACATAGCCGGATAGACCGGTTGAACAGTATGTCCAGCTACCTCCGCTATTGGTGGTCTTGTACATGCCCGGATTACCTCCGGCATATACGACACTGGAATTAGAAGGATCAACGGCCAGTGCATATGTGTACCCAGAGGCATTCAATGAGTATCGTATCCATGTAGATCCTGCATTGGTGGTCTTGGAAACCATCATGCCGCCGAGAATCCCACCGCTCCAGTAAACACTCGTATTATTGGGATCGGCAACGAGTGCTCCGCCATCAATATAGTACGCATCAACTGAATCCCAGACGGACCCGCCGTCTGTGCTCTTGAAGAGCTCGGCGTTACCTCAGCCGGTACCTTCAAGTGCGAGTACACGATCAGGATTCGTGTAATCGATCGCGAACTCGCAGATACTGCCACACTCCAGAGTCGCGGGTAATGTTACCCATGTCGTGCCACAATCAGTGGTTTTAAAGGTACATGCTTCCTCGAATTCAGTATAAATGATCGACGGCAGGGATGGTGCGGCGGTGAAACTCGTGATATGAGCAAGCGCCATACCATAATTGCTGTCAAACCACGTCGTACCTCCGTTCGTAGTCTTGAAACACCCCTGGTTATCCGCGGTGAACACAACACTCTCCTGATTCTGGCTCGCCGCAAGCGTTCGGGACATTTTGTAGACACCCCCGTGCCCACTGCCCGGGACGAACCACGAGGCTCCGGAATTCGTGCTCTTGAAGATTGCGGTATCCCGTCCTGCAAAAACCACGGTGGGTGAAGCCTCGGTAGTAACGATACTCGACATGAAATAATCACTATGCACCATTGCCCAGGAACTGCCACCATTCGTCGTGCGGTAGATGCCATCATAAAAGGTGGTCGCATACACATAATTCGGATTCGTAGGATGCACCGCGATGCTGTTCACATTATTGCCGGCAGTTGAAAATCCCGTCGACACATCCGAAAAATTGCTGCCGCTATTAGTAGATTTATACACTTTGGGATAATTACTCGGGGAATTGTAATAGTAACCACCAATATACAACGTATTGGGACTCGAAGGTGACAGCGCGATACACAGCGCACCGCCGTTGTATACTGTATGGAGCGGGGTGGTTGACCAGGACACACCGCTATTCGTGGACTTGAAAAATGCCATTACCGTATAGGAACTGTAAGGGGTTCGCCCAACCGCATATACAGTAGAGGACGATGTAGGACTGACCTCGATCTCCTGGATATAATCGTTTGATAAGGGAATAGTCGTCCAGCTCGAACCACCATTAGTAGACTTATAAATACATTGATAACTGGCGACATAGACGATCTGGGGATCGGTTGGATCAACTGCAATATCATATATATAATGATTCAATGTATCGAGAACGATCCAGTTCGCTCCGCCGTCAGTCGATCGTACGATCGTTGACGGATCTTTGTAACTTGCTGCGTAAACGATACTCTCATTCGACCTGGCAACCGCGATCGCGCCTAACGGACCACCGAACGGACCGATCGCTTCCCAGACACCAAAACACACTGCTACCAAACAAATGCTACAGACAGTAATTTTGATCATATAACCTCCTCAACTCCCTCTTCGTTTCTACACTTAAGTATAGATAGGTATTTACTATTTGTCAATAGGGAAATGGCAAAACAGACGTTATGATCGTTACGTGCGTTGAGTTCGTTAGTCGCGTTACTATCGTTAATCTCGTTAGTTGCGTTTTTTGCGTTAATAGCGTTCAAAATCTTCAATCTCAAATCGTACATCTTAGATGAAATGTAGCGTTTAGCGTATTGCGAGATAACATCCACGTGTACTAGTTCCTGGTATAGTCTCTCTCGGCTTACTGAATACTGCCTGCTGTTCGTGTTTTTATTCGCTCTACGCCTTACGCCCTATGCATTACGCGTTACGATTCTACGTCCACCCCAACCGATGGTATTGCTGATAGATCTCCCCCATGATACGACGCGGAAGAGGGAAGGTATGCACCCAGCGTAATCCCTGATCCCGTTTTTCGTGACGATACTGAGCATCCGTTATAAGGTGACACAATACCTCCTCAAAACTGGTCAGGGTGGCCTTTACAAAGGGATGACCGGGCAGCAGGGCTTCGTATTCTGGCGGTATTTCAGTGATCGTGGGAATACCGAGCGCGAGGAATTCAAGACCGCTGCGACCGTAACCAGTCCCGGCATAATTCCCGATCTGATCGATACCGATATCGCACGTTTTTTTGAGCTCCATGCACTGTTTATGCGATACCCCTTCGATCAAAAGAAATTCGAAATCACATTTTTTCTTCAAACGTTCGATCGCCTGCAGGATATCAGGTGTGCCCTTGGCACTCCGGCGTGTCGGTGAGTGACCGACCCGAAGTACTTTGTTTTCCCCGTCGCGCGGAATAATACCCTTGGCAACATACGGGATCGGCACGAAAAACAACCCCGGATCGATCTTGCGGTGATCGAGTTCCGAAGTTATTCTCAGGTTAGCACGCTCCCTGAGATAAGGATTCATCCCGAATTTACGCAATTCACTGCCAAAAAAGTGGGTAACGATATGTTTTTTCTGTAGTTTCTTCAATAAGCGTTGACCATAGATAAATGGGATATCACCATCGAAGTGGTATACATCGAAACCATCAAGTTCATAGCGTCGCCATGCTTTATGCAAAAAATACCCCCATATCATATCCCGTAAATGGAAATACGTTCTTTCAAACGGAGTGTTCCCCTTGATCTTCAATTGTAGGTTATCCTCGGGAACCGTAACGTCAGTGCGTCTTATTAAACCTCTGACAACCCGCATGGAACCGGAATTCAAGAGTGGATAGTTCAGACATACTCCATTAGGAAAACCCAGGCGGGATGGGGTCAAGGTCACAAACATGCTTTCATCATTGAATAACCGGTGCGTCCGACTTAAAAGACCTGGTACATCCTGGATATTTTCAGTTGCGACGTGAAGTATACGCATAGTGATAATGAGTTAACAGACAACCTTACTGGCAATCACTGCTGATCACTGTTTCTTAAAGGCCTTTTCAAGTGCCTCCTCAAGCGGGGTCTCTTGAAAACCCAATTCCCTCACGGATCTGGCATTGGAACCGGTGAGTACAGTTTTGCCGGTCTTCAAGTCAACAGGAGATTTACCGGTTATCTTTGCGATCTTTTCTGCAAGAATAGTTACATCAACCGGACTCCCGCAGACGTTGTAGACACTACTTACCTTCTTTGAAATACTGCTGTTGATAACATCCACGACATCGCCTGCAAAGGTCGGTGATATCGTAGCATATTCTGTTTGGAACGATCGTTGTTTCAAGATCGCGCCTGCAAGTTCGGTAATCATACCGCTTCTTGTGTTTTTACCAAACGGGAAGAATACACGGATCGTACTGATCGGAAACGCTGAGTGATAGAAGCGAAAAAGATATTCGGTCTCGAATTTCGTGGTTGCATAAAATGTGCGCGGATTGAAGGGCGCCTGCTCGTCGACAATGCTTCCTTGACCGTATACCTCTCCGCTTGACACATAGACGAATTGCTGAACCTTTATCCTGCGTGCCCAGTCAAGCAAGGACAGAGTCGCACACGGATTTGCCCGGAACATACTGGTAAACGGTCCGGAATACATATCAAAGGAATGAATAACAAATTGAACCCGCTTGGGCAGTGTTCTGGTTAAATCTGGATCCTGATCGAATTTCAAGAAACCGTACTTCAGGTTTATCTTCCCCAGGAAGGACATCGGCACCTCTTTTGGCGTCGGGTATATGGTGAAAACTGATTCTCCCTGTTCAATAAGCCGCAACAACAGCTGTCCCCCAACACCATACGGATTTGTGACCAGGTATTTCATGTCCATGGACCATTATACATGAATAGACATGTTGGTCAATTAAAAATTTTTCTTATATCAATGCCGTTCAGAAAAGACATGATCGCTCGATCATTACTACTGACGCACGCGGGGACCAACGTCTTGCCGTAGCACAAATTCGCAAGATTGTACTCACGGGTCTTCACGAACGGACGCATGAATGCATAATCGAACCACGAGCACCGGTTGAAAAAAACTTGAGGGATATTCATGAACGCAGCTTCCAGTGATGCTGTACCCGAACAGGTGATCAGGAAATCACAGTTCTTCATATGCTGATAATGGTTATCGGTATGCACTTCCAACCGATCGTGATACATGTCACCAAGATTCTTTATGGACATAGCGATCCGGGGATCTCTTGTGATAACATCAGGCGTATGCAGGATAAGAGCATACCTCATGGATTTCAGAGATGACTGGATATACGACAGGTAATGAACGATCAACGGAAGATTCCTCCTTATCTCGCTGCCGCGGGATCCGGGCATAAATCCAAGCCTGGGGAGTGTATCAGTACGAATGAAGTGCCGCAGAAAAGCAGGCAAAGGATTTTCCCAGTACTCGACATAAATACCTCGCTGTTTATAGAATTTATACTCGAAAGGGAATACCGTGATCACCCTGTCCACCCATCGTGCGACAAGGTTTGCGCGGAATCCTCCCCACGCCCATGCCTGAGGAGGTAATAGGTAATGCACAGTGCAGCCAAGACGCGAGGCATATTCACACAAAAGAAGATTGATCCCCGGATATGCAACCGCAATGAATTCGCGCGGGTGGATATCCTGCAACGCCTTCTTGATCGCCTGTAACACTGTCATGTGCCGCGAAAATGACGAAATTGCAGTCTGGAGCCCCAGGGTCTCAAGTTCGTCGCAAGTCATCACGCGTACAACACCAGCATCCTCCATCAATGTTCCACCGACCCCGACAAATCGAGATGCGGGCGAAGAATTTATTGTCTCACGAATATAAAACGATGCATAAAGGTCACCAGATGGTTCACCCGCACAGATGAATAGTGGCGGAGACATATTCTCAACGTTCATTGTTCTGCCAGGCGACAACCCGGAGGGTTCATATATGAGATTTTGAAGAATTGTATTACTTTTTTCCACCACCCTTTTCTGGGGGTGATGGACTTTCCGGTTTTGTTATTGAGGGTGGTTTATCTGAAGGTTTTGTCAGTTCTTTACTTTTTTGCTCTGATTTGACAGGAAGATTGGATTTTTTATAATCGGTCACATAAAATCCACTGCCCTTGAATATCAGGCCGGCACCACCTGAGATTATTCGGCGTAACTTACCGCTGCATTCAGGACATCGTTTCAAAGGCTTTGCAGTGATGTTCTGGAATTCTTCGAAACGATGACTGCACTTCGAACACTCATATTCATACGTCGGCATACTCTACCGAATATTGGAGAACCGGGAATGGGGAGAAACGGTGAAAACACCTTTTTCCATGTTGCCTGCAACATCACCGATACTCCCCATCTCCCATTCTCCTTTTCTCAATTAATATCCGCCGTATCCGCCAGGTCCTCCTGGGGGCATGGGCGGCGTCTTATCTTCTTCAGGTTTTTCAACAACCACTGCTTCAGTGGTTACAAGAAGTGATGCAATACTCGCGGCGTTCTGCAGCGCTGTACGCGTCACTTTTGTCGGATCAATGATACCGACTGCGATCATATCCTCAATCTTTTCCGTCATCACATTATAGCCCTGTTTGGTCGTTGCCTTTTTCACTTCCTCTACGATAACCGAACCTTCCCGACCTGCATTTGCCGCTAGCTGTCGTGTGGGTTCTTCAAGTGCTCGGCGTACGATATTGATCCCGATCTGTTGATCACCAATCAACTTCACCTTTTCAAGGTCTCCCAGTGCACGGATTAGGGCTACACCGCCACCCGGCACAATACCTTCCTCCACTGCGGCGCGTGTCGCATGCAGCGCATCTTCGACCCTGGCTTTCTTTTCCTTCATTTCGATTTCTGTCGCTGCACCAACATTCAACACTGCAACACCGCCGGCGAGCTTGGCAAGCCGTTCCTGGAGTTTTTCCTTATCATAATCCGATGTCGACTGTTCCATTTCATTCCTGATCTGCTGTATCCGTGCCTGGATATCAGCCTTTTTACCAGCACCCTCGACGATCGTCGTGTTCTCTTTGTCGATATTGATCCTCTTTGCCTGGCCGAGATCGGATATCTGAACGTTCTCCAGTTTCAAACCGATATCCTCGGATATGAGTTTCCCGCTGGTAAGTACCGCAATATCCTCAAGCATTGCTCTCCTGCGATCGCCGTAGCCTGGTGCTTTCACCGCAGAAACAGATAGAGTACCGCGTATCTTATTGACCACGAGCGTAGCAAGTGCTTCACCTTCAACCTCTTCTGAAATGATCAACAACGGTTTGCCCTTTTGGGCGATCTTTTCCAGAACCGGTAGAAGGTCCTTCATCGCGCTGATCTTTTTCTCAAAAAGCAGGAGGTAGGCATCTTCCAGTACACATTCCATTTTATCCGGATTCGTGATGAAATATGGTGAAAGGTATCCACGGTCGAACTGCATGCCCTCGACCACATCAAGGGTAGTCTCCATACCTTTGGCTTCTTCCACCGTGATAACTCCGTCTTTTCCTACTTTATCCATAGCATCAGCAATAAGTTTCCCGATCGCCTCATCATTATTCGCAGAAATTGCCGCGACCTGTGCAATGTCAGTCGATCCTTTGATCGGTGTTGATAGTTTTTGCAGGCTTCCCACAACTGCTTCAACTGCCTTATCGATACCTTTTTTGATCTCCATCGCATTGCCACCTGCGGTGACTGTCTTTAAACCTTCCCGATATATAGCTTCGGCGAGAATCGTCGCGGTCGTCGTACCATCTCCAGCAACATCAGATGTTTTTGATGCTACTTCTTTAACCATCTGTGCGCCCACATTCTCGAATTTATCTTCAAGATCGATCTCTTTAGCAACGGTAACGCCGTCCTTTGTTATCGTCGGAGCGCCAAATTTCTTTTCCAGCACGACATTTCTGCCCTTTGGTCCGAGCGTCACCTTTACTGCATCAGAAAGCATCTGGACGCCCTTCAGGATCGCTCTTCGCGCATCTTCATTGAATTTTATCTCTTTAGCTGCCATCGCTGTCTCCTTTCCTTAATCCTTTACAACTATGCCGAGGACGTCTTCCTCACGAATTATCAGATATTCCTTATCTACCAGTTTGATCTCTGTACCAGCATACTTTCCGAAAAGAATAGTATCGCCTTTCTTGACTTCGAGAGGGATCTTGTTCCCTTTTTCGTCTCTTCGACCAGCACCCACTGCAATAATTTTACCCTGCTGGGGTTTTTCTTTTGCTGTATCGGGTATTATAATACCACCCTTCTTCACTTCCTCTTCTACTCTCTCAACGATTATGTGGTCGTGAAGTGGTTTTATGTTCATTTTTCCTCCTTATTATTTCTCTTCCAAAATACCCTTGCTAACTTCTGCTCATCTGAGAACCTATACTCGATATCTCCTCCATAGGAGTGATAGAGCATTCGGCCCAGATGTACGGCAAGATTCTCTGAGGTTGTCTCGAGGCACGTCCCACCCTTTTCCTCGCGGATCGTCATGATACGATCGAGTGGATTGTGAATAATCTGCTTTTTTTCCTCATTCTTCAACATATTCATAATCTCAGTACGTCTTGTCTTGAAGAAGTCTCCATTGATATACACGATACCCATCACATAATGGTCTTCTTCCTTACGACAAGCCGGACACTTATGTTTTTCCTTTGCCGTCTTTGGATCGAAATCCTCTATCCGCTGCCACCGTCTTCGTCGGAATACCAATCCACAGCGCGGACACAATGTCGGCTCTTTATGGCTTTTTCTAGAAAGGTAGGGATCATCAAGATGGGGCTTGAGCCCTCCCCGTATACCACGGTGCCCTCTTGGCACAATACATCTCCTTTTTCAGACTGAACAACCGTCCTCTATGGGCGAAACCCGACTTGAACGGGTGACCTTCTGCTTGTAAGGCAGACGCTCTCGCCAGCTGAGCTACTCGCCCTTTATGACACCTATTATATATAAAAGTTTAGTATTGTCAATATTATTTGTTTAAAGGTAGTGTATACTATTGTGTGTAAATTGATTCTTGAAAAGGAGAAAAAAAGGTGTATCCTCCAGTTGATATGCTTCGATTAAGAAGAAAGGAGGACACACCTATGACTTATCTAAACGAT
>Ga0180438_10002301_pt1 | contig 31635 bp, 21 predicted proteins | sample SS_ome_12_FD_132455 | JGI IMG/M metagenome (GOLD analysis project Ga0180438, IMG submission 132455) | Hypersaline lake sediment archaeal communities from the Salton Sea, California, USA - SS_3_D_2 metaG | ecosystem: Environmental > Aquatic > Non-marine Saline and Alkaline > Hypersaline >... | reverse complement strand
TCAACGTGATATATTCCTCTCTCATCTGGGCTCTCCTTCACTTGAGTCTGAAGAAAAACCCAAACTTTAAAAACCGGAAACTTTTACTTTGCTAAAACCGGAAATTATCACGTTGCTGCTACAAGCACTAATTTTGGCCCCAATTTCGGCTTGTCCTGTGTTGCTCCGAACTATGCTCAAATGAGGTACAGCTCGGCCGCAGTCTGACAAGTAAATGAGGAAAAAATCTGGATTTCTGTTTATCTTAAAGATCGAGGAAGGGAATATGTTCGAATACCGTCAGGTCAAGACATTTCTTGCCCATATGGTTGGATCCGCGCGGAGGGATGAGCAGCCGGCATGATACCCCTATGGCTGAGCCGGTGGGAGATGACTGGATATGATAATGAGATCAAAAAGCTGGGGTAAATCGCAGTTTCTTTACTTATAGGATAACGACTCGAATTTTGCTCGGTTTCTGTTTTCCCAGTCGAAATCGGTGAGAACGATGACTATTCTGGAAACACCTTCTATCGGATCGTTAAAACTCAATTCAAAATGGGCGTATGATTCGATATCACTCGAAGTGATAGGAAGAGTAACGGAGGTATCAATGACTCCCCTAGCCTTAAATATGGGGGAGGATGGAGATCGGAGGATATCTATCGCACATTTCACATCGTTATCGATCACAACTTTATCTTTATACAGCTTGCACTTGAGATCCTTCATTCTGATCAACAAACTTGTTTGGTTTTTCATGATTATTCCTTGATTTTTATTGAATGTTCAAAGAAGTGATACACAATTTAAAATCCAGGTGCTCTAATCTCACCAAACTCTTTGTCGTGTGTCAAGCAGCTTTTTTTGCACCGTGTTTTCAGATTTACCTCTTTCCAGGTCCGGAGAGAACCTTTCCCGGTAATGCACCCGTATGCTGGTCATGATCGATGACCAATTGCCCGTTTACAATGACGTAATCAATCCCGACCGGATAGCGTTCTGGTTCTGTATAGGTGGACTGATCCGCGATTGTGGAAGGATCAAACACTGTAAGGTCGGCAAAATGGCCTTCTCGGATAACACCGCGGTTTTGAAGCCCCATCACCGAAGCAGGCATGGATGTCATTTTCTTTATGGCCTCGACTATGTTCAAGAGCTTCTTTTCCCTCACATAGTGTCCAAGTAAACGGGGAAATGTGCCGTAATTTCTCGGATGAGGGACGCCCTCTCCCAGCGGACCATGGGGAGCCAGGGCGGAACCATCTGAGCAGAGCATTACCCAGGGAAGCCTCAATACGGTATCGGTGTTGGCTTCACTCATGGCAAATCCAAAATGAGCCATATCCCCTTCCTCTGATATGAGCAAGTTACACAAGAGGTCATAGGGATCAGTCTTTCGTTCAGCTGCAATTTGCTGGAGGTTCTTTCCGATAATCCCTCGGTTTTCGTCATGGGTCGCATCGGCAATGACGATGCTTTCCCATGGATAACCTTTGAACTTCTCTAATGTTTCCCCCTTCATGCGTTGCCGCATCTCTCTGTTTTTCAATCTCTCGACGAAATCCTTCAATCCTCCACTCAATGCCCAGGGCGGAAAGAAAACATTCAGGCCGGTTCCGTAGGCTGTGTAAGGATAGCGGTCAGCGGTAACTTTTAAGCCTCTCTCCTGAGCTTGTTCGACAAGATCAATCATATAAGGCATTTTCCACCAGTTTGTCCTGCCTCCAACCTTAAAGTGGGAAATCTGCAGAGTCACCTTGGCTTCCTCGGCAATGTAGATAGCCTCGGCAATGGCTTCAACCGCCTGTTGATCCTCACTCCGGATATGAGTTGCGTAAATTCCACCATGATTCGCGATAGCCTTGCACACAGCGATGATTTCCTCAGGGGCTGAGAAGGAACCGGGAAAATACTCGAGGCCTGTCGAGAGCCCAAAAGCACCCTGTTCCATGGCTTTGGCGGCCAATTGTTTCATCTGTTCCATTTCTTCAGAGGTAGGCTCTTTTTTCTCATGTCCCATCACATAGCTGCGCAGAGTTCCATGACCGATGAGTGTGGCGTGGTTAAGAGCGAGCTTGTTCTCTCTCAACCTGGTCTGATATCCACTGAGATCTGTCCAATCGATATTTATCCCGAGTCTATCGGCGGCTCTTCCGTCTTCGTCTTGATGGGCAAGATCAGGAGGAAATGCCGAGAAACCGCAATTGCCGTTGAGCTCTGTGGTCACGCCTTGACGGATTTTGCTCTCGGCTTTGGGATTAAGAAAAGGCGTCAAGTCTGAATGAGCATGGATATCGATGAATCCTGGCGAAATGACCTTTCCTGAAGCATCGAGTATATCTTTGGCCCGGCTCTTCCCAAGATTCCCCACGGATTTAATTCGCTCTCCGACGACTCCGATATCGGCTTCATAACCTTTATCCTGGATTCCATCGATCAAGGTGCCGTTTTTGAGGATGAGATCAAATTCGTCTTGTGCCGAATAATCGTGTGCCCACATTCGGTTTCCGACTACGCCAACCGCCAAACCTGTCCGGGCCGTGGTTTTCAAAAAATCCCGTCGGCTAATTTTTTTAATCATAAGCCCCTCCCTTCTCCTTAATCCATCGAACGCCTGTTCCACACCTTAACTCAAGGATGTGCCTGTCCTCTTTCAGCCTAAGCATCCTCATACCAGATAAATACAGCGAATGCGCAAAAAAGGCAATTATTCCTTTTTATTTATTGGCAGGTTTTGGAGTGTGATCGGCTTATAGTTTTTTTCGTAAGAGAAACAAAGCCACCGTTCCACCACTCACTATTTTCTCTGTTTCAATCGATAGATCATGTTTTGATATCAAGGCAGGCAAGCCTTCATTCGCAATGAATTGACGATAATTCTTAAAATGCTCTCGTCCGCCGGAAAGTTCAGCCAAGGTGATAAGGCACTTGTTTAACCACCCCTTCAACAGTTGAATCGGACCGGGGTGGAAGTCGATCAGCAACATCCTCCCGTCCTTCTTGAGGACGCGTTTCGATTCTTCGATCACGGCCGACCGAACTTCAGCCGGCATTTCGTGCAGAACTGTCGTCATCATGATGAGGTCGAATTCCTCATCCGGATAGGGCATATCGGACGCGTCGCCGGCATAGAGATCTGCAGTCTCACCAAGCCTGTTACGAGCGACTTGAATCATCGCCGGCGAACGATCGATCCCAAACACGTGGCAGCCCAGCTTTTGATACAGTTCGAGGTGAATGCCCGTCCCGCATCCCACATCAAGGACGAACATACCCTCTCTTGGTGGATACATCTTCAAACCGATAGCCCTCAAGCCGCTGTTGAGAGGCTCGAAGATGGCATCATAGTACTTGGCAAATCTTTTGTAGGGGTCCTTCCTCATTGATTGCCTGTTAGAGTTCGCAAATTTTCGCTTCGAGATATTTCTTTGCGTCTCTCTGGAGAAATGGAGACGCAACCTGAGCCTCTGAGATTGAATCCCCCATTCTCAGGGCTCCTGATTATTTCTCTGATGAAACAAGGCGTTTCAGCTCCTCATACCTGTTGAGAATTGAGGAACGGAAGTTTTTGGGCGTTTTTGTCACATCAGGAATATTTTGCGGTTGTCCCAACTTCGTTCCGCAGTCACCGCAGAAACTTTGCTTATCCGATCCCGCCTTTTTTTGCATTTGATCTAATCCCTGTGTTAGATTAATTGCCACATAGAATTAAATCACCTATGGGAAGACATATCAATGTGAAAATTGTCATTTTTTCATTCCTATCACTCCTGCTTTTGGTCCATATCGGAATTTCTGTAGAAAGACACGTAACAACACCGGATGGTCAGGTCTCAGTTGTTTATCCTGACGAATGGGAAAGGGGCGTTCCTTCCAAAGGATACAGTTTATTGCTGGGTTTTATCGAACCCGTTACTAAAGTGTATGTCGTCGAATGAAAGCGAATTTTAGCCGTGTGTATCTTTCCTCATCGTCATTTCATTAAACCTGCGGCCATCGTAAATCCCCAGCATGGCCATAATGGCCAAAACCACAATGGCAGCCAAAGAAATAACAGAAAGTGGGACACCGGCACTTCTTACTCCCATAATTCCCAGGATGGCTATTCCCTTAGCCAGACGCTGTACAAACATGTTGGTAAAAGCACGTGCCTTGTATTTCTCGTCCGGCGATGTGGGGACATAGAGAGTCTCCCGGGCTGTCTGCTGGAGAGAATAATTCAATCCATTGTCTGAAATGATGAGCAGTGCTGCTGTAGTCAAGCTAGGAAGAAACAGATAACCGCCTGAACTGGCTATGGCCGTGACCGGGAGAACACAGAGGGCAAAGCTAAGTCCAAATCGCCGGACGATAAAGCTGACTAGAAATATCTGAACAATAGCGGCAATCACGTTGGCTTTCAAATAAACACTGTTGATAAAACTCTGGGTCACAGTTGTTCCGGGTAAAATTTCGGCAGCCTTGCTGAAAAGGTATTCCATAAGTTGAGAAGCAAATTCATAAAAAGCCATGATCCCCACAATGGCTGCCAGGTATTTGGAACGCAGAGCCAATTTAGCCCCCTCGATTGCTGCGGCCAGTCTTGAACGCCTTTGAAACGGTTCCTTTTTTGGCGGTTCTCCAGGCACAGCCTGACCAAAAGTACCAGTGCGACGCACCAACGACTCCGCGACAAAAGTGATGATAAGCACCAAGACCATCAAGATGGCAGAGATCAGCATAAGATACTGATGGCCTAATTTTTGGATATATATTTCATTCAATGTGCTGCCGAAAACCCCGCCCACAGTGAGACCAGCCCCCATCAGCCCAAAAAGCCGCTTAGCTTGAATGGGGCTCGAAATATCAGTGAGATAGGCCCAGAAGGAGGGCACCAAAAGTGTGGTGGTCAAGTCGCCTATGATATAGAAAATCCATATCACCGCGGGATGAGGATAGTCCAAAAGAAAAAATAGAGTCAGGAAGGATGCAGCAAAAAATAAACAGAAGGAATAGATCAGGCGTTGGCGGGGAAGCTTGTTATAGAGGAAGGTAAAGGCTATGACTCCCAAGGCGGCTGCAGCAATGTTGAGAAGCTTGGCGTAAAGCTCGATGTCTGCGCCGAATGCTTCAAGAAAAAGCCCTTTTTTCAGAGGCTTCAAGATCTGGAAAATAGCCATAACGAACAGAGAAAAAAGAAACATCAATAAAACGACAGGAAACTCTTCCCGTTTGAAATCGAAAATGGCCTTGATCGGATTTTTGCTGACCATTGTGCCCCCCCATTTTTTACGGCTCATTATATCAATTCCTCTTCAAACTCACCAGCCTTCCCATCCCATCATCCATCTGAGCTATCCAGGATTCAGCACACGCCCACAGTTCAGCCCTCGGCAAATCCGGTTTGAATCCGAAATGCCCACTATTAACTCTAAATTCAAATCATAAAGCAACGGAGAAAACTTTTTAATGTATGGAATATTGTTCTGTCTGATTCGTCTTTATAAGAAAGATGAAGAGTGCATATCTTGAAAACAAAACTTATCGAAAAAGAGGAATAATGGGAAAAAGAAGGGTGTTAGTGTTTATCCTGGCCATAACTCATTTTGCAGCCTTCACTACAGCCGAAAAGATAGGGATCCTCGAGGGGATTTTGCAGCCTGCAGGCGTAGCCGTACGGGGAGATGAAGCTTTTATTCTCGATGGAGCGAGCGTTTCCGTGTTTTCACTTGATGATCTTCGACTGCTCCGCAAATTCGGAAGAGAGGGGCAAGGTCCGGGTGAAGTGGAAACAACCCCCTGGTTAAAGAATCTATTGTATGTTTCCAATGATAACGTCGTTATCGACAGCGTGAATAAAATTGTCATATTTTCGCGGTCCGGATCACTAATCAAGGAATTGAGACGAAGCGAACAATTTACACAAATGATACCGGACTCAGTTCATTTTGCCGTGTATGAGGACAAGATCTTCATCGAGGAAAGTCCCAAAGGATTCTATATCGAGGTCTTCGATCATAAGGGAAAAATGATCCATGCTATTCAAAAAGATTTTGAAAAGATTGCTGTCCAGGATGCCCATAGAAGAGAGGCTGAAAAGCTTTTGAGCGTCGATCCCTTTATGAGAAACGCACCGGGTGGATGGCATGAGATAAAGAAGACAATGCACCTGAATTTTCCGGATTCGTTCCCGGCAATCAGGGATATGGTCATCGCCGATAATAAAATCTATGTTCAAACTTACAAAAAATTAAATCAACAACAGCAGTACATTGTCTTGGATCTCAAGGGGAATGAACTACTCCGGACGTCTTTGCCGGAAATGAGCCCTCCTGGATTTACGGAACAGATGATGGGAACGGGCGTCAGACTCTTTGATATCAGCCACGATAGATTCTATTATATCGTAGAAACGGATGAAGGGAGTGAGTTGCATACTCAGGAAATTGAGTTCTCAAACCCGCCACAGGAACTGAACGCATCAATCTCGAACGGACGCGTTCAGGCCTTATGACCCAGGTTTAATCGAGTTCAAAATCTTTTGCACATCTGCCTCATATTTCTTCAATATCTCAGGAGCCCCGGTCACCAGGAATAAAAAGACATGGGTACCCTCCGGATTGAAGAAGGCAGCATAGACCTTCACCGGCGCATCATTTCTGGCTTTTTCCTTTCCTGTTGCATCCATAAAGATGAACGAAATCCCGTTAATGGTCTTTTTCTCCCACATTTCTGCAGCCTGAGCAAAATCGGCGATGTGGTCAGCCATCAGTTCTCCGGCATTCTGTTCCGCCGCATCGAGGTCGGCAACGGCATCCGGGACAAAGGCCTTGAGAGTGATAAGCAACCGGCCTTCCTGGGTAAAATCCGGCGAAGCCTGGAATGGAACAGCTCCAGCGCCCTGCACATCCGCTTTCCTCCATTCTCTCCAGCTGTTTGGGAACATGCTGGAGACGACATCCCAGCTGTCAGGGATGCTGAGAGAAAAAATGGGATTCTCCTTCGGGAAGAAATGCTCAACCTCTCCTGCAACCGAGACACTCGCCGTGGAAAGCAGAAGCCATACGCTCATCGCATACGGCATGATTTTCAGCTTTCTGGAGACCTGCCTCCCATAGAATGATTGATCGGGATTCATGGCGAAAAGGTGCAGACTTTTTTGTTCTGAAGATTTGACAAATAAATCTAAAAGCATTTCTACCTCCAATGTTCTTTTCATTGAACGGTGTTCATCATAGTGAACAATTTTAATGTAATCAAGTTCGGAATGATATCGATGTGAGTGAAACATATATTATTCTATAAAAATTCCTTCGTAAACGCTGTCGTATGCTTGGAATTTTTTGGTTCGGTCATAGGAGCCACCAATTGAATATAATTTATCGTTTGGGACTGCGACTTGAGCACCATGACGCGCTTCCGGAAAAGGACTTCCTTCTTTCCATTTGATTTGGTGAATAGTATATTCCTCATTAGTAGCAGGCATCTGCTGGCTGATGCAGTGCATTCCGCCGCCGCCAATGTTTAAAGCTTCCGGATTGATTTGAATGATGTCCCGGTTTGGAAAGACTTTTTTGATGATCTGTTTGAACGCTTCATCCTTTTGGCGGAAATCTTCTGAGCGCCCCTCTTTCCAGTAAGCAGGGATTAGTACGACTCCGTTGGTGACAATAAAGTTCAGATAGCTGGTCGCAAGAATCAATGTAATCGGCTCATCATCCTCGATCACTGTTCCGTCTTTAAAATCTATGCTTTTTAGATATTGAATATGGTCTTCATCATCCACAGTTTCGTAAATGGCTTTTGTATAAGGAACACGGATAATCTCGAAGGCTTTACCATCTTGATCGGTGGCCGTCTTCAAAATACTTAAGTTTCTCTCCATGCGCTCGTAAGTGATTCCGGCAATGGGATCCGCATCCCGTTCTTCAGGAGTAACTTCGGTCAGGAGAATTGTATTCGAACCCACAAAACGCGCATATTCGTCAATATGTCCACCTGTGCCTCTGACAAAAATTCTTCCGGGGAGCACCCCTTTAAAGGTGAAATCATCTTCGGCTACACCTTCTTTCAGCCAAATCACTTTCTTGACGTTGAATATTCGCTTGTATTCCCTCTCTAATTCGGCTTTTGTCCAGTCGGGATTGCGCTGCAGCTCCACTGCCTCTGTAACCATCATGGTGCCCTTGCCGTTGAACTCCCGGTTTCCACCCTCGCTGATCATGCTTGAACGAATAACCGGCAGTTCCAAAGCCCGGGCCACCAGACGGTCGACTCGTTCTGCCTGCATTGCATATTCACTAGTTTGGTTATCATAACCCCAGGAATTGAAGCCAAAATCGGCGATTTTCATCTCACCCTTGCCGTTTTTCAAGAAAATCGGACCCATATCGCGTATCCAGATATCCCCACGGGGTATGAGGCGGAAGCGCACATGATCACAGGGAGTGTTTTTTATCTTGAAGATATCATTCACTTTCTCCATCTCCGCTTCATCCTGAACCATCAGATCGACCAATACATAGGGAGCCAGAGACTCAATGATTTTTAAAACCACATCTTCATTGGCGTATCCAGGTTCATATGCATAAGTGGGCCAGGCAAGCCAAATGGATTCGTGCTTTGCAAACTCAGCCGGGTAGAGAAATGCCTTTTCTGTTATTGGATGCTGAGAACAGGAAAGACAACCGATCAATCCCCAAAAAACTATCGGTGTAAACCAGGTTTGTATTTTGCGCATGTAGGCATTCCTTTTGTGATAAAAGACTCGACAATCCATCCGGCTTCTTTTCCGCATCCTCTCAGTTGCTCCCAATGCAGAATAAGATGTTTTCACAATCTTTTTCTAATTATCTTATTTACTTAGGGTGATTTTCCCATCATCTTCAAGAATCTCTGAAATGTCAAATATACTTCTTGCTCTATGGCCACAATATTGATAAGGTGCTACTGCGTTAAAGCCAATTTGAAAGACATCCACGTTATCAGGGCCAATCAATTATTGCCGGAATTCTTCTTAAAAATGAATCTGGATTCAACAATTGTCGAATCTAGAGAAAACGAGACTGAATTGACATGGTTTAGCCAACTGCCGAAGGTCGAACTGCACGTCCATCTCGAGGGGGCCATACCGCATGATGCACTCTTCGACCTGATCCTGAAGTATGGCGGCGATTCTTCTCTTCCGGATGTAGCAGCACTCGCAAGGCGGTTCGAATACAAGAGCTTCGATCAGTTCATCGAGGCCTGGTCGTGGAAGAACCAGTTCCTGCGTGAATACGAAGACTTCGCTCTGATTGCCGAACTCACGGCCCGGGATATGGCAAACCAAAACATCCACTATGCCGAGATGTTCTTTTCCCCCTCGCTTTTTTTACGGCATGGACTCGAGGTGCAAGAACTCACCCAAGCTGTCAGGATGGGATTGTCCAGGGTTCCGGAAATCGAGATCTCGCTCGTGGCGGATCTTGTCCGGGATTACGGCCCCCAATCTGAGATGAATACACTCAAGAAACTGAATGAAGTCAAAGGCGATGGCGTCATTGGAATCGGATTGGGCGGGTCAGAACACGAGTTCCCGGCTGAAGCATTCAAATCAGTATTCGAGGAAGCCCGCCTGATGGGCTTCCAAGTCACCGCCCATGCGGGTGAGGCCTCAGGGCCCGAAAGTATTTGGAGTGCCATCCGGCACCTCCATGCGCACAGGATCGGCCACGGGACCAGAGCTCACGAAGACCCGGAGCTTCTGGTGTACCTTCGGGAACACAAAATTCCTCTTGAGCTCTGTCCGGGATCAAACGTACGCACCGGAGTCGTCCGGACCATCGCCGAGCACCCCATTAGGGAATATTTCGAGCGCGGCCTGATCATCAGCGTGAATACGGATGATCCCAAGATGTTCGGCAATAGTCTGGATAGAGAATACAAATGGCTGGTCGAGGAGTGCGGTTTCACGAAAAAGGAGATTTGCAGCCTGATCCTCCTCGGCATAGAGTCCTCATGGCTGCCAGAAGACCGAAAGAAGTTATTGACCGAAAAATTCGTAAAAAAACCCTTTTGGGCGGGATGATTACGTATCTACAGTGCTCGTTCTTTTCTTAATCGGATCTCTTCCATTTTTTATGGATTAACAGGATGTGAGTTGAAAATGGCGGGAGATGTTTGCGCTCCGGTCGGATTGTTCCCGCCATTCCTGAGCCCCCCTACCCTCAGCCTCAGTCTCCCTGCTCAAAAAAAATGCCCGCCTTTCTCTTCAGTTCTTCAAATCGGCTGTTGATGTTATTGACCACATCGTTCATGACATCACCGGCGGTCCGCACTTCAGAAATCAGGCCGGCAACCTGCCCGCAGCAGAGCTCGCCTTCATCAGCCATACCCAAATGCTGCGCATGAAATTGAGAATGCTCAGCATGATAGGCGTTGAGCTCTTCGAAGCCGGCCCCAGCCGTTCGCATCTCCAGATACTTTGACGTGAAGCTGTTCTTCAGATCCCTGGCCAGCATGAATTCTTTGGGCAGAGAGACCGTACATGCACCTTCCCCTTTAACCACAGCTTCTTTGACATTGATGTGGCTTTCCGATTCTGGGGTAACCATGAATCGCGTCCCCATGTAAATCCCGTCAGCACCCAATGCCAGGGCTGCCAGCACACCGCGTGCGTCGCCAATCCCTCCTCCGGCAACCACGGGAATGCTGACGGCATCGACAACCATAGGAGTCAGCACCATGGTGGTCAGCTCGGTGAACCCCTTGTGTCCGCCGGCTTCAAACCCTTCACAAATCACGGCATCCACACCGGCTTGCTCAGCCTTTTGCCCATGCCTGGAGGTGGAAATGGCGTGCAAAACCTTGATGCCGGCATCTTTCAGAACCCCGGTGTAGGTCTCGGGCCGGCCGACGGAAACGATGGCGACCGGGACCTTTTCCTCAATCAGAACGTCCACCACTTTTTTGGAATAGACAAGGTCCTCTCCAAAGCCGGCAACAACATTGACGGCAAAAGGAGCATCGGTGATGCCTCTTATTTTCCTTATCTGGGCCCGCACTCTTTCGCCGGTAACCTCCACATCGGCAGTGATCCCCTCAGAGCCCGCATTCGGACCCAGGGTACCCAGCCCCCCTGCTCTGGAGACAGCTGCAGCCAGCTCAGCCCCGCTCACCCAGTTCATGGGCGCTTGAATAATCGGATACCGAATGCCCAACAACTCACAAATGCGGTTTTTTGCCATCACTCTCTCCTTTGAAACGCATCAGTCTTGTATTGGAAAGATTTATTGTTCTCTAACTCAGTTACATTTTGGCAAGAAACATAACATAACCAAAACAGCAAAAGCAACGTGTCATTCATGCATCTGATCCGGAAAATCATCTGGAGATATCAAAACAATTGCGCATAATTTCGCCTCTTTTCCCGTTGTTGATTTTGACTCTTGAGGTGTGATACGCTCATTTTCGGATTTCAGCGGGTAAAATCACTGTATCTAATCGGATGTTCATGGCTTACGCAAAAAAATCTCGTAAATCTTTGCGTCTTTCCGTCTTTGTGCTAAAGCCAACGTTCCGGATACGGGAAAGGACAGCCCACAAGGAAAAATATCAAAGGAGGAGCAAGATGAAAGCTTTGCTGAGAAGGATGATCCAAACAGGTCTTGCAGTTGCCATGCTGGTGCTGCTCATGGGTACGGCGGCAGCTCAGTTCGAGGAGGTCCGGGCGAAAATCAAGCGCGAGCTTGTCGAACAGGATGTCCCCTCGCTGGCCGTGGCCGTGGCGAGAAACGGCAAGATCACCTGGGAAGAAGGCTTCGGCTGGGCAGATCGCGAAAAGCGAATTCCCGCCACCGAGCACACCATGTACTCGCTGGCCTCGATCTCCAAACCGATCACGGCGACCGGCCTGATGGTGCTGGTGGAGCGCGGGTTGGTCGATCTCGACAAGCCGATAAACGATTATCTGGGCGAGGCAAAGCTCAACGGACGAGCCTTCGATGCTTCCGGCGCGACGGTGCGTCGGGTGGCCAACCACACGGCAGGTCTGCCGCTCCACTACCAGTTCTTCTATCGCGACGAACCCTATAGGCGGCCGGCCATGGACGAGACCATCCGCCGCTACGCCAACCTGGTCACTCCTCCGGGGGAGCGAAGTCAGTATTCGAATTTAGGCTATGGGATCATCGACTATGTTCTCGAGCGGATCTCGGGCAAGAGCTACCCCGTCTTCATGCGGGAAGAGGTCTTCGTCCCCCTCGGGCTGACGCGGATGTCGGTGCATATTGGTCCCGGTCTCGAGGACTTCACCGCGACACGGTACACAGCCGACGGCACCCCTTATCCTTTCTACGACTTCGATCACCCGGGCGGATCCGCGGTCTTTTCCAGCGCCCACGATCTGGTCCGCTTCGGCATGTTCCATTTGAAGAACCAACTCGCCGACCAGCGCCGAATCATTTCAGACGAATCGATCGACGAGATGCACAAACCGACTGCCCAGGACGAAGACGGCGGCTATGGCATCGGATGGGCATCTCGCACGAACGACAAGGGTCTACGCACCGTCTCACACTCAGGCGGGATGGGCGGAGTCGCCACAAACCTAACCCTGCTGCCCGATCAGAATGCGGTCGTTGTGGTGTTATGTAACGCCAGCTCCCCGCTGCCCAGGGAGATATCGCAGAAGATTATTGCGGTGCTGGCGCCCGGAAAAACAGAAAAATCCGCGCCTCAGGAAGCGGGATCCGAGGTCGCCCTGCCAAAGGAACTGATCGAAAAATTCGTCGGCAACTACACTCTCGGAACTCTGACCGCGAGAATATACGAGGACAACGGCAAACTCGCTGTCGAGAGCACACAGGGAAACTCGCCCCTCGTCTACCAGGGCGACGGCGTCTTTTACGTATCTCTTTCCCCATCGGTCAAATTGACGTTCGAGGTGGAAGGAGATGATACCTTCCTTACTTTACAATCCGGAGAGACAGTCCTTCGGGGCCCTCGCCAGCCGGAGGGACCGTCGTTGCCGGTAATTCCCGAACTCTCCGGCGTCTGGCGAGGCGAAGTGGCCACCTATGAGGGAGGGATGCCGATCACGCTCGTAGTCAAGGAGGCGGGCGGGATCTATGTTCAGCTTGGCGACGGGCCGTGGACCGTGCTCGACCATGCCATCTTTAATGAAGGTGTGCTCGGCGGCGTATTATCAGGAGACGTCGGGACCGAAGACGCCAACCGCCGCCCATACAATCTGAGGCTCGAGGTCAAGAAACGGGACGACGTCCTGAACGGCTCGCTCATCGCCTTGTCGCTGCCCGGAAAATGGGTGGGAAACGCCCTCACCCACTGGATAGAAGTGAAACGTAAATAGAAGAAAGGAACCGGAGGGGAAGTCCAAGACTTCAGGACATAAGTTACTGATTTCAAACATAAATAATCGTTCGGAAGGGAGGAGCAAGTCTATCTTAGCAAATTTAAGCTAAGGTCATAATCTGATGCGCGTGTATCAGGAGACCCTGAACCGGAACCCCATAAGGACAGGCTCTCTGGCAGGGCCCATCGCAACTCAGACACTTGTCCGCCTTCGCGTTCGGCAGCGCAGCATACTTTTTCATGGCGTATTTTTCTCGGCCTTGAGCTTCAAAATAATGGTCATAGCGCATGATGGCATTAATGGGCACTCTGTGGGGGCACTCTGATTCGCAAACACCGCAAGCATGCCGACAATAAAGGCTCCCGTAGTTTTGAGAATAGCCGCCGAGTAAGGCTTTATCATAGAAAGTCAGGTTACTTCCGGATAGCCGAATGTAATCATCTAAATCATTAAAACTTTGAAAAGAAATGCAGGCTGTATGGACATCCGGATTGCTCAGGACAAACCGGATGGCGGCATCTCTGATTTCAACGGGACTTCTCAAGTTATATTTTTCATAAAATCCTTCGGCTGTTTTAAGTTTTGCCTTCAACATTCCCATTCCCTCTCCGGCTTCTTCCGGGACTTCTTTCCCCTCCTGTTCCAGGTCCTCTATCCATTGTTCCAATTGATCGTAAAGTCTCACGGGATTGGTTTTCATCAAGGCCGTTCCGATATTTTTTCCCCGACATTCTCTTAAAATCCGTTCACTCATATCTTTTTTAAGAAAATTGTAAGTCAACAGCATAACGTCAAATCGGCCATCTTCGGCTGCCGCTGATAGGATTTTCTCCATGGAATCCCTTGGATCGTCGTACCAGTGGGAACCGTGGTGGGAAATACCAACAAACTTCACCCGACCTTCCTCTTTGAGTTGTTTGACAGCCGCGTGAAATCCCTCTTGTTTAAAGGAATTGATACTCTCAACATCTGAGAACATGATGCAGTCGATATAATCTGCCTGGAGGCGTCCCAGGGATTTGCGAATTCTTCTCAAGAAACCCTCTCTAGTAAGGTTTTCTTTAGAGAGTTTCCTTCCGGATGAGTGGTCGCTGGTCTTGGTCGTTATAAAGAGAGATTTGCGGTCGCGGTTTTTGATCGCTTCGCCCACCGCCTCCTCAATGCGACCACCGGCATAACTCTCTGAGGTGTCGATATAATTGATCCCCGAGTCTAAGAGGGCATTGAGCAAAGCAACGTCAGTCGTCACGCCCGCACTGATATCGGACGCCTTAAACCCGGTTCGCCCCAGAGTCCTGTAATCCTTAATTTTCGGAGTTTCAGATGATGCCTGATTTTTGGCCTTGGCCCACGTGAATCGACTTATCCACCCTGAGCCAATCATGCCCAATGCAGATGTCCTTAAAAACTTTCGCCGGCTAAATCCCCTTTTACTAACCATCATTTCTCCTTAATATGCTAAACAAGCTCTTGTGCCCAAGTTTTTAGCTGCGATTTCTTCTTCTCGACGCTGAATCACTTATTCGAATGTGAAAACGTACTCCTGTATGCCCTGACGCAACAGAAAGGAACAGGAGACATTGAATCGCCCCATGACTCTGGCGATATCCCGCGGCTGATGGCGCGGACATGGTCGTGTTTCCCGGGTTGGCACTTCATGGATCATCTCTTCACGGTTGAGAATCTTGAACATCGTGGGTGATACAGAGATATTCGGCAGAGAGGAGATCAGCGCAAAGAGCTTGGTTCCCGGACGGCACCAGCGGCTCAGCCTATGAACAAGCACTCCGAGTTCCCGCAGATCGAAATAATTAAAAAGGTCCCAGGCAAGGATAATGTCAAAAACCGTTTCGTCACTGAACGAAAGCAGCGCGGAAAATGCTGCCTCCTCGCCCTCCTCCTCCTCTGGTTTACCCTCAGCCTTCCAGTCCCGGTAACTGCGATAGAAGCCCTGAATATGCAGCCAGCAGGAGAATTGCGACCAGAATCGCACATTATCTCCAAGGGCGGGGCCTAGATCCAGGATAGAGTAACTGCGATCGTCCCGCACCGTTTCAAGCAGCGCATTCAACCCGAGCGATTTACAGACGTCAGGCGAAATCAAAGTTTCTTGAGGAGCGCTCAGAGCCATGGGATGCTACGTCGAAGGCTCTCTGCGGAACTTCTCGGGCCTTTGCATTAGACCTTATCTTCAGTCTTATCCTGTCTCTGCAACTGATGTGACGGAGGCTTCACCTCTACATCGTCTTTGTGTAACGGTTTTGCTTCCACTGCAGGTTTGGAAGTCATGTCGATGCTTCCCTTGAAGTCCGACCCGTCCTCTAGGCTCACACGTGTGGCAAAAAGGTTTCCTCGCACCTTGCTGGATTTCCGCAAGATAATCTGCTCTGACCCATAGAGATTTCCTTTGACCTCTCCCATGACGATGATGCTCCGTCCATGGATATCAGCCTTGATGCGCCCGTTGGTACCGATTGTGACGTTGTGCTGATCCAGTTCGATCTTTCCATCGATCTGGCCTTCCACAAACAGATCCTCGCCGCCCGAGAGGCTGCCCTCAATTTTGATTGAAGAGCCGATCAATGCCTGTTCCTTGGAAGACGGCGGCTGACTCTGCGGAACCGATGGCCTTGGCGGGGTTTGGATGGGAGTCTGGGTTGACAGGTTGTTTTTCTCCGATTTTTTCCAACTCATTACCTACTCCTTACCTTTGGATTTAAAGCGAAAAAATACCATCTTTTTCACTCATTGAACGAAACCTCCTGCCCTGATTTTGGCCTAGCCAATCCCTATCATAATGATAGATTGAAGCACTCTCGAATGTCAAGTCGAGTAATTGAGGTGGTAGGCTGGGAGGGATTTGAATCCCCGACCTATGGATTCGAAGTCCTCAATTGTGTGTGTGTTTACCTCCTGGGTGAAATGCTGTAGCTCAAGAGATGTACTCATCTGCCCGTATTTCCTGAACATCAGATTTATAATATACGGGGGATCCTCAGTGATGGCTAAACAAAGCAGGACTTGCCTCTGAGGGAATTATTTAGCGCTTGGTATGGGTCATATTTTTAGATTGAAACAAATTCTTTAATATTTTTTATCTGAATCTTAAAACCGCATAATCATTTTGTCTTCAAGTTAATGGTATAATGAAACAGGTAAAATCCTCGAATAAATTTTCTAGATAATGGCTCATTTTATTTATTTTTCAGTTTGATTTAAATTATTTTTAACTCTTCTATATGAAACATTCTTTAAAAGTAAAATGAATACAAAAGCCTTCAATAATGAGATGTGACTGTGAGATCACTAATTATCAAAAGTTTTCAAAAAATTACATGTAACCTACTGAATATGGATAGGTTTAAACACTTTGATGAATTCAGAGCTAATGATAAGCTCCCAAAGGCACAATTGCTCGAAATTCAACAACAGCGGTTAAAATCATTACTGACACATGCCGAGAAAACCGTCCCGTATTACAAGGAGGTATTTTCAAGAAACAACGTAAATTTATCCACATCAGATATTTATAAAGAACTGACAAAAATTCCGATTACGGACAAATCAATTTTATTCAATAGATTTGAGGATTTTATTTCTACAGATTTTAGAGAAAAACCATATCGAATAGCATACACGGGAGGTTCAACTGGAAATCCAACTAAAATAATGAATTTTAAAGAGGATGAGGAAAGGTTAATAGGGATATTCTATCGAAATCATTCATGGACAGGATTCTATCCATGGAATAGATCTCTATGGATTTGGACAACTGATCCTAGGTGCAAAGGAAAAGGTATTAGGCAGAAAGTAAGATTTTTGCTAACTGGAATATTACTTAATAGAACGTATTTACATTCTTTTGATATTTCCGATATACAATTAAAAAAATGGATAAAAATCATTGAAAAAAGTAATTTTGAAGCTCTTTATTGCCATGCAGGTTCTACGAGATATTTTATTGAGAAACTGGATAAATGGGGGATCAAGATAAATACCAAACTAAAATCAATTTATTTTTCTGCGGGTGAATTGGACAATAGAGAGAAAATGGAACAGATATTTCAAGCTCCTGTTTACAATCAATATGGATTGACCGAAATCCCATCTGTGGCGGAAGAATGCAAAAATAAAAACATGCATATAGCAATCGATTCAGTTTATCTGGAATTAATACCTGTCAAAGGAATGAATTATGGAGAAATTGTATTAACCTCTTTAGAAAGGTATGGTTTTCCACTCATAAGATATAAAACCGGAGATATCGCTATTTTGAAGGAAGAAAGAGATTGTGATTGTGGTTTAGGCTATCCGGTATTAGACCTGTTACCGACAAGAACTTTTGGAACCTTAATTAACAAGAATGGGGATCTCGTTAGCCCTTTGATAGCGAGTAAATTAAGTAAAATCCTGATGGATGATAAAATAAGACAATTTCAATTAGTGCAAAACAAAAAACAAGATCTAGTCCTGAAAATTGTAAAGGATGATCAAAAGATTAGTGAGCTCACGAAAAGAAAATTAAAAGATCTAATAGATCGTGAATTAAACATCAATGCGTCTATTAAATATGAATTTGTAGCAGAAATACCACGGACGAATGATGGTAAATATTGGATAATTAAGAATCAAATAATTAATTCATAAATCTTAGCTCATCTAATAGTTCTTTATTTCCTCCTGCTCTTTGAGCAGACGTTCCAGCAGTTGCGAAACGTCACCGACATCCGGCCTGATCTCCAAGGCCTTCCTGCAGTTTGCGATGGCTTTATCGAGGAACCCGATTTGTCTATAGACTCGGGCAAGGCTGTAATAGGCCCAAGGATCTTTCGGAAATTTCTCTACGGTAAACTGCAGAACCGCCAGCGCATCTTCTGTCTTATCAGGGTAAAGGGTGAAGAGATATCCGAGACCGGATAAAGAATTGCTGAGATCAAAGTCCGGATCTTCCGACTCTAACTCTTCGAGAATTTTAAAGGCCTTTGGAACACGTCCCTTCATAGCGCAGATGCGGGCATAGCCTTCCTTGATCGAGAGATCCTTGGGCAAAGCGTCAGCAAGAGCTAAAAAGAATAAATCCGCGTCTCCGGTATCTTTTTCATTTATCATGTTTCTGCAAACGGACAGAAGCTCGAACGGCGAGAAAAACGCAGTCTCCTGTTGATTTGAATAAAGTGTATTAAATGCATCAATAGCAGACTGAATGCCATTTTCGCGGTAATCCTGATAGATAATTTCGACGGCGTTCTGTTTGTTGTACACAATATTTTTCAGATCCTCAATGAAAGAAAAGTCCGCCCAGTAGAGATCGGAATCCTCCGCCGGTTCTTCACCGGATTTTTTCCCGATATTGCCTTTTTCCACATCAGTTTTTCTGCCGCTGGTGAAGAAGAAATATTTTCCGTCAGGAGTCCCGTTGGCACACAGATCCCAACTGGAAGAATTCAGCGGGCGGCCCAAATTTACAGGAGACGTCCAATTCCCATCCTCTTTGCGAAAACAGATATAGTTATCGCTGTTTCCATAGCCACCGGGACGGGTCGAGCCGAAAATCAAAAAACTCTCATCGGGTGAAATGTAAGGGTCGTACTCGATGAAATCCGTATTGATGGGCCAAGGAAGACGTTGGGCCTCCCGGTATTGCCCATTAATGCAGCGGCTGACCCAAATGTCATCCCCCCGTGCCCCTTCTCGTCTCCAGGTGAAGAAATACACGGTACCATCGGACGTTGCTGATGGATAAGCTTCTCCGAATTCCGAATTAGCCGGTGCTGGCAACGCTTCCGGTTCCGCCCAACCTGAGCCGGTCCATTCAATCGTCCAGATGTTATCATCCTCCCTGGTATCATCAGGATGAGTCGGTCGCCCGGAATGGAAATAAACCTTTCGACCGAGCGGACCGGTTGTGTAGTTCGGATGTCCTTGTAATTCTTCAAAAGGTGCTCTCTGCGGCTCTGTCCAACGTCCGTTTTTTTCATAGGTGTAATACGTTTCATGACCCCTTTCAGTACTCGCAGAAAACACACAAACCCGCGCCTCATTCAAAAAAGCGATATAACTCTGTGATTGATAAGTTGTTATGAGTCCTGGAGCGAAGATCTCCGGCACTTTGCCGGGTGGCGTTTGACCAAGATAGGGACCTTTTAAAGCAGGAAAATCTGTTGGCGATGAACAGCCTGCGTACAGAATCACCAAAATCACCGGGAACAGGATTCGTTTCATGATCTTCGACCTCCTAAATGTGGGAGTGAAGCTGTTTGTTATGCCCTATTTGAGATCCTTTCGGAGTCATTGAAGGGTATATCTCCGGATATTCTTCGGTGTTGGCCGGTGAGGGCAAGAAAATAGGTTCTGCCCAACCAGACAGTGATGTAAAAATAATTGACAGACAATCATAAAATACTCAAATATTTTCATGCTGGCACCCATTTTTGCAGGCTATTTTTTAGCCAAGCCAGCATTCCTCATTTTAGTCAGCAATTAATGTGCCAATATTGCCTTGCGGGGCATTCTAGTGCTTTTCGACAAAAACGACCGCTTCGAGATTGGATTCGATATTTTCCTTTGCGGAGTAGCCGTATCATTCATTTTCTTTTCAGAATGTTGTCTTCATTTTTTTCGGATTCAAGCCTTTAAAGCACCGGACAATGAGTTCTTCTACTTTTTGATTTTCATCTTCATCGCCTTATTTATCGAAGAGTTCATTAACCGGGGATTGATGGTCAACGGACTTAAAATGATCCTGAGAAGAAACTGGGTGATAATCATCGTCATTGCCATTCTCTTCGGTCTGGGACACACGGCTAATCCCAATGCGAATGCTATATCTGTTTTGAGCAGCTCATTTGGCGGAGTCATCTATACTCTTGCCTTTCTGGGCGCAAAAAATATTTGGTTTCCATGAAGTTTACACTTTTGCTGGAATACATTTCAGTTCTTGTTTGGCTTCCCTGTCAGCAGAATGGAGGTGCCGCAAATAGTGATCCAAACGGATATTAAAGATTCTGTATTGAGCGGAGGATTTTATGGACCGGAAGCAGGCTTGATTGGAATCGCAGCGAGAGGAATCATTCTGGCAGGCATTTTATGCTATCGCAGAAAACATCGCGTTATAAAAATAAGACATCTTTTTCGTTAATTAAACGAATCAAGAGCGATTCTTGGTATCGGACACGGCTGCCTCCATTTGTCCGTTCAATAGAACCAACGTAAGCACAAGTTTCTCAATGGTAGAGGCATTGAGCACGCCATCAAAGCCAATTCTTGCTGTCGGACCTGCATACCAATATGATAGCGATTACTTCTTTGCCGAATTACAGACACTTCCAGGAAAACCTCGTGCTCCTCGCCAGTTTAGATTATATTACGATATACACCCCCGAGCACTCTTAGAATGCATTCTTTGATTTACGGGGAGATTGTAAGAAACAAATTATTCACAAGCGGATTCAGTTATATTCCTCCATAATTGCGCGCTCTTCCTTCAAAAGATAAGATGCAAGTTTTTTAAGTTCCGGCAGGGACGATAACTTTGTATGAGCGTTAAGGTATTTTAGAGGTATAGGATGGGTCCCAATCACCACTGGAAGATCATAATAATTTTCAATAAAATCCTTAAAGTATAGAGTGAACGGACAGGGTGGATATCCAACCACAAATCCGGTTGCCAAATGGATGACCTCAGCCCCGTTTTTCTTCATTTCGGCAGGGACATATTCGACGTTTACACCAGGACATCCTCCGCATTGACCGAACCCAACCACATCGATTGGTAGTTCTTTAGGATACCGTTTAAAACCTCCCACCCTTTCCCTGATAGAACGCAGACATTTACCACCACCACAAGAGTCATAACGACCGCAAATGATAATCCCAATTTTTTTAGATTGAGAACCCGGCTCGAGAGTTGAGTAAATACGGCTCCGGTCAGATAGAGACCTTTTTTTCTCCACTTCAGGAGACAAGCCCAAAAAAGCCATTCCTGTCAGCGAACGGTTAAAGAACTCTCTGCGATCATAATGCTGTTTATTTTGCATGAATGTGACCTCCTTGGAGAATATTAAAGAACCCTTAACATAACTCGTAACCTATTTAATATCAACGAGTTTCTGAAGCTTTAAAATTCATTTTTCCTCCTTTTTGTAACTTTATTATAATCAAATAGATACAAAGTATGTTTTCTCAAAACTCTTGTATTTTTGTCTTTAATTAATCCCTAAAAATAGGGTTGGAGGGTAAATAATCCTTCCTTTAAATGATGATTATTCTAATTGGCTTATTTTGGGCTAGGATAGAGAGAGGAATTAAAAACAATATTGCAGATATTCAGCAGAATTTTGATCTATTTTTTTTTGCTTTCATCATAAATCTCCTTAATTGTTTTTTTATTATTGAAATAAAATTTGTCTTATTTTTACTCTCTTTCCCTGCCGGACATTCACACTGAGAAAGGGAAAGAGCCTGATTGTCGCTCATAATCTGGGAGCAAGAAATCATGTTCCGGGTATCGTCGTTATCAATAAAAGCGGTGTTCTGAAAACCTTTGTATCCTGGAGAAAAACCGTGAATTCTCAACAACGGCAATTGAGGCCGTAGGCAAGGATTGTGCAAGTTATCTTACTTCTGAAGGAAACACTGTAAATGAAGTCTTCAACCGCATCTCAACCTATTCGGAGAAGACGTCCTGCACGAAATCAGGCCATTTTTTTCTGGCATATACGATAACTCAGGCAAATAAGTAGCGGATCTTACCTCGAACTTTCTACATACTTACATTATTTTTTCTGAAGAGCTCTAACCTGGTCTTCCATTTGTTTCGTGTTTTTCTCATCTTGTTGAGTAAAATCAGCCTCAGACTTTCCCACTCCTTATTGAATCGTTATCCTCTGATCGCCCGGATTTTTGGCAAGACTCCACCATGTGATCCGAGACTCTCAGAAGAAATTCTAAATTCTCAGAAAAACAGCTGGCCTTGGACGATGGCTGTTTGAGTCCAATCATCAGCTCCGTTCAGGTTTTCAGTCCCGAACTGAAACTTGATGTTGACATTGTGTCCTTGGATCCACCAGTTTAAGCCTGCCAGAATTGCCTTACGCTTTCCGGGGTCTCCTTGACTTGGAGAGTACCATTCAAAAGCGATGAGAGGTTCAATTTTATCGATACGGTATCCAAAGTCAGCCCAAAAGCCATGCCCTTCAGGGACAGCACCTCCTGCACTGAAGCTGTAAAAATTCAATGTGCTCACAATCCCGTTTTTTCCAAGAGGAATATCTGCAAATGCATCGAAAGCAATGGCAGAGTAGAGATCCTCACCTGTCTCTCCGCCCACGCCCGGCTGGATATCAAAACTCAGGCCGAATGAGAGAATTTTTTTTGTGCCTAGGTAGGTGCCTGCCCAGAAATAGCCAGGCTCCGGATCAAAGACATTGTAGCCAGCACGACCAACAAGGCGCAGATTATCGCTTTTATTTGTATCCGGAACAGGCGGTGTCGCTTCGGGATTACCAGGGGCATACTCTTTGCCATCCAGGATCGCGACGCGATAATCTAATTTGTTGTTCAATAGTAATCCCCTGGCCATAATTCCCATATCTCTATGGCCTATGCCTCCATATCTATTTAAATAGGAGCCGTGAAAGTCAAGTCCGTGCAGTTTTCCGCCTGTTTGTTGCATGTGCCTTGAAAACGGAAGTTTCAACAAACCGGCATTGATTTTTAGATAGTCGGAGAGAGTAAATTCTATCCAGGCATCTGCGATCAGAGTGCGTGAACTCATGTCTCCGTCTTTTCCGATATCGCAGTTCAGGGTTCCGATAAAAAAATTGATATTCGGTGTTACCTGTCCAGAAAACAATAGCCTTACACGTCTTAAGGAAAAATCGGTCTTGATACTGGGGCCCTGATCCAGCGGCATATTCAACCAGACCTGCATATAGCCTTGGATGTCAAGAAAAGCCGTGTCAGAAATTTTTATCTTTGCTGCTTGAGCACCTGCTGTGAAGCTGAGAAGACACACAGCCGCAACAACGATAGGTAGAGATTTTTTCATGTATCGTCCTCCTCCAAAAAATAATATGAGTATATTATTAAGCCTGGAGTATTCACGAGTGGAGATGGCCTTAGCGGCTTCCCGGATAACCGCCCGTGACGCTCTAAGAAACGGGAGCGGACGGGCAGCATCGATGCTGCTTCCGACTCAACTTATCCGCTGAGACCGACTCGCCCTTCGGGTAAAAAATGTCGGTTATGAATAGAAAGACCTTTACTGGGGCAATAGATGATGGGATTCATGCCTTTGTAAGCACAATATTGATATTTTGCGCTTCTGAAGAATGACGACATTTTTTATGAATAATTCAGGCAAATTAAAGGTCTTACCTTATTATATTTTCTTCGATATTACAACTGCTTATCACAATTTTTATTATTCTTCCATCCATAGTGTTGAGATCACCTGATTTTAAATAATTGTGTTATTTTGGATCGTGAGCAGGTGTTCCAGAGACGCGCTTATCATAACGAAGTGTTATGAAACCTTTAGAGGCTAGAGATTCAGCCAGAAGTCTACCGCTACCGTTGGTACCGGGCATTAAGGGAGCGCGATCGGTTGGCCCGCTTCCAGCTATAAAGAGAATCGCTGGATAGACGCTATTATCATTTGGTTTCGTAATGGTACCGTAAACAGTAGTCTCACTAATTTTCCAATTCACCTCTTCTGAGAACGTATGCACGGGCTCTAATTCTGAAGCTCCACAGCCTGACATTAGCCACAATATAAGCATCATACTTCCTCCAAAAATAAATACAGCGTTTCATGATGCCTCCCGCATCCATACAATCATACGTTTAAAGTTACATGCCCCTATCAAGCATATCATAAATAGAGATTGTCCGGGAACTCCATATAGTGGTTCTACGTAGCTGAAATCCGGCTGAACTTTTTATCATTTACACTCATTTAATGATTGGCCTGTTTAGAGTCTGGCCTCTTTGATGGGTCCTTGGAAAGATTACCAGAAATTAAGTACGGACTTAATGAGTTCATGAAAAGTAAAATTCCCTGCATTATATAGATAAAGAAAGATATGACGACTTTATGACGTTTCTTTACCCCCGGAGAGCCGGACTCGAACCGGCACGTAGGATAACCTACGAGGGATTTTAAATCCCTTGCTTCCATTTACAGAAGAATAGACAATAATCTATTTCACAAATATTACACAAAAAATGTTGAAAAGCGTTGAAAATAAAGGAATGGTGCTGAAAGCTAAAAAATGAATAAGCCACCAAAAATATGGGGTGTACTCTGGTACTCCCGGATAGATTCGATCTGCCGACCTATGATTCGTAGTCAGATGGATGACCTTTCGCAAACCTATTATAATCAGCAAGATATGTCTTTTCAAAATTTCCCTTTTGACCATATTTGACTACTTTTTTTCTCTAATTTTGGCTTAATGCAGGCGTAACGGTGCTCAAGGAGGCTATTTCAATCCCGCTAGCCTCTTCCTCGCATCCTCCACCTCAGCTATCCCAGGATCTGCATCCTTCCAGAGGGTGAGGAATTTCTCGTAATGCTCTATGGCTTTGGCTGTGTCGCCCTTCTGTTCGTGGAGCTTGCCGAGCATGAGGAAGCTCTTAGCGTATAGATCCCCATACTCTTGTCTTCCTGTTGAGAGTAAAGTCACCCTTTCGTATTCCTGCCGAGCATTCTCTAAATCACCGGCCTTGTAGTAAGCCAATCCCATGGAGTAAGCAAGCTCCGGATGTGAACTGGAAGTTGCCGATAGCATCGGTAATGCTTTCTTAAAAAAATCAAGGGATTTGGCATAATTTTCTTTTTCAAGCTCTATCATGCCTCTTAGAGCGTAATAATCTCTTATGAGCTTTTTATTCATTGCTTGATCAATCATTTCCTTCAGCCTCTCTGCTGTTTTTTGAGCCTCATCTATTGATTTCATCTCAAGATACGTAAGACCCATTTCTAATAGAGCGTTTCTTTGTGAGCCCAAATTTTCATCTTCAACAGCCATGTTCCATATTTTTTTATACAACTCTAAAGCTCGGTCAGGATTGCCTGATTTTCGTTCAACGTAGGATAAATCATAAAGTATGTTACCTATCCATATGTTCTGACCGAGTCTTTGTGCATTCTCAAGCGACTCTTGTATTATCTTTCTCAAATCTTGGAATCTCCCCTGCAACAAATACAAGCCTCTTAATCTCTGCAAACCCCAAGCATAGACAACGGGTTCTTTTCTCTCTTTAAGCTTCTTATATTCCCCCTCTGCGTGCTTCAAATCTCCCATATAAAGAAAAACGTCTCCTTTTGTCCTGATAACCCGCCAATGAGTAGGATTCATGGAAAGTGCTTTGTTCACTTCAGCCAGAGCAAGCTCATAATTTCCCTGGCGGAGATAATTGAAAGCTAAATCTTCGCGGATAAGTGCGTTGTCTTGAAAATTATTTAAATACCGCTCGAGAACCTGTTTCGCCTTATCAAATAAACCCTTATCTCTATAAACCCCGGCAAGATTAGCGTAGAAAACAATGTCTTTCCCGCCATACTTAATGCAATTCTCATAACTCGCGATTGCCTTATCCCATTCATCAATCCGACTATACAAGATGCCAAGGTCATTGTTTCCACTCAAATCATCCGGGTAAAGCGCTAATAACTTCTCGTATGCCTCAATAGCTTTGTCATAGGTTTTTTCCGATAGGCGAAGATAATAGGCTCCTTGAATATTGTATTTTTCTCTGTCGGAGAGTCTGTCACTCAGCTCCATAGCTTTTTTCAAAAATTTCTTTTCCTCGGAGTAATACACCTGATTTCCATAAGCCCATGACATGGCATGGTAAGCTGATGCAAATTCTGGATCTATTGCTATAGCTTTCTCCATATATTCGATAACTTTGGGGTAATCTCCTTTAATGTCATATTTCATCCCCTCATGGTAGTACTTGTATGCTTCAGATGATTTTGTTGTCACTTCCCCTATGTGTCTGTCAATGTCGGTTTCTATCTGTACATCAGAAAGCTTGAAATTTCTCTTTATTCTTGTTGTCAGCTCATCGACCATAGAAATGATACTAGCCTCGCCGATCCCATCGACTGACTCCGTGCCTATCAGCTCTCCGGTATGTGCTTCCTGGAGTGTGATGTTGATCCGAAAATTATCCCCTGCTTTTGTCAGGTTTCCTAGCAAGATGTGGTTGATCCCTCCCCGTGAAGCGATCTTTCCCAGATCCACAGAAGAATAGTTGTCTGCATCCAAAAGGTCCAGCTGTTCCAGCATATTGTAAAGTTTGTCTCCGCCCATAACATGAATGTATTTTGATTGGGCCAGATCCGATATCAAAAGATCCGAAAGAGCAGACCTCCAGTGGTCATAATTCTCATCGCCAGTGTTATTCTTGAAATACATCACGGCAAGAGAAGGCTTGTCTTGGGTTATGGGCAGGCTTTCTTTTGATGAAAAAAGCTTCCAAACAACAATAGACACTACAGCCAGTGCAATGACAGCCGCTGCAGGGATCAGAAGCTTTTTAAAGCCCAAAGTGACAGTAATCTCTCTCGATGTGAGTGGTTTTCGCTCCTGAATGACTCTTTCTGTTGTGGGGATTCCCCTCTCAATATTTTCGAGTTCTGACCGAACCTCACCCGCACTCTGATACCGTCTCTCCTTATCCTTTTCCAAGCATCTCAATATCACACGAGTCAGATCCTCAGATAGTTGTGTGTTGAACTCCCGCGGATCTTTCGGTTTTTCACCTTTGTGTTTCATCGCTATGCTCAATGCCGTATCACCCTCGAAAGGGACTCTCCCGGTTACCATCTCATACAAAATCACTCCCAAAGAATAAATATCCGATCGTTGATCCACTTCCTTTGCCTCGGCTTGTTCTGGAGGCATATACTCAGGCGTCCCGATCATAACACCCGCTCCTGTTATGCCTTTACCCTCCACAGACCTGGCTATGCCAAAGTCCATTATCCGAGCATTGCCATCTTTGTCGATCATGATGTTGCTCGGCTTCAGATCACGATGGATGACTCCCAATCTATGGGCTTCTGCTAAACCCTCCGACACTTGCTTAGCTATGGAAATCGCTGTACTGATAGTAAGTTGCTTTGATTGCCTGATCATCCCCTTTAAATCCTGTCCATCAACAAATTCCATTGTGATGAAGTGGCTTCCTTCCTCTTTGCCAAGGTCATACATCCTCCCGACATTTTTATGGACAATTTTGCGGGCAAATTTCAATTCATTCTGGAATCGCTCAACTGTTTTCTTATCCACAGAGATTTCAGGCTTGATAAGCTTGATAGCAACCTTCTCTTTGATCTCGGTATCCTGAGCCTTATAGACCTTCCCCATGCCTCCTTTACCCAGCTCTTCAATTATTTGGTATCTTCCTGCGAAAGTTGAGCCTGTGGTTAGTTCTTCCCGGGGTGCCTCAATGGTCTGAGTGGGAAGTGGCTTCTCCTCGGTTTCCTTTATCTGAGTGCCACACTTGGCACAAAAGACAGACTCGTCCGGGTTATCAGTTTTACATTTGGGGCATTCAATAGTCATCTCATTCCCCTTTTGTTATTTATTATACCGCAAAAATTTCCCATTCGTGTTTGACTCGCTCCATAAGTTTTTTGAAGCGGGGCTCGCCGCGGATGTTTTCGAGGAAGGGATCATGTTTAGACACAAATGGATAGTTGGTCATGCCGATGTCCACGGAATGTTCAATCCAATCTAAAGCCTCTTTCTTTGCATCGACCATTGAAAAAACTTGGCAGACATAATAACACACTTGAAAATCTCTCCGGGCCCAGATCTCAAGCTCGCGGCTTTTCCAGTGCAGTGCTTCGATTTTGTTCCCCTCCATAGCCGCTTTGAATTTCAAGCTAAGTTCGGCAAACGGAAAGCCTGGCATCTCCTTTCCTAACCTTTCGAATATTGAACATGATTTTTTGAAATTGTGAGTATAAGCAAGTGAAAGGGCACAAAACCACGGACCAAAAAAGTTATTTGGAAAAGATTTGGAAAATCTTTCGAAGGAATCTAATGCCGTATCAAACTGTCCATCCCAAATCTGAATGAATCCTGGCAACCAATGCGCCCATTCATTTAGAGGGTCAATTTCCAAAAATCTGTCAGCAAGGGGGAATGCAGCCTTTTTCTGTCCGATATTGGCATACACAGCACACAACCAGAGGAGCGCATCTAAATCATTGGGATTGTAAGAAAGCACGCTCTTCAAATGCCTTACACCTTCTTGTGGGCTCTTCCACCAAATCTTCAGCAGACCGAGAATGAGATGGCCGTAGGGCGAATCGGGCTCAAGCTCGAATATTTTTTGTGCATATTCCTCGGCTTTATTTATGTATTTATCATCTGTCCAAATTCCTGTATTTATGTATTCATAGTAGACATATCCCATCCCCGCCAAAAGGAGGACATTCTCTCCCATAATATCGAGCCCTTTCTGGAGATATTTAAGAGCACTATCCAGTCCGTCTTTCGTCATCTTCAACTGTTCTTCTCTAGCTTTTAGATAATATTCATAGGCCAGGGCGTTATCGATTAGCCTTTCAGCTATTCGCCGCTTTTCCCCCGCACTTAGTTTCAGTTTAAGCGCATCTAAGATGCTCCGGGACACTTTTTCTTGAATATCAAACACATCATCCAGAGTTCCACTGTATTTTTCTGCCCATAGGTGGGTATCTTTTGTTGCATCAATCAATTGAGCGGTGATTCGTAGGTTATTCCCAGCCTTTCTCACGCTTCCTTCCAAGACATATTGCACATTAAGCTGTTTTGCTATTTCTGGAGCGGTTTTTTTCGTACTTTTGAACGTCATGGCAGAACTTCTTGAGGTCACGCGAAGAGCACTAATCCCTGAAAGATCCGATATCACTTCTTCAGTCATCCCATCGCAGAAGTAATCTTGATCTGAATCTGGGCTTAAGTTCTCGAATGGCAACACTACAATCGACTTTTCAGCCTTAGGAAAGGAAATTGAGAGCTTCATATCCTGAATCAGCTCTTGCATATCCTGGTATCTTTCACTGGCCTTCTTTGTTAATGCTTTATCAAGTACCTGTTCTATATGAGTAGGCACATCAGATCTGATTAATGAGAGTGGAGTTGGCTTATCGTTATAGATTGCATAGATCAAAGCTTGTTCCTGACTCTTCTGGAAAGGCCGTTCACCTGATAGCATCTCATACATCATCGCACCTAGTGACCAGATATCTGTCCTATGATCAACCTCCTCCCCTTTAGCTTGTTCTGGTGACATGTAAGCTACTGTGCCCATGACTGTGGAGGTTTTCGTGAGGTCGATGCCCCATGAGAGCTTAGCCAATCCAAAATCTGTAATCTTAGCCTGTCCCTCATCATTTATCATAATGTTTGCAGGTTTGATGTCCCTATGAACAATCCCCTTCTTATGAGCTTCCTTCAGTCCTTCTGCAACCTGTAGAGCTATGTCTTTAGCCTCATCAATATCCAGGGCTCCATTCTTAAGCCTATCCTTCAGACTTTGACCTTCAATATAAGACATCGCAATAAAGGTCTGACTATTTGCCTCATCAACCTCATACACTGTACAAATATTGGGATGTTCCAATGCGGCAGCTGCCTGAGCCTCTTGGATGAATCTCCTTTTTGCTTCCTTATCCTTTGTTAACTCAGCTGGCAGGAACTTAAGAGCTACAGTACGCTTCAGCCTGGTATCCTTAGCCTTATAGACAACACCCATGCCACCTCTACCGAGCTCAGATAGGATTTTGTACTTACCTGCGATGGTTTTGCCTGGGGTGGCTGTGGGTGTTTGAAGGGTTTCAGTAACAGATAAGGAAACCAGTTGAGTTCCGCAATCCCCACAGAATTTTTGTGAATCTGGATTCTCAAAGTCACACTTAGGGCACTTTGTAGCCATGCTTTTTCCCCTAGGCTGCAGGGACAGAATATCAATTTGCTTAAGTGGATGTCAATTGCTTCTACCTGAGTGTCAATGCCATACAAAAATTTCCGGTTTTACGACCATGGATTTAATTTGCCTTTGTAGTGGGAGTGTGAGGTTTTCTGTGCAAATCCCATTTTTACCCTTACGCATATTTAGCCAAGCGATCTTCTAAAAAGATCATCAGTTGTGAGTATATCATAGCCCAGTCCCTCTGTCTCATGGTCCATTTTTTTGATGCATCTTCAACAGCCAGGTAAACCAGCTTGAAGAGAGCTTGCTCATTCGGGAATATCGCTTTGTTCTTGGAGACCTATTTGATCTGCCGGTGAAGACTCTCGATGGGATTCGTCGTATAGATCAGAGCTCTGACCTCTGTAGGATACTTGAAGAAGGTCGCGATCTCCGCCAACTCAATGGCAAGGTCGAAAGATCCCACAGGACAGATCAGGAAGAATTTTATCAGTTGTTGACATATACGGATGATGTGGATTTAAATAAAAAACTAGCGGAATGGGAACGGTTCTATAACCTCGATCGTCCGCACGGGGCTTTCTAGGGAAAAACACCCTATGAAGCCTTAAGGTGCGGCTTAGAATGAATGAATTTTTGCCCAGGAGGGTATGAAATATTACAGTTATGATCTATGAAGTCAAGAAGTCCGGGAGCAAGCCATGAAATCTGGTTAATTGGCTGGCATTGATAAAGGAGGTATACGCATGGACATGTGGAAGTTCTTTGACATCACACATCGGGAGCTCATTCTCTGCAATCCGATGAGTCTTGAGAAACTTGAACAGCTTATCACACTTCTGCCTCTGCAACCTGGGGCACGCGTGCTTGATATCGCCACTGGAAAGGGCGAGTTTCTCATCAGGCTTGCAGAACGGCACCGGCAAATGACAGGGACAGGAGTTGACTTCTCTCCCTACTGCATTGCTGATGTCCACAAGAAGCATCAAGAACGAGTTCCGGATGCCCAACTCCATTTCTTGGAGATGGACGGGGCCAAGTATGTCCCAGAGACCTTAGAGAGCTTTGATCTGGTAGCCTGCATCGGTGCGAGTTGGATTTATGGCGGACATCGAAGGACGTTGAGCGCGCTGCAAAAGATGGCAGCCCCAGAAAGTTGGATCGTTGTGGGAGAACCGTACTGGCGGCATGAACCGGAAAGAGAGTATTTAGAAGCGATCGGAGTGACACGGAACGACTTCGGAACACATTATCAGAATGTAGAGGTCGGGAGAGAGCACGGATTGGAGGCTGTCTACACACTCGTAAGCAGCCAGGATGACTGGGATAGATATGAAGGGTTACAGTGGTATGCTGCGGAAACCTGGGCGAGTGATCATCGG